>VOFG01003712.1_pt1 | contig 45713 bp, 57 predicted proteins | sample 5384171 | NCBI WGS metagenome assembly VOFG01 (sample SAMN12384726, study PRJNA508395) | human gut metagenome | isolation source: healthy gut F | host: Homo sapiens
ACCGAGAGTTTCGTAGTTTATAATGGTCTTGTCCGCCTCGAAGATGCGGCCGACATCGATGGCGACCTGCGCCTCCTTATAGCGGTCGGCAAGCTCGCGCAGGTGGCGGGCATTCGTGCTGATGCCGATAACGGTCTTTGCGCCGAGCTCCTCATGCATGACGCGCTCCACCGTGCGGGCGATCTTTGCGATCTCCTCCGGGCAGTTCGCGCTGGGCAGCGCCTTGACAATGACGACGTCCGCCTCGTTGATGTTGAGTACGAAGTCGCGCTGCTTGTCCGGGAAGAGGCGGGATATGACCTCGACCGCGGAGACGTCGGGATTCTCCACCTGGCGCACGAGCAGCACGGAGCGCGGCTCGTCCGTGACGAAGTGCAGCTCCTTGGCGCGCACGTACACATCGCCCGGCAGGATATTGTCGGAGATGATGTTCTTGACGAACGCCGCCTTGTTATGCTTCTCCTCATAATTATTCTTTGCCTCGTTGAACGCGACGGCGGAAACGGCGCACAGCGTCTTTGCAAGAGGATCGGTGCCCTCCACAAACGCGGCGTAGTCCAGCTTCACGCCCTCGGCGGACAGCGGGCTGTAAGTTCTGGCGGCGGTCACGACATAGCGCTCGCCCCCGTCAAAATCGTAAGCGCGGAAATCGTCAAGGCGAGAGCCGATCATCGCAAGCTCACTGCTGGCAACGACAAAGCCCTGCTCGTCCACGACACCGATGACCCTGTCAACGGCATCTTTCATCTGGATGATAACATTCTGGAATATCTTGCTCGACATAATATATGCCTCCCCTGCTTTGCGGCTGCCTCCTCATAGTCCTCATAGCTTCTTATAGCAAAAAGCACTATAACCCCGCATTTATCTTTATACATAATACCTCAGTTTTACGTGATTTTCAATAGAAATCCTTGCTGTTTTTTTGTGAATTTTTTTCGCATTGTGGTTTATACGCTCAAAAACAACAAAATTTCGGGTTATTTTTCAGTCAAGTTTCAAGATATACCAGTCCAATTTCGCTTTGGTCAAGTTCACGAAAATCCCCCTCACGCATGCCCTCGTCCAGCCTCAGCGCGCCTATCGCCTCGCGCTTGAGCGTTTTGACGGGCTTCCCCGCGAGGCGAGCATGCGCCGCACCTGATGGTACTTTCCCTCCATCACGGCAACGCGGCACTCGCCGGGGGCAAGTATATCCAGGCGCGCGGGGAGGCACTGCGTCCCGTCACCAAGGACGACACCGCGCGCGAACGCGGCCGCGTCCTCCTCTGTCAGTTCGCCCTCCACCTGTGCATAATACAGTTTTACGACCTCTGATTTTGGCGAAATGACGCGGTGGGCAAATTCTCCGTCATCCGTCAGCAGCAGAAGCCCGCTCGTGTCCTTGTCGAGCCGCCCGACCGGGAAAAGCCCCATGCGCCGCGCCTCAGGCGGCAGCAGGTCCATCACTGTCCCCTGCCGCTTGTCCTCCGTCGCCGTGACGACACCGCAGGGCTTATAGAGCATATAATAATGAAAGCGCGAATAGCAAAGCTCCTGCCCGTCGAGCGTGACGCGGCTGCGCTCGGGGTCGAGCTTCGCGTCGGGCGACGTGACAGTGACGCCGTCGACGGCTGCGCACCCGCTGCGTATCACGGCGCGCAGCTCCTTGCGGCTGGCAATGCCCATATCCGCGAGATATTTATCCAATCTGACCTGTGCCACAGCGCCACCTCCAATAATAGAACGCAAACATAAATTGTATTATAGCATACTTGTACCGCTTTTTGAATACTTATTATCGAATAGGCTTCATCGGAGGTGCAAGGTATGCTCGAAAAAGTTGTGGTATTCACAAAGAAAAAGGCGCTGACCATCATTTTTGTATGCGCATTGATACTGTTTCTGGCGATACTTGCGAAGTGGCTGTTCGCGTACAGAAACAACGAGACGGGGCTTTCCACGCTCGAGGGGCGGCAGAGCTTCCTCAGCGAGCTGGGGTGGGAGATCGATCCAGACACGGAGGAGTTCAAGTCCGTCACACTGCCGGAGGCGCTGGAGGGCGTGATGCGTGACTACAACGAGATGCAGCTGGCACAGGGGTATGATCTGCGCAAATACCTCGGTCAGACGTGCAGCCAGTACACCTATGAGGTGACGAATTACCCGCAGGCGACGGACACGGTGCTCGTGACGCTGTACATAAAGGGGCAGCGCGTCATCGCCGGGGATATACACACAAACTCCCTCACGGGGTTCATGCACGGGATAAAGCAGAGCGGCGCGGCGTGAGGGCGCGGACGCGATATACCCACATTATTAACCTGCACTGTGCTGCGGGTTATTTTTTCGCCTCACGGCGTGGATCGTGTCATAAAATATTTGCAAATCATGAAATATGTGTTATAGTGGGTATACATTTTTTAACGTGTTATTTTATAAGGTGAGAGAGGTAGAGATAGTGGAAAAAGGCAATGTGAAGGCACTGCTGCCGATAGGCGTGTTTCTGGTGCTGTATCTGGGGCTGGGCATCGTTTTTGAGTATGTTCTGAAAATACCCATGGGTTTTTACTCCATCCCGATCGTAGTCGTGTTCCTCATCGCGCTGCTGGTCGCCTGCATGCAGAACAAGGCGCTCAATTTTGACGACAAGCTCGCCCTCATGGGCAGGGGGCATCGGCGACAAGAACATCGTCACCATGATACTTATCTTCATGGCCGCCGGTATATTCGTCGGCGTCGTCGGGCGCAGCAGTGCGCAGAGCGTGGCGTACTTCCTGCTGTCCATCATCCCGGCAAAGTTCGCCGTGGCGGCGCTGTTCATCATCAGCTGCTTTGTGTCCACCGCGATGGGCACGTCCGTCGGCACTATCACGCTCATCACCCCCCATCGGCGTGGAGATCGCCATCAACTCCGGCATTTCCCTGCCGCTGTGCATCGGCAGTGTCATGGGCGGGGCGATGTTCGGCGACAACCTCTCCTTCATTTCTGACACGACCATCGCCGCGTGCAACGGGCAGGGCTGTGAAATGCGCGACAAGTTCCGCGAGAACTTTGCCATCGCGCTGCCCGCCGCGCTCGCCACGCTCGCGATCATCATCGTCCTCTCGCTCAGAAGCGGCATTGAGGACGTCGTTATTCAGGAATATAACCTCATCCAGATAATCCCGTACATTCTCGTTCTCGCGGGCGGCATTGCAGGCATCAACGTGTTTGTCGTGCTGCTGGTGGGCATAGTGTCCGGCTCGGTCATCATGCTGTGCACCGGCGCGACTGCCGCGACAGATCTGCTGGCGAACATGGGTGCGGGCGCGTCCGGCATGTTCGAGACCACCATGGTCGCCATTCTCGTGTCCGCCATCTGCGCGCTCATCAACGAATACGGCGGGTTCACGGCGCTGCTGTACGGCATACAGAAAACGTTCAAGGGCAGGAAGATGGGTCAGCTCGGCATGGGTCTGCTCGTCGGTGCAATGGACATCGCCACCGCCAACAACACCGTCGCAATCGTCATGGCAAACCCCATTGCCGCCGAAATGGCGGCGGGCTACGGCATTTCCAAGCGCAAGACCGCGTCTCTGCTGGACACGTTCTCCTGCATCTTCCAAGGGATAATCCCCTACGGCGCGCAGATGCTCGTCGCGATTTCCACAGCCGCGACGCTCGGCTGCACCGTGTCCGCGTTTGAAATAATCCCCTGCCTGTACTATCCGTTCCTCCTGTGCGTCAGCTCGCTGGTGTTCATATTCGTGCTGCCGGAGAGAAAGTCAGTCGCGGATTCCTAATACTTGACAGTGTGGTGCGGTATAGTATAATTACTCTATAAGCATAACCGCAAGAAATTATGGAGGTTTTATTATGACGACTGTAATTTTGCTTATATTTGCCGGCGTATGCGGATTTATAGGGTTTAAGTGTTTTAAGATGGTCATAGACTATGATATAGCACGCGCTAAGTACAACAAAAAAATAAAAGAACAACTTAAGAATAAGCAGGTGTCGTATATTATAGTTGATGATGAGGACGAGGATGAATCAGACGTTGACAGGCAAAACCGCGAATACGGTGATTACTATGGTGACAGCTATTATTTCTAACTTTTTATAATCGCTTTTCTGATAGTTCTTGGTATGGTATAATAGACTATCGGACAAAGCCTGTCCTGGCAACGGCTGGGACAGGCTTTGTTTTCTAATTTTCAGAATATAGACAGCTGTTCACACTGGAAAGTGTCATCCGCCTGTGTCAATCTGCCGAGGAGTATGTCGATAGATTCATACTGCTTCTCAGTTATGACCAGCATACGGATAGAGCCGTTGTCGGGCAGATTGTCCTTTATGCGTCGGCGGTGTTTTTCAACCGCATCAACACCGTTACAGACACGTGCATACACAGAATACTGTATCATGTGATAACCATCCGTCAGGAGGAAATTTCTGAAACGTGTCGCCTCACGGCGCTGGGTCTTTGTCTGCACAGGCAGGTCAAAAAGACCATCATTCTCATAAACTTATTCATAGCTGTGCTGCGCCAGCGGCAAAAGCTGCGGCAGGATGAGTCCGTTTTCTCCCCGGTTCACAGAGCGCTGCAAGCTGTGTACCGTGCGCTCCATGGCATACGCCACGGTGTGCTTTTTGTCCACCGGAGAGTATGTCGAGATTCAGCACATTGAACAGCAGATGCTTTGACTCCAGCGCCAGTTCGCTGTTGGCATCAAACGATGCAGTGACCATAAGATCGACCACCGGGCGGAACGGCTCCATCATATCGTCCGCAAGGTTGAAACCATTAAGCTCGCTTTTATGTTGCAGCCCCAGCATAGGCAGAAATCCGTAAACCGCAAGGCAACGCGCCATACACCCGCGCAGGATCGCATACCCGTAATTGAGCGCGGCATTTATCCCATTATCCGCTCCGCGCGTGAAGCCTTTTTCAAAAAGCGCCGGAAAATACCTCGCCGCCGCTGCCGCCTCCGTGTTTCCCGTGTCCCCGGAGCGGACGGAATCCGCCATCGCGTCAAGCCCGCTCGCGGCGTTTTCCCTGCCGCACAGACGCAGACACTCGGCTTGATTTTTTATTTTTGCGATGACTATGCTCTGCCACAGACGCTTTTTCAGCACCTCACCAGTGGACAGCTGGCTCGCCGCGACAGCGAGCTGGCGGCTGTGCTGACTGAACGGCGTGAGCACAGCGCATGGCATATGCTTTTCATCGCACACAAAGACCGCGCAGCCGCGCTGCCCCAAAAAGGACAGCGCGGCTGTTGTTACGGTTGACTGTCTGCTCTCCAAGAGCAGCGCGGAAATATCTTCGACTGCGAGCGAATGCTCGCTGTCGGTTTTGATTATGAGCTGTTCGTTTTTTACGGAGATACGCGCCGGGCTTTCGATGATGATATTTCTGAACGCCATCTTTTAACCTCGCTTTATACTGAACCGCTGTCTCTCCTCTTTCCTTACGGGGTGATACTCACCCAAAATATCGACCGTGTATTTTTCGATGTTCTCGAGGGTCTTTATGCCGAGACTCTTTACTGTATATGTGTTGTCATTCGTTATGCAGCAAATTGCGCCAGTTGAAATACAACTGCTGATATAATAGAACATACTTTCTTTGCAATCCATGGTTGCTGGCAATGTACTCTCTTCAAAGCACTTAGTAAGCTTCATTTTACGTTTATGTGTTACTTTCACTAAGTCGTTCGGATAGAGAGAAAACGCAAAATCATCGTCGGACATTTGTTTCCACTCGTTATACGGTCTATTTGCAACCACCGCTCTATTCGGAAGCTCCGGCTTGCTGTATCCGCCACATATATCGGCACAAAGTAATACCCGTCGCCCTCCACCTTGAACACGTCTATACGCACCATTGAATCATATTTTGCAATGCCCTTGCCCTTATGAACGCGCATTGGGTGTGTCACTTTCTCTGTCAGCTTGACCTTGTTCACTACCGGCCCGGGACTGCCATCGCTCTTCGGCTTATAAAAGGGCTCTGCAAACGCCTTTGCGGCGTTCCCGCCATATTCCGTGAGCCGCGCTTTCAGAGCGCCATACAGCAGGGTGTCGCTGTCCTTATTATAATACCCCGCGATCTCCCCGTCCTTATCGAGCTTGAGCGCAGTGAGCGGACGCTTGACCACCGCGAGCCCATCCTCCAGTGCCTTGGCGCTCTTCACGGTGTCCTTATGTGCCGCGCCCGTCACCTTTCGCGTCGGCATACGCGAGACGAAGAGCGGCTTGACCTGCGGCGCGTCAATGTCCATATAAAGGGATCTTCAAATCGGCAACTGCGCGCGACGGGTCATTGCTCAGCCGAGCCTCAAGCTCCTTGCGGAACATCGCCCACGGGTACGGAAACTCCTGCTTTATCTCTCCCGTCGCCGGGTCAACAAGTATGCTGCCGTTCTCCGTTGGCATATAGTGCCGCTCGTGCCACGATTCATAGCGCGATACCTTTTGTATCAACGCATCGGTTGTGCAGGCAATGACGACGGCGTCCACGGCATGGTGACGGTCGCCGTCCTCACGCACCTTGCTGATACCCCAACGCTTGCGCATATAATCCGTAACTGCGCCATTGACCGCCGTGACACGCTTTTTGCGGCGCATGGACGGCGCAAAAAGCAGATTATCATTTATGTAATTGAGCAGGAAGCTGGACACCGTCTTCGTATCCTGCAAGTTGCGCACTTTCCAGTCGTTCTCTTCCTCCGGCGTCAGTTCTTCTTTCAGCAGCAGCTTTCTCTTCCGAAAATCGCGGACACTGTTGTTCACCCATACGATAAAGTGATCGCGCCGCTCCCCGGTGAGGTATTGCAGCGGCAGCCGGTTGCCCTTGTTGCGGTTCTCCTCTGTGAGCACGAGCACCTTGTTCCTGTACCGGTCGTCAAAGCTGATGCTGTACGGGACAATGTGGTCGACCTCCGCATAATTGGGGTCGAAGAGCCGTTCAACAGACATTTGGCGCTGTGAATACGCGCAGATACCGCCCTGCTCATTGAAAAGCTTCATCTTCACAATATCAAGCCCGGTCGCCGTGCCGTGCTTATACTCGGCGACTTGGTCTTTTATTCTATCGTTCTTGCTGCGGTTCTCGTCGTTCTGCTTTTTTATCTTTGCCCGCTCGGAAAAGTCCTTGGACATTTCGCGCGCGAGTTCAATATTCACATACACCGGGCTTGTCCCATAGCGCCGTATTATGGCGTTTACAACCTTTATCGTCTGCGAGACCGCGCGGCGCACGACGGGGCTTGTAATCTCCGTGCAATCATCACTGAGCGGAGGAAGATACATCTGCCGCCCGTCTTTGCTGTGCCCCCGGAAATCGTAACCTGCTGCTGTGCAGGCATCATTATAATTCATTCCTTTTTCAAGGAACGGTATGAGTTTATCGCAAGCCTTGACGGAGAGATGACCGAATTTAGAAAAGCTCAGTTCCTCAAGCGCTTCAACGTCGCACAGCTCTATCCCTGCCGCCGCCAGCGCCGGTTCTATTTTCGCGCTCGTCTTATATGTGGACAGTACGCGCCCTATCTCGTTTCTCTGCGGCACAGTGAGATAATTAAAGCGCCCCTTTGCGTTCTTGTCCACCGCCTTGCGCATAGCGTGATATGCCTTCATGCAAACGATCTTCTCTTTTTTCTCCTGTTCTGCGATTGAGCTTCATCTGTATAGCGCACAGAGTTAAAGCGCACTGCCTCGTTCAAATCAAGCTCTTTGCGTATCTTCGCATAGCTGAGCGTATCGGTCTTATGGGCAAGCTCTATGAGCTTTTTCCGCTGTGCGTCAGTCAGCGGTTCGCTCTTTCCGCCTTCGATAAGGCGAATATGATTGAGCTTTTCCAAAAGCGAAAAAGTATTCAAAGGAATACGACGCCTTTGCAGCTCTGGGCTGATCCGGTTCAAACGTGCATGTGCCGATCATTCGCTCGATCTGGCTGCCGCCATACGGGCTGTCGCCCCGGTCCTCATCAAAAGGGCGCTGGCTCAAGAGTATATCGAGATACTCCGCCTCCAGCTTTTCGCTTGCAAAATCCACGCCGAAGCTGCGCTGTGCCGCGAAAACCCTGTGCACCTCATCTTCGGTCATTGCGCGTGTAACGGTCGCAATATAATTGCCGCCCTTGTTTCGCTTATGCGCGGCAAATGCCTCGTCCTTGAAAAACATCTCCCCCGCCGTGCGATAGCCTTTTTCGTCCATGCGGCGTTTATTGTCACCCACGGCCTCCAACAGCTTACCGTCCTCCGCATCAGTGCCGCCCTTGCGGTTAGAGCGGAATCCTCTGCGCTGCGACAAGTGCAGCATTATCCTTGCAAGCTCTTCCCGCGTGACTGTTTTATCGAGCGCCCTTGTGCGCAAGGCATAAATGTCCTCCAACTGCCCATCAAACAGCGCATCGAGCTGTTCATGCGAAATAAGCCCGCTCGATACGATCAGATTGCGTATACGTTCGTTGCGGTGTCTGTGTCGTCTCAGTCTGCGCCGCGCACCGCGCGCCTCTCTTCTCGGTGCCGCGAGCGACGCACCAGTCTTTGGGTGCTCCGCCCCGGTGAAAATGCGCGAACCAAAATTGAGTATGCCGCAGGGGTTTTCGTCCGCATCTAAAGCCAGCGCAGCCCATCCGACAGATGTGATTCCAATGTCTAAGCCTATTGCGTATTGGTGCATATGCATTCCCTCCCGCGTCTTCATCCTCATATTATTCATCAACAAAATTTGGGTTTTATCTGATAGAGATAATGCCCCGTGCGAGACGGGGCATTAGAGCTCTTCGGTTTACTACCTTGAACGCGATCTGGATAAATCCGTCCTGAAGTGCGATGGGTACACCGATGGAGAGAAGCCGCCCCATAACATCGCGGCGCGGCCTGAAGCTGGCGCGCGTGAGCGCAACGCCGCCCGTCCGGCGCAGGTACAAAAGCGCGATCCCGACGCTGACCGCCTGCGACAGCGTCGTGCCGAGCGCCGCGCCGACAGGACCAAGACCGAGCGCGCCCATGAAAACATAGTCAAGCACGATATTCGTCACGCACGCCGCGGCGATGAAATACATGGGGCTTTTGGAATCGCCGAGACCGCGGAGAATAGAGCTGATGATACCCTCGATTGACAAGGACAAACACGGTTTTGACGGGCAGAAAAACGCCCATACATCCTCAAAGGCCTTGTAAATACACAAAGTATTCCCTGCGGCCTTTTCGTCGTCTGACCGCTTTTCTGCCTCGGCAAAACTGCTTTGCACCTGACAGCGATGGATTTTCGAGTGATTTTTGGTTTTTGAGGCGCAGATGTGTCGTAACCCATCAAGACGAAAAGGACAAAAAGCACCGAAAAGACACGCTGTCAGGCGTGTATGCTCTTGTCAACCGAGGGTATTATCAGCCGTGATAAACGGAATGCCGATAAAGCACACCGTGAGATACCTGACTGTCCCCTCCACGGCCGCCTCCGGCGTGGACACCGCCGCGACGATGCCGCGAACAGACACCAGCAGCACAGCCGTCAGCGCAGCGGCGAGCACCATGAAAAGCGTGACGGTATTGCCGACGCATTCCGCCGCGCGGTGCTTGTCCCCCGCGCCCACGGCCTGACCGTTTCTGACAGTCGCGCCCATGGCAAGCCCGGCGATGCAGAAAATTTTCTCAAAAAACACAGAACAAAGTATTGGTATTTTCGTCCGTATATTGTATAATACAGCCAGAGCAAAACTGCTATGCTTAAAAGCAAGGAGGACAACACATGACAACCGCAATGAAAAAGCTTATCGCGCTTGCGCTGATGCTGTGCATTCTCTTCGGGGCGGCTGCCTGCGGCAGCACGAGCACTGCCGAGCCTGAGCCCACGACGGGTTCGTCGGCACCGTTGACGACGCGCAGCCTGCGGAGGAGCCCGTGGTGGAAGAACCCGCGGCGACCGAGCCCCCCATGGAGACGGAGCTTTACGCCTGCGACATCTTCACCGTCACGATCCCGAAGGGCTGGGGCGTGAGCTACGAGGTGTACGACAGCGCCACGGCGGAGCCGTACTACAACGAGAGCGGCAAGATACGCGACCGGCGCGAGGGCGCGGAGCCGTGGATGTGGATAGTCGTGCGGGACAATGTCGACCGCAACAACGTGATGTTCTATTTCACATTTCTCGGTCCGTACTTCACGTCCGTTGACCAGAAGGAACGCATGCTGACCGGGCTTGCCAGCAACAAGGGCTACGAGTGGTCGCCGGTGCTGGACGATCTGACGGCGGAGGAAGTGCTGAAAAACTGGGGACCAATGCACACGCTGCTGGCAGAGTCCGACCGTCCGTTCATCAATATGCTCCAGCTCTACAAGGTTGAGAACGTCATAAAAACGGCCATTGAGGACGGCTCCAACCGCGAGAGAACAGCCTCAGAGATATTTGCCGACGTCAGCATAACCGGTGCAGAGCAGACCTACGGCATGTACTTCTATGATGAGCTTCAGCACGAGACATTTTCCGGCAGCACGGACTATTACGCCAGCTACAACAACTACGCCTTCGTCATAGGCGACGACATTGCCATCGCGAACACACAGCTGATGATGGACTGCCTGAAGAGCTTTGACTTCACAGGGTTCAACACGCTCTACGGCAACAAATGATATAAACCGTATAAACTTCGGGAGCGCCGCTCGCTGCGGCGCTCCCGTTCTGCGTTCATTATGCTTTACTTATTTCTCGCGTTCTCGACGATGATCTGATTCGCCTTGGTCATGCGGATATGGTGGCGTATCGCGTCCGCGCCGACGGCGGCGATCACATCGTCCACGCTCATCTGGTACTGCGCCGCGAGGTCGCGCGCGGCGCGCTCAAGCTCATCATCCTCAGCGGTTATGCCCTCCTCGTCCGCGACGGCGGCAAGGAGGAAGTCCACCCGGCTCAAAAGCTCGGCATATTCGCGCTGCTCGGCGCGCCACGCCTCGCGGGTCTTGCCCCTCTGTGCGCAGCCATGCGTCGAACACATCCTCGGCGATCCGCTCGGCGGGAAGTCCGCCTCTGGCGTATGCGCGGCGCTCCGCCGCGCGGACAATGTCCTGCGCGTCCACGTCGAGCACGCCGTCAAACGACTGGGCAAACGCGCCGATGTCCTGCATGCCCATGCCGATATAGTTCTCCGCCGCCTTGAGTGCCTTTGCCCACATCTCCTCATCGTCAAGCCCCAGGTCGAGCGCGTCGTTGAGGTCGGCAATGATGGCGCGTATGTCGGCAAGCGTGTTGAGCGAAAGGCTCTCCAGCAGCTCCGACTCCTTTTCCAGCAGCGCGGTGTCTATCTTGCGCTGGATAACAAGCTCCGGCACAACGACGCGTAGGTTCTTCGCCGCCGCGTGCAGCGCCGCGTCCTCAAAATCCTCGCAATGCCCGATGTCCACCTCAACGCCGAGATACGGACCGAGAATGACCTCCGGCGGTATTGCGCCCTCAAGGCTGACGGCGAGCGAGCCGTCGGGCTGCGCGTCCATGGCGGTGACGCGCGTATAGATGAGCGGGGCGAGCCCGTTCTCCTGCGCGAGCGCGGCGAGGGCGGTCTTCACCGCCTCCTGCGGCGAACCCGCCGCGGCAATGTCCGCCGGCGCGAGCAGTATGTCGGCATACACGCTGCCGCGGTCTATTTTGCAGTTTGTGATCGTCATATCGTGTCTCCCGTATTTATTATAGGTATATGTATTTTATAACAGCTTTTTTCGCCGCGTCAATCGTCGGTTTTGTGGCATATGTATGATTGACGGCGCGGCACGGAGGTGTTATATTCATCAAAACAGAAAAAGAATGGAGATAGATATATTATGTCAACCAACCTGCCGTTCGGTTCTGCTGATATACTGCTGCCCAAGGCGGATTTTGAGCGCTGGGCGTGCATTGCGTGCGACCAGTTCACCTCCCAGCCGGGTATTGGGAGCGCGCAGACGCGATAGCGGGCGGCGCGCCGTCCGCGCTGAGGCTCATTCTGCCGGAGGTTTACCTCGGCGACGGGAACGACGAGGCACGCATACGCGAGATAAACGACACGATGCGCCGCTATCTCGCCGAGGGTGTTTTCAACGAATACAAAAACGCGATGATCTGCACCGAGCGCACCCAGCCCGACGAGCGCGTGCGGCGCGGCATAGTGGGCGCGTTCGCCCTCGCGGACTACAGCTATGAGCCGGGGGCAAAGTGCCTCATCCGCCCGACGGAGGGGACGGTGCTCTCGCGCATCCCGCCGCGCGTCGCGATACGGCGCGACGCGCCGCTCGAACTGCCGCACATCATGGTGTTCATGGACGACCGGCGGCGCGAGATAATCGAGGGGATAGACACGTCGCGGCTCGTGAAGCTCTATGACTTTGAGCTTATGCTCGGCGGCGGTCATCTGCGCGGCTGGCTCATAGACGCAGCGGAGCAGCAGCGCATACTCGCCGCCCTTGCGCGGCTTGAGGAGGAGAGCGGCACGGAGGGAGAAAAGCTCCTCTTCGCGGTCGGCGACGGCAACCACTCGCTCGCCACGGCGAAAGCGGCGGCGGAGGTCATCGGCACGGACGCGGCGCGCTATGCGCTGGCGGAGCTGGTGAACATACACAGCGAAGCGATAAGCTTCGAGCCGATATACAGGGTGCTGTTCGACGCGGACACGGCGGACGTGCTGTGCGCGCTGCACGCGGCGTTCCCGGCGCAAAGCGGGCGCGCGGTGGAGTACATCACGCGCGGCGAGCACGGGCGCGTATATGTCGCGGGACTTGAGACCGGCGAGATGCAGCGCTTTATCGACGGCTACACCGCGGCGCACCCTGATGTGCGCGTGGACTACATCCACGGGGAGGACACCGTGCGCGCGCTGGCGGCGCAGGAGGGCGCAATAGGCTTCCTCTACGGCGGCATCAGCAAGGATGAGCTTTTCGACTATGTGCGCGAAAACGGCATACTCCCGCGCAAGAGCTTCTCCGTCGGTCACGCCGAGGACAAGCGCTACTACGTCGAGGCGCGGCGGATAAGATAAGATAACGGCAAAGCCCAAGGCAGGGATGTAAAATTTCCCGCCTTGGGCGATTTTTATTCTATACAATTCACCGGCACACGTAGCAGTGCCATTCCTCCTCAGAGGTATGGGCGACGACGGTGAAGCCATTGCGCTCAAGTGCGGCGCGCACCTCGTCCGCGCGGTCGTCGATGATGCCGGAGCAGATGAACACGCCATCCTGCGCCATGAATGAGCGCGCGTAGGCGGCAAGCGCGATTATCACATCGGCAACGATGTTCGCCAGCACCAGCTGATACCCGCCGCCAAGCGTGCGGCGGAGAGAGGCGTCCTTGAGAATATCCCCGGCATAGACGCGCATTTTGTCCTCGCCGATACCGTTGAGCGCGGCATTGGCCATCGCGGCCTCTGGCGCCATGGGGTCAACGTCGCACCCGGTGTTCGATTCCGCCCCCAGAAGCAGCGCGCCGATACCGAGTATTCCGCTGCCGCAGCCGAGGTCGAGCGCGCGCACGCCGGGCGCGGCATAGCTCTCCAACGCGGCAAGGCACAGCTTCGTCGTGGGGTGGCTGCCCGTGCCGAAGGCGATGCCGGGATCAAGACGGAGCGCGATACGCCCATTGTCAGGCGCGTCCATCCACTCCGGCACGACGACGAGCTTTTCGCCGATCTCTATCTGCTCATAGCAGTCGCGCCAGCTGTTCTCCCAGTCCTCATCGGCGGTATATGCGGAAACTGCCTCGGGGTACGCCGCCTTTATGCGCGCGAGCACCGCCTCCCCCGCTTCATCGTCCGTCAGATAGCACTTTATGCGGCTCACGCCCTTGTAGGACTGTTCAAGCTCCGCGTCGATATAGTCCCAATACTGGCGGTTGTTCTCAAGAAAATTTTGAAAATCCGCCTCGTTCTCTATCACAAAGCCCTCCGCGCCCAGCGCGGCGAGCTGTTCACAGCGCGCGTCGATCTTCTGCTCCGGCGTGTCAATGCTGACCTCAATATAGCGCATATGCTCCTCCAAAAGTAAAAATCAATCTCAAATTTCTTTGTGTATTTTACCCCATATAGCCGCGAATGTCCAGCGCAAAGCGGGCATATTTCCGCCGCTTTCGGCGAAATAAATAAATTTCGCGCATTTGATAATTTTTTCTCAATTATCGCTTGACAAATAATAATCAAAGCTGTATACTGCGCATATAAGTTAAATAAAAAACAAACAAAGATGGAGAACAAATTCGCCGGTGCGCACGCGCCCGGCAGCTATCAGGAGGATATGAATATGAAGTGCCCTTGCTGCGGTAAAGAAATGGTCATGGATGCCCACACCAAGATTGATAAATTTATGTGCTATGACTGCGGTTATGTTGAAGGTCGTCCCGTCCCCGCGACGCGCCTCGGCAAGCGGATATACCGCCACAAGTTCGTGCGTTCGTACAGCATGAATGACGCAATGGCGTTCATCACAAAGGGGCTGGGTCTGGGCAAGTCCTCCCTCGCGTCGAGCCACCGCTGACGCATCGGCTGGCGGCGACACGCCGCGCGGCTCCTCTACTATATTAATATGTGTTCATTGGATGGATTTTTTCATCTCGTTTCCTTTTCATACACGTAAGGGCGCGCCGGAATGGCGCGCCCTTATGCTGTCCGTTATTCACTTAATATCCGGCACTTCCACGTGGTCGCCGTTTGCCTCGTGCGCGGCGCCGACCTGCCGCACGATGCTTGCATATCGCCTCAAACGAGACCTCGCTGAGATCATGCTCAAGCTTGCAGGCATCGGTCTCCGCCGTCTCCCTGTCCACGCCGAGCATCATCAGAAACTTCGTGAGCGACTTATGGCGGTCGAGCATGCTGGATGCGACGGCCATTCCCTTATCGGTGAGCGTGATGAGCCCGTCCTTATCCATAGTGATATGACCGCTCTCCTTGAGGCGCTTTGTGGCGTAGGTGACGCTGGGCTTTGTGACGTTGAGGTGCGCAGCAATGTCGATGGAGCGGATATAGCCGTGCTTCTCCTTCATCATGAGCATAGTCTCCAAATAGTCTTCCGAGGCTTTCTGTATAACCATATATAATGTACCAGCTTTCATAAAATGAATTATCTTGAATTATGTATACCTAAGTTAGCACACTTTAACCAAAATTGCAAGAACTTTACGAAAATAAAAAAATTCCTATTGACATCATGGGTTAGATATGCTAAACTCACACTTGGTTAAGGAGTCTTAACCTTATGTTTTCTCAGTGATCGGGTCAGTCTGGTCACAGTTCATCAAAGAGAGAGAAGGTCGATTTTTTATGATGCCTCTTGCTCTGGCAGATCCCGGCGAGGAGAACATGATACGGCGTATCGGCGGCTCGCCCGAGGTCAAAAAGCATCTGGAAGATTTGGGCTTCATTGTGGGCGACACTGTGACGGTCATCACCGCGCTCAACGGCAACATCATCGTCAAGGTCAAGGAAGCCAGAATTGCGATAAGCGAGGAAATGGCCCGCAAGATCATGGTTTGACACCGTGATTCATCTTTAGTTTACCCTTAAAATGCAAATAGAGGAGGACAAGAGAATGAAAACACTCAAGCAGGCAAAGATCGGCGAGACCGTTTCCGTTGTCAAGCTCCACGGCGAAGGTCCTGTCAAGCGCCGCATCATGGACATGGGTATCACCCGCGGCACCGAGGTCTACATACGCAAGGTTGCGCCTCTCGGCGACCCCATCGAGGTCACTGTGAGAGGCTACGAGCTGTCTCTGCGTAAGGCAGACGCGGAAATGATCGAAATTGCCGAGTAAGACCGGCTTTTCATTTCCTAAAAGGTTAAGGGAGTTTAACGAAAAAAGGAGTTTTTGCAAAATGGACAAACAAATCAAAATTGCTCTTGCCGGCAACCCCAACTGCGGCAAGACCACACTGTTCAATGCGCTGACCGGCTCCAACCAGTTCGTTGGCAACTGGCCGGGCGTCACCGTTGAGAAGAAGGAAGGCAAGCTGAAAAAGCATGACGACGTCGTCATCATGGACCTTCCCGGTATCTACTCTCTCTCCCCGTACACTCTGGAAGAGGTCGTGGCGCGCAACTACCTCATTGAGCAGCGTCCCGACGCAATACTGAATATAATCGACGGCACCAACCTTGAGCGTAACCTCTACCTCACCACTCAGCTGACCGAGCTCGGCATTCCCGTGGTCATTGCGGTGAACATGATGGACGTGGTTCGCAAGTCCGGCGACAGCATCAACATCAAGGAGCTGTCCCGCGAGCTTGGCTGCCCCGTGACCGAGATCTCCGCTCTCAAGGGCGAGGGCGTTATGGAGGCCGCAGAGTCCGCAATTGAGGCGGCAAAGAACGGCAAGACCATTCCCCAGCACACCTTCTCCGGTCCTGTTGAGCACGCGATCGCCCACATTGAAGAGGCCGTTGTGCACAACATGCCCGAGGAGCAGCAGCGCTGGTACGCCATCAAGGTGTTTGAGCGCGACGATAAGGTGCTCGAAAAGCTCAGCATCGCGGACGATGTCAAGGCTCACGTCGAGGAAGACATCAAGGCCGCCGAGAAGGAGCTGGACGATGACGCAGAGAGCATCATCACCAACGAGCGTTATCTCTACATAGCCGAGATAATCAAGGGCTGCTACAAGAAGAAGAACAAGGGCGGTCTGACCACCTCCGATAAGATAGACAAGGTCGTCACCAACCGCTGGCTGGGTCTCCCGATCTTCGCCGTGGTCATGTTCCTTGTGTACTATATCTCCATGGTCACTGTCGGCGCTTCCGCGACCGACTGGGCAAACGACGGGCTGTTCGGCGACGGCTGGCACCTGTTCGGCATCGGCTCCGCTGAGTACAACGAAGTCGCAGAAGAGTGGGGCGACGCCGCGACGATAGTCGACGGCTACGAAGCCTACGTTGAAGAGAACGGCGAGCCCGCTGACGGCGTGTTCACCTACACCGTTGAAGACGAAGAGACCCTCGCGACCGAGGAAGAGACCGCAACGCTTGACGACCTCGCAGAGGCTCAGGCTACTCTCGATGAGCTCGGCGACGAGCCCGATCCCGCGGATTACGGCGTTTGGGTCCCCGGCGTGCCCGTGCTCATCGGCAATGCACTTGAGAGCGCCAACTGCGCAGAGTGGCTCCAGGGTCTGATCCTTGACGGTATCGTCGCCGGTGTCGGCGCGGTGCTCGGCTTCGTGCCGCAGATGCTCGTTCTGTTCCTGCTGCTCGCATTCCTTGAGGCCTGCGGCTACATGGCACGTATCGCATTCGTGCTTGACCGTATCTTCCGCAAGTTCGGTCTCTCCGGCAAGTCCTTCATCCCCATGCTCATCGGTACCGGCTGCGGTATCCCCGGTGTCATGGCTTCCCGTACCATTGAAAACGAGCGCGACCGCCGCATGACCATCATGACCACCACGTTCATCCCCTGCGGCGCAAAGGTCCCGTTCATCGCAATGATCGCAGGCGCGATCTTCGGCGGCTCCGCGTGGGTCGCGACCTCCGCTTACTTCGTCGGCATGGCCGCGATCATCATCTCCGGCATCATGCTCAAGAAGACCAAGATGTTCGCCGGCGAGCCTGCTCCGTTCGTTATGGAGCTGCCCGCATACCACTGGCCGACCCTCGGCAACGTTCTCCGTTCCATGTGGGAGCGCGGCTGGAGCTTCATCAAGAAGGCCGGTACGATAATCCTTCTGTCCACCATCCTTGTTTGGTTCACCACTTACTTCGGTGTTGTTGACGGCACGTTCCGCATGCTCTCCGAAGAAGAGATCGACTACTCCATCCTTGCTGTCGTCGGCAACGCGATCGCTTGGATATTCACTCCGCTTGGCTGGGGCAACTGGCAGGCAGTCGTCGCCTCCATCACCGGTCTTGTCGCCAAGGAGAACATCGTCGGCACGATGGGCATCCTCTACGGCTTCCGGCGACGTGTACGCGACTCTCGCTTCCACCTTCACTCCGATCACCGGCAACTCCTTCCTCGTGTTCAACCTGCTGTGCGCGCCCTGCTTCGCGGCTATCGGCGCTATCAAGCGTGAGATGAACAACGCCAAGTATTGCGGAAGACGTCGTGATGGTAACAGCCAGGATGATAACAGAGCCGATGACGATGTACTGGACATCGTTCTGGCACCGGCCAGGTTCAGGCTGCCGTGATCACAGCCATCAGCAGAGCGCCGATCAGGGTGCCCCAGATGGTGCCCTTGCCGCCGGTGGAAGCGCCGCCCACGATGCAGGCTGTGACAGCATCGTTATCAGGTGGAAACCGGCGCTGCCGTTAGCGGAAGCCAGACGGCCAACAGACACGATAATAGCCATACGGCCATGAAGCCGACAGGGTGTAAACGAAGGTCAGCACGTTTTGGAGGGGATACCGGACAGACGGGCTGCCTCAGGGCCACCACCCACGCAGTAGATCTGGCGGCCCAGAGCGTCTTTGCGGCGGAAGATATCAAAGATGATGAACAGCAATGGATAACCAGAATGAATTGAAGCGATACCGTAACCTCTACCAGGAAAGTTCTCAATAGGTGAGAACAGAGAGCCGTGCCGCCGATCCACATGAGTCCGTCAATGCCGGTATTGGTGAAGGCGATGGACTTGGAGCCGTAATGACCAGTGCCAGGCCCACAGCACGTTCTTCATGCCCATGGTGGACACGAAGGGATGGGGCAGAATGATGTCTTCGGAATTGAAGTGCGGCGTGTCCCGGTCAATATCGGCCATCACACGGCCGCCGCGCATAACTACCACATGGTCGCTCATAGCCAGGACTGGCAGCCTCGGAGGAGACCATGATGACGCACTTGGCCGGCCTTCACCAGATCGTTCATGACCCGGTAAACTTTCGATCTTGGCGCCCAATGTCGATACCACGGGTGGGCCTCATCGAAAATAAAGATGTCGGCGTCGGTGTTGAATCCAATTTTGCCGTGATAACCACCTTCTGCTGGCTGCCGCCTGGGACCGACGACCCCAATTGTGAGGGGGGTCTGATCTTTCAGGGCGCTGACATGTTCGCCTGCTCAATGCGATCCCTGTCCAAGAAGGGACCGTTGAGTAGTTCTTCAGCTGGCCAGGACCAGATTGTCCGCACACCAGGTTGAGCACCAGGCCCTGACCCTTACGGTCCTCTGTCAGGAAGGCGATTTTTCTCTCTTGATAGCGTCCTTCGGCGTTCTGATATGTACCTTCTCGCCCTTGACGTAGATCTCGCCGCTGTCCAGCTTGTCAGCGCCGAACACCGCCCGCATGTCTCCGTGTACCTGCGCCGACGAGGCCCGCAAAGCGGATCTGGCCCGCATGGGCCTTAAAGCCGACATCGTGCAGGACGCCGGCCTCCCTTCAGGCCCCGGACGGTCTCCATCAGCTGCTCGATCTCTTCCTTACCCAAAGAAGAAGTGGGCTCATCCATAATAATGAGCTTGGCATCCAGGGACACAGCCTTGGCGATTCCCACCATCTGTTGCTGACCCATCGCCCAGCTTACCGCACTCCAGATGGACGTTGATTCCGGATGTCCCAGTGTTTTCAGCGCTTCCTCCGCCTCGGCGTGCATCAGCACCTTGATCAAGGTGGATTTACTATGTTGTTTTCTCCGATCAGACCGTGGATTCACCGGGTCTGATGCCGATAGACATATCTTTTAACGCTTAAAACACCAGGAAAACGTTTGGTAATATGTTTCAGTTCGACGACATACTGCTCATGGAATTACCTCGTTTCTTGTTTTTCCTGATTTCGAACCGCCCTGCCGCAGCGGAAGCGCTTCTTTAACCCGATATTCCGTCATTTTCGCTGAAATGTGCTCGCTGTTTAATCGTTTTCTGCGCGTATTGTAAACCGGGATCAGACAGAGAATGGTTCCTGCCAGATCCCGGCGTGCCGAAAATTCTCCGGTTCCGCCGTGGGAACCCATCAGGTTCCTCTGCTTGCAGGCACGCGCATGATATTTTTTTCGGAATACAGCGGCAGGTTTTCTGCCGCTGTATTCCGGCTTTTTGCCAGCCATTAGATAGCAGTCAGCTGAATTAGTTCTTCATGGCCTCCAGGTTGTCCATAGGTAAGCCCGGCCGTTCTCAGCGGTAACAACCCGAACGGGAGCGTTGATGACTTCGTCAACGGACCTGCCCTTGATGCCTCACGGCAGCCTCGACCACCTGATAGCCCTGTTCATCTCATAGGGCTGCTGAGCCGGACGGCAGCTCCTCTCACCAGCTCGCCGTCCAGATCAGCTTCACGGCGGAAGCGCTGCTGTCGAAGCCAACGATGGTGATGTCAGACACGCCGGCGGACTTGCAGGCGTTCATAGCGCCGGGCTAGCGGTATCGTCATTGTGGCAGAGCACGATGTCGATCTGATCGGGATAAGCGCTCAGCAGGTCTTCCATGGCCTTGGTAGCTGCTGGTCAGGTTGTTGCCGGACAGCTTGGCCAGAACTTCCACGCCAGCCTCGGTGCAGGCCTTCTCATAGCCTTCCATACAGCGTCCACGTTGGAGGTGCCCACGAAGAGGTCTGGCCAGCGATGCCAGCGTTGGTGTCAACAGCCAGCACGGGGATGCCAGCACGTCGATGGCGTACAGAGCGCCCTGAGCGGCACCAGCGTCGTTGGGAGCACGATGGCGTCGCAGCAGCGCCAGGCTCTGCTGCTCGATCGCAAAACCTGACCCTCGATATCGCTCTCAGCGCCGGGGCCAACCACGACCGATCAACACCCGGATCGCCCAGCGGCGGCCTTGCAGCCAGTCCCTATAGCCCAGTACTCAGGAGCCAGGGTCTTCCGGGACAACAGCGACCTTGACATCGCCGGTAATTGGGGTCTCGGTCTCGGTCTCAGTCTTGTTCTCGGTGTCGGCAGGGGGCCTCGGGTATTTCTTGCCGCCGCCAAGCCAGAGACAGAGTCATTACCAGTGCGAGACAGTGCAAACAACTCTTCATTCTTCATTTGCTCCTTTTTCATTTTTTTCAGGATGTTTCCGGCAAAAGCCGAATTCCTGACAGTATTAATTTAGCACAAGTATAGCAGACTTTCAATCTTAAACTTTGCTCAAAAGTGTAAAACTGTTATCGTGCACAGGGAAAATCGTTTTCGTTTGGCACTTTTCACAGTTCATTTCAGAGGTCAGCCGCCGCAGTCATTAACCGTACTTATGAATATACCATCACGATTTATGGCTGGTTTCAGGCTGCGGCGCATCGTATGTCTGTCGCGGACATTCTTTTGGTCAGTTGCGCACACAGTATGTCTTGCCGTTGGTTTTCTCCGTTTTTTTGTCCGCTTTGTCAATAGGCACATCCCCGCTTTACCACTTATAATCAGGAATAGAATGTCATACTATAAATGAGATGCATACCTGGTCCGATGGATACTTCGAGGCAGAAAGTGATCTGATATGAACATTTTCTCTCTTTTACCCAGTGGAGGGCTGGCCTTCTTCTTATAGCGGCATGACGGTCATGTCCAAAAGTCTGGAAAAATGGCCGGCGGCAAGCTGGAGCGGCTGCTCAAGCGCATGACTTCAACCCCATCAAAAGTCTGCTGCTGGGCGCCGGCATCACCATCGCCATCCAGTCACTCTCCGCTATGACGGTCATGCTGGTAGGTCTGGTGAACTCCGTCATGGAGATCGGACAGACCATCGGCATCATCATGGGCTCCAATATCGGCACCACCCTGACAGCGTGGCTGCTGTCCTCACCGGCATCGAAAGCGAGAACTTCTTTGTCAACTTCCTCAAGCCCAAGAATTTCTCCCCCCTGCTGGCTTTCATCGGTATTCTGCTCATTATGGGCTCCAAGCGGCAGCGCCGCCGACGTGGGCCGGGCGGGTGATGATGGGCTTCTCTATTTTAATGTACGGCATGGAGCTGATGAGCGGTGCGGTGTCTCCTCTGGCGGATATGCCGGGCTTTACTGACCTTGGCGACCGCTTTCACCAATCCCCTTCCTGGGTGTGCTGGCATCATCCAGTCCTCCGCCGCCGCCTTGCAGGCGCTGGCCATGACCGGTTCCGTCACCTACGGCATGGCCATCCATCATCATGGGGCAGAACATCGGCACCTGCGTCACGGCCCTGATCTCCTCCATCGGCGTCAGCCGCAACGCTCAAGCGGGTGTCCGTGATCCATATCTCCTTTAATCTCATCGGCACTGCCTAGTCTGCTGGCCCTGTTTGGCGGTGAGATGTCTCTTGAATCTGCCCTTCCTGACAGAACCCATCGGCGCTGTTGGCATCGCATTCTGCCACACGATCTTCAACGTCTGCACGCACTTTGTGCTGCTGCCCTTCGCCGGCAGCTGGAGCGCCTTGCCAACAAGGTGATCTCCACGGAGGAGGAGCAGATCCTGGCCAGGGCGGCTACCTGGTCCAGATCTCTCAGCACGGCACCTCCTGCCGACATGCGCACCGTCTCCCGCCTGCTTCACGCCATCGGGGACTTTGAGCGCATCGGACCTCACTTACGGAGATCCGCAGCCATCATCCGGCGGCTCCAAAGCGGCCAGTGCACCATCCAGCTCGGCTATCCTCAACGATCTGCTGAACAATGCCAGGCGTAGGCGTCATTGCTCAACAGTCAGCGTCATTGGGGAGCAGGAAAAACAGGCCGCCTCACGCCTATCTCCACAGTCTGAATGGCATATCGGTACGGCATCAAGACAGGACACTGCCGCTTTTGAAGGAAGCCGGCTACCCCAGTCTGCCAGCCTGGTGCTGGCCGCCCGGGGGCATCCACACCACCTCCGGGCCGCTGCCGGGCGTTGGAATGGAGACCTCTCTGACGATCTCCCCCATGCTCCTGCAGGACATGGACAAGGCTGTGGCCCCGGATCAGAAGGCGTTGGCCAACGATGAGACCATCGCGCCGTTTCGGTGATTACGATGTGGACGCATCACCTCCACGGTGCTGCTTCTGGATATCTGAAAACTGCGGTGCCAAGTGCCTCAGCTATATCCCCCGGCGGATTGAGACGGCTACGGCCTTTCCAAAGACGCCATCCAGGGCCTGCGGGACGCGGCGTCACCCTGATGATCACCGTGGACTGTGGGATCACCGGCAACGAGGAGATCGACTTTGCAAAGGCTGCCCGGCGATGGGCGGGCGGTGAGCTGTCTGGAAGTAGACGCCGCCATTTTCAACCCACGGCGGATATGACGTTGGAGCAGGTGGACCATCTGGCCCAGTTGGACCTTATGGTTCCAGGAATCCCCGCCCGGTGTTCGCCCTGCTGGGGCCACGGTGGACAGCGTTCAGGCCGTGGGCCGGGGCAAGCACCTGAAACTGCGGCTCAGCAAGGGGTCCCAGCCGGTTTGACGCCATTTTTCTTCTCCCATGCCGGAGGCCGCCGCTCAGTTGGAGCCCGGCTGCCGGGTGGATGCAGCCTTCTATTTGCAGGCCAACACCTTCCGGGGCACCACCACTCTGCAATTGCAGCTGGTGGACCTGCGTCCTCTTTGACTCCCAGCCGCCACGAGGCGGAATCCTTGACCTGCTGCACCGCCTGACGGGGAGCAGCCCTCACGGCCCAGAGACCGCCCGGCTCATGATCTCCGGGAATCGTGGCGGAGGAACTGCATCTGGACTTCGGAGTCCATTGAGGCCGCCTTGTTCCACGATGTCATTGAGGACACGGACGCCACCTACGAGGAGCAGTGGCCAAGCTCACCTCGCCCACCGTGGCCGATCTGGTGGAGGGCGTCAGCAAGCTGACCCGTGTACACTATACCTCCAAGGAGGAGGAGCAGATGGAGAACCTGCGCAAGATGCTCATGGCCATGAGCAAAGATATCCGGGTGATCCTCATCAAAATCTCCGACCGGCTCCACAATATGCGTACCATGGAATACCAGTCCCCTGAGAAGCAGAAGCAGAAATCGCTGGAAACCATGGAGATCTATGCCCCATCGCCCACCGGCTGGGAATGCAGAAGATGAAATGGGAGCTGGAGGATCTCTCCTTAAAATATCTGGACCCCCATCGGCTACGATGAGATCGTCTCAAGCTGGACGCCAAGCGCCCGGGAGTATGACGTGCAGATCCGCACCACGGAGATGCACGAGATCGCCGAGTACGGCGTGGCCGCCCACTGGAAGTATAAGCAGAACGGTCAGGTGCCGGCACCGAGGGCAAGTACGAGTGGGTACGCCGTCTGCTGGAAAATCAGGAAGGTGCCGATGCTGAGGAGTTTATCCACTCCCTGAAGGTGGATATGTTCTCCGACGAGGTGTTCGTGTTCACCCCCAACGGCGACGTGCAGAACCTCCCCGCCGGAGCCACCCCCATCGACTTCGCCTACGCCATCCATTCCGCCGTGGGCAACCGCATGATCGGCGCCAAGGTGAATAACCGCATCGTCACGCTGGACCATGCTGAAAAACGGTGACATCGTGGAGATTTTGACCTCCAAAACGCCGGGGCCCCAGCCGGGACTGGATGAAGATTGCCAAGAGCAACGAGGCCCGCTCCAAGATCCGTCAGTGGTTCAAAAAGGAAAAGCGGGACGAGAACATTGCCAACGGCCGCTCCGCTTTCGACGCGGAGCTGCGTCACTGCGGCATCGCCATGAAAGACGTACTGACCCGGAATTCCTGCCGGTGCTGCTGAAAAAGGTAGCTTATCCCACGCTGGACGATCTCTACGCTGCCATCGGCTATGGCGGCTTCACCGCTCAGAAGGCGGTGAGCCGGATCCAGGGCGAGTTGCAGCGCCGCCAGCAACAGCGGCAGCAGGAGCAAATGCTGGCAGAGGCTGTGGCGGAGCCCAAGGAGGACGCCAAGCCTGCGGACACTCCCAAGCAGCCCAAGGCCGTCAAGAGCGAGCAGGGAATTATCGTGGAAGGGCTGGACAACTGTTTGGTGAAGTTCTCCAAATGCTGCACCCCCGTCCCCGGAGACGACATCGTGGGCTTCATCACCCGTGGCTACGGCGTGTCCGTCCACCGGGCGGACTGCCCCAACGCCTCGGAGGAAAAGCGGAAGGAGCAGCCCGGCCGTTGGATCCATGTCTCTTGGGGCACCGATACCAATGACAGCTATCCCACCACCATCGAGGCGGTCTGCAAGGACCGGCTGAACCTGCTGCTGGACATCTCCTCCGCCCTCTCCACCACCAAAACCTTTGTGCTGGGTCTGAACACCCGCAGCACGGAGGACGGCTTCGCCATCATCCGCATCGAGATCCAGATCAAGGATGGCGCGCAGTTGTCCACCCTCATGAACAAGCTCCATCAGATCTCCGGCGTTCTGCAGGTCAACCGGCCTGTGGGCTGATCTTTCGCGGCATTGGAAACGGGTTTTCTCCGCTGCCACAAAGAACCGCTCTTGATAAAATGCAAAACACACAGATTTGCCCGGTTTGCGGGCAAGGCCCATTAGCGAATTCGGCGCCGATATGCAGGTCTATTCCCAGAACGACGGTCCGGTCACCATCCTGTTCGACACGGAAGAGTAAACTGATTTCAATGAGGTGTGTCTTATGAAGATCCAAGCCTTGCAGGTGGGGTCCATCGGTACCAACTGCTACATTCTCTGCGATGAAGCGGCTAAGGTCTGCGCCGTGATCGATCCTGGTGCGGGCCGGGTTGATCCTCTCCCGCCGCCAGCTGGACTGCACCGTGGATAAGATCCTGCTGACCCACGTCACCACGACCACACCGAGTGCGGTGGCAGCTTTGATGGAGACGCTGCCGTCACGCTGCTTATATCGTCGAACAGAGCCTGATGACCCTCTTTCCGCTGACGGACCTATGACGCGGTGCAGCCGGGAGACGAGGCGGAAAGTTGCCTTACGCCGCGGAAACGGCGGCGGACTGTCAGGTCACGGCGAAACTGGGTGCTATCACGGGATACACCGCCGCAGGACCTGCATCCCCCTCACCGCACGGACTTTGAAAGAAGGCCAGCGGCGCTACGCCGTGGCGGCCTGCTTCTATCTGGCATTTCTGGATCTGTATCCTGCTGCCGGGCGCCCGCGCCGGGCGGAAAAGCTAACGCTGCCCCCTGGGGATGCTCAGGAACTGAAGGCGCGCTATTTCGTCCCTGAGGACCGGGCGCAGTTGGCTTTGGGAGACTGGTGCCGTGGGCTATCAGGCGTTGAAGCGGTTGGAAAAGGGATATCGACCTGTATGTGGGTATTCCCTTCTGTCCCACCCGTTGCGCCTACTGCTCCTTTGTCAGTCAGAGCGTGGAGCGAAGTTTTTTCTCTGGTGGAGCCCTATGCTTAAAGGCCCTGATGGCGGGAGATCCGGGCTGGGGAGAAATGGTGCGGAAAAACCATCTGCGGCCCCGCACCTTCTACATGGGCGGCGCTTTTGGCATCCTGACGCCGGATCAGATGGATGCCATCCTGACGGCTCTGGAAGAATCCTTCGATCTCTCCGCCTGTCCGGAAAGTCACGGTAGAAATCGGCCGTCCGGATACCATCACCGCCGAAAAACTGGCCGTTCTGAAGTCACGGCGTCGCACGGGTCTGCGTGAATGCTGAACCTGGAGGATCACGTCACTGCCGCCATCGGCCGCCGCCATGTCTCTGCGGATACGGTGCGGGCCATGGGCTGGTGCGGGCCTACCGGTTCCCCCTATCGTCAACATGGACCTCATATTGGACCAAGGCGGAGGATGGCGCAGGACGCCATCTGGCCGCCATGGGGTTGGGCGCCAAACGGCTGACGGATGCCGCCAACGCGGCAGTTAGAGATCCGCGGATCTCCGTGCCGGCGTCAACGTCGGTCTCGGGAACTGGGCGAGCTGCCATGCCACCCCACCGGCACTCCTACGGATTCCGAGCTGCTGCTGGAAAAAAATGCGGGAGATCGATGAGCTCAAGGCCCGGCCGGAGTTGAGGAGAACCCATCATCCATCTGATCTGCCCCTGCCAGCAGATAATGAGGTCCAGCTGAGGATCGCCGACTGCGGCGAAAGCTGTAATGACGGTAAGGCGTTCCGCTTCCTGCGGCGCTATTACCTAACTAATAGCGGCGGTACGCCGCCGAAAGACTGTCGATAAAGCGATAAATTCCTCCGCAGCGGTAAGGTAGGGCAGCCGTTAGCGGCTCTTGCTGCCTACGGATGCCGCAAATTTGCGGGTAGCAAACCTAAGAGGGGCTTTGTTAATTTTAAGTTTTCAGAACTTTTATAAAGTTCTGAAACCTGCCACTCAATCTGAAAATTCGAGGTAACATCCATGGCAACTCCTGCGAAAAAAGCAATCAGCCTTCTTAGGCGGCGCCGCCGTCTGGCGGCGGTGGTTGTGGTCATCGTCAAGTCATCGGCGCAGCCTACAAGAATCCGTATTCTGGGCAGCGCGGGACCAAACTTATTTTGACGCCCTGCCAGATCTACAACTTTGCTGACCTTTTCCACAGCGGGCCTGCCCCTGGCCATCTCCCGGATGACCAGTCGGGCCCACGCCAGGGGCTGGAAAACGAGAAGCGGCGGATCTTCTCCCACCGCCATCTGGCTGTCTCAGCGCTGCCGGGGCCACGGGCGTCACGGCGGGCACAGCGGTATCCATGCTGTTCCTGTGCGCCTATCTCGTCACCCACCGGAACCGGAAGGAATCTTTGGACGTTCCCTCCTCCAGCGGGCAGATCATTAAGCAGATCCTGCTCATCGGCGTTCCCATCACCCTCAGCAACTCCGCCATGAGCATCATCAACATCATTGATACCAAGATCGTCATGGGCCGCCTGCAAAACGGGCTGGGCCTTTCAGAAACAGCAGCGGCTGTGCTGAACGGCCAGTACCGCATCGCCATGAATATGCCCAACATGGTGGCCTCCTTTGTTTATCCTGTCACCATGAGCCTGATTCCCTTCGCGGCGGCGGCGCTGGCCCGGAAGGACCACGCTGAGGCGAACCGCATCATTTCCTCCGCCTTCCGGCTCATCGCCATTCTGGCGCTGCCTGCGGGCGTGGGGTCTCTCCGTGCTGTCCACCCCCATTGAGCGGCTCATGCTGCCCATGCAGCCGGAGGACGCGCTGGCGGCGGGTCCCCATTTGCAGATTTTAGGCATTGCCCTGATCTTCATCTGCCTGATGATTTTGACCAATGCCATTTTGCAGACCTATGGTAAGGAGAAGCTTCCCTATTTTCACCGTCATCGCCGGCGGCGTGGTGAAGGTGGTCATGAACTACATTCTGGTGGGCAACCCGGACATCAGCATCCACGGCGCGCCCATTTCTACCCTGTGCTGCTATCTGACCATCTGCGGACTGAACCTCTTCTTCGTGTGGAAATATTCCCGGAGAAACCCCGGTACGCGGCTGTTCGGAAAGCCCATCGTAGCCTCTGCCGTGATGGGCGCCGCCGCCTGGGCAGTGTGCGGCCTTGTTGCCAGAATCCTCAGCGGCCACAGCGCTTACGGTGCCAATGCCCTCGCTACCTTCTGCGGCATTCTGGCCGGTGTAGTAGTATACGGCGTTCTGGTCATTACCCTGCGAATCTTACGGGCAGAGGACGTAAAAGCTCTGCCTAAAGGCGAAAAAAAATAGCCAAACTTTTGCGCTTGAAGTGAACGATTTATAAAAAATCCTGTTATATCAACGTTTTCAGGATAAAATAGCTTGCAAAAGGCAGTGGAGATATGGTAAATTTTCAAAGGAAACAACGCTATGGATGGGAGGATCTTCTCACCATCATGCACCTGTTGCGTGCCCCGAGGGCTGTCCTTGGGACCGTGAGCAGACCCATCAGTCCATCCGCCGGAATTTTCTGGAGGAGACCTACGAGGCGCTGGACGCCATTGACCGGAATGACACCCCGGTATGTGCGAGGAATTGGGGGATGTTCTGCTTCAGGTGGTGTTCCATTCCGTGATGGAAGAGGAGCAGGGCCGTTTCACCGCAGATGACGGGTGCGCTGGAGTCAAGCTGATGAGGAAACCGCCGAGCGTGGCAGAAAATGGAGGCCGGACAGCCTGTGGACAGTCCTCACGGCATCCGGGAGGTGAGCTAAGGACGCTCTGTCTATCCTGCAAGATCGCCAGATGTCCGGTGTGGACCCGGAGGACGCTCTGCACCGGGCCTGCGACAAATACCAAGGTCGGTTCCGCCTGGTGGCGGATGCCGCCGACCGCCCGCTGAACGCTTATACGGAAGCGGAAAAAATCGCTCTTTGGGAGCAAGCCAAAGAAAAACTAAGATCTTCATTGCGGAAACGCGATAAAAGATAAATGGAATTTTAATTATTTTACAGGAGGATATACTCATGAACAAAGCTGAACTGATCGCCGCCGCTGCCGCTGAAATTTCCAAGAAGGACTGCTGCTGTCTCCGCTACCCTGGACGCCATTACCGCGCTCTGAAGGAAGGCGACAAAGGTCCAACTGGTTGGCGGTTCTTTCGAGGTCAAGTCCGCGCTGCCGCACCGGCCGTAACCCCCGTACCCAGGAAGTTGTCGAGGATCCCGCTTCCAAGGTGCCCGTGTTCAAGGCCGGCAGCCCGCCCGGGCCTCCTACGAGTGAAGGAGGGAGACCAGATCACCCTGCGCTTCGGTGGCTGGACCGTCACCGTGGAGGAGTTCCGTTCGAGAGACCGTTGCGGCAGAGCGATGCCGCTGCCCTGTACCGGCAGATCAATAATTCTTCTATCTCCCTCCCTGTCGCATACACTGGGGCAGGGAGGGGATCTGGCGACCAATGACCTAATATGCCCGCTGCTCCTCATCGGCTGGAGCTGATGGACCGGGCACATCTTTGCGTTTCCGGCGTGGAGGATGTGGAGCGTTTGACGAGAGCGGCGTCATCATGACCACCACCTCCGCCGGGACCCTGGATCGTCGTCACCGGGAGACCTGCACATCGGTAAGCTGTCTTTAGGGGCGAGTTGGCCTTGGATGGCCGCATCACCTCCATCTCCTGGACGACTCTGAACCGTCAGGGCGGCTTCGGCATCCGGCTGTTCGGATGAGATCCATGGCCATCCATGCCGTAGGTCTGGCAGTCTTTCGATTCCTGGGGCTGGGGCAGTCGGATGGCCAGCTCCCGCAGGTTCATCCTGCGCACTGGGCGGGCTGGGCGGCAGTGTTCTGTTTTTCTCCCCTGCTCTCCCGTCCCTTGCAGCTGGACCGGTGGATGGAATTATTCAATTTCTGGAACCGGGACGGTTTGCCACAGTTTGTAAAAATTTGCATTTCAGGTCCCTCTTTTATTTTCTCAGGAAATACGCTACAACCATATTGAAGGGTATGGAAGCCCCTTCACGCAAGAGAGGATCATAGCAAAAGCCAATCAGAGCCACAAAAAGAAAAAATCCGGTAATCTGCTGGACCATGTGGTGATCCTGCTGCTTCTGGCCTGGTGGGCTGGCGGCTTTATGCCCTTCAGGGGCAGGTCCGGGCCGCGCAGGCGGAACGGGATCAGTATGCCCGGCAGGTGGAGAATGTCCAGCAGGAAAATGAGACGCTGCGGGCGACATCGCAGAAGGTCCCACCGAGGAGAAAATGAAAAGAACTGGCCGGGAAGAACTGGGCATGATCGACAGCAACAGCTATCTGTTTTAGATCGATCCAACTGAGCATTACCAGCACAGCCAGTTACTATTATTTTAACAAGAATAAGAATAGGAGTAACACAGCACTTATGGAGTACGAGGTCGGAACAGTCTTAGAGGGCAAGGTCACCAGTATTACAAATTCGGCGCTTTTGTGGCCTTGGAGGCAGTCCGGCCTTGTACATATTTCGGAGATTGCCAATACCTATGTCAACGATGTACATGACTTTTTTGCAGGAAGAACTGGACGTTAAGCCAAAGCTCCTTGCTATCAGGACGAGCTGGATCTTTCCATCAAAAAGGCCCTGCCGGCGACGGAGCGCCCGCCCAGCGGAACCAGCCCCGTCGGCAGCAGCCCCGTCCGCGGCGGCTCCCCGGCGGCCCGCCGTTCAGGCGGCGACCTGCCCCCTCCACGGCGATCTGACGCTGAGGACAGAAACTTCCAAGCAGTTCTCTCCTCTCGGGCGGAGAAATGGCAGACCTGAACCGGAACTATCTCCAAGCAAGCAGGGCGGCCGCAGAAGAAAGATAATCCATTTTAAACTGATAACAACGCAGCCGTCTCCCGGGGCATCCAGAGACGGCTGCGTCAACTGTGTGAAAAATCACGCAGAAAAAGCGTCCGCCCGCGAGGGCGCTGACAGATCGATCCTCCGCGCCCCTTTTGCGCCGATCTGCGGAAGCATTTATTCAGGTTGCTCAGAAGTGGGTATCGTCGATGCCGGACACGTAAACAAGCGGAGCGGAAGAGTCATTGCAGATAGTCGATGTCAGCATGGACGGTATCCACGCTGCTGCGGTCCCGGACGCGGAAGGCATGAGCGGTTTTGCCAAGCAACTCCAGTGCCGGATACACGATGCGGCAGCCGTCCTCGGAAAACAACAGAACAGTGGGTACCCGCATCGTCCGCAGATACCCGCAAAGGCCACTCCGTCACAGCGCTGTAATCCCCCGGCGCTTCGTAGCAGTACTCCAGCGCGCGCGTTCCGTACAGTCTAAAATCTGCGTAAACAGGGAGCAGCTTCACGCCATCATACCCGGCCGGCCGCGTCATCCAGTGCGTCATAGGCCGTCTCATCGCCCACGCGAGGGCCTCCGCCTCGTCAGCACCGCCGCCCATGCCCAGGCCAGCTCCGCAGGGAAGTTTTCCATGGGCACGTTTTCATCTATCCACCTGGAATACGTCCTCTGCTCCACCGAGTTCACATCGATCCAGTCCAGCAGCTCTCCGGCGGCATAGGTGGCCCGCAGAGGAGGCTGCCCGCCGTGCGGGCGCCACGGTGTAGATGTCTGTCAGCACATCTTGGGTCAGGGTGCTGTTGGGCTTGTAGGTGCTGGTGCCGTTGGAGAAGTAGCCTCAATAATGCCTGCGGCGTTCAGCGCCTGCACATAGACGTCGTTGGTGTCCGTGAAGGGCTTCTTATTGGAGAGGTTGGTAGTGGACAGCTTCAATGCCTTGGATGCGATCTGGGCGATCTGAAGCCGGGTAATAGAGCCGTTCAGCTTGGGGTTGCCGGTCACCAGACCGTCAGCCTTGGCTTTGGCCAGATAGCCGCTGAAGGTGCTGCCCTTTACGGTGGGAGCCTGCTCGCCGTAACCGGCTGCCAGCATGATGAGCTTCAGCGCCGCGCCGTAGGTAATGGTGTTCTTCTCCTGGAAGGAGCCGTTGCTGTAGCCGGAGATGATATTAGCGCTGGAAAGCTCGGTCACATATTTGTAGCACCATGTGCTGGTTGCAACATCACGGATTTCTTCACGCTGCTGACCACGCCAATGGAGAACTGACCCCATGGCCATGGCAGTACCGCTGCTGTTCAGGGCCACGTAGGGGATAGAGACGGAGCCGGTGAAATTGCTGTTGGGGACAAAGCGCAGCTGGCTCAAGTTGGCATAGGCGTACTGGCTGGTGGTGTTGGCCACAGAAGAACCATAGTACACAACGCCGGAGGTGGTGGCAGGCAGATCCAGAAGCTGAATGCTGCTGAGAGACGCGCCGGTAGCGCCGGACACGGCGGAGCTGATGGCGGTGGCCGGGAAGCTCACAGAGGTTCCCTTGGTGGTGACGCTGTAAATTTCGGGAACTGCCTGTGTGCTGACGCTGATGAGAATGCTGCCGGTATAGGACGGGCCGTTGCCGCCGTATGCGGTGAAGCCGATGGCCGTGCAGTAGTTGGCACCGCTGGGGATATACGTCAGCTCGGAAAGGGCGTACTCCGTCTTGGCAGAGGACTGTAGGCAAACATCCGGCCTGCGGCGCTGGCAGCGGTCATCTGGGTGCGGCTGGATGCGCCGTACTGGCTGGTGCCGTAGTAGTTATAGTACAGGGGCTGCCGGCGGTGGGCAGGAGGTGAGGTTACATACATCAGATTGCCGCCGCTGCACTTCTTGAAATAGCGGGCAATGTCATTGGGGTTGATTTGCAGAGCTGTGCCGGGGGTCACGCTGTAGCGGATGTTGCCCACATAGTAGGAGCGGCTGCTGCCGGAATTGCCGCTGGTGATGACCAGCGTGCCGGTGGTGCTCTGATTGGTGCGGCTGCCGGTGCCGCCGTAGAGGGTGAAGCTCAGGGTAATGCTGCCGGAGAAGGATTTGTCCGCCACAAAGCACCGTGACATCGCCCTTGGCGTGGAGGAACCAGTCTTATCGGTGGCAATGACCAAGTACCGGTGACATTCTCTGGTTGGTCCGGGTGCTGGTGCCGCCATAGGCGGTAAAGCTCAGTTCCACGCTGCCGGAGCAAGGACTTAACCGCCAAGCAAAACTCAGCTCGTCCAGATCGTAGTCACCATAGTCGCTGTCACCGTAGTAGGTTCTGTTTGGTTACGGAGGGCTGGAACGGGTGAAGGCAGTCTCTCATTCCGCCTGATTGCTACCGGGAGTAGAGGGTACCGGCACTGTTGAAACGCGCTGTCGGGCCGGCTGAATTCCACATACTTGAGACTGCCGGTACAGCGGCTGTTCTCGCAGATCTTCTCAAAATCGGCATTGCTCAAGCGCAACTTCTCAAATCTTTGGCTTCACCGTGTAAGTACGTCAAATCTTGAGGAACCGGATTTGAAGACGTGATCTTCAGGTTCCGGTAACAGAATCGCTTGTCTTGTTGTTTTTCCGCCGTAAGCCTTGAAGGTAATCTCAATGCTGCCGGAGACTTGTCTGCCACAAAGCTCAGTTCGTCCAAATCGTGTCGCCGCGAAGTCGCTGTCACCGTAAATAGAACTTGTAATCGCCCAGTTCAGAGCGGTAAAAGAGGTTGCATTCCGCTACTCATACCGGGAGTAAAATGGTACCGGCATCACTGTAATCAGAGGAAGGCTTTTCAAATGCCACATACTTCATCGTGCCGGAGCCGCCAGCCTTGTCATAGGCATTACTGAAATCTTCATCGCTAAATACAACTTCCTCGCCGGGCTTCACTGTGTAGGTGATGTCACCCTTGGAGGAACCGGAACCGCCACCGACTTTGATATCCATGGTGCCGTACTATCCACTTCATAAGTCACATGACCAGCGTCAGCAGAAAAGGCCGGAAGCCGTTTTTCTGAAAAACCGTCTCATAAAAACCTCCTAAATTCAGTTTAACATCCATGTATACTTCTATAAACCTACCATAGCGGAAAGTCACTTTGCAATCATGAACAAATTGTGAACAAGATGCTACAATCCGGTTAAAATTTATCGCTGCGAACAGCCGGAATTTTTACACCACAGCGGGCATTTCCTTCTCGTGAAACAGTCCTCCTGCCGGACCTGCTTTTCATACTGCGCCGCCCTTCTCCAGCCGCGGAAAAGGGGTTTGTATTTTGAGGAAATATCTGCTATAATAAAGGTCAACCTTAGAAAACTTGGCGGCCGGACGCTGCTGCGGGATAGCCGGACAATTGATTATCTGCGGCTGTCGGTAACGGACCTTTGCAATTACCGATGCCAATACCAGCGCCGGCGGACCAATACTAGAGGAATACGGCGAGATCGCCGGCGGACGGACCCGTGGGCGGAGAACCGCTGGTGCGGCGAGGGACATGCCGAACGCCGGGCAGCGGAGGACGCCGATTTCAGAATCTGAAGCTGGGACACTGCAGCTGATGGCAGCGTGAATGATGACGAGATCGAGGGATTTTCTGAGCCTGACGAAAGAGCACCCCTGGGAGGTGCGGTTCATCGAACTGATGCTTCCATAGGGCCGTGTGCGGCATGGCCAAAGGAACGCTTCGCCGGTAACTGAGATTCTGGAACCGATTCCCGGCGCGCTGGAAGAAATCGAACCCAGACGGCGTGCCCGGCGGTACTGTCTGGCCGGGAGCCATGGGGAGGGGCTGTGGGGCGACCATGAATGAGATCGGAGGCTGAACCATGGGAGAACTGACCCATTTCAACAAGCAGGGCCGCGCCCGGATGGTGGATGTAACGGAAAAGGCGTGACCCACCGGCGGGCCGTAGCCGCCGGAGAGATCCACGTTTCCCCGGAGACCATGGCCCACATCAAAAAACGGCACCATGAAAAAGGGAGACGTGCTGGCGGTGGCGCAGGTTGCGGGTATTCAGGCCGCCAAGCACAACTGGGAGCTGATCCCCATGTGCCACCCTCTGCCCCTGACAGGTATCGACATCACGTTCCATCTGTCGGACCAGCCCTGCATGGTGGAGATACAGGCGGCGGTCACCTGCACCGGCGTCACCGGCGTGGAGATGGAGGCACTGACCGCCGTTTCCGTGGCGGCCCTCACCGTTTACGATATGTGCAAGGCGGTGCAGAAGGATATGGAGATCACCAACATCCGCCTGCTGGAAAAATCCGGCGGCAAGAGCGGAGACTATAAGCGAGAGGACTGATAGAACCATGGCAAGGGTCGTATCCGTCAATATCAGCGAGAAAAAGGGTACTGTCAAGACGCCGGTGACGGAAATCCGGCTGAAGCTGCGCCACGGCATTGTGGGGGACGCCCACGCCGGGGACTGGCACCGCCAGATCTCTCTGCTGGCGGAGGAAAGCATCGACTCCATGCGCCCCCGCTCCCCCATCGCTCTGGACCCCGGCGTATTCGCGGAGAACATTAACACGGAGGGCATCGACCTCAAGCATCTGCCCGTGGGGACCCACCTGCGGATCGGTGAGACGGAGGTGGAGGTGACGCAGATTGGCAAGGAGTGCCACAAATGACTGCGCCATCAGTGCGTCATGCCCACGGAGGGCATCTTCGCCGTGGTGGTAAAAAGAGGGCGTTGTCAGGCCCGGAGACGAAATTGAGGTGCTGAAGTGAAGCTGATCCGAACAGAGGGAGGCCGTGGGCCACGTGCTGTGCCACGATATGACCCAGATCATCAAGGATCAATATAAGGACGCCCGGTTCGCAAAGGGCCACATCGTCACAGGGACGATATTCCCGTGCTGCTGAGCATGGGCAAGGAGAACCTGTATGTCTGGGAGATGACTCCGGGCATGGTCCACGAAAACGATGCGGCGGAGCGGCTGCTGGCCCTGTGCGGTCAGGAGAACATGCTCCGCAGCGAGACGAAAGAGGGCAAGATCGAGCTGACCGCCGCCTGCGACGGCCTGTTCCGGGTGGACAGCCAGCGGCTCATCGCTGTCAACTCCCGGGAGGACGTGATGATCGCCACCCGGAAGGGCAATACCGCCGTGAGAAAGGGCGACAAGTTGGCGGGAATGCGGGTCATCCCTCTCATCATCAAGGAGGAAACGCTGCAAGCCGCCGAGCAGGCGGCGGGCGCCGGCCCTCTATTGGAGCTGTTGCCCTATGTGAAGAAAACCGCCGCTATCGTGGCCACCGGCAGCGAGGTGAAGAAGGGTCTCATCAGGACACCTTCACCCCGGTGGTGAAGGAGAAGCTGGCGGCCTACGTCAGACCATCTCATCGCCCTATTCGGCGACGGCGTAGAAATGTGGCTAATGCTATCGGCGAAGCCCGGAAAACCGGCGCGGACCTGATCCTGTGCACCGGCGGCATGCTGAGTTGGGTGGACCCGGACGACAACACCCCCGGCGGCATCCAGCAGCGCACGGATCGTCACTTACGGCGCACCCGTGCTGCCCGGCGCCATGTTCCTGCTGGGCTATTTGAGGACGGTACGCCTATCTGCGGTCTGCCTGGCTGCGTCATGTATGCCGGGGCTTACCATTTTCGACCTGGCCCTGCCCCGCATTGCCGCCGGTGTGGAGATTTAGACCAGGGCGGATTTCGCGCAGCGGCGAGGGCGGGCTGTGCCTTGGCTGATTGAGTCCGATTGTCACGGTAAAGTGAGAGTTTACTCTTTCAAAAGCGTCAAAAGATAGATTTTCCATAAACGAATCGCAATGAACTGATCGTGTTCGCCGCCGCCTCCTATGACGGAGACCATGAACCAGCTCGGGAAATGTACGAGCAGAATAACCCCAACGTGACCGTTACGTCTTCAACTATGATTCCTCCGGCAAGCTGCTCACCCAGATCAAGGAGGGCGCAGACTGCGACCTGTTCATCTCCGCCGCTCCCACGCAGATGAACGCGCTCGACGGCAGCCTCATCGGCGACACGGAGAAAAATCCCAACGGGCTTGACCTCATCGTCACCGACAGCCGTGTGAACCTGCTGGAAAACAAGGTGACGCTCGCCGTTCCCGAGGGCAACCCCAAGGGCATAGAGAGCTTTGACCAGCTTGCCGAGCTGCTCAAGGGGGGAGATGTGATGCTGGCCATCGGCAACAGTGACGTGCCCGTGGGCCAGTACACCTTGAAGATCTTCAACTACTACGGCATTGACGAGACCGCCGTCGCGGATAAGCTGACCTACGGCAACAATGTCAAGGAGGTCACCTCGCAGGTGAGTGAGGCCGCCGCCGACTGCGGCATCATCTACGCCACGGACGCCTACTCCGCCGGCCTTACGGTCGCGGACAGCGCCACCGCCGAGATGTGCGGTCACTATTTCCACGGACTGGTATCGTCTTTTTCGCCGGGGTTTTTCGGCGGCGTACTATATCGCCCGCCTGCCCCGGCTGGTGAAGGGGCGTGCTGGATGTGGTGCTGACGCTGCCGCTGGTGCTGCCGCCACGGTGATCGGCTACCTGCTGCTGCGCCTGCTGGGGCAAGCGCATCGTGGGCGCATGGCTGTTCGAGACAGTTCGGCGTGAAAGTGGTCTGTGACGTGGTGGTCGGACATTTGCACCGCGGTGGTGATCTTCCCCTGATGTACCGGCGCGGGGGGCTTTTGAAGCGCTTCGACGAAACGCTGGCTATTCCGGCCAGACGCTGGGGAACTTCCCAACAGCTGGATCTTCTGGCGGGTGCGGATGCCCTGCTGCCGTCAGGGTATTCTGGCGGGGACGGTGCTGGCCTTCGCCCGGGCGGCTGGGCGAATACGGCGCGACCAGCATGATCGCCAGGCTACACCCCCGGCAAGACCGCCTGTCTCCACCACGGTCTACCGGCTCTGGCAGACCAGCAATGACGCGTTGGCTATGAAATGGGTAATGGTCAAATAAGCATCTCCGCCGTGGTGCTGCTGACGGTGAATATGCTGGAACGCCGGGACTTTCTGGTGTCCGGCGGGAAAAAGGGGACGGTTTAGGCCTGTTTGTGGAAATTGAAAAAGCAGCAGGGGAATTTCCATCTGGACGTCCGCTTTCAGGCGGAGGAGACGGAAACGCTGGCCTGCTGGGGCCTCCGGCTGCGGCAAGGCATGACCCTCAAATGCATCGCGGGATCATGACCCCGAGGATCGGGGGCGGATCGTGCTGAACTGACCGGGTGCTGTTTGACAGTGAAGAGCCGGAATCGACCTGCCGCCCAGCAGCGGCGGGTGGGTACTATTCCAGAATTACGCCCTGTTCCCCACTATGACGGTGGAGAAGAACATCATCTCTGCGGCATCCACTCCGGCTCCAAGGCAAAGCAGCCCGCGCGCTGGCGGACGCCGTCCGCCGCTTCCGGCTGGAGGGGCTGGAGCATCACTATCCCGCCCAGCTTTCCGGCGGTCAGCAGCAGCGGGTAGCGCTGGCGAGGATTCTCTGCTCCCAGCCGGAGGTCATTTTGGACGAGCCGTTTTCGCTGGACAGCTATCTGGAAATGGGACTTGGAGCTGAAGCTGTCCGATTTTCTGGAGGAATTTCTCCGGGCCGATTTTGTGGGTGTCCCATGACCAGGGGCAGGTATTCCACAACTGCAAGCGGGTGTACATACTGGATCAAGGGGGGCCTCGCAAGGGAACCTTCCACCCTGCGGCAGCTGTTTCACGAGCCAGAAACGGGAGGCCGCCGCCCGGCCTCTCCGGGTGTAAAAACATCGTGGAGGCCGTACCAGCAGGCAGCGCCGTGACGCTGCCTGCGTGGGGGCTGACGCTGGACTGCGGGAAAGCGGTGCCGGCGGACGTCCGCTGAGCAGGCATCCGTGCCCACCATGTGACGGCGGCGCCGGAGGGACGGAGGAGCTTTCACTGCGCCGTGGAGCGGGTAAAAACGCGGTTGGCGTGAGGGGTGGTCCGACGATGGGAGCCGGACGAACAGGCGCAGATCGGCAGCGGCGCTGCGGGCAGATGGCCGACGGCGGCACATTCAACTGCTTGTGACCACCGGCGGCACCGGCTTCTGCCCCACGACGTGACCCTGAGGCCACCTTGCCGTAAAAGGACCGGCTGACTCCCGGCATCCCGGAGGCCATGCGCTATGCCTCCATGCAGATCACCAGCCGTGCCATGCTGTCCCGGGCGCAGTGGCATCCGAAAGGGACCTGATCCCAAACTCCCGGCCCCCCCAAGGCTATATGAGAATCTGGAGGCGGTGCTGCCTCAAAATGCCTTCCGGCCGTGCTCGACTTTCTGTTGACGGACTGGAGGGGAAGATCTCTGCCAAAAACCATGCCGCTTGCAAAATTTTTGGTGTAAGTGGCGTACCGTTTGGCGTAAATCCGCTTTTTTTGGCTGTAAAAAATCATCAGCGATTTTCGGAAAAGTCCTTGCTTTCACGCTTTATGGCTATTGCTTAGTACATGCCGCCCATGCCGGGTCAGCGGGAGCAGCAGGTGCGGGGTTCGGCTTGTCGGCTCAGGGGACTCGGTGGTCAGTACCATTGCGGAGACGGAAGCGGCGTTCTCCAGAGCGGAGCGGGTCACCTGGCGGGATCGATGATACCGGCGGCGACCATGTCGCAGTACTCCTCCTTGTGCCGGCCGTAGCCCAGCTTGCCGGAATTGCGGGACCTTCTCAGGATCACGGAGCCGTCCAGCCAGCGTTGGCCGCGATCTGGCGGATAGGAGCTTCCAGAGCCTTGGCAATGATCTGAACACCGGTCTTCTCATCGCCTCCACAGTGTTCAGCAGAGCCTCCACTGCGGGGATGACGTTCACGAAAATGGTGCTGCCGCCGGCAACCACGCCCCTTCTTCCACAGCGGCGCGGGTGGGCGTTCAGAGCGTCCCTCGATGCGGAGCTTCTTTCCTTCATCTCGGTCTCGGTAGCAGCGCCCACCTTGATGACAGCCACGCCGCCGGCCCATCATTGGCCAGACGCTCCTGCAGCCTCCTTATCGTAGTCGCTGGTGGTGTTGGCGATCTGGCTGCGGATCTGAGCCACGCGGTCTTGATGGCGGTGGCATCACCGGCGCCGTCCACGATGGTAGTGTTCTCCTTGGTGACCTTCACCTGACGGGCACGGCCCAGCATGTCGATGGTAGCGGCTTCAGTTCCAGACCCACTTCCCCGCTGACAACGGTACCGCCGGTGAGGACAGCGATGTCCTGCAGCATCTCTTTGCGGCGGTCGCCGGAAGCCGGGAGCCTTGACGCAGACAACGTTCAGGGTGCGCAGACGGTTCACGATCAGGGTGTTCAGAGCCTCGCCCTCAACATCCTCAGCGATGATGACCAGTCTTGCCGGACGGACCAGCTGCTCCAGAATGGGCAGAATGTCGGAGATGACGGAGATCTTCTTATCGGTGATGAGGATATAGGCGTCGTCAATGACGGCCTCCATTTTCTCGGTATCAGTGACCATATAGGGGTGATATAGCCCCGGTCGAACTGCATGCCTTCCACGACCTCGCTGTAGGTCTCGGCGGTCTTGGACTCCTCAATGGTGATGACACCGTCGGCGGAAACCTTCTCCATCGCGTCGGCGATCAGCTTGCCGATCTCCTCGTCGCCGCTGGAAACAGCGCCGACACGGGCGATGTCATTGGAACCGTCCACCTTCTTGGCCTGCTTCTTGACCTCGGCCACGGCGGCTTCCACAGCCTTGGCCATGCCCTTCTTCACCACAATGGGGTTGGCGCCTGCGGCCAGGTTCTTGAGGCCCTCGTGGATCATGGCCTGAGCCAGCAGGGTGGCGGTGGTGGTACCGTCGCCGGCGACGTCGTTGGTCTTGGTGGAAACCTCCTTCACCAGCTGTGCGCCCATGTTCTCAAAGGGATCGGGCAGCTCCACTTCTTGGCGATGCTCACACCGTCATTGGTGATGAGGGGAGCGCCGTACTTCTTATCCAGAACCACGTTGCGGCCCTTGGGCCCAGGGTGATCTTAACAGTATCGGCCAGCTGGTCAACGCCGGCCTGCAGAGCCTTGCAGGCTTCATCGCCGCGCATAATGAGCTTAGACATAATTCATACCTCCGAATTTTTTTCTTAAAGTGGGGACTACGTCCCCCTTTAAAGCTCAAAGGGCACGCCGCATCCGTAAGCAGCAAAGCTGCTAACGGCTGCGCAGTAATTCCCCGCCAGTTTGCGAACTGGCGACGCCGTCAAGTTGGCTGGGGTCGGAATTTTTACCGCACATGTCGCGGCAAAAATCAATTCAAACATTTTGTCAGGACACGCACATGCCCCACCGTTCCTTCGTCCCTTCCGGCGCAAACCAGCGAAGCGTTTGATTGCCGGAAAACGAGGAGCAGCGGAACGCGAGCTTTGGCCGCAAGGCCGAAGCTTGAGGATGTGCAGCTTGTGACGTTACTCGACGATGGCCAGGATATCGTTCTGACGGACAACTACGTACTCGACCCACGTCCAGGGTCACCTTGGTGCCGGCATACTGGCTGGTGATGACCTTATCGCCGGGCTTCACGGTCATGGTGACTTCCTTGCCGTCTACCATGCCGCAGGGCCGACAGAAATGACCTCCGCCACAGAGGGCTTCTCCGGAGCCGGTGAGGATGATGCCGCCCTTGGTGGTCTCCTCGGTCTCTACCATTTTCAGGATCACGATCAGCTAACGGGTAAGTTTCATGTTGGGTTCCTCCTTGTATATTTTCATATGATAAATAACTTCAGCGATTGGCACTCAGTCTCCTTGAGTGCTAACGCTGTTATCACTCAAACACAACTGCCCCGGTTTTGTAAAGGGTGATTTGTAAATAGTTATGAAGTTTCCATTGGGAAAATCGTCAGTTCCCACCCTCACTTGGGACCGGCGCCGTAATTCAGGATCAGCCTTAGGTCAGAAGAAATTCAATCTTTTTTCCGACAAAGTCAGACGCACATCCCGGCTGTGGATGGTCTCCCCCGTCCAGAGCGAGTCACAATGTCACTCTCCGACTGGTGCGGACAGTTTTTGGCAGTCACCACCTGGATCACATCCGGTGGCAGTGAGCTTGACTGTCCAGGCAGAGCCGAACAGCCCTGCGAGCTTCATGCGGCTGATGTTCTTCACCAGCACCGTATGGCAAATGCCATCGTCCATCCGAGGCCTCCCGGAACCGGCGGTGGGCCGCCATAAATAATACCGTCAGGTGCACATGGACACAGAGCAAAGTCATCCTCGATGACCTCGTCGTCAGTGTCACCCGCCAGCGTTGGCCAATGCCACGGAACAGAGTACGCACAGCGACCAGATGGCACCCGTCCGCTGAGGGATGGGGAATCCCCAACTCGTGAACGCTCTCTGCTGCCGGGCGTCGTGCCACTACAAGCAATGGTCAGACATTGGCGAGTAGATTTGCGAAGTCAATGAGGTCCAGGGGATGGACCTCCCCATCCCACAGGGGTGCCGCGTCCATAAGCTTGGCAGCGCGTCGGGCGAAGTTTTTTCAGAGGCGTTGCCGGTCCCGATGGGGATGCAGGTCCGTCAAAACCCGCCGCGCCGGACGTTCGCTGGGATCTCCTCCCAGATTACCAGACATTGGCAGGTCAGCAGACCAGTCAGGCCATGCTGCGCAGACGGTCCGCCATTTCATAAATGCGGCCCGTCTGGTCCTTTTCCCGGCATGGGGTTAATGATGAAGATATGCTGCACGGGTGACCGCTCCCCTTTCAACCGAAAACCGTCAAATTCTGGCCGAACATTCGATACAGGTCCTCGGCCTCCTTCTTTTCCAGCAGCCGCTCGCCGTAGGGCGGGTTGGTCACCAACTGGCCGTATTCGCTGTCCCGGTGGAATTTTCCTGCGTCCGCCACTTCAAAACGGATGCAGTCCTCCACACCGGCCAGCTCCGCGTTGTGCCGCGCCAGCTCCACAGCGGCGGGGTCAATATCGCCGCCCCAGATATCATAATGGCCGTGGAACTCCTTATCCATGGCCTCGTCACCGGCCTCCAGCCACAGCTTGGAGTCCATGTTTTTCCACTTCTGAGCGGCAAAGCTGCGGTCCAGGCCGGCGCCCGGTTCTTGGCAATGAGGGCCGCCTCGATGGGGATGGTGCCGCTGCCGCAGAAGGGGTCGCAGAAGGGATCCTTTCCCCGGTAACGGGAGAGAGTCACCAGCGCTGCCGCCAGCGTTTCCCGCAGGGGCGCACCCATGTTTTAGCCCGGTAGCCCCGCTTGTAAAGGCCCTCGCCAGAGGTGTCCAGATACAAGGTCGCTACATCCTTGATGATGGAAAACTGGATCTGATACCGGCTGCCGGATTCCGGCAGCGTCTCCAGGCCGTATTTTTCCCCCAGCCGCCTGGCAGATGCCTTTTTCACAATGGCCTGACAGGCGGGGACCGAATGAAGCTGAGAGTTCAGGGAATAGCCCTTTACAGGGAATTCGCCGTCTCGTGGGATATAGTCCTCCCAGGGCAGGGGCGTAGACCCCTGAAACAGCGCCTCGAAATCACGGGCCGGGAAGGAGCCAAGCTCCATCAGCACCCGCGCCGCAGCGGAGGTTGATGTTCAGCCGGGCAATGTCAGCCAAAGTTCCTTCACAGTGGACTCGGCCGTTTTCCGCCCGGACATTTTTTAAGTCCAAACGGCGCATCTCGTCCGCCACCAGACTTTCCAAACCAAACAGACAGGGAACCGTCAGTGTCATGGTCCATGTCTCCTTTCAACTTTCAAAACGATATTAGGGTCAGTATAACAGACTGTCCGCCGATCCGCAACCGGAAACCGTGCTCCCACCGCAAATTGGAAGTGGTTTTTCGCCAAAAACTGTGCTATACTGCAAGCAGAAATGGATTTTGCAAAAAAGGAGGGTTCTTTGATGATGAACTGGAGTCTCCGTGGGTATTCTGGCGGCGGTCCGGCCCCTGATGAAGCGAGCCAACGCAAAAACCGTCCCTACGAATCTGGACGGGTCATCGGCTGTACTGCCCGGGTAACAGGAGATCGACGAGGCCGGCACCGGGGCCGTGTACATGTGAGGGCAAACCTGGACCGCCCGCAGCGCGACGGCACGGTGCTGCCCATCGGGACACCGCGTGATCGCGGAGAGGATGGAGGGCGTCCAAGCTCTATGTGAAGCCGGAGCCGATAAACTCCACGCAGAGAGCTGACCGCTTAATTGAATAAAACCCCTGCGAGGAAGCGGCTATGCCGTTTCCTGCAGGGGTTTTTATCTTTCTATCTTCGGATGGATGCCCCATCGCGCACTCGGAAGATTTTTGTTTTGATCCGCCCCAGTACAAGAGGTTCCATTCAATTTCGATTTGACAGAGTCCCTGTAAGCACCCGGCCAAAGCAGATCAGCGTCCCGGCCTCCGCTGCAGGCGTCAGTGACAACAGATTTACAGTCTGCCCCCTTTGGCCGCTCGGGAACTCCTCCATATTCAGTTATGTCATGCGGTGGTGGAGCTGGTGGACGGATTCGAACCCCCGACCTGCTGATTACAAATCAGCTGCTCTACCGGCTGAGCTACACCAGCGACCCGGAAGCCGTCCAGGCCCTCAAACGCCGGGTGGCGGCGCTGCTGCCCTATGGCAGGAGGCCCGGGATCTGGCCAGACTCACCGCTCATTATTACGACTATGATAAGGAGGCTCACCGATGAATCAGATCAGTCTGGACGCCAAAGGCGGTCAATTTCTGGCGGATTTGGCCAACTGGCAGCGGGAAAGCGCCCCGGATAACTCTGCGGACCTGAGCGGCTGCGGCGGAATCTGCGCTTTGCCCGCCAGCAGGTGCTGACGAAGCGGCAGCAGCAGATGCTGGAGCTTTTTACTACGATCAGGGACTCACCATGGGGCAGATCGCCGCCAAGCTCCATCTGAACCGCTCCACCGTCTGCCGCTCACTTCAGCGGGCCAGAGAACGGTTTATGCGTGTCTGCGTTATACCTTATAAGGACAGTTCAGTTAATCTTATAGGCGGTCCGTCTTGCGGTCCAGGAGAAAAAGCCCGTATAATAGGGTCAGGATCGTTGATTTTACATCATACGCGCCTGCCCATGCCTATAAATTTTGGTGAAGAACGCACTTTTCAAGCGGTCCATGCCATGGGCCTCTATTCCCCACAGGAAGGCGCCCTGATCTGCGGCAGCTTTCTGAAATTCAGTCCGAAAGGGAGACAGCAATGGATATGAAACCGATCATTGTCATGGCCGGAACACCGGTAGATACCCAGATGGGCAATGGACTGCCTCAGCACACAGGGGATTGCCCGGCGTCTTTGCCCGATATCAGAGACTCCAACCAGCAGACGGCTTTTTCAGCGGCGCAGCGGGAGCATGGCTGCGAAAAAGCCTTCATTTACCGTACCTTCTCCTGGCGCGCTTCTGGATTTCCAGTTCGCTGCCCAAACGCCGGCTTGAAGATCGTCACGCCGCCAGATGTTAATCGGCTGCTGGCGTGCCCAAATATCACCTTCCTCTGGCCGTGACGTTAACGCCAGGGCACCGCCGGAATGAGCGGACCCTCCTGCCCAGTGCCAACCCGACCTGACCCTGCGCTCTACCGGACTTCTGCCCAAGGTGGTGTTAGGGATCGAGGCCTGAGAACCCGATACGCTGGTGAAACAGAACCTCGAACTGCCGGAGCTTGTGAACTGGTAGATCAGGCGTTGTGCAGAAGCGCTGGTGCTTGGCTGCACCCACTTCCATTTCAAAGAGGTCTCCTCCGACAGATCACCCCTGCCGGTCATTGACCCCGCAGAGGAAATGCTC
>VOFG01004347.1_pt1 | contig 45706 bp, 40 predicted proteins | sample 5384171 | NCBI WGS metagenome assembly VOFG01 (sample SAMN12384726, study PRJNA508395) | human gut metagenome | isolation source: healthy gut F | host: Homo sapiens
CTGATAATTGGGGCGGATATGCCGTTCACACCTACAAGGATTGAGTTTGGCAAGGGGCCCCAACCGACTGCACGACCGTTTCCTATATACCCTACAACGGACGGTGAATGGAAAATCAGTCGTCTTGCTCCCTTGATTTCGTCGATTTTTTCTTGGCAACTTCAACGGAGAATGCCCGTAATATTGCAACTATAAAATAGTCAGCTATGACACTGAATTATTTATCACAGCGGGTTCGCCATCGAAATGGAAGGTGTAACCATTATCATCGATTACTACAAAGATTCTTCCGAAACGGAACACAACCGGGGAATCGTGCATGATTACTCCTGCAAAGGCCGGGTAAACTGTACGTATTGGCTACTCATTTCCATCCCGATCACTTTAACCGTGAAATATTGACTTGGAAGAGCAACGCCCCGACATTCAATATATCTTCTCCAAAGATATTCTGAAGTCCCATCGTGCCAAAGCCCGAAGATGCTTTCTATATTAAAAAGGAGAAACATACGAAGACGACACGATCCGCATCGACGCCTTCGGATCGACAGATGTCGGCAGTTCGTTCCTTCTTCACTTACAAGATTGGAGTATCTTCCATGCCGGCGACTTGAACAACTGGCACTGGAGTGAAGAATCGACCGAAGAAGAGATACGAAAAGCCAATGGTGATTTCCTTGCAGAAGTTAAATATTTAAAAGAAAAAGCACCTAAGATCGATTTAGCGCTGTTCCCAGTGGACCGCAGGATGGGAAAAGATTATATGAAAGGTGCAAACAGTTCATCGAACAAATAAAAACTACTATATTTGTGCCCATGCACTTCAGTGAAGATTATGAAGGAGGAAATGCGCTTCGTAGTTTTGCAGAAAATGCAGGATGCCGTTTTATCAGCATCACCCGTCGGGGCGAAAGTTTTGAGATTACCAAATAACCACATTATAATTATGAATAAATTTACGATTCTGTTTCTTACTATGTTTCTCGCATTGCCGATGGCAATGAAGGCAGATTCTGCAAAAAAGAGAAAAAAGATGACACCAGGTACCTTGCAGGAGCTGTTCCTGAAGTAGAAGGTAAAGTAGTATTTTCCAAAGAGTTCCAGATTCCCGGAATGAGTCAGGCACAAATCTACGACACAATGACAAAGTGGATGGATGAACGTCTGAAAGAGAATAAAAACACCGACAGCCGCATTGTTTTCTCCGCGAAGTAAAAGGAACAATTGCCGGTATTGGAGAAGAATGGATTGTTTTCCATTCCAGTGCCCTGTCATTAGACCGTACATTAGTTAACTATCAGATTACCGTTACCTGCATAACCGGAAACTGCCTGGTAGAGCTTGAAAAAATCCGTTTTACTTATCGTGAAACAGAAAAATATAAAGCCGAAGAATGGATTACTGATAAATATGCGCTCAATAAAGCTAAGACTAAATTAGTACGTGGCTTGGCCAAATGGCGTAGAAAAACTGTAGACTTCGCCGATGATATATTCATGGATGTAGCGGTAGCTTTCGGAGCACCTGACACCCGTCCGAAAACAGAGAAAAAGAAGAAAAGAAGAAGAGCAAAAACTCCATCAATCGTTGCAGCCGCAGGTCCGATTGTCATTGGTGGCGCAGATAAAAAGACTGATATAAAAGTGACAACTGGCGAACCTGCTCAAACCACTGTTCCTGCTGCAACTCTCACTCCTGCTACTCCTGCAGGCAAGGCTTCCGCTGATATGCCGGGTTATATAGAAATTGATTTGAAACAAATCCCGGGTGAAGTATATGCTTTGATGGGGAAGCGGAAAATTAGTAATCAGCATCGGAAAAGATGAGTTCAACATGACCAATATGACTGCAAATGCTGGTGGCGCACTTGGTTATCAATCAGGAAAAGCCAGTTGCCTATTGCACACTTTCACCCGATCAAGCCCTTACGATGCAATAGAAAAGGCAGATAGCTATACATTAAAATTGTACGCTCCAAACCAAACAACACCTTCGGCTGTTATCGAATGTAAGAAAATGCCTTCACAGACAACTCCGCAAGCCGGACAACCGCGCACGTATGTTGGAGAAATCGTGAAGCTCTTAATGAAAAAATAAAGAAAATCGCAACAATGGAAATTAAAAGTAGATTTGATCACTTTAATATCAATGTCACGAATCTGGAGCGAAGCATTGCTTTTTATGAAAAAGCGCTTGGCTTAAAAGAACATCATTGGAAGGAAGCATCCGACGGCTCGTTCACGTTAGTCTACCTGACTGATAACGAAACAGGTTTCTTGCTGGAATTGACGTGGTTGAAAGATCATACTGCTCCATACGAACTGGGGAAAACGAAAGCCATCTCTGCTTTCGTGTAGCTATTCATGACATAACACATCCCCAAAATGCTTGAAATAATGAAAAAACATCCGGGAATAAATAAACGAACAAACAATCTTGTCAATTGCATTTTTTTTGCTCGACAAACATTGCATCATTATCCAAATTATACCAAACCGTAACTTTATCACCTATATGAAAATCTTTCGGGTAATATGAAAATTGTGTGATATCCTCCACAATAATATTGGGATTGATAGACCGACAGCATTTTTTCACCCTCTCCTTCTAATGTAAATTCAACAGACGGGCGCATAAGAAGCTTTCCATCCTTCACATAAGTATCAACATCCACTACTATTCCATCTATCTTCTTAATGTATTTCGTTTCGACTCTCTTGATTAAAAGACAAAACATCCTCATCTTAATGATCAAACCAAGTCCATGGCCAGCCAGCAAAAGTGCTAGTATACAAACAATTGTTCCCATTTATTTTTTATGTCGGTTAGCTCTCTTTTTCCGAATATCCGCTTTCATCTTCGCGGCTCCGGAACCATGTTGTCCACGAATATAAGTCGCTTTCTTCGCTTTCGTCTTCACTTTCTCCTCCTCCTGGGGCTTATCTTTCTTACCTTTAAAGACGATTCCACCCATGATTGCATCTTCTATACTCATATATATTATATTGTTAGCATTCACATTTCTGATGCAAAGATAAGCCTTTTCTACGGAATTGTTTATCTTTGGCGGATAAAACAATACATAATCACCAAAATGGCAACAATAACCCTTTCCGCAGAAAAAGGACCCGATGGGAGCCTGCAATCTCCGATTATTTCAATCATCACAGAGCCTGACCGCTTGCGAGTATTCTCTTCTCAATTCGAAGAAGATGAAATCCCCGTTAAGGAATTATTCCGAAGTATACAGTCCATGCCAGTTCTCGAACGCACTGCTCTGCAAATGGCTACGGAAGAATATTAGATGTAGGAGCCGGAAGCGGCTGCCACGCATTGGCACTTCAAGAAATGGGAAAAGAAGTTTGCGCCATTGACATCTCTCCGCTTTCCAACGAAGTAATGAAACAACGCGGCGTAAAAGATTCCCGCCTCATCAATCTCTTTGACGAAACATTCACCGAAACATTCGATACGGTTCTGATGCTGATGAATGGTTCGGGCATCATAGGAACACTAAATAATATGCCTGCCTTCTTCCAACGGATGAAACGTATCCTACGCCCTGGCGGATGTATTCTGATGGATTCAAGTGATCTGCGCTATCTTTTCGAAGAAGAAGACGGTAGCATGCTTATCGATCTGGCAGGCGATTATTATGGAGAAGTAGATTTCCAGATGCAATACAAGGATGTAAAAGGAGATACATTCGACTGGCTATATATCGATTTTCAGACTCTTAGCCTATACGCCTCCGAATGTGGATTCAAAGCGGAATTAATCAAAGAAGGAAAACATTATGACTATCTTGCAAAGCTGAGCCTTGCCTGACAGCGTATTATTTTAATCAGAAAAAGCCCTATTCAGGATAGTGACACTATCACATCAGAATAGTGTAACCATACTAACGATATAGTGTCACCATCCCAGTATGATAGTGACACTATATTTATTGTGCCCGCATCCGGTTCAGAGACCGGCAATAAGCACTTATTTCAGCATTTCATTGATCTGCTGAACCAGTGAAGCGAACTCTTCTTTCATTATACAAACGAGTTAGTTTTACAATTTTTCCTTCCCGGTCTATCAGCACATTCCGTGTGATTCCGGCATCACGCAATGCATATTTTGCAAAAAATATCAGCTCCCGATCCAGTCCCAGGGTAAGTCACTCCGGTAGACTTTGCGAAGGCAAGCACTTTTTTTTCAAGCGGTTCGTCACGGTCTATTCCAATCAGTGCAAAGTCTGCATTATCCTTATGCTTCAGCCAAATGTCTTTTTCTATGAACGGCATTTCCTTACGGCAAACACCGCACCAACTTGCTGTAAACTGCAACATTACGACCTTGCCACGGAGAGAAGACAGACTCATTTGTTTTCCATCAGTCAGTGTAATCGTAAAATCAGGGGCCATCTCCCCTATTCTGACAATATATCCTGTACTATCAGCCTGTGCCGACGTCGCTTCAGCAGTCACTTTCACTGCGTCGGAAGCACTTTCAGTAGCTTCTGCTCCTTTCTTCTGGCCTGAACAAGCCAGTAAACTAACGGCTAATAAAGCCACACCACATACATTCATAATTTTCTTTTTCATCTTCTTGCAATCATTAGTGAGACTGCAAATATAAAAAAAGTACACGATGTATTTGCATTTTTAAAATAAATTCGTACCTTTGCATCCGCAAAACAGAAAACGCCTCTTTAGCTCAGTTGGCCAGAGCACGTGATTTGTAATCTCGGGGTCGTTGGTTCGAACCGACAAGAGGCTCTCCTCAAAATTCAAATGCCGCTATATGCGGCATTTTTTATATCCTTTTCATTCGATGTTCACGAAACACAACCATGCTTACCCCCTCAACAGGCTCAAAGCAACACAACTGCCAAATCCTTTCTTTTCAACCGAAAGTCACAGCCGGAAAATAACCGAATATGATTAACACTACCGAAGCTATCCCCCAACGATAAGAAAGTATTTCGAAAGCTGAAAAACCGATCAGCAATAAAGTGATGAAAAAAACGGAGCCAGCCCAAAAGTGGAAGAGGAAACCGACGCATATAGTATGCCTTTGATACGATTCATGAATATATTCGACTAAAATCCGATATTTATGACTGCAAAGATATAAATATAAATCCAAGAAGATATCAAACAAGAAGAATAATAGATTTGCAGATAAAAAACCTTCCATTTATTATTTGTTTTTAAATAAAAGAATGTATTTTTGAATCCAAATATATAGCTAATATTATTATATATATCATTAATATACTATGCATCAATATTTTAATATTAAATTTTATATATAAATTTATATCTTATAAAAACAAACACTATTTTCAAGAAGCAGTAAATAACCAATTAAAAAACAAAGATTATGGCATTATTTGTAAATCCCGGCAAAGATTGGGAAAAGAACATGAGTGAAGAAGACATCGCACAAATGGAATCACAAGGTTATGATGTAACAGAACTACGCGCCAAACGCGCAAAATCTGCAGAGGAAGAAGAAAAAGAGCGCCTCCGCGAAAAGAAGAGCGGGAAAACTTCAAGAATCCAACTAACCTGAACAAACTCGCCCCCTTACCTGCAGACACCACGTGACATGAGCACTTCTTTTTCAAAGCTATGGCAGGCAGCGCCCCTGGCTATTCAAAGATCGTTGGAAAAGAAAATATACCGAGGCTCTATTGTTTATGCCGCGGTAGTGCAAGCTAATACCGCCCTATGGATGCCCGGTAATAACGATTATTATCCTGCCGTATTTGTTTTTGCACTTGATCAAAAACACATTCACGACACCGAATGGCTAAAACAAATAGCAGAAGAAATAAATGTATTGCAAGATGCCGACCAAATCCCCGGTGATTGCCGCAAACTAATACAGACATTACGCGATGATACCAGCGAATTCTGTTTTCGTATCGGCAAAAAGTGTATGTGGTGACGCCAACGCATGGTGTGCCACCTATAAATTCGACAAACAGACAGCACTGCCACGCAAGGCTTTACCATCCGATGGCATCGTCCCTTTTCTATTAAAGTCCGCCCCGGTAGAAAATCAATTTGTTGATTTCAAACTAATCCCGACTGAATTTTATATCGGCTAAAAATAAATAAGCAGAAATAGGCAAACCGAAAGTAAACAATATTTTTTTCATCATTTATAATTATATCTCACATAAGGAATATGCATGCATACATTATCCAACAACTAATAAGAATTATATTGTTTATCACTATCAGTTTGCCTATAGGACTAAAAGTTTTGCCCAAGAAACAAAACGTTTCTATATGGAACTGGACACTCCCCGCAATGGAGCCAAAGCAGGACAAGAGCTTTGAATTAAAATACATCAGCACAGCCGATTTCGATTCTGTATCTCCACCCGACTTCGGAACGCTTATAGAAACAGTTGAAGGAGCAACACCACACAAAGCCGGTCATACAGTAAAAACGGCATATTGACAAATATCTACGAGCAGGGATTCAGCTACCGCATGCACGTTTCAAGAAGCCAGGAAACACCAAACTACCTCTGGCATCCATCAAGGCAAACGGAAAGGAATACGAAACACCTCTGACCAGTGTATGGGTACATCCGGTCGATACCAATATCGACAGTGTAAAATGCAGCATTCAGCTGGAGGATTCTTATCGCAAAGGAGTTTTCACTGCCATCGTGATCTGTCTCTTAATCGCCTGGTTATTGATCCGCTTATCGTTTCAGAAACAAAAAAATAAAGAGACAGGATAAATAAAACAGAGAATAACCCTATCTCATTAATCCATCATTATCTGCATCTGCTTATTTATTTTTAAGTATTCTCTTTAAATGTTCGACATCTAAAAGTAAGTTCACTGTTTCAAAATTTCCTTTATAAAAAACGCCCCAGTTATTGAAAACACAAGGCAGGTCTTTCGCTTTTTGGAGTGTATCCACTTGAATTAAAGATACAGGAACGTTATTTGTATCACAATACTGTTTTACCATTTCAATCTTTTGATAAATATAAGGGCATTGCATATCATAATAAATAGTCAGATCTTCGCTTTCAATTTTCATTTTTTTCGCGTTTTGCGCAAATTTCGGCATTGTCCCGTCAAAAGAAAGTGCAAGCAGTTCATATCCATTATCAGTCGCATCAACAACTTCAAAACCGAATTTCTTCGCAAACGATTGGTCAGAAAGCCAGTTCTTCCGCTTCTTTGAGCCAAGCATACAAACACCGGATTTGCCTTTTTCTTTGGCGTCTGTCAGGCAATATTCCATCAAAAGCTCTTCCATACCCATTCCCCTTAGGACTTCCTAAGACCCATAAGCAATACAGATAATAATAGTTATCACCAATGATGGGAACAAGCTGTCTCAAGAGGTGCATACTCAATAAAACCGTAGCTTTTTGCATTTAACTTTCTAAAAACATGACCTTCCTTCAGTCGGTCGGAAAGCCATTGCCGCTTCGCGTCAATACCTGCATGAGGCTTTTTACTGCGAATAATGCAGCATAGATGCTCATCACTGAGGTTTTCCTTTGTTAAGTTTACAAAATCTGTATTCATATACGCATTCGTTTTAAATTAGATATCATCAATCAACCGATCTTAACGGTGCACTCTGCCATTTTGGCTGAATATAATAGTTATAGTTTCATAAGAGATAGTGATTTAGTATTAAAATCCTCTTTAAATCTTTCTCTCTGCCAAAAGAGATAAGATTCTTTTTTTGCTCTTCTATAGTTGGTATCTTGATAATTAAATTCCCAATGAATATTTCCTCATATTCTTTTACACAAACAGACTGCCAAATATCGTTTTTCTTAATTTGAAGATCCCCCCATGACCTCAATATCCATTAAAGGAAGTTTGAATCTGGCAAAATTAGAACGAAACAAATCATCCTCTTTTGTTTCCGGAGATATTTCCATATATGTTTTTAGCAAGTGTTGCAATTTGCATGAATTCATTTCGGTAGTCAAAATATCGATATCAGCAGTTTCTCCGACCTCTATACCTGATAAAATCATAGCAGATGCACCTATAACATAAAAATCAGGACTTATTTCCTGTAATTCAACAGTTATACTTGCAAGACTCTGAGTTATCTTATCTTTAATTTTCATATCTCCAATAATATATAACAAAAATACAAAATATATTTCAGAAAGGTAAAAGAACAGGCTTTAATAATACCATTAATGAATGTAATGAGAGCAACTATCGACAAAATTCCTCTTTTTCTATGTAGCTCCTCCTGCAAATTTCATCAATCGCCTTATTATAACAACTACAAGGTTCAGTACTACGATATTCCAATGTCAGGGTTTGATAAAAAATATTAAGAGATTGGTCGCTTCCTATCCTTGGTTGCATAATCTTTACGCATTTTAATTCTAAATATTGCCTCCATATTAGCAAATCCTTATTTTCCCTAGCAAACTTTTGACACCTCAACAGCATAAACAGTATTTATGGGATAATTTTAGAAAAGCTGAAACGAGTAAGCAAAGAATTATTCTATTTCCTTAATTCGTTCAATCTGTCTATCCAGAAAATAATCAGTATATAGGCTGTAGTCTTCCATTTCATAAAACGCTATCAGTCCTTTTCTGTAATTCAGTATATCCGAATCTTTGACAGGATATACGGGAATGATGCCAACATTCATCAAAGAAATACTTTCTATCATTCTTGCAGTCCGTTTGTCCCCGTTTGAAAATCTCATCAAACGACAACTGAAAGGCCATGACATACATCAAACATCATCCCGGCCGGATTGCACTCATTTTGCTAAATACAGGAAGCGATCTATAGCTTATTGTCGAAGATATGTTACAAGAGAATGTATATATCCTGTGATCTGGTGAAGCGGAAGCTCAGGAACCGGGTTATAGTAGACAGATTGGAACTAAAGCTATGTACACACTGCGAGAAAACTCTTCCGTTACACCGGTTTTTACGCTGGCAGGATATATATGGTCAATTTTAAACATTATAGTAATGCCATGAGGAATAGATATGGATACAATAAGAGCAATTGAAGGAGAGTTATCGATACAAAACTTCAAGAAGATATTAAACATATATAAATAAGACAGGATTATTTTTTTACGTCATTTTTTATCTATATTAAAGGTCAGAGAATAAACCAACAATTTTAAATACTTTAAAGAGATCCAAGCAAATAACAAAAACATATTTTACACAACCTTAAAGTCCGAAAAATAGTAACATTATTTAAAATCCAGTAGTTATGAAAACAATTAATTATTTTTCCGGCTCATTGCTTGCATTATTATTTTATGCACTATTTGCTGCATGTAATAATGATTTGCAAACTATTGCTGTCACTGAAATAAAAGGAATAGAACAAACTCTCTTAAACGAAAGCAATACTTTAATAAGTTCAGATGTAGCAACAGATAGTACTATGCTTGGTAAAGACAACACAATATCCAACTCAACGTCTGCTACTAATGCATTCTTCACTAAACAAGAATATGAAGAGGGGATGGATTGGTGGAAAGATAGAGAAGGTGCGCTACCTGCTCTATATGAATATCAGGTATCCTGTCGTGATTTTCCTTCTGGACATGGTCCTGATACTTGCATATATTATATGACCATTATTTGGACTTGTTATCCTCCTATTACAGAAGCTAATTGGATGGATTATCAATATATGCAAGTACAACATAGGCTAATAAGTGGTACTACTGCATTTCCTTGGCGTTATTTAGGTGAAGGGGCCCGGGGAATTATAATTATGGAATAGTGAAAGTCAATGGATTTCAAGATCCTATGGATTTAAATGCTACACATTTGCCTACTAGAGTTCAGTTTAGATATAGATTGTTGCATAAAGATTTCCCAGGAAAGCAGATAAAAGTATTAATGATAAAGAAAAATGGTACAATAAAAACCTTGCAACTGGATGGCATTATAAAGATTACAATCAGCCAACTTATAATAACCCTTATGGTTATAATTCACAGGATTTCAACAATATGGAATCACTAAAATTCATAATTAATGATCCTAAGTGTGGCTCATCTTTTTCTGTAAGAGTGCTTGTTGATGGATATTTAGTTTTTCCCCAATTAGTAGGCGGAAGATATGAAGTTACTGTTCCAAAATTTAGGAAGACTGGAGAATATCTCATAACAGCTGAATACGCAGGCAATGTTTCGGAAGAATTTAAAACTGCAGTGCGACACGGTATCTATCAAAAAAATATACAAGCAAAAGAAATTTATATCATGTTTAGTTGCAATGAGTTTAGCTATGATTAACAACCTTACATGTCACAATAATGAAACGAATACTTTTAATTTATTTTGCAGTCTACATAGCATTTTGTTTCTCCGTTCACAAAACGCTAGCAGCGACATCATCTTCAAACAGTTCTTCGATAATGCCGTTGCTTTTTGCTGACACATACCCACGTGAGAAGGTATACTTGCATTTTGATAATAGTAGTTATTATGTAGGAGATACTATATGGTTTAAAGCCTACACGGTATATGCTGAGAACAATATGCCAAGCACCATCAGCAAACCCCTTTATGTAGAAATGCTCGACCAGACAGGGCATATTACCCAACGCCAAATCATTGAATTGAATAGCGGTGAAGGACATGGACAGATAATCCTGAATGAAAGTACCATGTCCGGCTATTATGAAATCAGAGCCTTACACCCGTTGGATGCTCGCATTCAGCGAACCTTCTTACTTCTCACGTACATTCCCGATCTATCAGTCTGCACAAGAAGAAAGACCAGAACGGAGGATTTCGACCTATAATCTGAATCCTTCCATGAAACAGCGACCGAAAATGTGACAGATAAACTTGCTATCCAATTCTTTCCCGAAGGAGGAACACTCGTGAAAGGCATCTCTTCTCGTGTGGCATTTAAAGCTCGAAAGTAGAGAAGATGGTAATGTTATCCTTGAAGGTGCCATTTATACGAAAGACGGGGAAAAGCTGACAGAAATAAAAAACCCTACATGACGGAATGGGAATATTCACTTATACACCTGAAGAAAACCAGCAGTAGCTAAAGTAACTTATAAAGAAAAAGAATATAAATTCAATCTACCGGACGCCCTTTCCGCCGGATATGTATTGAACGTGAATAATTCAAGCGGAGCTATTGTAGGTAACGTATTGAGCAATGAGAATACCCCCGGATGCAGACATTGTAGCATTCATAAGTCATGAAGGTCGCCCCTATTCGTATTGGATACTACGAATGAGATCAGGTGGAAATCAAACTTTCTTACTTAAAACGCGCGATCTTTTCCCGGAGGCATATACCAAGTCAGTCTACTAGACAAAACCGGGAATATGCTGTGCGAACGATTTACATTTGTGCAACCCAATAAATTGAATTCAATACAATTAAATGGAATTAAAGACATTTACCGGCCTTTCGAACCAATTCGCTGCGAAATACAAGTAACAGATCAAAAAGGAAATCCTTTACAAGGTTCTTTATCCATATCAGTAAGAGATGCTATACGTTCGGATTATGCAGAATATGATAATAATATATTTACAGATATGTTATTAACATCCGGTTTAAAAGGATATATTGATAAACCGGGGGTATTATTTTGCAGATATTACACTTCGCAAATTACAAGAACTTGATGTTTTGCTCATGGTTCACGGTTGGCGTCAATATGACTTATCACAACTTACTTCCGGTAAAATGAAAAGCTACTTCAACAGTCAGCTGAAAAAGAGTTGTTACTACAAGGACAGATTCGTTCTTCTCTATTAAAAAAAGAAATGAAAGATATGGAGGTAAGCGTCATGGCTAAAGTGGACAATACATTTGTAGCAGGAAATACGTTTACAGATGAAAACGGCAAATTTCAACTTCCGGTTACTAGTTTTGAAGGAGAAGTAGAAGCGGTATTCCAGATACGCCGTAGGGGGATCTAAACATAAGAAAGATGCTTCTGTTATGCTCGACCGTAACTTCGCCCCTACCCCACGTGCCTTCAGCTATGAAGAAGAACATCCACAGTGGATGGACAAAAACTCATGGATCACCCTTTTCCAACCGTATAGACTCGCTATATGTAGATTCTATTAGCAAAACTAACAACACCTATTTATTGAGCGAAGTGGAAATAGCAAAAAAAAAAAAATAAGAACATCACTACTCAAGTATTCGAGAAAAGCGTAGACGCATACTATGATGTAACGCGATTGGTTGATGAATTACGCGATCAGGGAATAGTAATTAATACTATACCCGACTTGCTTAGTAAAGTGAATCCTAACTTTTCATACGATGTGCAAGACGGAAGCTCACGATATAAAGAGAAAACAATCTGTCTCATTGTTGGCAAACAAGTACTTGATACTTTAACTGCTTGGACATTGTGGAATGAGATAGATGGTATAAAACAGATTATGATATGCGAAGGAAGCAATTCGTATACTAATGAAGTGCTTAATTCAATACACGGTTCAAATATGACAAAGGACAAAATGTAAAAAGACATGATGACAGCAATGAATCCCCCACGTACCTTTGATGACAGTTTCTATCTTTATGGAGATGCTGCAAAGAAAAAAATATCGTTAGACGATACTGAAAAAGGCCAAATCAGACCCCCTTTTTAGAAAGAAATCATCAGGAATCAACAATAATGTAAACGTCAATATCGATTTTTCAAGATTCGGACAATATGCTTTATTCTACATAACTCCGCATTTTGACTCCAATTATAGCAGATTAACGCAAAAGTCAATGAAGGCTGCCCATGGAACACGTCGTACAATACGCTGGCCGATCGTCATGGACGTCGAGCAGAGCGACTGGGTCGACACCGGCGAGAAGGACGAAAAGGGCGAGCCGAAGATGGAGATGGTCACCAAGACCGAGGAGCAGACCATCAACAGCATGATCCCCATCTGGCAGCGCAGCCGCAAGGAAGCCACGGATGAGGAGTGCATCGCGTTTTATAAGGACAAGTTCCACGACAAGGACGACCCGCTGGCTGTCATCCGCGTCAACGCCGAGGGCCTGATCTCCTACCGCGCGCTGCTGTTCATCCCGGCCAAGGCTCCGATGAACATGTTCACCCGCGAATCCGACCCCGGTCTCGAGCTCTACAGCTCCGGCGTCATGATCATGGATAAGTGCACCGACCTGTTGCCGCCGTGCTACGCGTTTGCCCGCGGCGTGGTCGATTCGCCCGACCTGTCGCTGAACATCTCGCGTGAGATGCTCCAGCACGACCGCCAGCTCAAGCTCATCGCCACGAACCTCGGCAAGAAGATCAAGTCCGAGCTGACGAAGCTCATGACCAACGACCGCGAGAAGTACGAGCAGTTCCACGCCGCCTTCGGCATGATGCTGCGTGCCGGCGCCGTCACCGAGACGGGCGACAAGGTCGACGAGATCAAGGATCTGCTGCTCTACCACACGAGCGAGACGAAGCTCGTCTCTCTCAAGGAATATGTCGACGCCATGCCCGCCGAGCAGACGAAGATCTACTTCGCCTGCGGCGAGAACGTCAAGCGTCTGCTCAGCCTGCCGCAGGCAGAGCAGCTGCATGAAAAGGGCTACGATGTCCTGTGCATGACCTCGCAGATCGACGAGTACTTCGTCGACACCATGAAGAGCTACGCCGACAAGCCGTTTTGCAACATTGCGACCGACGACCTCGGCCTCGAGACCGAGGAAGAGAAGAAGGAGACCGAGGCCAAGCAGGCCGAGGACAAGGATCTGCTCGACTTCGTCAAGGAGACGCTCGGCGACCAGGTCGCGTCCGTGCGCCTGTCCAATAAGCTCGTGTCCAGCGCCGTGTGCCTGAGCACGGAGGGCGGCGTCACGCTCGAGATGGAGCGTTATTTCAAGAGCATGCCCGGCGCGCCGACCGATATCCGCGCCATCCGCGTGCTCGAGCTCAACGCCAACCACCACGCCTATCAGACCATGAAGGAAGCGTTCGACGCCGGCGACAAGGACAAGGCCGCCCGCATCGCCAAGATCCTGCACGCGCAGGCGCTGCTCATCGCGGGCGAGCCGCTTGAGGATCCGGCCGCGTATTCCGAGCTCGTCTGCACGCTCATCTGATCCGATCTATCCCCCTGGCCGCCGCACTCCGGCGGCCGGGGCATCCCCATGTAAGGAGCTGTCTATGGAACCGCGTCTCGGTATCTATATCCACATCCCGTTTTGCGCGAGCAAGTGCGGCTACTGCGATTTTTATTCCTGCGCCGGCGCGGCCGACCGCATGGCGGACTATCAGCACGCCCTGCTCGAGCACATCGAAGAGAGCGCCGGGCGCATCGCCCCGGCGTACATCGACACGGTGTATTTTGGCGGCGGCACGCCGAGCTTTTACGGCGCGGCGCGCCTCATCGAGCTGCTCGACGCCGTCAAGGCCACCGGCCGCCTGCTCAAGCGCGCGGAGGTGACGGTCGAGGTCAATCCGGACAGCGTCCGCCTGCACGACCTGCGCGCCCTGCACAAGGCGGGCTTCAACCGCCTGAGCATCGGCATGCAGTCGGCCAACAATGATATCCTGAAAATGATCGGCCGCCGCCACAGCTTCCACCAGGTGGAGATGGCCGTGAAAAATGCCCGCATTGCCGGGTTTGACAACGTCAGCCTCGACCTCATCTACGGCCTGCCCAGCCAGACCCGCAGCGACTGGGCGGACACGCTCGCCAAGGCGATCGCCCTGCGCCCGGAGCACATCTCCGGCTACGGGCTCAAGCTCGAGGAGGGCACGCCCATGTACGAGCTGAAGGATTCGCCCCTCATCCCGTCGGACGACGAGCAGGCGGACATGTACCTGTGCATGGTCGATGAGCTGCGGCGCTACGGCTATGAGCAGTATGAGATCTCCAATTTCAGCATACCGGGCTATGAATCCAGGCATAATCTGAAGTACTGGCAGCTCGACGACTATATGGGCTTCGGCCCGGGCGCGCACTCGTGCATCGGCCGCACGCGCTACAGCTATGTGCGCGACCTCGACCGCTACATCGCGGGCGTCCTCCACGGCGAGGACATGATCGACGAGTACGAGACCATCGGCGATTTCGAGCGCGCGGCGGAGTATCTCATGCTCGGCATGCGCACCGTGCACGGCGTGTCGCGCGCGGAGTATGCGCGGCTGTACCGCAGCGATTTTTCCGGCATCGCGCAGCAGCTGGAAACGTTCGTCCGTTCCGGCTGGGCCGTCGCGGACGGGGAGCGCTGGCACTTCACGCCGGCGGGCTTTCTCATCTCGAACGTGCTCATCGGCAAGCTCCTCGAGGCGCAGACCGAGCGCAAGGCCGAGCACAACCCGTGGATGAAGCCGCAGATCGAACGGCAGCCCCGCGCCAAGCTCCCGCCCAGCGAGGCGGAAGCGTTCCGCGATACATATTCTAAATAATCCGATTTTGACAGGGAAAGACAGGGATTCGAGCAAATGAAACTCAACGGCAACACTTCCAAGCGCAGCGCGGCCGCCCGCCGCGAGGCGGCGGATTTCGCAGCGCAGGAGCGCTCGGCACACCGCAGCGGCGCCAACCGTTCCGCACAGAGCGAGGCGGCTGCCCGCCGCGCCGCCGCACCGAAACAGGCGGCGTCCCAGCGCCCGCCCGTGCCCCGGCAGGAGCAGCCGGCGCGCCGCGGCGCGCCCGACGCCCGGCAACAGCCGGCTCCGAAAGCGAAAAAACCGCGCGGCCGCGGCGGCCGGATTGCCGTGCGCGTCGTGCTCATCGTGCTGGCCGTCCTCGTGGCGGCGGGCAGCCGTCGGCATGGTGCTCGTGGCGAAAGAGCGCCATTTTCCCGAACGTCTCTGTCTGCGGCACGACGTCGGCGGCATGACGCAGTCCGCCGCGGCGGACGCCATCCGCGCCGCCGGCTGGGACGATACGAGCGCCCCGGTGCTCACCATGACCTTCCCCGGCAACCGGTCCATCACCGTCACCGCGACGGAGATCGGCTTTGATGCCACGCCCGATGCCGCCGCCGAAACGGCTTATGCCTACGGCCGCAGCGGCAATGTGTTCACGAATTTCTTCACGTGGCTGCGCTGCGCCTTCAAGGGGCATGACGTCGCCTCGGACAACCTTGCCGACATGGACGCCGATGCCCTGCGCACGCGCATCGAGCGCGAGGCCGCCGAGATCAACGTCAGCCTCTCCGCCGGCAGCATCGAGATCGACGAGGCGCACAGCGCCATCCTCGTCGTCAAGGGCGCGAGCATGATCACGCTCGACCCCGCCGCCGTCGCCGAGCGCATGCTCAGCGACATCCGCGCCGGCAAGTTCGGCACGTCGGCCTATCCGGTCGATATGAGCGGCGATGACAAGATGACGCTGCAGGAGCTGCACGACGCCGTCTGCGGCGACCCGGTCAACGCAGGCTACGACCCCGAGACCCAGTCCGCCACCGAGAGCAAGGTCGGTATCCAGTTTGACGTGGCCGCCGCCCAGCCCCTGTGGGACGCGGCCGCCAACGGCGATACCGTCACCATCCCGGCCACGCTCACGCAGCCGAGATGACGCAGGAGCAGCTGCAAAAGCACCTCCTGGCCGATAAGCTTGCCACCAAGACCACCTCGCTCTCCGGCAGCAGCAGCAACCGCATCACGAACGTGAAGCTCGCCGCCGAGAAGATCAACGGCGTCATTCTCCAGCCCGGCCAGACGTTTTCGTATAACGACGTTGTCGGTCAGCGCACAAAGGCCAACGGCTTCAAGGAGGCCGGCGCTTATTCCAACGGTCAGGTCGTGCAGGAGGTCGGCGGCGGCATCTGCCAGGTGTCGTCCACGCTGTACTACTGCGCCATGGTCTCAAACCTGAAGATCAACACCCGCACCTGCCACTACTTCCCCGTGAGCTATATCGAACCCGGTATGGACGCCGCGGTCAGCTGGGGCGGGCCGGAGTTCAAATTTACGAACAACCGCGACTATCCGATCGAGATCAAGGCGTATGTCCAAAACGGCAGCGTCACGGTCGAGATCTGGGGCACGGATGTGGACGGCAGCTATGTCAAAATGAGCTACACGGCCGAGGGCCTGCGCGCCACGACCTACCGCACCGTCTATGATAAGGACGGCAACCAGATCAGCCACACGCTCGAGGCCAACAGCACCTACCATTCGCACGACACCACGCCGAAGCCGACGCCTACGCCCAGCGCCACGCCGGCCCCGACGCCCACACCCACGCCGAAGCCGCAGCCGACACCCTATCCGTCCATCTACGACCCCGGTGACGCCGGTGAAGACTAATACAGAGGAGAATGCAGTATGAGCAAAGGAAAGTTTTATATCACGACCCCAATCTATTACCCTTCGGACAAACTGCACATCGGCCACACCTACTGCACGGTTGCGACCGATGCGATCGCGCGCTACAAGCGCATGTGCGGCTATGACGTCATGTTCCTGACCGGCACGGACGAGCACGGCCAGAAGATCGAAGAGAAGGCCGAGGCTGCCGGCGTCACGCCCAAGCAGTTCGTGGACAACATCGTCGAAGGCCCCGGCGGCGTGCGCGCGCTGTGGAAGCTGATGAACATCTCCAACGACCGCTTCATCCGCACGACGGACGATTATCATGTCGAGGCCGTGCAGCGCATCTTCAAGAAGATGTACGACAAGGGCGATATCTATAAGGGCAAGTACTCCGGCATGTACTGCACGCCGTGCGAGAGCTTCTGGACCGAGAGCCAGCTCGTCGACGGCAAGTGCCCGGACTGCGGCCGCGAGGTGCACTATGCCGAGGAGGAGGCGTACTTCTTCCGCCTGTCGAAGTATGCCGAGCCCGTGCGCGAGCTGCTGCTCAGCGGCACGTTCCTCGAGCCTGCCAGCCGCGTCAACGAGATGATCAAAAACTTTATCGACCCCGGTCTGGAGGATCTGTGCGTGTCGCGCACGAGCTTCACGTGGGGCATCCCGGTCGATTTTGACCCCGGCCACGTCGTCTATGTCTGGGTCGACGCGCTGTTCAACTACTGCACGGCGCTCGGCTTCCTGAACGATAAGTACGACGATTATGACCAGTTCTGGCCCGCCGACGTGCACATGGTCGGCAAGGAGATCGTGCGCTTCCACTCCATCATCTGGCCGGCCATGCTCATGAGCATGGGTATGCCGCTGCCGAAGAAGGTCTTCGGCCACGGCTGGCTGCTGCTCGGCGGCGGCAAGATGTCGAAGTCGAAGGGCAACGTCGTCGACCCCGTCGTGCTCGCCGAGCGCTACGGTGTGGACGCGCTGCGCTACTACCTCCTGCGCGAGTTCCCGCTCGGCAGCGACGGCAACTTCTCCAATGAGCTGCTCATCTCCCGCATCAATACCGACCTCGCCAACGACCTCGGCAACCTCCTGAGCCGCACCGTCGCCATGGTCATCAAGTACTTCGGCGGCACGCTCCCGGCTGAGCGCGAGCACGATGCGCTCGACGATGAGCTCATCGCCATGGCATCCTCCTCTGCGCGAGACGTATGCCGGCTATATGGACAACTTCGGCACCCAGCAGGCGCTCATCGAGGTGTTCAAGGTCATCTCCCGCGCCAATAAGTATATCGACGAGACGGCCCCCTGGATCCTCGCCAAGGACGAGAGCAAGCGCGCGCGCCTGGCTACGGTACTGTATAACCTGCTTGAGACGCTGCGCATCACCGTCACGCTTCTGCTGCCCTTCATGCCCGACAGCTGTGTGAAGGCCTTCGCGCAGATCGGCGCCGCGCCGGAGCAGACCACGTGGGACAATGCCGCCGTCTGGGGCGTGCTGCCCGCGGACGTCACGGTGCACAAGGGCGAGACACTCTTCCCGCGCATCGATATGGCCAAGGAGCTCGCCGAACTCGAGTCGCTCAAGGCGGCAAAAGAAGCGGCTGCCGCGCCGAAGTCCGCGCCCGTGCTGCCGGATGTGACCATCGACGAATTTGCCAAGTGCGACATGCGCGTGTGCAAGGTCCTCAAGTGCGAGCCGGTGAAAAAGTCCGATAAGCTTCTGCGCTTCACGCTCGACGACGGCAGCGGCACCGACCGGCAGATCCTCTCCGGCATCGCCAAGTACTACCGCCCCGAGGAGCTCGTCGGCAAGACCGTCGTGGCCATCCTGAACCTGCCGCCGCGCAAGATGATGGGCATGGCCTCCAACGGTATGCTCCTCTCGGCCGAGAAGGACGGCAAGCTCAATCTGCTCATGCTCGATGACAGCGTGCCCGCCGGCGCGCAGCTTTGCTGAGCGGCCGCACCTCTGCACGTTTCCGGGAAGGCCCGCTCGGCGAGCCTTCCCGTTTTTCCCGCGGCGTGCGGAACATTTTCCTGCTTTTCGCCGTCAAGCCCTTCGTAATCTCCCGTACATAAAGGAGGAGTCGCCTCTTGAAGCTGTTTTCCTCGCCGCCGCGCCCCACGGGTGCCCAGCGGCCCGCTTCCGATACCGCGCAGCAGCGCCCACTCAGCAGCGTCCTGCCCAGCAGCGCCCGACACAGCAGCGCCCCGCGCAGCAGCGCCCCGCCCAGCAGCGTCCTGCCCAACAGCGCCCGGCCCAGCAGCGTCCCGCTCAGCAGCGTCCTGCTCAGCAGCGCCCGGCCCAGCAGCGTCCCGCTCAGCAGCGCGACGCAGCAGGCTTATGCCAGTCAGTGGACGGATGACGCCGCCCGGCCACGCCGCAGCGCGCCGGACGACCGCCGGCGTGTGCAGCAGCCTGCCCCGGCCCCGGCCGGCAAACACGGCCGCAAAGCGAAAAAGGCCAAAAAGCCGAAGAAGAAAAAGAGCCTCGGCCGCCGGCTGCTCATCCTGTTCCTCGTGCTGGCCATCCTCGCCGGCCTGTACCTGACAGCGGTCTATTCCGACATTCCGTTCATCGCCAAGTGGCGCACGGCCTATATCCAGACGGCCATGAACACGCTCAGCCACCAGTGGCTGGCCACGGCGTTCATCCCACGCAGCGTCATTGACAAGGTCCTCGCCGAAATGGAGGCGGCCAGGGAGGCGCAGATCGGCATCAACAGCGAGTGGGGCGAGGCGAGTCCGAGTCCCGCAACCCGACGCTCACGAATACCAAGGGCATGAGCAAGGAAGAGATCGCGTTCTATAACCTCTTCTGGGAGGTCAATGTGCCGAGCATGCAGGCGTATGTCAAGGAGCATCCCGACGCCCTCGCCGCCGGCTGGAGCCGCATCAACATCGACAAGTCCGCCCTCACGGCGACGGCACCAGCATCCGCACCATCCAGGGCGAGCAGGTGCTTGCGATCGACGCGCGCAACAAGATCCTCATCGCGCGCGAAAGGCAGTACTTACCGCGGCGTGCTCATTATTATGAAAGACCCGTCGCGCCTGAGTCTGCAGGCCGCGTCCACGCTCGGCAGCGTCGGCCAGGTCTGCGGCAAGATCGCCGAGGCCCACGGCGGCGTCATCGGCATGACCGGCTCGGGCTTCATCGACCCGGGCGGCACCGGCAACGGCGGTACCCTCGCGGGCTACGCCATGTGCAACGGCAAGTCCTACGGCAGCCATATGGGCTATGGCTACAAGCGTCTCGAGCTGCATAAGGACAACCGCATCTACATCCGCGACAGCGATTCCTCGGTCTCGCCCGACACGACGGACGCGGTCGAGTTCTCGCCCGCCATGATCATCGACGGGGAGACGGTCGTCAATGCCCGCAGCGGCTTCTCGACCTGCAGCCGCGCGCCTGCCTCGGCCAGTCGAAGTACGGCGAGATCATCGCCCTGCTCGTCGAGGGCCGGCTCACGACGTCGGTCGGCATCAGCGTGCCGGACTGCGCGGCCATTATGGCCAAGCACGACTGCATGCAGGCCATGAACCTCGACGGCGGCACCAGCGCCATGATCTGGTACAAGGGCAAGTACATCATGCGCAGCTCCAACCCGCGCTCACCGCCGGGCGCACGCTGCCGAACGCCTTTGTCTATGCCGGAAAATAGGCCATCCGCAACGTCCCTGACCGCCAGTCAGGGACGTTTGCATTTGCCTTGACCGCCGGTCAGGGACTTTTTTTGCTGCCTCCATGCAGATTCGTGAAAATGGGGCTTGCAATCCGGCGCGGGAAGTGGTAGAGTAACACCATCGAGAAACCGATGACCGAGAGGAGTACCCATTCACGAAGCTTTCAGAGAGCAGCGGACGGTGGAAGCGCTGCAGCGGACGGGTGGCGAATGGACTCGCGAGGGCAAACCGATTGCAGCAGCATGAGGGGCGACGGTGGCCGCGGCCGTTATCCGGCGGAGCGTATGATCGTACGTGCAAAGTGGGCGCATGAGCGCCAACATGGGTGGCACCGCAGGAGTTACAGTCTTGTCCCATGAAACGGAAGGAACCGTTTCGTGGACGAGGCTTTTTTTTATTGCTCAAATTACCGCAGGAGGGATGCAGATGACCCGCAGAACCAGACGATGGCGTGGCGGCCGGAGAATTTTTGCCGCGTCAGACCGTATCCGAACGTTTCAAAACCAACTACTTTCAATATAAGGAGAATATACTATGAATCAGACTTTCCAGAAGATCGTCGGCGGCGTGCTCGCCGTCACCGCGCTCATGGGCCTGTCCGCCTGTGGCAGCAAGACCGAGGACAACAAGGCCGAAGGCAAGACCTATAAGGTCGGCATCGTGCAGTTTGTGGACGATGCGTCCCTCAACCAGATCGAGGCGGCCATCGAGGCCGAGCTCGACGCGAAGGCCACGGAGCTGGGCGTGACCTTTGACTACACGCTCTACAACGGCCAGGCCGACGGCACGACGCTCAACCAGATCGGCGCCGAGCTCGTCAGCAAGGGTGTGGACCTCATCGTCCCGATCGCGACGCCGGCCGTGAAGATCATGCAGTCCGCTACTGAGGACACCGAGATCCCCATCGTTTTCTCCGCCGTGTCTGACCCCGTCGGCGCCGGCATTGTCGATTCGCTCGACGCGCCCGGCGGCCGCATCACCGGCACGAGCGACGCGCTCAACACCAAGGGCCTGCTCGACCTGATGCTCGCCCAGAACCCGGACACCAAGACCGTTGGCCTGCTCTACTCCAAGAGCGAGGATTCCTCCAAGCAGCCGATTGAGGACGCGAAGGCCTACCTCGAGGGCAAGGGCATCCGCTGCGTGGAAAAGACCGGCACCACCACCGATGAAGTCACCTCCGCCGTCGACGCGCTCATCGCCGAGAAGGTCGACGCCGTCTTCACCCCGACCGACAACACCATCATGACTGCCGAGCTCGCCATCTACGAGAAGTTCCTCAATGCCAAGATCCCGCAGTACTGCGGCGCGGACTCTTTCGCCCTCAACGGCGCGTTCGTCGGCTACGGCGTGGATTACACCAAGCTCGGCACCATTACGGCCGACATGGTCGTGCAGGTCCTGGTCGACGGTAAGGACCCCGCCACGCTGCCCGTGACCACGTTCGATAACGGCATCGCCATGATCAACACCGAAAGCTGTGCCGCCCTCGGCTACGACCTCGCGGCTGTCAAGCAGGCGTTCGACGGCAAGTGCAGCTCCGTGCTCGAGACGACCACGCAGCAGAATTTTGACTGATATCTGACATCCCGAAGGAGGGAGTTCCATGCTGACCGTTTTGCAGACGGCGCTCGAGGTCGGCCTCATTTACGGCCTCGTCGCGCTGGCGCTGTTCATTAGCTTTTCCATCCTGAATATCGCCGACCTCTCCACGGACGGCTGCTTCACGCTCGGCTGCGCCGTGGGCGCCATGCTCACCATCGCCGGCCACCCGATCCTTGCGCTGTTCGCCGCCATGGCGGCGGGCATGCTCTCGGGCTACGTTACGGCCTTTTTGCAGACGCGCCTCGGCGTCGAGAGCATCCTCGCCGGCATCATCTCAAACACCGGCCTCTACACGATCAACCTCGCGGTCATGGGCTTTTCGTCCAACGTGTCCATCACCGGGGTCGATACGGTGTTCTCGCTCTTCAAGGGCCTCGTCGGCGGGCAGTGGAGCCGGCTGATCCTGCTCGCGCTCATCGCGGCGGTCATCGTGATCGTGCTCATCCGCTTTTTCGGCACGTCCACTCGGCCTGTCCATCCGTGCCACGGGCGACAGTCTCGATATGGTCAGCGCTTCCTCCATCAATCCAAAGCCACCATCACGATCGGCCTGTGCCTGGCCAACGCCCTCACGGCGCTGTCCGGCTGCCTGATCGGGGAGTATAACAAGTTCTGTGACATCAACCTCGGCACCGGCATGGTCACGATCGCGCTGGCGAGTCTCATCATCGGCGAGGTCTTTGCCGGCCGCCGCGGCAGCGTGGGCAAGCGCGTCGTCTGCGTCGTGCTCGGCAGCATCGTTTACCGCTTCATCATCGCGCTGGCGCTGCGGCTGAACATCTCGGCCGAGTATTTCAAGCTCGTGTCTGCCGTCATCGTGGCCGTCGCCATCGCCGCGCCGAACATGAAGGCTACGTCCATCTGGCGAAGATCAAGTCCAACGCCCGCAAGCTGCGCGCCCTGTCCGGAAAGGGGGACGAGACCGATGCTTGAAGTTTCTCACATTTCCAAGACGTTCAACGCCGGCACCGTGAACGAGAAGCGCGCCATTTCCGACCTCTCGCTCCGGCTGGCCGACGGGGAGTTTGCCACCATCGTCGGCTCCAACGGCGCCGGCAAGAGCACGCTCTTCAATGCCATTGCCGGTGTGTTTTATGTGGATTCCGGCGCCATCACGCTTGACGGGCGGGACATCACGTTCCTGCCGTCGTACAGCGCAGCCGCCGCATTGGCCACCTGTTCCAGGACCCACTCAAGGGCACCGCGCCGCACATGACCATCGAGGAGAACCTCGCCGTGGCCTACCTCCGCTCGCCGGAAAAGCATAAGTCCTTCCGCCGCGTGACACGCCGCGACCGCGACTTTTTCCGCGATGCGCTCGCCCAGCTCGACATGGGGCTGGAGGACCGCATGAACACGCCCGTCGGCCTGCTCTCCGGCGGCCAGCGTCAGGCGCTGACGCTGCTCATGGCCACCATGGTCACGCCCGAGCTGCTGCTGCTCGACGAGCACACGGCCGCGCTCGACCCCGTCACGGCCGACAAGGTGCTCACGCTCACGCGCAGCGTCGTGTCCGAGCGCAGCATCTCCTGCCTCATGATCACGCACAATATGCACCAGGCGCTCGAACTCGGCACGCGCACGCTCATGATGGATGCCGGCCGCATCGTGCTCGATGTCTCCGGCCCGGAGCGCGCGGACATGACCGTGCAGGGCCTGCTCGATGCCTTCGCCGCCAAGGCGGGCGAGGCCTTCGATAACGACCGCGTCCTGCTGTCCACGGCCGAGGACCGCGAGAACTGAATTTCGGCATAGAAAAATCAGCCGCCCGCAGGGCGGCTGATTTTTCGTGCTTATAAACTTTATAAACTTAATAGAACGTGGCCACCGGTTCCTCCGGCTTTTCGACCTCCTGCACGGCCACCTACGGTATATGCAAATGCATAGAAAAGACGGAACGCAGGGTGCAGAATCATACACGTGATGAAGCCGTGACAGCCGCGTGACAAACCGCGTATGTGACACTTTAATTCGCTACCCAGCAAAGGCGAATCCGACAATTGTGCAAAACCTGTGGATTACGCGAACGCATACGCCGTCCCGAGCGGGACAGATTGCGCGCCGCTGTGGAAAACGTTCGCCGGAATCGGTCAAATCTCCCACGATATTCGATGATAGCACCGCCCGTCAAGGCCAAGACGAGCGGGAGCAGATGAGGGGGGCGCTTCTCTGACGAGAAGCATACAGCCGAAAAGAGGGGACCCGTCCGTGCATAAATGCCCGTCCGCGCCCCCCTTTTCGCCTGTGTGCCGCCCGCAAGCGTGCAGCACGCCCCCTCATACCGCCCCCGGCCTTGACAAGCGTGCTGCTGCGAAAATAAAAGGAGATTTGACCTATGATTTCAGCGAACATTCCGACTTCCACCCGCAAAGCAATCTACCGCCGAGACGGCTACCGCTGCGCACTCTGCGACAGCACGCAATATCTACAGATTCACCATATCATCCCGCGCGGAAAAGGTGGAAACAACGAGCCTGACAACCTCATCACGCTGTGCTCCAAGTGCCATGGAGCCGCTCACGGATGCATCCCCGAGGGTTGGACAATGACCGCTGAGGACGTAGAACAAGCGTGCGTCGAATACGTCAGCGATATGTACGCCGGAGACTGGTACCCGCTAGAATAAGCGGGTCTCCATCTTATCATCAAAAAGGTCGCGGGGCGGGTCCCCTCCACAGGCTTGTCAAAGCTGGCCCCCCCGCCCCGCAGTTCCGCTCGCGCCGCTTTGTTTTTGTCTGGGGTTCAGCGGTGCGGCGCTCGCTCAGTCCTCCGGGCCGCCCCCGTCAGCGGGGCCGTCCCTGCGCGGGTGTCGGCCGTGCGCGGCCGCCGCCCTTGCGTCTCGTCGGGCCGCGCCTTGTTTTGGTGGGGGGCGTGGTGCGCGGCCCTCCTCGAGATTCCGCGCGCTGCGGCGCGCGGGCGGGGGAAAATAGCGCTCAGGCCGACACTACCCCTAGCGGGGTAGTGTCGGCCTGAGCACTATATCTTGCGTTTAATAGAACGTGGCCACCGGTTCCTCCGGCTTTTCGACCTCCTGCACGGACTGCACCGTGAACACGGGGCCCTTGCGCCCGTAGGCGCGGTGGAACTTGTAGTCCAGCCGGGCCGTGATGATGGCCCACTCGTCGTTGCGGATCTCGTCCGCGCGATCCCACACGCAGATGATGCCCGCGAACTGAATGTCCTGCACGCAGCAGGTCATGATGTGCCGCCCGGCGATGAAGCAGCCCTTCGGCACGTTCTTGCGCACGAGGCAGCGGCACTTGACCTCGATGGTCTTGCCGTCGTATTTCTTTGGCTCCTCGGACATGTCGCGGTACCAGATGGCGAAGTCGCGGTCCTCGATCTCGACGACCGGGGCGTCGAGGTCGAACGGCAGCGGGTCCTCAATGTCGTCATACACGACCTTGCCGTCGGTGTATTCATACGCGATGTCGCACCGGCGGGAGATCGCGCGGATGATGCGGTGCATCTCCATGCGATCCATGCTGTCGTTGTAGCGGTTGAGCACGACGAGCTCGGCACTCTTGAGCTTGTCCACCATGAGCTGGCGCATATTCGCGTTGTAGCTCAAAAACGACGTCGCGTCGCAAAACAGGAACTCCTGCGCGACCGCCCAGCCTTCCGGCAGGTTGCCGTAGAGCGAGTCGAGCATCCACATGCCGTTGAACTCCACAAGCACACGCTCGGGGCGAATCTCGTACTGCAGCGCCTTCAGGTGTTCGACCGTGAGGTCGGACTCCTCGTCAATGTTGCGCACAAAGACGTTCCCGGCGCAGAACTTGTCCGGCTCATAGACCTCCTCGCCCTCTTCGCACAGCAGCAGCAGCGTGCGCTCGCCCTTGTGGAAGCGGCTGTCCTCGAGCGTCTCCTGGATGAATTTCGTCTTGCCGGCTTCCAGAAAGCCGGTGAACAGGTATACCGGCAGATCCGGCGCCTGCTGTTTCGTGTCAGCCAATGTGGAACAGCTCCTTCAGTGCATCCTCGGCCAGGTGCGACCCGATCACGCACACGCGGCCGGTGACCTGTGCGCTGCCGCGGCGGACATCGGACTCGCCGGGCACGTAGTCAAAGTGGATCCAGCCGCCGTCGGTCGCGGGCACAATGCCCTTGGCGCGCAGCACGACGCCATAGCGGTGCTCGTTGATGAGCGCGTCGAGTGCGGTGCGGATCTCGTCGTCGGTGTATTTGCGCGGCGTCTCGGTGCCCCAGCTCGTGAACACCTCGTCCGCGTGGTGGTGATGGTGATGATGGCCGCAGCAGTGGTCGTGGCCGTGCTCGTCATGATCGTGGTCATCGTGGTCATGCTCGTGGCCGCAGCAGTGATCGTGGTCATGCTCGTCGTGGTCATGATGATGCTCGTGCTCATGTTCGTGGTCATCGTCATCCTCATCCTCATCGTCGTCATGGTGATGATGGCCGCAGCAGCATTCGTGCTCGTACTCGTCATCGTCGTCGTGATGATGGTGATGGTGCTCGTGCTCGTCCTCGCCGTCCTCCTCGGCGGCCTCGGCCTTGAGGTGTTCGAGCTCGGCGGACAGCGTGTCGCGCCGCTCCATCGTCTCGAGGATCTGCTTGCCGTCGAGCTCCGTCCACGGCGTGGTCACGATCGTGGCGGTCGGGTTCTTCTCGCGCAGCAGCGCCACAGCGGCGTCGAGCTTCTCGGGACGGATGCCCTCGGTGCGCGAGAGGATGATGGCGCTCGCGTTCTCGACCTGGTTGTTGAAAAACTCGCCGAAGTTCTTCATGTACATCTTGCACTTGTTCGCGTCCACGACGGTCGTGAAGCCGTTGAGCACCAGCTCGTCGGACTGTACGCCCTGCACGGCGCGGATGACGTCGCTCAGCTTGCCGACGCCCGAGGGCTCGATGAGGATGCGGTCGGGGTGGAACTGCTCGAGCACTTTTTTGAGCGCATCGGCAAAGTCGCCCACGAGGCTGCAGCAGATGCAGCCGGAGTTCATCTCGTTGATCTGCACGCCGGAGTCCTTGAGGAAGCCGCCGTCGATGGCGATCTCACCGAACTCATTTTCGATCAGCACGATCTTTTCGCCCGTGTAGGCCTCAGCGATCAGCTTTTTGATCAGCGTGGTCTTGCCGGCACCGAGAAAACCGGAGAAAATATCAATTTTTGTCATAAAAGAAAGCACTTCCTGTCTGGGAGCACGCGCTCCCGAAATTTTGTCCATTATTATAGCACGAAATTGTGAACGAAACAAGTCCGCCGCGTCGATGGGATGTGGTTGCGTTTTTGCTGCCGCTGCGGTAAAATGACGGCATGAAACGAAGTGATTTTTGGACAACTGCAAAACGAAATTGGTGCACACTCGCCTACCTGCTCGTGCTCACAGTGTTGGCGGTCGTGCTCGTGGTCGTATGCGTCCGGCGCGGACAGAATGCCGCGCAGCCGGAGCCCACGCCCCGCACGTCCGCCGCCGTCCAGAAGGACGCGGCGCAGACGCTGCTCGACGGCATGACCACGCGCGAGAAGATCTGCCAGCTGCTGATCGTGCAGCCTGAGGCACTCACCGGCGGCAGCACCGTCACGGGTATGACGGACGAGCTCGCTGCCGCGCTGCGGGAATATCCGGTCGGCGGCGTGCTGCTCTCGGCGCAGAACATGACCTCCGGCAAACAGCTCGCGGCGCTCACCGGAGCGCTTGCGGACGGCTGCAAAACGGCGCCGCTCATCTCGGTCGATGAGGAGGGCGGCCGCGTCGCGCGCCTGATGAACACGGTCGGCACGACGAAGCTCAACAGTATGTACAGCTATCGTGGCCTCGGCACGCAGGGCGCGTATGACAACGCCCAGACCCTCGCGCACGACATCGCGGCCTATGGCTTCAATACGGACTTTGCGCCCGTGGCCGACGTCTGGACGAATAAGAAAAGCAACGCCATCGGCGACCGTGCCTACAGCAATGATTATGACGAGGCGGCGGAGCTTTGTTGCCGCCGCCGTGAGCGGCTTTCGCGACGCCGGGGTCATCTGCTGCCTGAAGCATTTTCCCGGCCACGGCAGCACGGCCACGGACTCGCACAACGGCGCTGCCACGGTCGACAAGACGCTCCCGCAGCTCCGGCAGGAGGACCTCAAGCCCTTCGTCTCCGGCATTGCCGCCGGGGCGGACATGGTCATGGTCGGCCACCTGACTGTGCCGACGATGGACGATGTGCCGGCATCTCTCTCTCGCACAAGCTCGTCACGAACCTGCTGCGCTACGACCTCGGTTTCCGCGGCGTCATCGTCACGGACGGGCTGCAGATGCAGGCCCTCGCGCAGTATACCGACGGGGAGAAGGCCGTGCTCGCCCTCTCTGCCGGCAACGATATGCTGCTCGAGATCAGCGACGTGCCCGGCGCGGTCGCGGCCGTGGAGCAGGCGCTCGCGGACGGCACGCTCACGCAGGCGGCGCTCGACCAGAGTGTGCTGCGCGTGCTGCAGCTCAAACTCTCGCACGGCATTGTGCCGCTGCCGGAAATCGGCTGACACTCATGATATTTTAAGAAAGGTGTGCTATCTTTATACTGGGCGCGGTCGTCCGGCCCGCCCGCCATCCTCCCTTTTTTCTTCCCCCAACAGAGCAGCCGCTGTCGAAAGTGACAGCGGCTGCTCTGCGTTTGCTCAGGCTGGGGAAAAGATATAGAGCAGCGGGGGAGCTCGAGGGGGCAAGGCCCGCCTCGAATGGAATCTTGCGCGCCAGCGCAGCGGCTGCTCTGCATGTGCAGTGGAAAACACGCCGCTGCCGTCATTTCCGGTTGTAGACCGGCGCAAAACGTGGTATCCTAAGCTATCATGACCAGAGAGGCGACCACCATTGCAATTTGTTGACATTGAAAAGAAGGACGGCGGTGCGTTCCTGCACCGCTACGACCTGCATTATATCGACCGCACCGGCTGCCCGCGCACGTATGAGATGGTCAGCCGTGACCGGAACATCGACTCGCTCGAGCATCTGCAGCACCACCGCACGGACGCGGTCGTCATGGTGCTCACGGATGCCGCGCGCGAGCACATCGCGCTCATCCACGAGTTTCGCATGGAGCTTGGCCAGCGCATTTACGGCCTGCCCGGCGGCCTCATCGAGCCGGGGGAGACGCCCGAACAGGCGGCCCGCCGCGAGCTGCGCGAGGAGACCGGCCTGCGCCTGACGGCCATCACGCACGTCCTGCCGCCGGCGGCGTGCACGGTCGGCATCGGCGATGAGCGCACGGTCTGCGTTTTCGGCACAGCGGAGGGGACGTTCCGCCCGAGCACCGACCCCATGGAGGAGATCGAGTCGGCGTGGTACACGCGCGCGCAGGTGCGCGCCCTGCACGAGACGAACCTGTTCGGTTCCTGGGCGCTGGCCTACAGCTGGATGTTCGCAAACGGCTGCCTGCCGGGCGTCTGAAGGCACACATTCACGATTACGGAGCGATTATCATGTTTTATTCGGAAATTTATCAGCCGGGCGTTGCCGATTTTGACCGCGGCGGCAAGCTGGGCTATGAAGCGATCCTGCGCATTTTTGAAAACACGGCCAGCCGCCATTCCGACAGCTCGGGCGACGACATCATTGCGGAAAGCCGGCACGGCATCACCTGGGTGCTGACCGACTGGCGCGTCCAGATTGTGCGCCGGCCGGACAGCAAGGCGCCCCTGCGCGTCACGACCTGGGTGCGCGACAGTGTGCCCACCGGCCGCGTTTTCCGTGACTATACGCTTGCGGACGAGACCGGCACGGAGCTCGTCTGCGCTGAATCGCGGCTCGTTTTGTTTGACCTGCGCGCGCAGAAGATCATCCGTATCGACCAGCCGCGGTTCCGGTCCTATCAGCCGGAGGCGCGCGGCGTGTTTGCGTCCGCTGCGCCGCGTCTGCGCGCGCCCGCTGCGTTCGACGGGGAGAAAACGCTGCCCCTGCGCCGCAGCGACATTGACTTCAACGGTCACGTACATAACACGAAGTATCTTGACTTCGCGCTTGAGGCGCTGCCGGACAGCGTGCCGCGCGACGCGTTTACCGGCATCCGTATGATCTATCCGAAGGCGGTCAAGGATGCAAATTCCGTCACGCTCAAATACACCCTGACGGACACCGGCCCCTTCGTGTGCGTCTACAGCGCGGACACGCTCTGCACGCTCATCCGCTTCGAGACATGAAGATACCCCCGCTGCGCTTTTCGCAGCGGGGGCATTTTTCAGCTTTCCGCGAACCGGTCGACATATGCGCGCATTTCCTGCCGCGAGTCGATGCCGTGCACGCCCGCGATGAACGCGCGCTTTTCTTCGTACGTTAGCGCTGAAAATTTCGTCAGCGCCTGCTGGTTGTGCACCAGCGCCATGCCCAGCCCGACCGGGATAGCCGGCTGCATGCCTGTTTCGTGCAAAGGTTCCACCTTCCTCTGTGTCCGGTTTCGGAGCGGGTGCTCCTTAACCATAGTATGGCACAGATGGGAAAATAGAATGCATCAGCCCAGATCGAGCACTTGCCGCGCGGCATAGCCCTCGCTGCGCAGAGCGCCGTCGAGCAGCTCATAGCGCGTGATGTCCAGCCGCACCGCGTGCAGCATCGCGGGCATCTGCTGCAGCTGCTGCAGCTGCACGCCGCGTGCTTCGATCACGCTGCGGTACTCGTCGCTCAGCGGGTCGATGTACACGGCCGTGCCTGTCATCTGCAGTCCGGCGAGCGAGTCCATGCCCGCGTAGCTGTCGTACACGGCGGCGGAGATCGCCCCGTTCCACCAGATGCCCTTGAACTTCAGCCCGCCCTCGGTGAGAACATAGAGCTTGCCGTCCACGCGCAGGTATTCCAGCGGGGTGCACCGCACCCATTTGCCGCAGCCGGTCGCGAGCGCGAGCGTGTTGTGCGCTTCCAGAAAGGCGTCGATGCGCGCCCTGAGCGCGTCCGTCGGCATCGGCGCCTCCGGCGGGCAGAAGGCTTTCGCAATCAGCTCGGCCGCGGCGACGGTCTCGTCCTCGCCCTTGGGGCGGAAGGTCACGCGCTTTTGCAGCCCGGCTGTCACGACCGGGCTGCCCTCGCCCGCGGCGACGGTGATGACGTTTGCATACCCGCTCCAGTCGCGCGGGGCGCGCTCTGCGGGGAAGAGCTTGCAGTTGCCGATGACCGTACCGAGGATGTAGGCCGTGCGGCGCGCGTCGGCGTCATAGATGATGGCAGTGATGTTCATGGGTTCGTTGCCTCCGGAAGAATCAGAATATGAGATAATGTGAGTATAACACGCAAAGAATGGATTGTAAAATCGAAAGCCGGATGTTACAATGAGAAAAATCCAAAACAGAAACGAGGTTTTGCCATGCTCTGCCCGAAATGCGGCGCGCAGCTGTCCGACAGCGCCGTGATCTGCCGCGCCTGCGGCGCCATGCTGCCCGAGCAGCCAGCCGCTCCGAAGACGCCGTATCCCCCGACGTCCCAACCGGCCGAAAACACCGCGTCCGCCCAGCCCAACGCCCCGCGCACCTGCGCTCGGTGCGGTGCCCCGCTCGAGGACGGCGTGCGCTTTTGCACCAACTGCGGCGCGCCCGTGCCGGAACGGCCCGCTTCCTCTGACACGGCGCAGTCCGTCCCGCCGCAGCAGGACACGGCGAACGCGTCCTACACCGGCGCGGCGGCCCCGTTCGGCCCGGGCGTCTGCCCACGCTGCGGCAGCCGGTTCGCACCAGGTGCGCGTTTTTGCACCGTCTGCGGCATGCCCGCGCCCGAAGCGCCGCAGGGCCAGACCGACTGGTATGCGTCCGTACCCGGCGGCACGGTCTCCTCGCCGGAGATCGGCCCGAAGCACAAGCCGAAGAAGCTGCTCATCGGTCTGCTGTGCGGCTTTGCCGCACTGGTCGTGATCGTGGCGCTCTTGGCCGGCATTTTCGCCGCCCGTCAGGCGGGCGAGCCCAGCACGGCCGGCGGTACGGAGGTGGACCGTCTGCTCGAGAACTACTTCACATACTTTGAAAATGACGATGCCGATGCCATGCTCGATCTCTTCCTGCCGGAGGTTATCTCGTACATGCAGGACGATGATACCGTCATCAGCCGCGAGGACGCCCTCATCCAGCTCGACGACTGGTATTATGATTACGGCAAGGCCATCGACGACTATTACGTCTATGATGACGACAGTCTCGACGCCAGCGACGTGCGCGAGATCCAGCGCGAGCTCGGTGTGCGCATTGACGACAATGTCATCATCGCCTGCGACGTGACGTATCAGAACGGTCAGGACAACGACTTTTATTTTGAGTTCGTCCAGGTCGATGGGCAGTGGTATCTGCTCTTTGTCGTGGAGTAACCGCCATTTTTGGAAACGCCCCCGGCAGCCGAAGCTGCCGGGGGCGTTTTTCTTATGCCTGCACCTGCACGCGGCTGCCGCCGCTGCGGTCTTTCGTCACGATGATCTGCCGGTCGATGCGGTCCTTGAGCTCTGCCACGTGGGAGATGATGCCCACGATGCGATTGCCGCCCGACACGCCCACGAGCGCGGCGAGCGCCTGCTGCAGTGCCTCACTGTCGAGCGAGCCGAAGCCCTCGTCGACGAACATCGCCTCGAGCTGCACACCGCCTGCGGTTGCCTGTACCTCGTCGGACAGGCCCAGCGCCAGCGACAGGGAGGCGGCAAACGTTTCGCCGCCGGAGAGCGTCTTGACGCTGCGTGCCGTGCCGTTGTAGTGATCGATGACCTCAAGCTCCAACCCGGTCTGGCTGCGGTTGTCGCCCGCACGGGCGCAGCGGCGCAGCTCGTACTGCCCGCCGGACATGATGAGCAGGCGCGTGTTTGCACGGCCGAGGATGCGGTCAAAGTACGCGGTCTGGATGTAGGTCTCGAGCATGATCTTTTCCTTGCCGGGCACGGCGCCGTTGGCCGTCGCGGCCAGCGCGTGCACCCATTGCCAGCGTGCGCGCACGGCGGTGTGCTGCTGCCGCTGCGTGTCGATGGCGGTGCGGGCTGCGCGGTTTTGCTCCAGCTGCGCGGCGCAGGTGCTGATCTGCTTTTGCAGCTGCTCTGCGCGCACGGTCAGATCGTCCCGCCGGGCGCGCAGGGCGGTGATGTCTGCCGGGGGTGCTGTTTGCAGCTGGGCGCGCAGTGCGTCGCGTTTTCCGGCCAGCCCGGCGAACGCGGACTGTGCCGCGTTGCTGCGGGTACGCGCCGTGTCCAGTGCCTGCTGCAGCGCGTCGCATTGGGCGCGCGTCTCGTCGAGCGCGCGCTGTGCCGCAGCGCGGTTTTCATGCGGCAGCTCCTGCGCGCGGCGAAGGACATCCGCGTCCAGCTCTGCACACCGCGCCTCGAGCGCGGAGATCTCCTGCGCGCGATCCTGCATGTCCGTCTGCTGCTGCCGGAGGGCCGTCTCCTGTGCCGGCAGACCGGCTTCCAGCGTCTGCAGCGCCGTGAGCGCCTGCTGCTGCGCCGTGTGCTCTGCTGCGAGCGCTTCGGCGTCGCGCACGGCCGCCGTGCGCAGAGCGGGGAGGGTATCCGCCAGCGTGTCCGGGTCGAGCGGCGGCGTCAGTGCCCGGCAAGCCTGCGCGATCGCCTCGCGCACGGCCTCCAGCTGTCCGCGCAGCCCTGCCGCCTGTGCGCTGTGCTCCGCGGCCGCTTTCTGCGCCCGGTCGCTGTCTGAAAGCGCGCGCTTGAGCGCGGCGGCGTCCGGCGTCTGCTCCGGCGCGGCGGCGGGGCAGGGGTGTTCTGTTGCGCCGCAGACCGGGCAGGGCTGACCGGACACGAGCGTACGCGCGAGGATGCCCGCCTGTGCGTCGAGGTAGGCGCGGTTTTGCGCGCTGTAGTGCGCCAGCGCCGTCTGCGCGGTCTCGGCCGCCTTCCGGTATTCCGTCTGCGCGGTGTCAAGCGCCGTCTCCAGCTTGGCGCACTGCTTTTGCTGCTCTTCCAGCGCCGCCAGCTGCGTGCAGCGCTGCACGGCCGCTTCCTGCGCGTGCCCGGTCTGCGCGGCGGCCACGGCCAGCTTCGGCTGTTCGCGCAGTTTCCCGCGCGCAGTTTCCAGCGCCTGCGCGGCTGCGTCCGTCCGGGCGCGCGCCGTATCGTAGTCGCTTCGCTTTTGCGCCAGCCGCTTGCGCTCCGCCCCTGCCTGTGCGCGCAGCGTGTCGAGCTGTTCATACCGCCGCAGCGCGTCTTCCAGCCGCGTGATGTCCTGCCGCCGGCTCTGGATCTCCGGCTGTGAGGCCATGGCGGCGTCCAGCGCCGCCTGTGCGGTTTTTGCTTCTGCCTGTGCCTCCACCCATGCGGCATCCGCCTCGGCGAGTTTTACGCGCGCGGCTTCGAGCGCCTCTGCTTTTCCGAGGTCGGAGAGCACCTGCTCGCGCCGCGTCTCCGTCTGCGCGCGCTCTGTCTGCGCCTGCGTCAGCGCGGCCTCGTCCGAGCGCAGCAGCGTGTCCAGCGCCGCAAGCAGCGCGTCGGTGTCCAGTGCGTCCGGCAGTGTCTCCGGGGCGGCGCCGCGGATGCACCCGGCCGCCTGGCGCAGCCCGGCCTCCAGCTCGCCGCACTGCCGGTCGAGCGCGGCCGCCTCTTCCTTGAGCCGGTTTTGCAGCGCCTGATACCGCTCCGTGTGGAAGATCTGGCGGAAGATGGCCTTGCGCTCGTCCGTCTGGGCGAGCAGCAGCTTTCGGAATTCTCCCTGCGCAATCATCACGATGCGCGCAAACTGCTCCCGGTCCACGCCGATGATGTCCGTCACGGCGGCGGTCACGTCGCGCGCTTTGGTGATGACGCGGCCGTCCGGCATTGTCAGCTCGGCGTCCGCCTTCTGCACGGTCGTGCCCGTGCCTCGCGTTTTTGGGCGCGCGTATTCGGGGTTGCGGCGCACGGTGTAGGTCCTGCCGCCGTTTGTGAAGGTGAGCTCGACGAATGTCGGCGTCTCGGCCGCTGCGTATTTGCTGCGCAGCATGGAGCTCTCGCGGCTCTCGCCGCTCGCCTCGCCGTAGAGCGCGTAGGTGATCGCGTCAAAGATCGTCGTCTTGCCGGCGCCCGTGTCGCCGGTGATGAGGTAGAGCCCGGTCGTGCCGAGCACAGAAAAGTCCACGGTCGTCTGCCCGGCGTAGGGGCCGAAGGCGGACATGGTCAGATTCAGCGGTCTCATGGCTGCGCCTCCCGGATTTCCTCCATGAGCTGTGCCGCGAACGCGCGCTGCTCATCGCTCATGGGCTGGTTGTTTTGCTGTAAGTAGAGCGCCTCGAACAGTTCCAGCGGCGTGCGCTGCTCCATGGCGGCGGGGACCGCCACCGTCCCGGCGGCGCGTGTGCGCGCGTTGTCGTAGTCGAGCGTCATCAGGTACGGATAGATCGCCCGCAGCCGGCCCACGGCGTCGTACACGTCCTGCTCGTCCGTGAGGATCAGGTGCAGGTAGTCGCTGCGGTAGGTCGTGTGCTCGTAAAAGCTCCGCGCGGTCAGTTCGTCGTAGCTGCCGCGCACCTCGCGCAGGTCGCGCAGCGGCGTCAGCGGCACGGTGCGCACATCGACCGCGCCCTTTTCGTCCAGCGTCACGATGGTGGCGGATTTGCGCTGGCTCGCCTCGGAAAACGAGTACTTGAGCGGTGACCCGGCGTAGCGGATCGTCGGGCGGTCGATCTGTTGCGCGCCGTGCAGGTGGCCGAGCGCCACGTAGTCAAACGGCGCGAAGACGCGGCTGTCCACATTGTCCGTCCCGCCGACGGACAGCTCCTCCGAGCCGCTGCGCGCCCCGCCGGTCACGAACTGGTGCGTCACGAGCACGTTGCGCGTACTTTTGTCGATGTCCATGTGCGCGATCGCTTCGGCCACGGCGTCGGTGTAGCTCTCGATCTGCGCGTCCGGGAACCAGCGGCGCACGTGCGCGGGCTTCAAAAACGGCAGCAGCCATACGGACACGGGGCCGAATTCGTCGCGCAGCACGACGGGCGCGACCGCGCCGCCGTAGACCGGCGCGATATGGACGCCGCAGCTGTCCATGACCCGTCCGCCAAAGGCGAGCCGTTCCGGTGAGTCGTGGTTGCCGCTGATGAGCAAAACGGGCACACCGCGCGCACACAGCCCGGTCAGAAACGCATCGAGCAGCTCGACAGCCTCGGTCGGCGGCACGGGCTTGTCGTACACGTCGCCCGCGATCAGCACGCCGTCCGGCCGTTCGTCGTCCAGGATCGTGAGAATTTGCCGCAGAATATATGCCTGATCTTCCAGCATCGAAAAGCCGTTGACCCGCTTGCCGAGATGCAGGTCGGCGAGGTGAAGAAATTTCATATCGGTCCGCTCCTTCCCGCGGCCGTGCCGCGGTGTGGTGCTTCCATTATAATCCGAATCGCACCCCGGCACAACGGCGATTTTCGCGCAGATATGACAAAACCGGGAGCCGTTACGGCTCCCGGTTCCTGCTCTTGTGCGCGAGATATGCCACCAGCTCCTCCGGCGTGAGCGCGCCGAGGGCTTCCGTATGCTCCGCCGCCCTGCGCACGGCGGCGTGCACATCACTGACGGGCACGCCATGCGTCCGGGCGACGGTCTCGAGCGCGCGGCGCGCCAGTTCCTCCGTGGTCAGTCGGGTCACTTGTTTCTTCCTTTCCTGCGTCTTGCGGCTAGTATGTCCCGGCGGCTGCTGCCTATCCGCTCACCAGCCGAGCGCGCGCGCCAGCGCCGTGAACGCCGTGCACAGCGCCATACCCATCGCCGTCGGCAGCAGCGCCGCCAGCAGCGTCCATTTTGCACTGCCGGTCTCGCGCCGGATGGTCCAGAACGTCGTCGAGCACGGCCAGTGCAGCAGGAAAAACAGCACGGCGCTCACGGCGGTCGTCCACGTCCAGCCATTGGCGGTCAGCAGTACGTGCATCTGCGCCAGCCCGAGCGAATCGCCCAGACTGCCCTGCGCCAGATACCCCATCACGGCGATCGGCAGCACGATCTCGTTGGCCGGGAACCCGAGTACGAACGCCAGCAGCAGCACGCCGTCCATGCCCATTGCCCGCCCAAGCGGGTCGAGCGCGCCTGCGCACCATGCCAGCAGGCTCACGCCGCCGATGCGCCCGTTTGCCAGCGTCCACAGGATCATCCCGGCCGGTGCGGCCACGGCGGCTGCGCGCCCGAGTACGAACAGCGTCCGGTCGAGCACGGAGCGCACGATCACCTGCCCGACCTGCGGCGCGCGGTACGGCGGCAGTTCCAGCGCGAAGGCCGACGGCCTGCCGCGCAGCACGGTCACGCTCAGCAGCCGCGTTGCGCCGAACGTCAGCCCCACGCTCAGCACGAGCGCCGCCGTGAGCAGCAGCGCGCTGACGAGCGTGCTGCCGCTGCCCGCGGCGAAAAACATGGTCATGAGCGCGATGAGCGCCGGAAACCGCCCGTTGCACGGCATGAGGCTGTTGGTCAGCACGGCGAGCAGCCGCTCGCGCTCGGAGTCGATGATGCGGCAGCCGACCACGCCCGCCGCGTTGCAGCCGAGGCCCATGCACATCGTCAGCGCCTGCTTGCCGCACGCGCGGCAGGCGTGAAACGGCCGGTCGAGGTTATACGCTACGCGCGGCAGATACCCCGCGTCCTCGAGCAGCGTGAACAGCGGGAAAAAGATGGCCATCGGCGGCAGCATCACGGCCACGACCCACGCCAGCGTCCGGAACATGCCGTCTACCAGCAGCCCGTGCAGCCAGAGCGGTGCGTGCAGCGCCGTGAGCAGCGCCGAAAACTGTGCCTGCACCCAGCCAAGCCCGCGCGCCAGCCACTCCGACGGGGTGTTCGCGCCCGCGATCGTCAGCCACAGCACGCCTGCCAGCCCCAGCAGCATGACGGGATAGCCGGTCGCCCGGCTCGTGAGCAGGCGGTCGAGCCGCCGGTCGCGCGCGGCGTATTCGGCCGTGCCGTAAGTCACGCACGCATGGCAGATGGCCTCTGCCCGGCGCACATCGTCTGCGGGGTCTGTCGGCGGCGCCGCGTCCGGCAGCGGCTGCGGCGCCGCCGCGACGGTGTCGAGCGCGTCAAGCAGGGCGGAGAGCGTTTTCTTTTTTCGTGCCGTCACGCCCACGACCGGCACGCCGAGCTGCGCCTGCAGCTCCGGCAGGTCGACTGTGATACGCTTGCGCTGCGCCTCGTCGAGCAGGTTCACGCACACGATCAGGTTCGGCGCCACGCTGCGCACCTGCAGCGCGAGCACGAGCGTGCGCTCCAGGCACGTCGCGTCGCACACGACGACCACGGCGTCGGCCTCGCCGCTGCGCACAAAGTCGCACGCGACGGCCTCCTCCGCCGAGTGCGGGCGCAGGGAGTACGTGCCCGGAATGTCCACGAATAAATAATTTTCCCGTGCCGAGCGGCACCGGCCGCACGCGCAGCCGACGGTCTTGCCCGCCCAGTTGCCGGTGTGCTGGTGCATCCCGGTCAGGGCGTTGAAGACGGTGCTCTTGCCGACATTCGGGTTGCCTGCCAGCGCCACGACGCGCTCGCCTGCCCGGCGTGTGCCGCCGAACGCGGCCGCGTGCGCGCCGACAGAGCGGTGCGTCAGTCCCATGCGCGCACCCCCTTTACGGCACGGCCACGCGGATGCCGCGGCAGTCGCACCGCCGCAGCGCGATCACGGTGCCGCGGATGAGATAGGCGCTCGGGTCGCCCATGGGGCTGCGGCCGAGGCAGACGACGCGCGTGTTTTCGATCAGGCCGAGATCGCGCAGCCGCCGCTGCATCCCGTCGGGCGCACACACGCTGCGCACGGTCGCACTCTGGCCGGGCTGCAGCTCACTGAGCGTTTGGATCTGTGTCATGGTTGCTTCCCCTTCCTCCGGAGGCGGGTGCCTCCCGTACCCATGGTATTCGGCAGGGTGCGCGCGGGTGCGCGCGGGTGCGGGCGGTTGCATTTTTGTGCCAGGCATGGTATTATCAAGAAAAACGAGGAAAGGAGCGGCATCATGGCAGCATTTCAGATACCGCGCACACCGCACACGACGAACAAGACCATCCGCTTTCCGGATGATGTCATCGCGGACGTGGAGGCGGCCATCGCGGGCAAGGACTGCACGTTTTCCGCGTTCGTGATCGCGGCGGTGCGCAGCGCGCTCGCGCAGCTGGCCGAATCGCCGGAAGCATGAACGCGCCTTGCGCGCGGGCGCTTGGTGTAGTATAATGCAGGAAAATACCTGTATCAGGAGTGACCGATATGGCAGACAAACCGAAAACGAATGTGGATAAGTTCTTTGAGATTTATGATGCCGACCCTGCCCTGCAGGCGCGCGTGCAGCAGGCGATGGACTGCTATCCCGGCAGTCTCGAGATCCGTGACGTGATGACCGAGCACGTGCTCCTGCCGGTGGCGGAGGAGCTGGGCCTGCCGTTCACGCTCAAGGAGCTGCGCAATTATGAGCTGCTCAAGTGGGGCCGCCAGCACCAGGACCGCGAGCTGACGGACGACGAGATGGCGGCGGATGACGAGACGACCTACTGGCTGCTCGACCGCGGCTGGTCGAACGACGAGGCCTCCTTCTGCGGCGGCGAGCATTGAATATTGCGAAATTGCGAAAACACCCGGGCGGGAGCAAGACTCCCGCCCAGGTGTTTTTTGCTGTTATGGATTACACTTTTTGCAAGGGGTATATCCCTGACTGATGACATCATTCCTGTTTCCGCTGACATCTTGACGGTTTTCGGTATGGATTTTCTTGATTTCACTACACGTTGGCCTGTGGAATTTGTGCGTACTGGTGTTGAGAATGAATGGCTCCTGCTGTGCTTCCAATGGAGTTTCCGGAACATAGACAATCGAGTTGTTTATTCGTCGCGTGGTTTCCAATTCGCGTGTGGAGCGGCTGCTTGTTCCCGAGAACCCGGCGAACAGGAATAGGGCGACCCAAAAGGCCGCAATCAGGCAGCAGCGTATCGTTTTGTTTACGTTTTTGGATTTGCTTGTCTTTACAAATCGGATAGATAATAGATAGATATATGGGCAGAAATAGGAACGACGAGTCTTTATACCACGGCGTGGTAGGCTTCTTAGATGGATCATATTTTGATTTCATTTTTTCTCCAATGAATGACTACGTTTTATATTATATAATTAACTATATTATCTTAATATACTAAAACTACACACGTCAAGATAAAATGTATCTACTGAGGTGTGATTCGTATGGAAAAGGAAATCAAGATCACGAAAAAGGCGCCGCGCCGCGGCGACGATGGCTATAAGATCGTATCCGTGCGCATGAAAGAGGAGATGCTGGAGCGGCTGGATCGTCTGGCCGCGCAGACGAACCGCTCACGCAACGAACTGATCAATCTCCTGCTGGATTCCGCGATGGAGATCGTCAAAGTGGAAGAATAACACACAAACAGCAAAGGCGCGCACCGTCCGGTGCGCGCCTTTGGCGATTTTTATTCGATTCTGTTTTTACAGCCGGCTGCGGATGTCCTCCACATCGCGCTTCACGCCCTGAATGAACAGTGCGGCGTCAAGACTGTAGGCCATGGCGTCAAAGCCCTTGCGGAAGCCGTCAACCACGCCGTCGGTCGTGCCGGTGAAGAACATACAGTACTTTCCGGCTGCGCGGCAGGCGGCGACGATGCGCGCGACGGCCGCCTGAAACTCCGGCGCGTCGAACTGCCCCGGTATGCCCATCGAGATCGACAGGTCGAACGGCCCGACGAAGATGCCGTCCACACCGTCCACGGCGCAGATGTCCTCAATGATGTCGAGTGCCTCGGCGGTCTCGCACTGAGGGAAGAGCAGGGTCTCGCCGTTGAAGTGACGCATGGTCTCCGGCACGGAGCCGAGCCCGTCAAAGCCCCAGCCGTCTTTGCGCGACGGGCAGAAGCCCCGCTGGCCGATGGGGTAGTATTTCGCGTAGTCCACGAGCGAGCGCACCTGATCGAGTGTCTTGACGTTTGGCACGATCAATCCCTGCACGCCGACGTCGAGCAGCTTGAGCACGGCGGGACGGCTGATCTCGCGCACGCGCGCGATCGGGCAGATGCCGCTCAGCTCGGCGGCGCGCACGAGGGCGGCGGTGGTCTCTGCCTCGATGGGGGAGTGCTCGTTGTCGATGATGGCAAAGTCGAGCCCCGTGCGGCCGAGGCACTCCATGAGGCTCACGCTGGCAGTGTCAAAAAAAGTGCCGATGGGCTGCGCGCCGGCGGCGAGTTTTTGTTTGAGTGTGTTTTCCATGCGGAATCCTCCTTATCTTGTCTCAATGCCCCGATTATACTTGCATTTTGGCGGGATGGCAAGCACCGTTGAAAAAGAGGGATGCAACTTTGCATCCCTCTTTTTCATGCTGGAATCACATATAACGAGCCAATATTTTGTGCAGCAGATCGTTGTATTGTTCCAGATCATATACACTCGTCAGGTTGAATTTTTGGCCCTTTTTCTCCTCGTCCGGCACAATTAGTGTTTTCACTGTGTCGGTGAGTTTTAAGCGGCAAATCCATTTTCGGGTGTTTTTCTTGTAGAGAATATTGATATAGGATTCGGTGTCCTTATATGTAATGTCTTGCAGGTCAACGACGTCTTTCAGTAGGTTTTTGATGATGAAGTAGGCTTCCAGTTCCTCTTCCGTCGTCACGATTTTCGATTCGTTGCTGTCAGAAACATCCGCATCTTTTTCTGTACTTACTGGTTCCGCCGTTGGCTTTTCAGAGACGGAAACGCTGCCGCCAGAGCCGCCGAGCGCGTTTTTAATTTTATCGTTCATCGTCTCGCTGATATAATCATTGAGCGCTTTTTTCAGGAGGGGACGGAACTTTTCAATGACAGCCTGCGTTTTTTGGCCGGTGTAGCACCCTTGCAGGAAAAGCCGCGTCAGTTCGTCGGACGGATTTTCTACCTGCTCCGCAAATTGGTTTTTAAACTCGTGTACATACTTCAGTTCCGATGCAGTGCTGAAAATGGAATCAATATCGAATTCTGATTTGCAGAATTTTTTAAGCTCACGCACCTGGTTTTCACGAATATCAAGAATATTGATGCTCAAAAACGGATCGCTATCCATTTTGTTGGGATTATCCAGATCGGTAAAGAAGCGATAGATGAGACCGTTTGTTAAAATTGCGAATTTTGCATCTGTTGTGCCGAAGTAGCGGAAAAGCTGAGAGTCGTGACGCTCCAGATTTTCAGATATGGATTTGCATTCAATTAGGATAACAGGTGTGTCGTCTTTCATGATGGCGTAATCGACTTTTTCACCCTTTTTAATGCCTACATCTGCAGTGTACTCTGGAACGAATTCCTGTGGATTAAAAACATCGTAGCCAAGCATGGAGAAAAACGGCATAATAATTGCGGTTTTTGTGGCTTCCTCTGTCTGGATAGAATCTTTCAGAGTGTCCACACGCTTAGAAAATTGTTTGAGCTGGTCTATAAAATCCATAATACGCACTCACTTTCCTGTATTTGATTTTTTCGACTGTTTATTCAATTTTATCACGGGCGCGGTGGAAAGTCCATCCTTTTGAGATGAAAGATTTTTGGTGCTCCAGCGGGGATTTCCCCTATCGGGGATAGACTTCGACTCCCCGGGCGCGACCAGAAAAAAATCTCCCCGCCAAAAAGGCGAGGAGATTTTTTTGGTGCTCCAGCGGGGATTTCCCCTAACGGGGATAAACTTCGACTCCCCGGGAGCGACCGAAAAAAATATTCCCCCGCCAAAAGGCGAGGGAATATTTTTTGGTGCTCCAGCGGGGATTCGAACCCCGGACACCCTGCTTAAAAGGCAGGTGCTCTGCCTACTGAGCTACTGGGGCATATCGGTGTGAAGAAGCTATACGCCATCCCAAAATATCAGACGCGAATCCAGCGAAGCGATTCGCGGCTGAGGAAGTTCCCGGTCACATAATATCAGTCAGGAACCCAGCGAAGCGGTTCATGACTGAACAAGGAGCTGGTGTTCGGAAACGGATACTTTCTGCTTGCAGGAAGCAGGAGTTGGAAGAACATCAGCGACGTGGCTGGGATGGCGGGATTCGAACCCACGATATCAGAGTCAAAGTCTGGTGTGTTACCATTACACTACATCCCAATATCGGGGCAAAATCAACGGGGATCGGGATCACTCCCAATCCCCGATTTCGTGGGGTGGGTAAAGGGGTTCGAACCCTCGACACCCGGAACCACAATCCGGTGCTCTCCCGACTGAGCTATACCCACCATAGATCTGAAATGGTACGCCAAGAGGGATTCGAACCCCCGGCCTACTGCTTAGAAGGCAGTTGCTCTATCCAACTGAGCTATTGGCGCGCATGCAATATTTGGCTGCCCGCCCAGAAGGTATGGAGCGGGTGATGGGAATCGAACCCACGTATCCAGCTTGGAAGGCTGGTGTTCTACCATTGAACTACACCCGCAGAGGTCGTCCCACATTCAGCTTTACGAATATACCATCCCTGCGCGGTGTTTGTCAAGCAAAACCTGTTCAAAATGCGAAAAAATCGCAAACCGGGGGACGGCGCAGGCCGTCCCCGCGGATGTTTCAGCGGTGAAAGAGCTTTTTGGTCTGGAAGCGCGGCTCGAACGTGATGTTCACCTCGAGCTTTTTGAACACGTTTTCGTCCACATGCGAGAGAATGACGGACGAGTGCGCCTCGCAGTGCGCGAGCTTTTCCAGCTGCTGCATGGCGATCTCTGCGGTCGGGTCGTTCACGGCGCAGATGCTCAGCGCGACGAGCACCTCGTCGGTGTGCAGGCGCGGGTTGTGATTGCCCAGATGCTCCACCTTCAGGTGCTGGATCGGCTCGATGATCTCGGGCGAGATGAGCGTGACGTCCTTCGGGATGCCGCCGAGGTACTTGAGCGCGTTGAGCAGGCAGGCCGAGCTCGCGCCGAGCAGGGAAGAGGTCTTGCCGGTGATGATCGTGCCGTCGGGCACCTCGATGGCGACGGCGGGGGCGCCGGTCTCCTCGGCACGCCGGAGCGCCGCGCCCACGACCGGGCGGTCGGCCGCCGTCAGGCCGAGCTGGTTGAGCAGCAGCTCCTGCCGCTGCGTCTCGACCGGGGCGCACAGACCACGCAGCTGCGCGCAGGCGGTGGCGTAGTAGCGGCGCAGAATTTCCTGTTTGGCGGCGGCGCAGCAGACATCGTCGTCGCTGATGCAGTAGCCCGCCATGTTCACGCCCATATCCGTGGGGCTTTTATACGGCGAGTTGCCGTAGATGCGCTGGAACATGGCGTTGAGCACGGGGAAGATCTCCACGTCGCGGTTGTAGTTGACGGTCGTCACGCCGTAGGCCTCGAGGTGGAAGGGGTCGATCATGTTCACGTCGTCGAGGTCGACGGTCGCGGCCTCGTAGGCGAGGTTCACGGGGTGGCGCAGCGGCAGGTTCCAGATCGGGAACGTCTCAAACTTGGCGTAGCCCGCGCACACGCCGCGCTTGTGCTCGTGATAGAGCTGGCTCAGGCACGTGGCCATCTTGCCGCTGCCGGGGCCGGGCGCGGTCACGACGATGAGGCTGCGCGTCGTCTCGATGTAGTCGTTGCGGCCGAAGCCGTCGTCGCTGACGATGCGCGCGACGTCGGACGGGTAGTCCGGGATGATGTAGTGCCGGTACACGCGGATGCCGAGCGTCTCGAGCCGGCGCTGGAACTTTTCCGCCGCGGGCTGGCCGCGGTGGTGCGTGATGACGACGCTGCCGACGTACAGCCCGCAGCCCTGGAATGCGTCGATCAGGCGCAGCGTGTCGTCGTCGTAGGTGATGCCGAGGTCGCCGCGGCGCTTGTTGCGCTCGATATCATCCGCCGAGATGGCGATGATGATCTCCGCCTCGTCGCGCATCTCCATGAGCATGCGCACCTTGCTGTCGGGGGCGAAGCCCGGCAGCACGCGCGATGCGTGGTAGTCGTCAAAGAGTTTGCCGCCGAACTCCAGATACAGCTTGCCGCCGAACTGGCCGATGCGCTCGCGGATCTTTTCCGACTGCATCCGGAGGTATTTGTCATTGTCAAAGCCGATCGCCTGCATAGATGCTTCTCTCCTCTGTTTCAAGCTATCAAACAAACATATATTCTACAGCATTCGACGCATTCCGGCAATGGGAAAATGCCCGATCCGGTAAAAATTTATTGCGGGGCCGATTCGCTCTTTTTTTATTCATAAATGTATGGTATAATCCTAAATTACACTGGACAAGGAGTGTCAACAAATGGGTTTTCTCAAAAAAATATTTGGTACTCACAGCGACCATGAGCTCAAGCGGCTCTACCCGATCGCTGATAAAAT
>VOFG01003947.1_pt1 | contig 45693 bp, 82 predicted proteins | sample 5384171 | NCBI WGS metagenome assembly VOFG01 (sample SAMN12384726, study PRJNA508395) | human gut metagenome | isolation source: healthy gut F | host: Homo sapiens
TCATTGTACTTCGTTCAGTTGCATTGCTGGCGTGAAATATACCTAGTCCTTCAGGATGCAGAGAAATGGGAGCGAAATTTCGTGTTGCGAGCTCGAGGAGCTATTTGAGTTGCTGCCAGCTGAGCGTTAGTTTTAAGCTCTCCCATAAAGGCAGGCGTAAGGTGAAGGAATTTTCTGTAACGAAATGACCTTGAATCGAGACTGTAGATCACGTTCGACGTGGGCTATGTTCGTTATGAAATCGTTTGGCAATTCAAAGTGCGATAAAAAGTACATATAATTCTCCTTCACGGCTTCGTAACAATGTTTACTCAACTAATTAGCTTAATGACCAATAATTACTAATGTGTTAAGCGTTTAAAAGATATGGCGAATGAATATTCGAACTGTTGGGGAATATCATCGAAACATGCGAAAAAGCATACGCTTTTGCCGTTTCTTTACGTTAGAACGGGGATTGCATGGACATCAATGAATGGCTTATCGAGTTAACAGGAAACATCGATGGCTTTATGTACCTATATTCTTATCTTGCTTGTTGTTACCGGTGTTTATTTCACGATCGAACCAAGTGCGTGCAGATCCGCTACTTGAAAAGACATGTTTAGGCAGGTTACGGGAAAAGAAAGCATGTCGACGGCGAAAAAGTCTATTTCTTCTTTCCAGGCGCTTATGGTTTCTACCGCGAGCCGTGTTGGCACCGGTAAACATTGCGGGCGTTGCTGCAATTGCCTTGGGCGGTCCTGGTGCTGTTTTCTGGATGTGGCTTATGGCTATAGTTGGTGCTGCCTCTGCCTTTATCAATCTACCTTGGCCAAATTTGGAAAGTGCGCGGCAAAGAAGGTGAATTCGCGGCGGTCCGCTTATTACATCGAAGGCTCTTGGTCATCGTTGGTTAGGCATTCTATTCGCGGTTCTTCTGATCCTCTGCTATGCCTTCGGCTTCAACGGCCTGCAGGCTTACAATGCAGTGCTCTTGAGGCCACTATGTTCCCGACTACAATGAAAACGGCAGCTATGATCACGGGCCTTCTTTTGTTCCTCATGACTGCAACCGTGATCTTCGGTGGTCAAAAGCGTATCAACGTAATTACTTTCCTATTGTTGTTCCTGTTATGGCGCTTGCGTATACTTAATTGCCTTGTGGACCACTATTAGCAACATCGCTTGGCTTCCAGCTGCTTTTGCGGTGTTGTTTGAGTCTGCCTTTTGATTTTGAATCAATATTTGGAGGTTTTGCCGGTTCGGTAATTATGCTTGGAATCAAGCGCGGTCTGTATTCAAATGAGGCTGGCATGGGCTCCGCTCCAAATGCCACCCAGCAGCTACCAGCGTTTCTCACCCTGTCAAGCAAGGTCTTGTGCAGAGCCTTCTGTGGCCATTGACACTTATTTTGATTTGTACCTGTTCTGCAATTATGGTTTTTGATTTTCTATGTTCCGGGACCCTGCTGTTGCTGTAGGCCTCAATGGCATGCCGCTTGTCCAGATGGCCGTTAATAACTCCGTAGGCGTAGCTGGAATCCATTTCATTACTTTCGCTATTTTCGCATTTGCTACTCGAGTCTAATTGGTAACTATTTTTTACGCGGAAAGCAATTTCCGTTTCATTTTCCCAGAGAGCAAAGGGGCTGTTCGCGTTTCATTGCCTGTCTTGTTGCAATTCTGTACGGAGGCGGTAAACAGCTTCGATCTTGCATGGAATCTGGCCGACATCTTTATGGGCTTTATGGCTATCGTGAACCCATCGCAATCCCTTCTTTTGGGCAAATGGGCGCTTCTTGCTCTTGACGACTATTCCGAGCAGAAGAGCAAAGGGCTCGATCCTGTGTTCCTTGCTTCTTCAATTCCCGGACTTCCTAAAACGGTTGCTGGCATGAAAGAGCATCTCGAGGATTTTGGCTCTGGTCCGATGAAAAGAATTTTGGAAGAGTCAGTAGATATGGATTTCGCTTGGGTCTAAGTAGACTCGGACAATGAAAAAGGGAGCCGTGTTCTGGCTCCCTTTTTTATGTAATGGTTTCGTATAAGCGAACAAATGTTTGTTACCGTGATATGATATCAAATCAAAGGTGCAGGGCAAGGAGGCGCAATGACGGACGTTCATAAGCTTATCGATAGCATTTTGTCGATCCCCCCGCTTACTAACAGCCGTGCTTTCGGGAAATTGGCACGAGGATGACCTATTTTGCGTACTGGATCTCAGATGAGAACTATCTTCCCCAGCGTTATCGTGATATGGCGCTTGCGAAGTCGGTTCACGATGGCTTTGATTATCGTAGGCCATCGAGACGCAGCTATTTGTCTTGCAGGCTCGTTTTATGGAAAGACTGGGACGATTTCCCACTTATACAGTTCCTTCAGGCGGTACCACCCAACATATTCCATGATGAATGATTCTCAATTGCAGGGGCTATTTTTCGTGGCGTACTCATGTTCGAAATGGTCAAATAAAAAAAGACGTCGCTTTCTTTGCGTTTGTTTATATATATGAACTCATAAACTGCGTTGGGGCTTCCAACGCCCCAAGGTTCTTCGATCTTCTTTATGCTTTCTGGGTAGAGTATCGTGAGCTTGATCCCGAAATCGATCATTACGTTAAATCGTGGCTGCGCGATTTCGTCATCTATTATGCTCTTTCTCCCTGCTCTTATCGATAGTTTTGTGGATACCTCATTTGAGCGAGTTTTTGATTGTTGTGCGGCAGGCTGAGTGCCGCAAGTTTCCTAAGAATCGATTGCCCAGGGAAGGGGATTATTTAATGCCCTGTGTCGTCTTTCTTCCCTATCGCATCGACAAGTCATGCTTTGCTCGGGATCACCATGAAGAGTTGCGTCAGGTTGTATGTGATTGTTATTTCAGACTCAGGGTCTTCCATTGCGCAAAGCGCAGGAAAAAAGAGGCTTGTGGATTCTTGGTTCGGGTCTCGCAGCGTTTCGTCGCATGTGATGTTCCCCGCAGCTGTGTTTTATGAATCCGAAACGCATAGCGATTGCTTATATCGAGTGAACGATGTTCATGCTTACTCTTGTAGAAGCGGGCGCTGGTCGGGTTTGCGCAATTACCGTACAGCAGCTCGTAATACTGAATTGGGATCAATGCTTGCAACGATCGATCGCCTTATGCGATTGTCGATCGCTATAGCCATCCAATCAAGGAATATGAGCTACCAAAATATCTCTTGAAAATCATCAACGCAAATATATCGTCATGGCTTACATCTCGACATGAGGCTGAAAGAAGACTGGGTCTCGATCGATCGAGCTCAACTTGCAGGTATCAGAAGCCGTTCTGCAGTTACGCGTGAGCAGCTACTCATTGAAGAAGAGCGCTTTGATAGCGATCCGTTAGACAAAAAAAGAGCTACTTGATTTTGAGCAAATGAATCACGGGCTGGAGCAGAACGAGTCTGCGAAGAAAGCGATGCTGAAAACCCTGCTATCTCGAAATCCTCAAGCGCTGACGGTGTTCCACCCACCTGCAAGAATCCTGTATCGCGTACGGTCGCCGACGAAACGGCATCTCGCTGCGCGCCTTACCATACGGTCTTTCATCGACTGAATTATCTTTTCTGAGCGTTTTGATTGATGGCGATAAGCGTGATGGATGTTCCTCGCCTGTGGAGTCCGAGGATATTATTGTTGACTCTATCAACGAAAAGCTCTTCGAATTACTTGGTGATATTGCCATAGAGTACGCTGATAGCGGTCCGACGGTAATCGAGGATTATCGAGATGACTTGAAAAAGGAGCCTTAGGGCTATGAGCGAAGAAGTAAAAAGTTCCGCGACGCATTGCAGCTTGTTATTCTCAATTCGCTTAAAGGCGGTGTTGTTCCTCGAATCGGTCTGCCATATATCACGGTAGGCCGCGAGATTGAGATTCAGGCTCTTCTTCCGGCGATCTCGATTTGATTGCTGATGGGGGGCCTCTTTTTCGCTTTTTGTCGGACGTTATGGTTCCGGCAAGGCTTTCTGATTCAAACCATTAGAACTCACTCTATGGGTGAGAATTTCGTTGTTGCCGATGCCGATCTTTCGCCTGAGCGTCGTTTGCAAGGAGGTCAGGGCCAAGGCCTTGCCACGTACCGCGAGCTTATTCGTAACCTCTCCACCAAAACACGTCCCGAAAGGCGGGGCCTTGGCTTTAGTCCTCGATCGCTGGGTGAAGAACATTCAACGTAAAGCCGCCGAAGAATGCGGTAGCTCTTCGGGAACGGTATATGCTCAGACGTTCCATAGCGTCTTAGAGACTTTTCTGGACCCTCTTTGCGAATTGGTGCATGGGTATGATTTTTCCGCTGTGCTCAAAATATATGCATTTGCTTTCGCGGAAGAGGATGCGGAGGCTAAAGCCTGCGTTGTGAAATGGCTTCGTGGTGAGTACCGCACTAAAACGGAAGCGCGTAGAGAGCTTGGCGTTAATGCCTGTATTGCAGACGATTCGTGGTACGACTATCTAAAGTTGCTGGCTGAGTTTTTGACGGGTGCAGGCTATAAAAGGCTTGGTTGTAATGATCGATGAATTGGTAAACCTCTACAAAATACCCAATTCTGTAACTCGCCAAAATAACTACGAGAAGATTTTTGACTATGTACAATGACACGCTGCAAGGTAAAGCGCGTCATTTGGGCATTATTATGGGTGGTACCCTCAGTCGATCGAGGATCGCAGAAGGGAGTATACAGCTACGAGGCGCTTCGAAGTCGATTGACCCAGGGTCGTTTCTGCGGGTGAGGGGCTTTCCGATATGCTTGCCCCGGTTATTCGTCTGAATCCTCTAACCTACGAAGAGTTGTTGGTTTTGATAGAAAAAGCTTGCCGAAATACATGCAGGCTACTTTGAGTACGAGCGATCATTGTCGGAAGATGATCTTATTTCTTTCTTGCAGATTGAATTTGGTCGCGTTGGCTCGAACTCTCATTTAACCCCGCGTGAGGTAATTCGCGATTTCATTGAGCTGCTCGATATCGTGTATCAGAATCCCAGTGTTTCAATTTCAACGCTTTTGGACTCGGAGGATTTCTCGTTTGCTAAACCTGGTCTGCAAGAACAGGAAGTTGCGCCACTGTATGCGGAGTTCAAAATCTAGGGACGGATACTGTGAGTACTTTCGATAGGTTTGCTCCTTTTATACAGGATTATATCTATGCGCATGATTGGGAAAGTTTGCGTGGCATTCAGGTAGCCGCAGCTGATGCGGTATTTAATACCGACTGCAATGTGCTGCTAACCGCTTCTACCGCTTCGGGTAAAACCGAGGCGGCCTTCTTCCCTATTCTTACTGAGTTTTACGAAAATCCGCCCTTGTCTGTTGGTGCTCTGTATATCGCTCCTTTAAAGGCTTTAATCAATGACCAGTTTGCTCGTCTGAATGAACTTTGTGAGCAATCTGATATACCTATATGGCGATGGCATGGTGACGTATCGGCCTCCCAAAAAGGCTCTGATTGGTAAAGCGCCCCTCAGGGGTATTGCAGATCACGCCTGAATCTTTTTGAGAGCCTGCTGATGCATAAGCATGCAGCAATGGGCAAGATGTTTGGCGATTTGCGCTATATCGTGGTCGATGAGGTTCATTCTTTGCTACGCGGCGACAGGGGAGGGCAGACGCTATGTCTGATAGAGCGTCTTTCTCGGCTATCGGGCTCGAATCCAAGGCGAATTGGGCTGTCTGCTACCATCGGAGATCCTCAAACGGTAGGTGCTTTACTTTCTGCGGGAACAAACCGTACTACTATCATTCTCGGTTCAACGAACCAAAACGCACTTGGCGAATTTCAATGGAGCATTTTTACACGACTGGCCCTCAAGCTCCCTGAACGGGATTATGCAACAGCAAACCCCGATGATGTGGAATTGGTTGCGGTTGAAACCGTGGGGCCACGAGCGTTGCCGACTATCGGAGGGACGGAAAAATAGATTCTTCCGATCAGCTAGATAGGCGAATTCCTCCTATAGACGGCTCAAAAAAATCACGCACTCGATTTTCCCTCTGATAGTGCGCCTCGTTTCGCCGATCCAGGATATGGGTATCTCTTTGAATACTCGCGTGGTAAGAAGTGCTTGATTTTTTGCGAATAGCCGTGAAGAAGCTGAGGGGATTACTACTTCGCGCTGCGTTCCTATTGCGAGCTCAGGCATGAGCCTGACAGGTTTTCTTATTCATCACGGCAATTTGTCTTCGACGTATCGTGAAACAGCGGAAGAGCTTATGAAGGATGATTCCTTCGACTTAACAACGGTTACAACTGCCACCTTGGAGCTTGGCATCGATATCGGTAAGCTTGAACGTGCATTTCAAGTTGATGCCCCCTTTACGGTCTCTTCGTTTTGCAACGCATGGGTCGTACCGGTAGGCGTGACCTTCCTCCTGAGATGTGGTTCGTTATGCGCGAGGATGAACCTGAGCCCTGTAGCCTTATGCCAGACAGCATTCCTTGAAATTGCTTCAGGGGGCATTGCTTTGGTTCAGGTGTATACCGAAGAAAAGTGGGTAGAGCCACCTCGGCTCGACCGCCTGCCCTATAGCTTGCTGTACCATCAGACCATGTCTACGCTGGCAAGCTGTGGTGAGCTTTCTCCTGCTCAGCTCGCTGAACGGGTATTATCGCTGGCGTATTTTCGTCGAATTAGCCTTGATGACTATCGGGTCTTGCTAAGACATCTTTTAGACACCGATCAAATTCAGGCAACAGAAGCTGGCGGTCTCATCGTTGGCTTGTCTGGCGAACGTATAACGAACTCATTCAAGTTCTATGCCGTTTTCCAAGACGATGAAGAGTTTTCCGTGCGTTGCGAATCTCAAGAATTAGGCACGGTTTGTATTACCGCCACCGCCTGGCGAACGACTGGCTATTGCTGGTCATGTCTGGCTTGTTGAAGAGATTGACCGAAACGGCATTTGGTTTACGTGAGCAAAGTGAAAGGAAAGTGCCTGCTTATTTTGGTGAATGTGCAGGGGACATCAATACCAAAATACTGGAACGCATGCGACTGGCTTTATGTGAGTCTCATTATTATCCCTATCTAATGACTAATGCCAGAGCACGTCTTTCCCTTTGCGCGCAGAGTCGCTAAAAATGCCGGGATTATCGAAAGCCCCTTATTAATTTAGGTGGTGATACCTGGGTGTTGTTTCCGTGGTTGGGAAGCTATGCTTTTTATGGCATTAGAGCGGTTTCTGAAGCTTCGATGCGGTGAATCATTAGGTTTGCGCTCAATGAAATCTTGCAAACCTTATTATCTTCAGTTTCGTATGGATGCTGATGAAAAGCAGTTTTATGATTGTCGCGAGAAGCGAAAATTCCTATTGATCCAATGGAACTCTTGTATCAAGGGGAAGTGCCTTATTTTGAAAAAGTACGATCTTCTTTTTGCCGAAAGAACTCATTCGAAAAGGTTTTGCTTATGGAGTTCTTGATGTCGAGGGCATGCTTTTGCGTGTGCGGCAGTGGTGCGGCTTTTCTTCTGGATCTCGTCATACTATAAAGAAGCCGGACTAGCCGTTATTATGGCTTCGAGATAACCGTTTTGAGGAGGACTGCTCAATGGATAAAGTAAGCAATTATTTCAAAGACTGGAATTATAAAAACATGCAAAGCTATGTTGTACTGTTTATTTGGTGCTGTTCGCCATCGATATGACGTTGGGCTACGTCGTCGCAAAGAAAGTTCTGCCCAAATAACCCATCTTTTTCAGGCGCTTTACAATACAAGATTGTTAGTAAGGTTTGCTACATGATACGACCTATAATGACAAACGAGTTTTTTTCTTTCCCAGCCTTCCGATCTCTCCACAGTCGCAGATGGCGCTGTTTGTGACGACTTGCTCGATACACTTGTGTTTCATAAAGATACATGCGTGGGAATGGCTGCGAACATGATAGGCGTTCGTAAGCGCATCATTGTGTTTGATGATTCGGGCAAGCATCTCGTGATGTTAAATCCCGAAATCGTTGAAAGCGAAGGAGAATATGAAGCCGAAGAGGGCTGTTTGTCTCTTGAAGGCGTAAGAAGAACTCGTCGTTATCAACGTATAACAGTTTTATATCGTGATCGGGATTTTGTTGAGCATAAGGAACGATTTGCTGGTTTTACAGCTCAGATCATTCAGCACGAGATAGATCACTGCAACGGAATATTGATCTAGCGGTATAACATGCGCTTCTATTGCGTTGTATTGATCGAAATGCTTTTGCTGCTTGGCCTAAATGTTCGAATCTCCTTGCAACGTAAATCTTCTCTAAAAACTTAGGGTCTCTTTGTTGTTCGAACAGCTATGGCGCTATAAAAAGTGCGTTTTACAGATGAACCTGAATGAGCTTGGGGCGGAAGCCGTTATCTTCAAGTGCTTTGACAATACGCTGTTTGTGTTCGCTGCCAAATGCTTTCAATGGTTACACGCAGCTCTACGGCAGCGTTGCGGTTGGCGGTAACAAACTGGTTATGATCGAGGCGTACAACATTACCGTTGCAGTCTGCTATGGTTTGCGCAACACGCACCAATTCGCCGGGGCGGTCGGGGAGCAGCACAGAAACAGTAAAGATGCGGTCGCGCTGAATCAGGCCATGCTGTACCACGGAAGCCATCGTGATTACGTCCATGTTGCCACCAGAAAGAATGGAAACGACTTTTTGACCTTCAAAATCAAGGTGCTTCAAAGCGGCAACCGTGGCAAGCCAGAGTTTTCAACGATCATCTTATGGTTTTCAACCATGTCAAGAAATGCAACGATAAGTTCGTCGTCCTTGATGGTGATGATTTCATCGAGGTTTTCCTGGATATAGGGGAAGATTTGGTCACCTGGTTCCTGCACTGCAGTGCCGTCAGCGATGGTGCTAACGTGAGGAAGCTTAACTACATGGCCAGCTTCAAGCGAGGCTTCATGCATGCTGGGACCTCGGGCTCAACCCCGATAACCTTGATCCGCGGGTTGAGCATTTTCGCCAAAGTGGAAACGCCCGTTGCGAGTCCGCCGCCCCCCAATTGGGGACCAGGATAGCGTCTACAAGGGGAAGCTCTTGCACGATTTCCATGGTGATTGAGCCTTGGCCTGCTGCCACGATGGGGTCATTGAAGGGGTGAATGAACGTCAACCCTCGCTCCTCGGCTACTTCCATGGCGTGTGCATATGATTCATCGTATACGTCGCCTGCGAGGATAACCTCAGCCCTAGCTCCTTTGTGCGTTCAACTTTGATAAGAGGCGTTGTCGTGGGCATTACGATGGTTGCGTTAACGCCGTATTTGCTGGGAGCATAGGCAACGCCTTGAGCATGGTTACCTGCCGATGCGGTATTAGACCTCGCTGACGTTCGTCATCGGTAAGCGTACTAATTTTGTAGTAAGCTCCACGCACCTTGTAAGCGCCCGTACGCTGCATATTTTCAGGCTTGAGATAAACTTCGTTACCGGTTTCCCTTGCTGAAGTTAGGGCTGTAAATCAGCTTTGTTTTGGGTGACTTTCTTTAACCTTCTTGGCAGCTTCTTCGAATGTGCTTAGCGTCAGCATGGGCGTCCTTTGATCTTTACGGTTTTGCGGCCTAAATAAGAGCCTTTCAATAGGCAAAGGTTACTATGGAAAATGTACCTATTGCATGACGTATATTATGCGCCACCTTTTCCTAGGAGGAAACTATGCATTCTATTAGCACCGAAAAGCACCTGCAGCTATTGGCCCCTATTCTCAGGGCGTTGTGGTAAACGGTCTTCTTTTTGCCTCGGGTCAGATTGCGCTAAGCCCCGAAACGGGGAGAACTGGTTGGAGCCACTATCGAAGAGCAGGCTGAGCAGGTTATGAAGAATGTCGGTGCTCTGCTTGCTGCAGCTGGTACTGATTTTGACCATGTTGTGAAAACTACCTGCTTCCTTGAGAACATTGCTGATTTCGCTAAATTTAATGCGGTTTATGCAAAGTCGTTTGGTGAAAAGCTTCCTGCTCGTTCCGCCGTCGGTATCGACAAACTTCCTAAGGGCGCTTTAATCGAAGTCGAGGTTATCGCTTCCGTAGAAGACTAATTCGGGTCGTCCGCGGCTCGGGTGTCCCGCGGGTCTATTCTGGGACACCTGCTACCTTGCTCAAATGGCTTGCTTAGGGCAAGCCATTTTCGTGCAGTCGCTGCTTCATACATTTGAAGGAGATTTTTGGAAAATCTGACAGGAGTTGCTTTCAGAGTGTCCCTCACAGACCCGCGGGACACCCGAGCCGCTACCGTACCATTTAGTCTTTTGACTTTTTAGCTGGGCTCATTTTGCTGTTGTGGCCTTGCTTGCTCTTTTTTTTTTTTTAGAGGAACCTTGTCCCGCGAAACTGGAAAGCTCATTATCATCCCTACGCCATTGGGCAATTTGGGGATGTTACTACGCGTACGCTTCAGGCGTTTGAGGCTTGCGGCACTATGTGCTGCGAAGATACGCGTGTTACGGGCAAACTGCTGGCTGCACTTGGCATCGAGAAGCGCTTAGAGCGTTTGGACGAAGCAACGGTTTCCAGGCGTGCTGGCGAGATTGTTCGTAGGGTTCTTGATGGGGAAGTGATTGGTTTGCTTCCGATGCGGGTATGCCTGGCGTTTCCGACCCGGGGCAGCGTCTTATCGACGAGGCGCGCAAACAAAGGCGCTGCAGTAGAGGTGCTGCCAGGTGGTACGGCGGTTGCTACGGCATATGTAGCTAGCGGCTTTCCAACGCAGACGTTTTATTTTGGGGCATTCTTTTCCCCCGCAAGGATGGCGAGCGTAAGCGTGTGTTGGAAAGTTTGAAGCAGCTCGATGCCGCCTTGATATTCTACGAAAGCCGCAGCGTATCGCTTCAGCGTTGGTAGCCATTGCTGAAGCATTTCCCCTGCGCCGTGTGGCGGTATGTCGTGAGCTTACCAAAGTGCACGAAGAGGTCTATCGCGATTTCGCTCCTGCTGTGCGTGACGAGTTTGCCGCCCGTGCTGAAGCGGGCGCTATCAAAGGCGAAATCGTTATCGTTATCGATGCGCCTACCGACGAAGAGCGAAACGCTGCTCGTGATGAGCAAGCTAACGATGCCGCCGTTCGCGCCCAAGAGCTTATCGACGAGGGCGCTCTTTCGAAGAAAGACATTGTGAAAACCCTGCGCGCCGAATTCGGTATCAGCCGCAATGAGGCTTATGAGCTAGTGATTGGGTAGTTCTCTGGCTTTTGCTCGGCTTTGTTCGGTTATAATTTGATTCATTAAAAGAACGTGTAGTCGTTCATACATAGGCTAAACCCTCTCTATTTTTAGGGGGTTGTTTCAGAGTTTTAGACTGAATCTTCGACCCCATAGTTTTCGATTGTGAATGGAAGGGGTCGCAATGAAATTCAAATGTTCCGTTATAATTTTTGCCTCATGCTCTCAATTGTTGCATTAGCTGGATGCGCTAAAAGTAATGAGAATAACGAATTAGGCAAAGCAGCCACAACGGAGCTGGGTTTATCGTTGAAAAAGCGAAAAGCGAGGTTGATGGCATATTCCAGGTGTCTCTTGGTGAGACATTTACGTGTCCTAATCGCTACCAGATCCATTTTGATTCATATGAATTCATGGACGAATTAAAAGTCGGCCATGAAACGCTTAAGCAGAGAAAAGATGGGGTTTCATATTTCGTGGTTAAGGGTCGAATTAAAAACCTTGGGCCAGACGAAAGCATGGTTGGTTGGGGGCTTTCCTCGTGGCATAGATACGAGCTTTGTCTTCAATGATCAATATAATGTTGAGGGCGAGCCAACTGCCGTGTCAAACCTTGGCTTTGAGCCTAGCATTAAACCTTTGGTTGATACTGATTCTGGTCTGTTGCGGAAGTTTCATTGACTTCAAAGAACAGTTTGAGAATTGCAAAATGACATTGAACGTCAATCGCGAACAAGAGTATAAAGACGGTTTGCTCCAATGGACGGGAGACGAGAAAGTAGTTTCGTCTTATGTCCTCTCAATTTAAAGCCACCTGTTCCGGCTATGCATACTGAAGGCAAAACAGGTATCATCTCTCGTCTATCGATTTGTGCCTCCTTGTCTCTCCTCTTCGGATGGAGGACATTTTATGTGGGAGCTCAAGCCTTTCTTTGCATTGTGTTGTTTATTTAAAACAGGGGTGCGGCCATTTATGGCGACCGCACCCCTGTTTCATTTGATGATTTTACGATGTCCTAGTATTTATAGAATCCTTCGTCAGCATTGATACCGGTTTTACCTGCGTCAATGTACTCCTTCAGTAAGGCGGCAATTTTGCCGGGGACGGTTTCGGGGTCTTTTGCTTCGGGATTCATGATTACGATGTTGTAAGCCGTGGTGAGTCCAACGATATCTAGGATGCGGAAAGGACCAGCGGAGCCCCCGTGCCAAGCTGCCACGTTTTGTCGATGGTTTCCGGGCAGCTACACCCGTTGCGAGTAGCGCTTGCGCCGAATTCAGGAATGGGACCAGAAGGCTGTTCAGAATGTATCCAGGCTGTTCCTTCTTCAGTTGAAGGGGAATCATGCCGATGGCTTTAGCGAACTCAACCACTTCGTTGTACGCCTCAGGGCTGGTTCCTGCATGTCCCATAACCTCAGCGGTATTGTTTCTCCAGATTTCGTTGGCAAAATGCAGTGCTAGATACTTCGGGGCGTCCAGTGCTCTCAGCAAATGCACTCGGAAGCATGGTAGAGGAATTGGTAACAATAATTGCCGATTCGGGAAGATATTGAGCCATAGTCTGATAAAACTCGACCTTTTCGGTTGGGTTTTCTGCAATAGTTTTCATTACCAAATCGGCATCTTTGGCTGCTTCTTCGTGACTTAAGGTAAATTCAATTGCTCCATAGCGTGCGCTGCGTGCTCGATAAGTTCATCGATCTGGGCCTCCGAAAGTTCTGGGCTGTCGGCGAGACCGCGGCAATATGCCGCAGGCTTCGTTTTCATGGCCCGAAGCGTTTCTAGGTAGATTTGTTCTACGCGTTCAAACTTTGGTTTTGCTCGGCCGATGGAGGATTCCATGCGGAGCCAAACCTTCACATTGAATCCCTTATAGGCTGCCTGAATGCGATCTGGCTTCCCAGTACGCCGCCGCCGCCTGCAACTACCACGTTTTTGATGTCCATTGGTAAACCTTTCGTTGGGCTTAAGAGCGTTGTTTACTCCGCGGAGAGAAAACGTATTCGAATGCGTCAAGTATGTTTGGGATAGGTATCATTTGCGCTTTGCATTTCCGAACGGTATGAATTTAGCTGGCGAACGCACCTACAAATCATGGCGTCATGTGAGTTCTTCTTCACATCTGATGCGTTTGTTGCGTTTTGAAGGTGAGAGATAACGTTTATTCGAGCTTGATACTTAGCTCATTGCATAGATTATGTGACGTGATGTCGCTAAAGAACGATGCTTGATATTGTTTTCGGGTATTGCGTTGCTTCGAAAGGCTGGCGGTTGGTGTCTGCACTTCAAAATAAATATCGACTTCTTCAAGACCTGTTACGTTCATATGGCAAAGTCGCTATAGCTTATTCTGGCGGAGTTGACTCCAGTCTGCTGAGCTACGTTGCTCATGAAACGTTGGGGATAATGCGTTTTCCCTTACCGCCGATGCGCCGGTAAGTGCCGCGCAGCGAATTCGCCGATTCACAGGCTTTTTGCAAACGTTACGGCATTCGTCAGGTGATATGCCACCCCAATCCCTTTACGAAAGAAGAGGTGCGTTTCAATGCGCCGAACCGCTGCTATGTATGCAAGAAGGTGATATTCGGCAGCTTGTTCGAGGAAGCCGCAAAGCTGGGCGTTGAAGCCATTGCAGATGGCTCTAACCTTGATGATTTGGGGATTACCGTCCTGGCTTGAAAGCGCTAGAGGAACTGCAGGTAAAAGCCCCCTGCGCGAAGCGAGCTTCACCAAAGCCGACATACGTGCGCTTTCCCGTGAACTGGGCCTACCGACGTGGAACAAGCAGTCGAACGCGTGCCTGGCAACGCGCTTTCCGTATGGTGCCGAAATCACAACCGAAAAGCTGTCTTTTGGTAGACAAAGCGGAGAGTGCACTTTCGGGCATGGCTTCACCCAGCTTCGCGTTCGGGTGCACAATGATATTGCGCGCATCGAAGTGCCGGCGGAGCAAATGGAAACGATGTTGCACGATGAAAACCGCGTAGCCGTTGTGGCGGCATTGAAGGAACTTGGCTTTGCTTATGTTACGCTCGATTTGGCTGGTTACAGAACCGGTAGCATGAATGAAAAAACTAGGCACGCTGCCTTCCAACGCATAGGACGGAATTCTAGGTGAGCAACAAACAGGAACGTGTTATCTGCGCTATGAGCGGCGGGGTTGATAGCTCCGTTGCCGCAAAGCTTTTTGGTAGATGCCGGCTACGACGTTATGGGCGTTACCATGAAGTTGTTCGATAGCGATGGCGTGATCCTGGAAGAAGGAAGCCGTACCTGCTGTTCCTTGGAAGATGTGGAAGATGCTCGTGCGGTGGCTTTTGGCTTGGGCATTCCCTACCAGGTGTTCAACTATACCGATACGTTTGGTACGTGTGTGGTTGATAGATTTTGCCAGGCGTACCTGGAAGGGCGCACACCCAATCCTTGCATCGATTGCAATCGCTTCTGAAGTTCGGCGCCCTGCAGCAACGTAGGCGCGAGCTTGGCTTTTGATTATGTTGCAACGGGCCACTATGCTCGTCGCGTTTACGATGAGGAAACGGGGCGCTACCTGCTGCTTCGTGGACTTGACCCGAAGAAAGATCAGTCGTATGTCTTGTACCACCTTACGCAGGGGTATTTGAAACACATGCTGTTTCCGGTAGGTGAGCTTGAAAAACCGCAGGTGCGTGCGGTGGCGCATGAAGCAGGTTTGGGCAATGCCGATAAGCTGGAAAGCCAGGATATTTGTTTCGTGCCTGATGGCGACTATGCCTCGTTTATCGAGGAACACACGGCGCAACGTTTGTGCCCGGTCCTGTCGTGGATGAAGCGGGCACTGTGTTGGGTAAGCATGATGGTCTAGTTCATTACACCATTGGGCAACGCAAGGGTTTTGGGCGTTGCCGCGGGCCATCCGTTGTTCGTCTTGAAGAAAGATGCGAAAACCAACACGTTGGTTGTGGGTCCCGCTGCTTCTGCGGGCGTGCACGAGGTCGTTGCCAACGATGTGAACCTTATCTCGGTTGCGGAAATCACTGAGCCTCTTACTGTCGAGGCCAAGGTGAATTACCGCGCAACACCGCGTAAGGCGGTTGTGCGTATGAAGGGCGAAAAGCTCATCGCCACCTTCGAAGAGCCGGTTCGTGCGGTTGCACCGGGGGCAAGCCATGGTTTTGTACCGGGGTGATGTGGTTGTGGGTGGCGGCACCATTGAATCGGCGCGATAGAGCATCTATGCACAGCGCCAATCCTATTTACTTGGACAACGCGGCAACCACGCGGATGCACCCTTCGGTGTTCCACGCCATGGAGCCGTACCTGTTAGGCAACTACTTCAACCCCTCTTTCTCTACGGCTCGGCCCAGCAGGAAAAGATGCAGCTCGAGAAGGCGCGCGCGTATCTTGCTGGCACTATTAATGCACGTCCTTCCGAGATTCGCTTTACCTCGGGTGGAAGTGAAGCCGATAATGCTGCACTCAAGGGCATTGCGCTCGCAAACCAGGAAAAGGGCAAGCACCTCATTGTTTCCGCAGTTGAGCACCATGCGGTTATTGAATCGGCGCATTGGCTAGAGCGCAGGGGCTTTGAAGTGACATACCTTCCAGTGAATGTTGAAGGTACGGTTTCCCTGAAAGTCTCGCATTGGCGCTTCGACCCGACACCGTTTTGGTCTCCGTCATGACTGCCAACAACGAAGTGGGGAACCGTTCAGCCTATCAAAGAGCTTGCGGCGCTAGCCCACGAGCATAATGTGCCCTTCCATACCGATGCGGTGCAGGCGTATGCCCATACTCCTTTGAATGTTGAAAACCTGGGTGTTGATGCTCTTTCTGTATCGGCGCACAAGTTCCATGGGCCTAAAGGCGTGGGCTTCCTGTACTGCAAGCGCGGGTTGAAGACCGAGCCGCTTATCAGCGGGGGAGCGCAGGAACGTGGTTACCGCGCAGGGACGGAAAACCTGGCAGGCATCATCGGTATGGCGACGGCAGCCGAATTGGCGTTTGGTGCAAAAGGGTTTGAGCCAACGAAGGCGGAAGCAATCTTCGCGATGGAAACCGCATTGGCCCATGTGCTCACCTTGCGCAACCAAATGCAGCAGTTCATCTGCACCCATATCCCCAATGTGCAGGTTAATGGCAGTAGGGAAAAGTAGCCTGCCCGGCATTTTGAGCGTTTCCTTCAAGGGGTTTCCGGCGAAGCGCTGCTCGCGCTTCTCGATCAGCATGGGGTGTGCGCTTCGGCGGGCTCTGCATGTGCATCAGGCTCGCTTGAACCAAGCCACGTACTTATCGCAATGGGCGTTCAACCTGAATGGCTGCGTGGTACGGTACGTTTTTCCTTCTCGGCGCTAACTACTGAGGCTGAAGTTGAAAAAGCATGCGAGATTCTGCGCGAAGCCGTACAGCACCTCCGCACCGTCAGCGCACAATAGCTGGTTTACTTCAACGGGCAATGTTGGGAACTATTTGAGAACAATGGAAGCAACAAACGAGCAGGGCTTAAGCCGTGAACAAATAGAAGAGGCGCGTAACAACAGAGCCTCCCTCCAGGAAGTTTGCCAAACGGCGCCAAGCGCCAACGCGCAGCTTCGCATACACGTTCTCGCCAGCGGCAGTAAGGGAAATGCCCTCTTGTCGAGAACATCGCAACAGGGGAAGGCGTATTGATCGACTGCGGCATCTGCAAGCGCGACGTGCTTTCGCGATCGGCCGAAGCAGGTTTCGACCTGGGCAAGCTCAAAGCGGTTCTAATCACACATGAGCATTCCGACCACACTAAGGGCCTTAAGGTACTTTATCGCGAGTTGGCAAAACAGGGTTTGCAGGTCCCCTTTTCGTAAATCAGGCAACGTATGCGAACAGCAAGAATATCCAGGAGGCAACTCAGCTCACTGAAGTTGTTGGTTTAGATGCTGAAGACCAGCTTTCCCTGGCTGGCATGGAGGTGTTCGCTTTCGACACATCGCATGACGCCGCATCTTCTTTTGGGTTCCGTCTTTGGGCAGGAGAAGATGCGCTTGGCTTCATGACTGATACCGGTGTGGTCACCGGAGCCGCGCATGAGGCTCTGCAGGGCTGTCGCGTCTTGGCCCTCGAGGCTAATCATGACCCTACAATGCTCAAAAACGGCCCCTATCCACGTGCCTTGCAAGAACGCGTTTCCTCTGAACGCGGGCATCTGAGCAACGGTCAGGCTTCTGAAGAGCTGAAAAAGCCTTCTGCATCCCGGCCTAGAAGAGGTAATCGCGATGCACATCTCCGAGAACAACAACACCTATCGTCTGCCAGTGGAGTGCCTTCGTGAGGAGGTGGTGCGGCAGGAAAGCCATCCTGCCGCAGTGGTATGCGCTTATCAGCAACGATTGGTCTCGCGTTAAAGGTTGCTTTGATTTTGATTTTTTTGTTCCCGAGTGCTGTTATGTGGTGGGTTAGTGGTGAGCCAAGTCGGCCAGCGTTACGCCATCAACATAGTCTTCGATGACTTTATCGAGGCCGGCCCAGAAGCGAACTGCGTTGCATTCGAATCCGCGTTCGCATCAGTTTCTAAAGCACTGCAGGCAACGGGGATCGTGGTACCCTCCACGGCACGCAGCACATCACCGGCTTTGATTTCGCTTTGTGGGCTTCGCAAGGCAGTAGCCACCGTTTTTGCCTCGCATGCCCTTGATGAGTCCAGCTTGCGTGAGCGGACGCACCAATTGCTCAAGATATTTAAGGGAAATGCCCTCAAATTCTGCGATTTCACGGAGGGAAACCTTCTCTTCGGGTCCGCGAAGGGCAAGATCGATCATGAAGCGCATGGCATAACGGCCCTTTGTGGATATCAGCATGCGAATCCTTTTCTTGAGTTGGCGATGTACCGCCAATCGATAATTCCTCTGCGTTTATTGCAAATGGGTTGCAACGCCTTGACATTATCCCCGAAGCGATTATTTTAATCCTAGCAACTAGTATGATTAACGAAAGGCAAACATGATGACTGACGCGAATTCACTTCTTGCTGTGCAGGGGATCACGGTCTCGGTTGACGAAAAGCCAATTCTTCGTGGCATCGATCTTACTGTTGGGGCAGGAGAGACCCATGTGGTAATGGGTCCGAATGGCGCTGGTAAATCGACCCTCGGTCGTGTTGTCATGGGAGACCCCGAATATACTGTTGATTCCGGTTCCATCATCTTTGATGGGCAGGACATCACCGAGCTTTCCCCGATAAACGCTCTCGCGCCGGTTTGTTTTTGAGTTTTCAGGCTCCAACCGAAATCCCAGGCGTACCAGTGTCGCTTCTTACGCGCTATGGTGGCAGACCGCGAAGTTTTTGATATGAAGGCAAGCAGTTCCGTAAGCATGTTCGTGCATTGGCAAAGCGAACTGAGCTTCGATAATTCATATCTTGACCGCGAGTTAGGCGTTGGTTTTTCGGGCGGTGAAAAGAAAAAAGCTTGAAATGCTTCAGCTTCTGCTGCTTGAGCCTAAGCTGGCAATTCTCGATGAAACTGATTCTGGTCTTGACGTTGATGCCCTTTGTTGTTTCGCGCGGTATAGAAACGTATAAGAAGAACACTGGTGGCGCGCTTGTCGTGATTACGCATAACACTCGCATTCTTGAACATCTTAGCGTTGACCGTGTTCATGTTGTCGTCAACGGCAAGGTGGTAACCGAAGGCGATGCTTCCTTATCTGATCTGATCAACGAACAGGGCTTCGAGCGTTTTGAGTCCGAAGCAACTGCTGAATAGGAGGCATCTGTGACAAAGAAGCGTTCTGAAGTAGCGGATGTTGATAGGAGCCTGTACGATTTTCGTTTCAGTGATGCTGACGCGGAAAAACTCGCTGCGGGTCTTACTCTCGATATTGTTCGTGAGATCTCTGCAAAAAAAGACGAACCTGAGTGGATGCTTGAGTTCCGTCTAAAGTCCTCGAAACCTACCATCGCATGAGCAAGCCCAATTGGGGCCCTGCTATCGATGGTTTGGACATGGACAATATTGTTACGTACGTCAAACCGGCAACCGATCAAAAAAGCGATTGGGATAGCCTCCCGGACGATGTGAAGAGTACTTTTGATCGTTTAGGCATCCCAGAGGCGGAGCGTTCGTACTTAGCGGGCGTTGGCGCCCAATACGATTCTGAGCTGGTGTACCACAACATGCAGGACACTGCTGCCAAAATGGGCATTGTGTATTCAGGAATCGAAGAGGCGCTTAAAGAACCTAAATGGGAAGCGCTTATTCGCGCGAGAAGTTCATGACGCTTATCCCCCCAACCGATCATAAATTCGCCGCATTGCATGGTGCTGTTTGGTCGGGTGGCAGTTTTGTGTATGTCCCTAAAGGAACAAAGCTCGATTTTTCCTCTGCAAAGTTATTTCCGTCTTAATGCAAAGGGTGGGCCAGTTTGAGCACACGCTTATCATCGTAGAAGATGATGCCGATCTGCACTTTATCGAAGGATGCAGCGCGCCCAAGTACAACGTTGCTAACCTTCACGCTGGCGCTGTCGAGCTTTTTGTGGGTAAGCGTGCGAAATTGCGTTATTCGACTATCGAAAACTGGTCGAAAAACATGTATAACCTGAACACCAAGCGTGCAATCGTCGATGAGGGTGGCGCCATTGAATGGGTTAGTGGCTCCTTTGGAAGCCATGTTGGCTACCTTTATCCAATGTCCATTCTTTCTGGCAAGAAGAGCTCCTGTACCTTTACTGGTATTACATTTGCAGGCGCGGGGCAGAATCTCGACACTGGCTGCAAGGTGGTTCTCAACGCGCCTGAAACATCTGCTGCCATTGAAACGAAATCTATTTCTAAGGGTGGTGGGATTTCCACATTCCGCAGTTCCGTTGTTGCTACGAAAAAGCTGAGGGTTCTGCCGCAAGCGTTTCTTGTCAATCTCTCATGCTGGACGACATGAGTCGCTCTGACACCATTCCGACCATGGATATTCGTTGCAAAAATGTAGACATCGGGCATGAAGCCACCATCGGTCGAATCGGCGATGACAAGGTGTTCTATTTGATGAGCCGTGGCATCTCCGAAGAAGAGGCACGCGGCATGATCGTTAATGGTTTTGCGGATCCTGTTTCAAAGGAACTGCCGCTTGAATACGCAGTTGAGATGAATAATCTCATCAAGCTCGAAATGGAAGGGGCGATTGGTTAATGGACGCTTCCAACATTGAATCTTTCAATGCTGCTGCAATGGAGACGGTCAACGCAATGCCTGCTCCGACGTGGCATCGCTTGCGCGTGAACAACGAAAAGATTGCTTTGCCGGATGGACTTGAGGCAAGCTCTGATATCGAATTTGAAATCGACAACATCGAGCTTGGCGAATCTGGCGCCTTTGACGCAGCATTGTCCACCTTCCAACATAAACTTGATGCGCGAAATGAAGGCAAAGTCGATACCCGTGCAGTTGTTGCTGCTGCTGGTGGTGATGTAAACCCGGGGAATTTGATATTCCTGCCCTTTCTTCGTATCAACGTAAAGCTGTTCTTGAGGAAATTGAGAATAGCGTTTCCAATGCGTTCGAAACAGGTATGGGAACTGAGGCATTCGCCTATCTCGAGTCCGTTTCTGATGGCCATTTGGTTCTTGTTGCGCCTGAAGACGTTATCGGTGGCGCTACGGTTCGTATTCCCGCCAAAGACGGGATAGCCAATGCGGCATGCGTTGATGTTGTTGCTGCTCCCCATTCCAATGTTTCACTCACAATCTCTTTCGAGGGTTCTTCTGGCGGATCCGGTTTTGTAGGATGCGGTCTACGTGTTTTTTGCTGGCGTCGGTGCAGAAGTCGAAGTTAGTTCCATCCAGGCACTTGATGGGTGCTGGACCGTTTTCGATGACTCGGGATACGTGCTTGATGACGATGCGCATGTGGCAGTTACGCATCGAGTTCTTGGCGCCGATTCTGCCTCAACCGGACTTTCGGCGGACTTACGTGGCAACCAGTCGCGTATCGATGTGGCGACACGCTACCTTGGGTCCGGGAAGCAAAAGAGATTTTAATTATTCGATCAAACAACGTGGCTGCTCAACAGAAAGCAATCTTGATGCCAATGGCGTTCTGGCGGGCGAATCGAAAAAACCTTTACGCGGGACCATTGATTTTGTTCATGGCTGCAAAGGCTCTACGGGCAACGAGCGAGAAACGGTTCTTCTTGCCGATAAGAACGTCGTAAACAAAAACGGTGCCGGTAATTCTATGTGATGAAGACGATGTTATGGGCAATCATGGGGCTACTATAGGCCATGTGCGTCCCGAACAGCACTTCTATCTTTCTTGTCGTGGCTTGTCCGATAAAGCTATTGAAACTCTGTTTTCTGTCGCAGCTCTCGAAGAAGCGCATATGGCATTTAAGGATGAGCGCATCAAGAATGGAATCGCGCAGCTTGCCTTGGCAAAGGGTATTGATGCGGACGACTTTGAAGATGCGGAAGGGGGGTGTCGCTAATGACTCCCGATCAAGTTGAAGAAATCAAGGCGAATCCCTACAAAGAGGATTTTCCTTTACTGTCAGCAAACACCGATTTGGCATTTCTTGATAGCGCGGCAACTGCGCAGCGTCCCGCCTGTGTACTCGAGTCGCAACGCTCGTTCTACGAAACGATGAATGCCAATGCGCTGCGTGGTTTGTATCGCTTGTCAGTCGAGGCTACTGAAGCTATCAACGAGGCGCGTGCTTCTGTTGCGTCGTTTATCGGGGCTACTCAATCGCAGGATGTTGTATTTTGTCGCAATACCAGTGAAGCTTTGAATATTGTTGCAAAATCCTTCGGCCCTTCTGTTCTTGAGCCTGGAGATGAGGTATGTATCTCCATCATGGAGCATCATTCAAACCTTATTCCCTGGCAGCAGGTATGTCGCGCCACTGGTGCTACTTTGGTGTACCTTCGTCCTGACGATCAGGGTGTAATCACGCCACAGGAAATGGACCGGAAGATAAATGAACGAACCAAGATCGTTTCTGTGACTCATGTTTCCAACGTTTTGGGTATCGAGAACCCCGTTGCTGAACTAGGCAAACGAGTTCATGCGGTCGGTGGATACCTTGTCGTCGATGGTGCGCAGAGCGTACCGCATATCCCAGTCGACATAAAGCAAATTGACTGCGATTTCTTCGCTTTTTCAGGCCATAAGGTATTTGGGCCTTTCGGTATCGGCGTTCTTTGGGGGAAAGCACGAATTGCTCGATAGCATGCCGCCATTTCTCACTGGTGGCGAAATGATTGATAGCGTTTCGGAAACCGATGCAGTCTGGGCACCTGTTCCTGAAAAATTTGAAGCGGGAACCCAAGACGCAGCAGGGATATACGCGCTACCGCTAAAGCTCTCGAATACGTTAATGCTCTCGGCATGCAAACGCTTCAGGAACGTGAGATGCTTCTCATGGAATATCTGATGGATCGGATGGGGGAACTTCCCTTTATCGAGATCATTGGCAGCGAAGATCCAGCGAAGCATCATGGCGCATTAAGCTTTAACGTAAAAAGGTATTCATCCTCATGATGTTTCCAGTATTCTTGACAGCTGCAATGTTGCGATTCGTGCCGGTCACCACTGTGCTCAGCCATTGCTTACTTGGCTTGGCGTAGAGTCATGTTGCCGTGCTTCGATTGCTTTTTATAACGATACAAGCGATATTGATGCATTAATTTCTGGTCTCAACACTGTTTGGAGCATATTCAATGGCTAATGCCCCCTGTAGGGAAACATTTATACCGCTGCGTTAATGCAGCACAATTCCCACCCCGACTATAAATATGAGATGGAGGGTGTACCTGTTCGCATGAGGGTATTAACCCCAGCTGTGGCGATGAGCTCACCTTGCAGCTTCGTATTGAAGACGGCGTTATTGAAGAGGCGTCTTTGTTGGAAGCGGTTGCGCGGTATCTCAGGCTTCTGCTGATATGATGGCCGATCTCATTACTGGCGAAACCGTAGAAGAGGCTAAACGCTTGGTAGGCTTGTTCCTCGGGATGATCAAGGGCGAACCCCTTTCTGAGGAAGATAAGGAAGATCTGGACGAAGCCGCCGAGCTGGAATCGATTTCTCGCATGCCCGCTCGAGTAAAATGCGCTGAATTGGCATGGCGCACGCTTGAAAAGCTGCTTGCTGATAAATAAGGCGTTCCGCTTACCGATCATAGAGTCAAGTGAGGCGAAGCATCGGCTTCGCCTCACTATTTCGTACTAAAGTAAATGTAACGCGACGTCATGTCGCTTTTTATTTATTAGAACCCAGATAAGGGGCTGCCCATGGAGATGATAGGATTTCTGATCCTGTTCCCGCTAATAATTGCGGGCCTGCTGGTGGTGATACGCAAAGACGAAGCCACGCAACATAATCGTATGTGTTGGTTCCGCTGCTATCGCCATAGCATCTATTGCCTTGGTTGTAATGAACATCGGAACAACTGGTACGTATTTCGCTTTCCAGTCGGACATCGTTAATTACGCATGTCTTGGCATCAGTGTGCTTATCGGCATCGTCATCATCTGCTTCGGCGTAAAAGTACAAGAACATTCCCGCCCTTGTATTGGCCATTGTTCAGCTTGCGGGCTCGCTGGTATATGAGTTTTATTTTGCGCACGATCTCATGTGCTACAAAGCTCTATACATCGATTCCCTGTCTTTAATCATGGCTTTGATTATTGGCGTCATCGGTACAGGAATTTGTGTATATTCCATCGGGTATATGCACGATTTCTATTTCGGCATCCATCATCCGATACCGAACAGCCGGATCGTAGGCCTACCTTCTTTGCTTTGATGTTTGTATTTCTTTCCGCAATGTACGGCATCATCTTCTTTAATAATTTGATTTGGCTATTCACCGCCTGGGAAGTAACTACGCTTTGCTCCTTCTTGCTGATCGGATTCACTAAAACCGACGAGGCGATCGCTAATTCGTTCCGCCAGATCATTATGAATCTTGTTGGCGGCATTGCCTTCTTGGGCGCGCTTTACTATCTGGCCATCAACCTCCAGTGCATCGATTTCACTGATTTCATCGTTTTTGGAACGGTTGCTCCAGCGCTTGTTGTTTTGCCGCTTACTTGCTTCAGCTTGGCTGGTATCACGAAGGCTGCGCAAATGCCGTTCCATACATGGCTGCTGGGAGCTATGGTGGCACCTACGCCAACTTCAGCATTGCTGCATTCATCAACCATGGTTAAAGCTGGCGTTTTCATGCTCATCAAATGTGCGCCAATCTATGCAGTTTCGTTTGCCCCTTCCATCCTGGTTATCCTCGTTGGCGGTATTACCTTCTTGCTTTGTTCGTTTATGGCAATTTCGCAATCGAATGGTAAGCGTGTTCTGGCCTATTCGACCATTGCAAACCTTGGCTTGATCACTGCATGTGCCGGTGTTGGAACAGCAGAAGCAATTTGGGCAGCAATATTCTTGGTTATCTTCCATGCTATTGCCAAGAGCCTCTTGTTCCTTTGCGTAGGTACGGCAGAACATCATATTGGTTCGCGTGACATCGAAGATATGGACTTGCTGTTTGAACGTATGCCTCGTCTTTCCCGCATGATGATTGTCGGCATCATGATTATGTTCTTGGCTCCCTTTTTGGCATGCTGGTTGCAAAATGGGCAACACTGGTAACGTTTGTAGATACTCGTCAGTTTGCGCTCTTACTTATGCTCGCATTTGGCTCTGCAGCTACGTTTATGTTTTTGGGCAAAATGGATCGGTAAACTTGCTGGAATAACCGGCACCCCAGACAGCATCGAGCAAACTGTGCATTGGAGCGAATGGGTAGCAACAATGACGTTTACGATTATGGCTCTTGTCGCCTGTGCGGCTATTCCATTGATCTCCGATTTCCTGGTTGAGCCTTACATTGGATCGGTGCTCGGCATTGCTATTCAGCCTGTTCTTGATGACGATCTTTATCTGTCTGCCATCATTGTTATTGTGCTTGCGATCGTACTTTTTGGGCGGTTTGCGTAAATTCCGTAAGAATATGCGCAAACAGGATGTATATCTCTCGGGTGTTTCCGTTGACAATGAGCAGAGGGTATTTATTAATTCACTTTCTCAGCCCATGGAAGCAACTGCTCGAAATTGGTATCTTGAACCGATTTTTTGGTGAGGAAAAGATCAGACCAATCGGAACCATTGCTTGCTATCTGCTTCTTGTTGCAGCATTTGGTTGGGCTGCGTATTCTTCGCTGGTTGTAACGGGAATTTTGTAAAGAGAAGGGAAATCTGAATGGATACTATTATCACCATCCTTACAACCCTTCTTGCTTCGGCGGCATTTGCCATTGTGGCATCCGTGCTGGGTTGTTTGCTCGCAGGCCTCGACCGTAAAATCACTGCTCGTATGCAGGGAAGGGTAGGACCCCCTATCTTGCAGCCTTACTACGACGTACGAAAATTGTTCATGAAGGAAAACGCCGGCGTTAACTCCGCAATCGGTACCTATGTCTTCTGGGCTTTGATTTTCACTTTTGTTGCAGGCGGCATTTTCATCAGTGGTGGAAACTTGCTTTTATGCATCTTCATTATCACTCTTGCCGAAATGCTATTTATTATGGCTGCCTACGCTGCTCGTTCTCCGTTTGCTGAAGTTGGCGCACATCGTGAAACCCTTCAGGTCATGGCATATGAGCCTATGGTGCTCCCTGCTTGCAGTTGCATATTTCTTGGCAACGGGAAGTTTCGATGTTGAAGCTGTCATTCATGTGCCTACCCCTATTATTGGGTCTACCGTTGGCGTCTTCATTGGCATGCTCTTTATCCTGACCATTAAATTGCGTAAGTCCCCGTTCGATCTTTCCCTATTCGCATCACGCGCACCAGGATTTGGTAAAGGGCGTTACCACAGAAATGTCTGGTAGGGTTCTTGGCATGGTTGACATTATGCATTGGTGTGAAAAACGTGCTGTTCATGGCGTGGATTGCCTTATTCTTCGTATGGAGCAGCCCCATTTGCATATTCGTCGTGATCGTAGCGGTAGCGTTGGTTTATTTCCTTGAAATCTGGATTGACAACAACTTCGCGCGAGTTAAATGGCAGCTGATGCTTAAGTCAGCCTGGATCGTTACTCTGGTTTTGCAGGCATCAATATTGCCCTTCTTGTATACCTGTAAGGAGAATCAATGTCTCATATCTCGAAATCTCCTTGGATCATCCATTACGATGCGTCCAGCTGCAACGGCTGCGATATCGAAGTCCTTGCTGCCCTGACACCGCTCTACGATGCAGAGCGATTTGGCGTGGTAAATACTGGCAACCCTAAGCATGCTGACATCTTCTTAGTCACCGGAAGCGTCAATGAGCGAAATATCGATGTTGTCAAAGAAATCTATGACCAGATGGTAGAGCCCAAGGTTGTGGTTGCTTGCGGAATATGCGCATGCTCTGGCGGTATTTTTCACGATTGCTATAACGTAATTGGTGGAGTGGATAAAGCAATTCCAGTCGATGTCTATGCTCCTGGCTGCGCGGTCCGTCCCGAGGCTATCATCGACGCTGTCGTTGAAGGCGTTGCCGTTCTTGAGGAAAAAGCGAAAAGATCAAAGAGCAGAAAAGGGGGTGCATAGCGCATGGCGATTACACAAGATTTCCGCTCAATTCCACTCGACAAGCTCATCGACACCTGCAAAGAGCGCAAAGACGAAGGTTACCGTCTAGCTCAATTATGTCCCAAGCTTGAGCGAGATGATTCGATCACGCTCATCTATACCTTCGTCAAAGAGTCCGAAATGATTAACTACAAGGTCTCTGGCATCAAGAAAGGCGTTACCGAGGTTCCCTCAGTAACTGAATTATTCATTGCTGCTTTCGTTTTTGAAAACGAAGCACATGATCTGTTCGGTGTTAACGTTGTCGGAAACCTTATCGATTTTCAGGGGAAGTTCTATTCCTTTGCTGAGGGCGTTGAAGCGCCTATGACCATCGTTACCCCCGCCCAACTTGCCGCTCGTGAAAAAAGCAGCTAAACTTGCCGCCGCAAAGGCTGCACGTGCAGCAAAGGCAAAGCAGCAAGCTGCTGTACCTTCAGGCCAAGGCGATGAAGAGCTAGAAGCCAAACTGTCAAAGATGGACCCCGAAAAGCCGCAAAGGTCCGTGCTGCCATGAAGGCTAAAGCAGCAAAGGCAGCCAAGTCTGCTGCCGCCTCAAGTAACAACGATCTTGAGGATAAGCTTTCTGGCATGGATCCCAAAAAGCTGCTAAAGTTCGTGCGGCAATGGAGGCAAAAGCAAAACGACAGGCTGAAACCGAAGCCAAAGGAAGGTGAGTAGCAATGGGTAAGGCTCAAGTAATTCCCTTTGGCCCTCAACATCCGGTGCTGCCAGAAACCGCTTCATCTTGATCTTGTAGTCCAAGATGAAACCGTTGTGGATGTTCTTCCTCAGATTGGTTTTGTTCATCGTGGGCTTGAAAAGCTTGTTGAAACACGGGACATTCATCAATACATTTATGTTGCTGAGCGAATTTGCGGCATTTGCGCTTTTGGCCATAGCTATGGATACGCGCAGACCATTGAAAACATGATGAATGTTGAGGTGCCTGAACGCGCCGAGTTTCTTCGTGTGATCATGCATGAGCTTTCACGTATTCACTCCCATTTGCTTTGGATGGGCTTGGCAGCGGATGCGTTCGGCTATGAGGCGCTTTTCATGCATTGCTGGCGTCTGCGCGAACGTATTCTCGACATATTTGAAACTGTTGCAGGTGGTCGCGTTATTCTTTCATACACGTTGCTCGGTGGTGTTGCTAAGGATATTGAGGCACCGACTCTTTGCGGCAATCAAAGACACCCTTAATTCTCTAAAGAAGGAATACGCTGAAATCTGCAACGCTTTCCTGAAAGACTCCTCCGTAAAGAACCGTACCGTTGGTGTTGGTTTAATCGACGAAGAGCATGCGCGTGAGTATGGCATGGTTGGCCCCTTTGCTCGCGCTAGCAATTTCAACAATGACGTTCGCTGCTTAGGAATTGGCGCTTATGGCAATCTCTCTTCATTTGAGCCTATTCTCGATACTCAAGGCGATTGTTACGCTCGTATAAAAGTACGTGCGAATGAAGTACTCAATCCATAGATATCGTTAACGAGCTTATCGATAAGATTCCAGATGGGTCTATCTTGAATCCTGTTAAGGGTGCTCCAGAAGATGGTGCTGAGGCATCAAACATTTTGGAGCAGCCTCGAGGTGAGTGTATTACTACGCTGCCGGTAATGGCACTAAATATCTCGAGCGTATGCGTATTAGAACGCCTACTTCTCAAAACATTGCTGGCATGACCATGGCTCTAAAGGGATGCGAAATATCCGACGTCAACATGATCGTCCTTACTATCGATCCCTGCATTAGCTGCACAGAAAGGTAAGACCCATGGGTGGTTTCAAACTTGGCAAAATGACCCTTCGGTCTCTTTTTGGAAAACCGGAAACGGTTCGGTATCCATTTGAGGAGCCTGAACACCCCGCTGCATTGAGGGGAAAGGTTGTTTTTAACCTAGATAACTGCATCTATTGCGGTATCTGCGAAAAACGCTGTCCTACTGGTGCAATATCGGTTAATAAGAAAGACAGCACCTGGTCAATCGATCATTTAAGTGCATTCAATGCGACACTTGCGTACGTGAATGTCCTAAAGGTTGTCTTTCAATGGATGCTGTCCTGGTGCATCCTTCCACGGTTAAAAGGTAGAAACATTCAGAAAACCTGAACCCACTGCAGAGAGGAAAAGGAAGCACTCGCAAAGAAAGAAGCAGAGAAAGCTGCTAGAATCAAGGCAGCGAAAGAAGCAAAGGCGGCTAAAGCTGCTGCTGCAAACGAATCGGATGCGTAGCGAGCTGCTTCTTTGCTTACAACGGTACATTTTAGAACCGGGCCTCATGGCCCGGTTCTTTCGTGAAGGGGACTAATATGGGACAAAGCACCGACTACAAAGTTAGCGATAAGGTTTCACTATCCCAAATCTGCTATCCGCAATTCGACTCTGCATGATTCCCGTCTTCCTGCTTCTTCTTTTCAACGATTTCAACTTGGCTGCTACTCTTGTATTTGCTGTTGCTGCCTCGACTGACTGGGTAGATGGCCAAGTTGCTCGTCGTACCAATTCTGTTTCCAAGCTTGGTCAGCTTCTTGATCCATTTGTTGATCGTCTCCTTATGATTTCTGGCGTATTGGGCTTGTTCCTTGTTGGTCGTCTTCCTCTTTGGATCATTGTCCTTGTCGTTGCTCGCGATCTTCTTATGCTCGTTGGTGGAAGCTACCTTCTTTCTCGATGGAAGGTTCGTGTACCGGTTATTTATCTGGGCAAGTTTTCTACCACTTGCCTCTATATCGGTTTTGCGGGAATTTTGCTCAATGCGCCTTTGCTCAACGGTCTAGGCATAGTTGGAGTCTCGTGGCTGCCTGGGCTTTGTGCTGGCTTATACTCATGGGGCTTCTGGTTTACCTATTTAGGGCTAATTTTGTGCATTATCACTACCTCCTACTACATTGCAAAAGGCGTTAGTGGCATGAAAACGGCCATGGCGTTAGAAAAGAAAGCGGAACCGCAACCGATAATCCTGAATAACGTATGACCGATAAGAGAAGAAATAATCCTCGCAATTCCGATGCAACGCATCGTCAGTCTCGTTCGCAAAAAATCAGCCAGAGGCAATCTCGCAGTGGCAATACGGCAAGTCACCCTCGTTATAGCACGTATCCGCCGCGAAGGCCTTCAAACCCTGAATCCGTTGAACGAACCCTTCGCTCCTCAGAGCGAATTAACCGCATACGTGAACAAGGTGCTAAGAGAACTCAGGTGCAACCCCCGAGACAACCGGTTAATCAGGCCAAAAAGAAGCAGTCGCAATCAGCTTCTAATTGCCCTGTTTCCAAACCTGAACGCAACCAAAATGCTTCTATGCGAGGGGTGCGTCCTAGTTCCTCACGGGCGGAGATAGGCTCTCAGCGACCGAGCAGTAGCGCTCGTACCGCATCTAGGCAAAACGACGCCTTGCCACGCAATCGCGTAAATGCTGTACAGCGGCAAATTAAACCAAACCGGTCAAGGCATTCTTCTTCTGATTTGGGTCAATCCCATCTTGTAAAGGGAATTTACTCTCAAAGAGAGGTTAGCGGAAATCGCCCTTCTTCAAGGGGGCGGCCTCGGTCGTGCGTCCAATGCTGGCGCTAGAGCTACATCGAGCCACAAAAGGTGACCTCATTTAACAAAATTGCCGTCGTGTGCGTCGCGCTGCTTGCGGTTTTAGTTTTCTGTGGCGTAGATGGCCTTATTAATGGAAATAAAATCTATGAAGGAGTTGTGATTGGCGATGTCGCCGTTGGCGGACTTACGAAAGACGAGGCGGTAGACCGTGTTTCGGTGAATACTCCCAACGTGTTTCTTCAAACGTTGCAACCTTCTTCACTACGCAAGATAACTTAGACAACCCTAAAAATAGCGACACCGATGCAAACATCGAGGAGCAGATCTCATACGAAGAATCTTTGTCGAATCGTACTCAATGGACGATTCCGAGCAATGAAGTAGAAGCTACGCTCGATATTGACTCCTTGTTGAGCAAGCCTTCGAGGTTGGCAGGAGCGACGGCAGCATTTTTGGGCGCATTGGTGCAGGTATTTTTGGCAAAAACATCCCATTAATTTGCTCTTACAACGATGAGAAGATCACCTCATTGTCGGATCAGATGACTTCCGTGGTAGGGAAAAGAAACGCATCAATTTCGGAATCTCCATTAACAATGGCGTTGCATCAGTCACCAACGGAAACGACGGCAATGAAGTGACTACCGAGTGGCTTACCAGCCATCTGAATGAAACATTTTTGGGCACCGAACCATCAACCAAAACCGTTCTCGAAACGCAATACATGCCACTTCAGGCCAATGAAAATGATGCTAAAAAAGCAGCAGATACCGTAAATGCATCAATTGCCGCTGGAGCTTCATTCGTCTATGGGGATCAAACATGGAACGCCTCTTCTTCTGATTTGGGAAACCTTATTACTACCAATCTCCTGGAAGAAGGGAAGGACCATTGGGTACTTACTCCCGTGTTTGATGATTCGAAAACGAAGAACGCTCTTCTTTCGTCGCTTCATTCAAATATCGACTCTGACGGACTTCAGGTTTCATTTACTAAAGACGGCAATGGCCAGATAGTGGTTTCCTCTAACGCGAAGGAACTGCTCCTGTCGCGAGCGATGTGATGGATGAGCTGAATACTACCTTTTTTCGTTTCAGAAACGCGCACTCAGGCTCCGCAAATCAGTGTGCCTTCTGCCGACATACCATCTTCTCTATCGTTTGAAGACGCAAAGTCATTTGGCTTGATCACCGATATATCTTCGTTTACCACCCAATATTCGTCAGGCAACGAAGCTCGTGTGAACAACATACACACTGCTGCAGATTTGCTTTCGGGCTCTATCGCCAAAGCCAATGGCGGCTCGTGGTCCTTTAACGACATAGCCGGTGAAGCTACCCCCGATAAGGGCTATCAAGCTGCTGGCGCTATCGTTGGCGGCGAGTATTCTGATGCCGTAGGTGGAGGGATATGCCAGGTCGCAACAACCGTATTCAATTCGGTTTACCTTGCGGGCTATCAATTGAAAAAAGGTACAACCATACGCTTTACATTGAAAGCTACCCTAAGGGCAGAGACGCTGCCATCGCCTATCCTGATCTTGACCTGGTCTGGAAAAACGACACCACTTCCGATGTTTTTGCTGATGATGTCATACACCTCAACATCGGTAACCGCTACACTATGGGGAAGTCGATCCTGAGTATCAGGTTTCTACGGAATACGGTGAATGGAAGAAGGGTGAACCGTATTCAACCACGTATAAAACCGATAATACGGTGGCCTCTGGTAAAGTACGTAAAAAACAACGGGCGTCGACGGGAGCAGCATTACTATTGTTCGTACGGTGAAAGACCATGAGGGCAAAGATCCTTCATGAGGATAGCTTCACCTCTACGTATGCCCCCAAGAATAAAGTGATTGTCAAAGGCAGCTTAATGGCGCGGAAGGAGCCTTTAGTGTGCTATCAGCCGGATATTGAGACCATGTCGCGTGAAGATCTGGAAGCTCTTCAGCTGGAACGTTTGCAGGCATTGGTAAAAGCGGGTTTATGAGAAGATCCCTTTCTATAAGGAGTCTTTCGACAAAGCAGGGATCAGCCCTGAAGATATCAAGTCACTAGCCGACCTCACAAAGCTTCCTTTTACAGTTAAGCAGGATATGCGCGACGCTTATCCTTTCGGATTATTTGCTGTACCACGCAAAGAGGTAGTTCGAGTTCATTGTTCATCTGGCACCACTGGTACTGCCACGGTAGTCGGCTACACTCTGTGAAGGATCTTGAGAATTGGGGCGACTGCTTTGCTCGCGCGCTTTATGGCGCGGGATGCGGTCCCGATTCTACCCTACAAATCGCCTATGGTTATGGTCTGTTTACCGGTGGCCTTGGCGCCCACAATGGGGGAGAGCGAGCTGGCTGCACCGTTCTTCCTATGTCTACTGGTAACACTAAACGTCAAGTTCGTCTCATGAAGGACTTCGACGTTGACTGCCTATGCTGTACGCCCTCTTATGCCTTGAATATCGCAGAGGTCGCAGAAGAAGAAGGCTATGACATTCGCGAATTCCCAATCCATGCTGGTATTTTAGGTGCGGAACCGTGCTCAGAGGCAACGCGCGCTGAGATCGAGCAAAAAATGGGCATTCAGTTTTACGATATTTACGGACTTTCTGAAGTAATGGGCCCTGGTGTTGCCTGCGAGTGCGAAAAGCAGCACGGCCTTCATGTTTGCGAGGACCAGTTCATCATCGAGATCCTTGATCCTAAAACCCTTCAGCCTGTTCCTGATGGTGAATGGGGAGAAGTGGTATTCACCACGTTGTGCAAGGAATGCTCTCCTTTGGTGCGTTATCGCACTCGAGACATCTCGCGTATTCTTGTGGGCGAGTGCGAATGCGGCCGTACCTTCCGCCGCATGGATCGAATTGCTGGACGTACCGACGACATGATGATTCTCCGTGGCGTAAACGTGTTCCCTCTCAGATTGAAAGGAGATAGTATTGTTCCCCGAAATCGCTCCCTCAGTACCAGCTCATACTCACCACGAAGGGCACGCTTGACCATGCTGAACTTCGTGTGGAAACTGTACCTGAATTCCCATTCGACGAAATTCGACGTCTCGAAAGCTTAAGAAAGACCTCCAGAAGGCTCTGAAGGAAAATCTCCAGATTGCTGTTGATGTCAAGATCGTTGAACTGAAACCATTGAGCGCGCTGAGGGTAAAGGCAAAAGCGCATCATCGATATGAGGGAGAATTTGCACTAATGATTTCGCAGCTGACTGTATTCCTGGAAAACGAAGAAGGCCGTCTGGCAAGTGCTGTCCGTACCATTTCCAATGCTGGTATTAACATGCAGGCATTATTCTTGGCAGATACCGCAGATTTTGGCATTTGCGCATTTTTCTGCATACTAGAAAGCGTGCGCGGCTTTGATCGACGCTGGTTATCGCGCCAAGCTCATTGATGTGGTAGCAGTTAGGTTTCAAATAAACCTGGCGAACTTGCTAACGATGGACTATCTGAATGACACCAACGTAAATGTTGAGTACGCCCATTGCTTTATCGTAGGTACGCCACTACGATGTGCTAGGTTTCCGATCCTTCGTTGGACGTGAAGCTTTCTGCCAGCTGGCTTCGATGTGTGCAAACCGGAAGATATTTATGCCATTGACTAATAATCGCGTTTCCATCTGGTTTTATTGGTAAGCTTGATGTGCCGCCGCTGTTTCTCAAAGCGCTGGCGGCATCGCTTTTTCGAGCGGCCTTTGCGGATGTTCGCTCTTCAGACATTATTGCTGGTCTTGCGTTTCAGGATCGTGGCCTTGCCGCATCAGGCTGCCCAAAATATCGTCGCCGAGCGTTCGATCGTTGTAGACGGGCAGAATGGAACGGGTGTATTTCGAGGCGCGATGCTGATTTCAGGTGCAGATTGCGTCAGTTACAAAACAATGACCGCAATCGTTGCTTTGGAGTACGGCTACAGAACACTACTATTACGGTTCCAAAATGCTGCTTCAATTAATTTGAGTCGTCTGCAATGCTTCAAGCCGGCGATTCAATGAACCTTGAAAGTCTGCCTTAAAGGCAATGATGATATGCTCGGGCAACGACGCTGCAACTGCTATTGCAGAATGCATGAACGCGATTCTATCAGGGACACCCTAAAAAAAGGGCGATCCCAATGTACCCGATGGGTGCCTACGATGCCTTTGTGTATGCGATGAATAAAAAGCCAAAAGCGCGGCATGGATGACTCGCTATTCGCAAACCCTCACGGGCTCGATTTTGAGCAATATTCTGCAGACATGCATTGTTCGGCGCGTGATGTTGCCAAGATGTGCACTGAAGCAATGAAAGAGAACGAGACCTTCGAAACATTGTTTCCGAAGCCACTACTATTCAAGTGCAAACGCAATGGCCAGCAGGCTGATGTTAGAAAAGCTCGAATCGACTGATGTTCTTTGGGGACTTACGATGGCGCCTGCGGTGTTAAAGACTGGTTTCACGGAAAGGCAGGGAGTGTTTTGCCGGAGCTGTTCAACGTGATGGCAAAATCCTTTATTCAATTGTGCTTGATTCAAGCACAGAGGCCCTAACGTTTTACCGATGCGACTACTCTTGATGATTGGGTTTATGACAACACTATCGATTACCCCTTGGTGCATAGTGGCAGAAACCACTGCTTACCCTGACAAGCACAGGTACTACTGCAACGGTTCCTGTTGTTGCCAACGTAAGTCATTCTGGGTGGATGGACAAAACCTTCAAAGGCAACGCTTTCTGACCCAACTGCCTCGGTTAGGTGTTTTCACTCGATGGAAAATGTAAGTCAGGACGTTCAATTCGATACGGTTTCAGGCGATGTGAAGCCTGGTCAGAAAGTCGGTACGGTTACGTTCTATCAGCATAACGAAGTTATAGCCCAACAGGATCTCGTTGCCGCAGAAAATTGCCCGGCGCCAAACCCCATTGAGGGTATCGGGATCTGGTGGAATCGTTTATTTGCCGGTTTCTCTGGCGAAAACCCAAGCTGACAGCTCAGTCGTGAATAGCACGCCCTTAATTTACGGCAGCAATGCAACTATAAATACAACCAAGGAGGGTAAATGAAAACTTGTCCTGTCTGCAATGGTCCCATGGACGATTCGGCTCAATCCTGCTCGTCGTGCGGTTACCATCTTCAGGGGTTCGACTCAAAATTCGAAGCAGTATCGCTTGAGACCTCGGGCCGGAAACCATACAGGTCACCTCAACAATCCCCACGCTTACCGTTTTTGCAGGGCAAGCAAAAGGGAATTGTATATAGCCTTGATGGAAACAAAGCAGTTATCGGTCGTTCGCCTAAATGCGAAATCTTTCTAAACGATATGAACGGTGTCGCGTAAGCATGCGGTATTGGGCGTGTTGCCGACGGTTGGTCTATCAAGACACTGATTCGTTCAACGGTGTATGGGTCAATAACACCAACGTTGACCATGTGATGCTATCCGATCGAGACATCATCAGATTGGTTGTTTTGTGCTGCGCTACGCAGAATAAGCTTTTTAAGTAAGAGGTGTAGTAATGAATCTTTTTGTCCGGCAACGAGGCAATTGCCCGCGGTGCCTGGGAAGCTAGGTTGCTATATTGGCGCAGCGTATCAGGTACTCCCTCAACGGAAACGATGAGTCGTTTGAAGCTGCCTGGCGTATATGCGGAATGGTGCCCAAACGAAAAGTTGCTCTTGAAGTTGCTGTCGGTGCATCGGCTGCAGGTGCGCGTGTCTTGGTTACCATGAAGCACGTTGGTGTAAATGTTTGTGCTGACCCATTGTTTACGGCAGCCTATACCGGCGTTAATGGCGGCCTTGTCATCCTTGCCGCCGATGACCTGGTATGTTTTCCTCTCAAAACGAACAAGACTCTCGTTACTACGCAATGGCTTCTATGGTGCCAATTATGGAACCAGCAGATTCTGCAGAAGCGCATCAATTTGCGAAAGACGCCTATGGCATCTCGAACAATTTGACACTCCCGTAATGATGAGGTCGACTGTTCGCATTTCCCATACCAAAACTCCCGTTGAAGTGGGGGAACGAACTGAGGTTGCAAAGCGTCCCTACGAAAAGGATTGTGCGAAGTGGGTAATGATGCCTGCTTTCGCTAAGCCCAGACGCAAAGTGCTTGTTGAGCGCATTGGCAAGATTCGTGAATGGGTCGAAACCTGCCTACAATTCGATCGAGAGAAACACCCCCGAAAGGATCGAGCAAAGGGTTGGAATCATTTGCGCAGGGCGGTTTATCAGCATGTTAAAGAAGCGTGTCCTGATGTAGACATCTGCAAGCTTGGCGTTGCATGGCCTTTTGCAAAAGCCCTCAATGAGTTGCCGAGGCGTTGATGAGCTTCACGTCGTTGAAGAGGCATCGACTTATCTTTCTGATGCCGTTAAGGCAACTGGCGTAATTCTCGATCCCTTCCAGGTGCCCCTTCCTGCTGATGGAGAAATCCACCCCGCAGATATCCTTCGTTCGCTTGGGCGAAAGCTTCCGCAGCATCGCGATAACGAAAACGATATCCCTAATCGTCCACCTGGATTGTGCCCTGGTTGTCCTCATCGCGTGATCTTTAAAGAGCTTTCACGCTTGAAGGCGGTGTTACCGGAGATATCGGATGCTATACGCTTGGCGCATTGCCTCCGCTTTCGGCCATGGACACAACCCTTGATATGGGTGCATCGGTATCGATGGCCCATGGTTTCGAACTTGCGTTGGAGGAACCGAACATCGTCCCGTAGTGGGTGTTATTGGTGATTCCACCTTTGCCCATTCAGGTCTCACTTCGCTCATCAACACCGTATACAACAAGGGCGCAGGAACGGTGTGCATCCTCGACAACCGCACTACCGCTATGACCGGACAGCAAGGCAACCCCTTCAATGGGGTAACCCTGCAACATCGTGAAAGCCGAGAGCTCGATCTTCCAGGCATACTCAATGCAATCAGGGTCGATCATGTTCAAACCGTTGATTCCTTTAATGTTAAAGCGGTTCGCGCGGCCCTTAAAGAAACTACGAGTCGAGATGAACTTGACGTGATCGTTTTCCAGGGTCCTTGCGTTTTGTTAGACAAGAGTCAAAGGATCACTACGTCGTAACCGACAACTGCAATGCGTGCGGAATCTAAAAGACCATTGGATGCCCTGCAATTGCCTGCGACCCTGAAACTGGCATTTCCTCCATTGATCCCGACTTGTGCATTGGCTGCGATCAGTGCCGTCAATACTGTAACTTTGATGCGATTCAGCCCTGCGAAGGAGACCAGCGATGAGTGACCAATCGGTATATACCATTCTTTTATGTGGCGTAGGCGGTCAAGGTACCATTACTGCTGCTGATCTTCTGGCGCGTGTCGCAACAGCTGCAGGAAAAGATTGCAAGGTATCCGAGATTCACGGCATGGCTCAGCGAGGCGGGCGGTTACTACCGTAGTTCGATTCGGTGACGACGTCGCAACCATGGTCTGTGATGAAGGCTGCGCGGATAGCGTTGTTTTCTTTTGAAGTAGTGGAAGCCCTTCGCAACATTGCCTTCCTCAAGGAGGGCGGATCGCTTGTCGTCAATGACGAATCGATTAACCCCCTGCCGGTCCTCACGGGCATGGCCTCAATGCCTAAAAATGCGCGTGAACGCCTAAAGGAGATGGACGCTACTCTTATCCCTGCAAGCGAAATTGCTCGCGAGGCAGGCACTACCAAGTGTGCCAATGTTGTTCTTCTTGGCGCTCTCTCCGTTTCGCTTCCCTTCGAATCCGAACTGTGGGAGGAAGTCATTCGAGGAAAGGTTCCTCCGAAAACTATCGACATCAACATTGAAGCATTTAGGCGCGGCGCGCGCGTTATGCACGAGGGGAGTAGCAAGAAATGAGCATTAAGCAAATTAGCGTTTTGTCGAGAATCGTCCGGGCCATCTTCAGCGCATTCTTGCCCTTTTCACCGAAAAGGGTATTAACGTGCGCGGGTACAGCTGCTCTGATACTGGCGACTATGGTATCGCGCGCTTTATCGTGGACAAACCCGAGAAGGCTCTTTCGGTGCTTGCCGAACGAGATGTAGCAGCTACTTCTTCCGATGTTGTTTGCCTGGTCTTGAAGGACGAGCCCGGTGAGTTGGAGCGAGTGTTCGGCCTTATGGCGGAGTCTGGCGTTAATATCTCCTATAGCTATTCGCTGATCTCTACCTACATTGCATTTAAGGTAAACGACCCAAGTAAGGCCGAAGAATACCTTTCCGAACAGGGTATTTCCTGATCAACCAAGACGATCTTGCTTTAAGAAAGCGTAATGTGCCATGACTCAACAAAACGACACTTCTCTGTTCCAACCTGAAATTGAAACTTTGGACCGCAATGACATTCACGCCATTCAACTTGAAAAGCTGAAAAAACAGGTTGCCATGGTATACGAAAAGGTTGAATGGTATCGCAACAAAATGGATGAAATGTGCGTATCCCCGTCCGACATTCAAACCTTGGAAGATGTGAGAAAGCTTCCTTTTACTGATAAAACCGTTTTGCGTGACACGTACCCCTACGGCCTCTTCGCTGTTCCTCTCGATAAGATCATTGAGCTTCATGCTTCCTCCGGCACAACCGGTAAGCCCATCGTTGTCGGCTACACCCATCGTGATATGGATGTCTGGAGTGATTGCATTGCTCGATTAGCAATGATGGCAGGCGTCAAACCGGGCGATCGCTGTCAGATGGCATTTGGCTATGGCATGTTCACTGGTGGCTTTGGTCTTCACTATGGCCTTCAGAAGCTGGGCTGCATGATGATCCCCGCAGGCTCCGGCAATACGGAACGTCATCTTCAGATGATCAATGACTATGGCACTACCGTTCTCATTGCTACTCCCTCTTACGCGCTTCATATGTGTGAAGTTGGCGAGAAGAAGGGTTTCGATTGGGCATCAAGCTCTCTTCGTATTGGACTATTCGGCGGCGAACCTTGCCCTCCCAAAATGAAGGAAGAAATCGAGCGTCGTATGCATCACTTGCACAGACAACTATGGTCTCACCGAGGTTATGGGTCCTGGTGTATCTGGGGAATGTCTTTGCTCAAGAGATATGCAGCACATTGCCGAAGACCATTTCACTCTGGGAAGTTGTTGATCCAAAAACTGGCGAACCCGTTCCTGAAGGGGTAGGGGAGGGCGAGCTTGTCATTACGCCTCTTGATAAAGAAGGTATTCCTGTACTTCGCTACCGCACCCACGACCTTACCTACGTTGTTACCGAGAAATGCGAATGCGGTCGCAGTCACGCTCGCATGAAAAGGTTCGCAAGCGTAGCGACGATATGTTGATTATTCGTGGCACTAACGTATTTCCCTCGCAGGTGGAGGATATTCTTTCAGGAATCAAAGGGAGTTACCCCCGTTTTTACCGCATCGAGGTCGACAATGAAACTGGACTCGATCGCATGAAGATCAAGGTTGAAATTGAGCCTTCTGCTCTTAGCGACTCATATGAGGAAATGGATCGCTTCCGCAAGATGATCGCTACAAAGCTCAAGAAACCATGCTTGTAGCTTCCGAGGTACAGCTCATTGAACCTGGTGGAATTGAGCGCAGCTTTGGCAAACAAGCACGTGATAGACAACCGTAAATAGCATGTGTACGCAATTGCCTAAGATTAAATCAATAAGCCCTTCTTCTCGAAAGGAAGAAGGGCTTCCCTTTATAGCGACTATACGCATGCCTCGCACACGGATAGCAGTAATAATCGAAACCCCAATTTAGAAAACAGACCGATACAGGGCAATGCTGTTGTTGGCAGATTTGCGCCTACGCCATCTGGGGAAACTGCATCTAGGTAATCTATTCTCATTCATGGTGGCTTATCTTGTAGCTCGCAGAGTCGGTGGTTCGGTTCTAATGCGTATCGAGGACCTTGATCCCGCACGATCAAAACAAGTATATGCTGACGGAGTGTTCAGAAATCTTGAAGCGCTCGGTTTCGAATGGGACAACCAACCTGTTTACCAAAGCTCCCGAACGGAAGCATATCGAGAGGCATATCAAGAACTCGATCGAAAGGGACTCCTATATCCTTGCTTTTGCACACGCTCAGACCTGCACTCTGCAAATGCGCCTCACTTTGGAGAAGAAGTTCTTTATCAAGGGACTTGTCGAACCCTAACAAAACATGAGCAAGAAGAAAAGCAAAGCGACGAAGCCCGGCAACCCGTATTGCTGTACCTGCCGAACGTTTTGCGTTTAGTGATCTTTTTTCAGGGACCTCAATCATTCAGCCTAGCTGAATGCTCTGGAGACTTCATAGTCCAACGCAGCGATGGTGTATATGCATATCAACTCGCTGTAACCGTTGACGACGCTTGGATGGGCGTTACTTCGGTAGTCCGTGGCAGCGATTTGCTCACCTCGACACCACGTCAAATGTATCTGCAGAAATGCTTGGATATGCAACGCCAACGTATGGGCATATTCCGCTGCTCGTAGATTCTGATGGCCATCGCCTTGCAAAGAGAAACCAAAGTACTGATATCGATTATCTGCTCAATGAAAGGCGCATAAAACCAGAATGCCTTCTTGGGAAGATAGCCTATGCGACTGGAATCGTCGATGAAATGAGAAGCTTCTCGCTTGAAGAGCTTGTACGTTACGCAAATCTCAAAGCACTTAATATGAAAAAAAGAACTTCGTGTTCCAGATTCCCTTTTCTAAACCCAGCTCATAAACGACCCAGAGGTCAGTGACAGGCAATAGAACGCACCAAGTATCACATTGAGCATCACGATTTGCGACATTGCCGCATCTCTTGTCTTTTGATTCAGAGGATTATTTAAAATTGCTCGCAATACAGGGAACGCCGCTAAGACCATAATCATCACAATCGGCATTCCAGTCGGATAGAACAAGCCAACAAGCGTACAGATAATAACCACCCATACCAATATCGCGGCATGATAGCAATTCGGTGCCGTATTTCGACCAAGGACAACAGAAATCGTTTTGCGTTGGGCATTGATGTCTTTTCGATATCGCATGTGTTGTTGGTAAAAAGGATCATTCCGATTCCGAAGATCAAAGGGAAGTGCAACCAGAAGAACCAGCGGCTCAAAAACACCAGAGAGGGTATAGCAGCATGCCCGAATCAAACCCCCATAGCAGATCACTTACAAGCTCCAGCCAGGCATATAGGATATCGGCGTTTTGCCACCCGAATAAAGGAAAACTATGAGAGCCCCCAATTAAGCCAATCGCAAGAAGAATCAGCTAGTTAAATAAACCAGATAGAAGCCCATTCCCGCAGCTATAACAAGAAAACCAATCGCAAATGCGCAGACTGATTTGGGATTGAGATTGTTGTAGACCAAGACCGCATCAAAGCATCTTCGGATGAGTTTTCCAGCCGAATCAGTGCCTTTCTTGAAATCGAAATAAATCGTTCAATACGTTAACGGCAGACTGCATAAGAATACATATAGCAAGCAACATCAAAGCAAGCAAAATACTTTACCTTGCCTGAATACGAAATCGCGGAATACACAATCGAAAACAGCACTGGCATGATTGCAGCTGCAGGTATGCGGTGCGGCGAGCTGAAAAAGCAAGGTTAAGCGTAAGAGGAGAAGAAACCTTTTTTCGAAGCGGTTGATGGCTTACCTTGTCGGTTTCTGCTGTTTTGAGGGCATAACTTGTGTGCTTGTCCTATCTGGAGTAATTTCTTATTTCGGGTCTTTATTATAATTAACTGTCGTTAAGGCATCCCAAAAATGGAAAGGAAGCCGATGGAGACATCAACAGAAATCGAAGTACGATACGCCGAGACCGATGGAATGGGTGTGGTTTATCATGCTAACTACCTCGTATATCTTGAGGTTGCTCGTACTGATTTTCTAAACAAACTCATTTCCTTACGCTGATATCGAAAAAAGCAGGCTATCTCTCACCTGTTGTGCATGTTGACCTTTCGTACAGCTCGCCCCTTCCGCTATGGCGATATCGTGGTAGTTAAAACGCATGTCTCAAAAGTTACTCCGGTTGGGACTCAATACACCTGCAAAATGTATCTGAAGGGCGAGGATACTGAAACGGCTAAGCCCCATTTCGCAGCCGTAACATCCCACTGCGTATGCGATAAAGAGACTTTCAAACCCGTCAGCCAGAAGAAATTATTTCCCGAACTATTCGAGGCATATAAACGCGTCTGCTATTCGGAATAATCAACATATGAATGAGACCCTCCCGACGGACTAGACGAGAGGGTCTCATTCAGAATAGACGTTATTAACGCTTTGCTACAAGGTCTTCATCTAGTGATGGGGATCTGCGATACCCAGTAACATGCATAAGCGCAAGAAGCTTGCCGTTTGATCCTTCATTGTGATCTCGTGGCGAGCAATCTTCTTAGAAGTGCAGGGGACTAATTCGCATCGCGCCGTTATGGTATCTCCAACTTGAGCCGAAGCAATAAAATCAATTTGTGAATTCATGGTAACCATGTTGTTCTTGATGTAATGGCTTGCAACGCCAAAGGAAAAAGTCACCCAAAGGTAAAGTAGCAACCACCCATAGGAATGCTAATACCATTGAGGCAAGTTTCATCGATTGGCATGATGCAGACAGGTAATCTTCTCCAACTTCAATGGCTTTGATGCCATTTTTTGCCGCGAAACGATCACTCGTACAATAGGGGTCGGTTTCTACAATTTCTTCTTCCTCAGCCATTATCTGGATCTCCCTTTATCTTCTATTCCATTTATGCAACTGTAGGGAAGTAGAGGCCTAGTCCCTGCAGCACAATAAAACATGGTAGCACCAACTAGTGATAGCGGGGTCAAAGCATCAAAGGTAGTTTACCCTGTTCAATTTGACAGTCCGAAACATTCAAGCAGCAGTGAAGCAATATACCGATTGATTAGCTGCAGTTCATTCTACTACTTCCAAGAGTTCAGGGTCGTACAGTGCTATCGGATAATGAGGCTCGAATAAAGGATTCTCAATACTTACTAAGCTGAATTACTTACGCGATAGAACCGCGGTAAACACCCAATCTAAAACAGACAGGCCACCAATGAATATTAGCTAGTTTACATAAGATATATTATCAACGTTTCTTTCGTGATAATGAACGGATTAGCAACCTGTGGTTACCGGCTATCAACGCCCATAACTCAAATACTCGCTAAAAAAGATAAAGAGTATCGAAGCAAGGTCTGAGAACTCTACAAAGAGAAAGATGAGCCGTTGCGGCTCATCTATCAATACTGGCCAATAACGCAAGGCGCGGCTGGCCAGGACAAGCATTAGGTATACGTCTTCAGAGCGGAAGCAGGCGGTTCCTGGAGGGACTCCGTGTGCAAATAAAGGCAATGATAATGCCTCTATTCGCACAACTTAGACACTATGGGAGACCCGCTTGAGCCAAATCCGCCTTCACCACGATCAGAATGATCAAGATCATCCACTTCATCAAAATGAATTGCTTCGACCTTCATAATTACCAATTGTGCGATTCGATCGCCAACGTGAATCTCGATATTATTTCGAGGATCTAGGTTGATAGCGATTGCCTTTAGTTCTCCGCGGTAATTACTATCTATAAGGCCAGGTGTATTAACAAGCGAAAGCCCTTGCTTTAGTGCAAAGACCGCTACGAGTGGGGCAATACAAACCCAGCATATCCATCTGGGATCTGAACAGCCAAGCCAGTAGGGATAAGACCGCGTTCAAAGGGTTTCAGCGTGATATCTTGAGTAGCGCAAAGATCATACATCGCCCTTGTAGACATTCTGGCGAGGTACTAGGGCGTGCTCACAGGGGACTTCTTTGTTGGAATGGTCAATGCGTTGCATATCAGTACAAGCCCTTCAATATCCTCGAAATTCGTCTACTGTCTTGAAAATCATATAACACTCACCAAAACGAATATAAGCAACATCATCTACTTTAGCTAAGCGCTCAGAGCCATGTCGCCAAGACTCTTAGAGCTAATTTCCTGCTTAGACGAATTACGTAGTTCGATTTCAATGCTATCGATAAGTTGCGAGATCTTCTCTGCGAAACCGGTCGTTTGCACAAGCAATCAGTAAACCGCGAAATAGTTTCTCTCGATCATACGCCTCGGAAGAGCCATCGGATTTGATAATAACTAACGGATTTTCGCTTGTGCGCTCATGGGTAGTAAACGAGACCCACATGACAAGCATTCCCACGACGGCGAATCGAGGAACCATCATCGGCGGATCGAGTCAACAACCTTTGATTCAGGATGCCCACATGAAGGACAGCGCATGAGATCTCCTTTTGAACGGATAACCTCAAGCAAGTATACAAGATATAGATATTGCTAAGCAAAACGATGACTATATTTCAGCTTATTGTGTGTGAGACTATTTTCAAAAGCACGGAAATATAGTCGTTGCTTTGCTTGATCGACGTCAATTAAGCTCCCAAAGAGAATCAAAACAAGCAGCACTAGAGAGGCTCCAGCGACACTTCTAATATATGTTATAGAGCTATCTTTCGATACAATACCTGGCTTTAAACGCCTTGTCTATTGAGCCAAAAAGAGGATCGGCGTGAATTGCAATCGCGACTTTTTCAAAGAAGTTCCAAGGACGCATTTTTTATAGGCAGTTGACGACACGAGTCCGAATTGACCAAACGATCCAAAGTTAATAATTGGCGCTGACACATTCTGCTTAAGCGAATATTCAGGCTTAAAGAGCCGCAGAGCCAACCGTGCGATACGTCACTGACACCTTGCTCATAACATGCCTCCTTGCATAGAACCTTGTTCGTGTATATACTGTAAAATCGAACATACGTTCCTGTCAACATAAATACAAACATTTGTTCTATTTAGGAGTCATAATGTCCAAACCCTTACTACGCGCCAAAAAGCGTATACGAATTCATAGAATCCCTGTATATATTGCAGAAGGTATGGTCCAACGGTGCGTGAAATTGCAGCAGTTCACCTATCCTCCTTCCACTGTTCATGTTCCTTAAAAACACTTGAAGAAAAGGGTTACATCGTTCGAGATCCTTTGAAGTCCCGATCAATCGCCCTGCCAGGCAAGCATGAGCAGAAGAGTCATTTGGCTCCACGGGTTCTAGCAACACCTTGTCATTGCCTCTCGTTGGAAATGTCGCGGCAGGAGGGCCAATTCTTGCAGAGCAAAACGTTGAAACAACTATGCAGCTTCCACGGAAATCGTAGGAGATTCCGCTTCGTTCATTCTCGCCGTGCATGGCGAATCAATGATCGAAGCCGGTATTAACGACGGAGATTATGTTATGGTTAAGAGCAACAAGTAGCTCGCAATGGAGAAATTATCGTTGCGCTGATCGATGATGGAGCAACCGTAAACGTTTCTACAAAGAGAACGACCATATTCGCTTGCAGCCCGGGAATTCAACCATGGATCCAATCATCACGCGTGATTGCGCTATTGTTGGAAAAGTAGTGGCTGTACTTCGCAAAGTTTATTGATCATC
>VOFG01004178.1_pt1 | contig 45683 bp, 76 predicted proteins | sample 5384171 | NCBI WGS metagenome assembly VOFG01 (sample SAMN12384726, study PRJNA508395) | human gut metagenome | isolation source: healthy gut F | host: Homo sapiens
CATAGATTTCAATGGCGTCCTTTCCCGCGATGTCCATGGTCCGGCGCAGCTCGATTGGAAGAACGATTCTTCCAAGCTCATCGACCTTACGAACGATTCCTGTTGATTTCATAATTATACCCCCCGTTGTTCATTTTTCGGCAAGAGCGCCGTCCCAATCGACAGGATATTACAGCGCTCCCCAAATTTTACTTTTTTTGAGTGTAACATTGAATTATGAATAAGCTATGAACAAAATTGATTTTTATAAACATTTAAGGAGAAAATTCAAATGCTGCTTTCTTACGTCTGGATCATCATGGTCATCTTGTCGATTTTTTTGCAGTATCTTGACCGGCAGGACAGCCCAGACAGGCTCCGCCGCACTCATCGGCGCTCAGAACGGCGTCACGCTGGCGCTGTCTCTGTGCGGCTCTCTCTGCCTCTGGAGCGGCTTTGCGAAGCTGACCGAGAAAAGCGGACTTGCCCGGAGGTTCTCCGCGCTGCTCCGTCCCCTGCTTTCGAGGCTCTTTCCGGAGGCCTCCAGAGACCCTTCGGCCCTCCAGGATCTTTGCGGAAACCTTAACGGCAAATTTTCTCGGACTTGGCAATGCGGCGACGCCGATGGGCATTTCCGCCGTCCGGCGGATGCATGCGCTTTCCGGAAAGCCGGACGCAAGCGACGAGATGTGCCGTCTGATCGTGCTGAACACCGCCTCCATTCAGCTCATTCCTTCCACCGTCGGTGCCGTCCGCGCTTCGCTTGGGTCGGCCCGCCCGTTTGATATCCTGCCCGCCGTCTGGCTCACCTCCGCCTGCTCTGTGACGGCAGGGCTTCTGGCGGCACGGCTTTCAGCCGGCGGTGGCGCGCATGACCGAGCTGATCGTTCCGTTTCTGCTCTGCGCGGCCGCCTGCTGCGCGCTGTATAAAAAGCAGGATGTATATTCCTGCTTCTTCTCGGCGCGCAGGACGGACTGCGGACGCTATTGTCCATTGTGCCCGCGCTGATCGTGCTTCTTTCTGCGGTGACGATGCTGCGCGAAAGCGGCTGCATCGAGCTTCTGACCGGCCTCCTGGCCCCCGGCCTGCAAATGGATCGGGATACCGCCGGAGGTCGTGCCGTTGATGCTGATCCGGCCCATGAGCGGCAGCGCGGCGCTGGCCGTCGGCGCGGATCTGATGCGCACCTACGGCCCGGATTCCCTCGTTGGCCGGACGGCCGCCGTCATGCTCGGCAGCACGGAGACGACCTTCTACGCCGTCAGCGTCTATTTCGGCGCAGCAGGCGTCCGGAAAACGCGCTACTCTTCCGGCCGCGCTCATCGCCGATCTGACCGGCTTTCTCGCCGCAGCGATCAGCACCCGGCTTTTTCTGAGCCGCAGAGGAAGCGCGAAGAATTCTGTGTGGAGACTATACTTTTTCGGGAAACAATTGCTATAATATATCCAAAATATCGAACGAATGCGAGGAATCCCACATGGAATTACTGCTTGACCTGATCTCCCGTCAGGTCTCCGATGCCTTTTGCCGAGGCTGGCTACGACGCCTCCTACGGAAAGGTCACGCTCTCCAATCGCCCCGACCTGTGCGAATACCAGTGCAACGGCGCCATGCCCGCCGCAAAGGCCTATCACAAGGCCCCATCCAGATCGCGGAGGAGGTCGCCGTGAAGCTGAACGGCAACGCGCTGTTTTCTCAGGCGGAGGCCGTAAAGCCCGGCTTTCTGAATCTGCGCGTTTCGGAGGAATATCTGACCGGCTATCTTACAGATGGCGCAGGACGCGCATTTCGGCGTGACCGCCGAGGGTGCGCCGCGCACCGTTGTGCTCGACTATGGCGGAGCCAACGTCGCAAAAGCCGCTCCATGTCGGCCATCTCCGCAGCGCCATCATCGGCGAGTCCATCAAACGCATTTACCGTTTCTTCGGCGATACCGTCATCGGCGACGTGCATCTCGGCGACTGGGGCCTTCAGATGGGCCTCATCATCGAGGGCCTGCGTGAGCGCCAGCCGGACCTGCCCTATTTTGACGAGAGCTTCACCGGCCCGTATCCCGAGGAAGCGCCGTTCACGATCTCCGACCTCGAGGAAATCTACCCCGCCGCCAGCGCGCGCAGCAAGACCGACGAAGAATTTGCGCACCGTGCCCATGAGGCCACGCGCAAGCTCCAGGAGAAGGTTCCCGGCTATTACGCGCTCTGGCAGCACATTATCCGCGTTTCCGTCGCCGATCTCCGCAAAAACTACGGCGACCTCAACGTGACGTTCGACGTCTGGCTCGGTGAAAGCGACGCGCAGCCGTATATTCCGCAGATGCTGAAGATCGTCGAGGACAAGCATCTGGCCGTCGAGTCCGAAGGCGCGCTGGTCGTGCCGGTGCAGGAGGAAAGCGACTCCAAGGAGTTTCCGCCCTGCATTCCGTCAAGTCGGACGGCGCGACGCTCTACGCCACGACCGATCTTGCCACCATCGTGCAGCGCGAGCAGACTACCACCCCGACAAGATCCTCTATCTGACGGACAAGCGCCAGAGTCTGCACTTCGAGCAGGTGTTCCGCGTCGCCCGAAAAGGCGGAGCTGGTTCCGCCCACAACGGACTTCAGCACATCGGCTTCGGCACGATGAACGGCAAGGACGGCAAGCCCTTCAAGACCCGCGCAGGCGGCGTCATGCGTCTGGAACAGCTCATCCGCGAGATCACCGACTTTGTCATGCAGAAGATCACCACCAACCAGACCGTCTCCGACGAAGAGCTTCCGGCTACAGCGCGTCAGATCGCGTTGGCCGCGCTCAAATACGGCGACCTTTCCAACCTCGCGACCAAGGATTATGTGTTCGATCTGGATCGCTTCTCCTCCTTCGAGGGAAACACCGGCCCGTATCTTCTTTACACGATCGTCCGCATCAAGTCCATCCTCGCAAAGTATCAGGGCGACGTCTCGGCGGCAAAGCTTCTCCCGCCGGAGAGCGCAGAGCAGAAGGAACTTATGCTGATCCTGTCACGTCTTGCCGATTCGCTCCGCGCAGCCTGCCGCGACTCCGCGCCGAATGTGATCTGCGCCTATGTCTACGAGCTGGCCGTCGCCGCGAACAAGTTCTATCACGACGTGCGCATCATCACGGAGCCGGACGAGGCAAAGAAGGCAAGCTATGTCGCGCTGGTCGACCTCACACGCCGCGTGATGGAGACCTGCATCGACCTGCTCGGCTTCTCCGCGCCGGATAAAATGTAAGGTTTCAAAAATTGCCGGATGCAGCGCATCCGGCAATTTCTGCAATCCCTATTTTTCGTAGGCGGGCCAGAGGCTGCGGTATTCCTGCGGCGTCAGGCCCTCCTGCTTCTTGAACTGGCGCGTAAAATACCCCAGATTCGTCACGCCGACCATCGCCGCGATCTCGCCGATCGGCTTGCGCGTCGTGCGCATCAGCTCCCTTCGCATGAAGCATTCTCTGGCAGATCAGATAGTCCGTCGGCGATTGGCCTACGTAGCGCTTGAACTGCTTTTGCAGGTGACAGGCGCTCATATTGAAGCGCACGCCCAGCTCCTCCAGCGTATGCTTCTGCGCATAGTGATTCATCAGATAGACGCAGATCTCGCGGACGGACTGCGGCAGATTGCTGGTCTGGCTATGATCCATGGCGGACAGCAGGCACTGCGTCAGAAGCCGCGTCAGAAGCACTGCCGCGCGTAGGTCGCGCTCCATCTGGCCGTTCTCCGACGAGAACCAGCTCCAGCAGCGCCTGCATCGCGCCGTAGGCCGGAGAATCGGTCGGCAGCGTTCCCACCGGCTCCGCGCCGTTATTGCGCAGAAAGCTTTCATAGTAAATTTCGCGTTCGCACCATAAAAATGCACCCAGACCACATGCCAGCCGTCCGCGTCCGGCGCAGTGCGGTAGCTCTGCTCCTCCCGGCAGTCGATCCAGAAAAAATGTCCAGGCGGAACAGGATAGCATCGTCCGCCGTAGCGCAGCTCTCCGCAGCCGGAGATGGTCAGCTTGATCAGATAGCTCTCCGCGCCCTGCCGCGTGGTATAGTAGTCCTTACCGGCGTAAAAATCCCCCGCCTCCTGCGCGTACAGAAGCGCATTTTTGGCCGCAGCCGTCGAGGAAAGGATATTCCACCGGGACTCCGGAGCCAGATCCAGCTCATAGCGCAGCTTGACGTCCATGCCGTTTCCTCCGAACAAGATAGTGTAAAAACTGAGCAACACAAATTGCTTTTCCGGTGGTATTATAGCTTATAGAGAGGATTTTGTAAAGAAATCCAAAATGTTATTTTCAACAAACCAGATACATCAAGATTGTGTAACTTATACAAAAGAAAGGAAGTCATGCTATGAAAGAAGAACTGATCCTGAAGGGCTATGAGTATGCAAAGGCGCAGTACGCCGCGCAGGGCGTCGATGTGGACGCCGCCATCGCAAAGGCAGATGCCATCCCCGTCTCCATGCACTGCTGGCAGGGCGACGACGTCATCGGCTTCGACGGCTCCGACAGCCTGAGCGGCGGCATTCAGACCACCGGCAACTATCCCGGCCGCGCACGCACCGCCGACGAGCTTCGCGCGGACATCGCGTTCGTGCGCACCATGATCCCCGGCGCGACCAAGCTCAACCTCCACGCCTCCTACGCCGAAAAGAACGGAAAGCAGGTCGACCGCGACGCCTATACCATCGACCTGTTCCAGAACTGGGTAGACTTCGCAAAGGAGCAGAAGATCGGCCTCGACTTCAACCCGACCTATTTCGCGCATCCGAAAATGGACGGCGACTTCTCTCTTTCCAGCACCAACCCCGCAATCCGGAAATTCTGGATCGAGCACGGCAAAGCGCTGCCGCGAAATCGGTCTGGAGTTTGCAAAGCAGCTCAATCAGCCCTGCGCCATCAACTTCTGGATGCCGGACGGCTACAAAGGATGTCTGCGCCGACACAAAACTGCACCGCGACCTTATGATCGATTCCCTCGATCAGATCTTTGCGGAGGACATCGACCGCAAGCTCGTACCCTGCGGACTGGAGAGCAAGCTCTTCGGCGTCGGCGTTGAAAGCTACACCGTTGCAAGCCATGAATTCTCCTATGGCTACGCCATCCAAGAACGGCCTGCTGTATACGCTCGATGCGGGTCACTTCCATCCCACCGAGGTCATCAGCGCCAAGCTGACCGCCTGCCTGCCGTTCCTTGAGGGGCATCATCCCACGTCTCCCGCCCTGTCCGCTGGGACTCCGACCATGTCATCCTTCTTGACGACGAGATTCAGCGCATCATGGACGAGGTCATCCTCAACAACTATCAGGACCGCACCTTCATCGCGCTGGACTACTTCGACGCCTCTATCAACCGTGTCGCGGCATGGGCCGTCGGTATGCGCAACGCCAGAAAGGCCATTCTCTCCGCCTGCCTCGCTCCGGCTTCCATCCGCGACGCCGAGCACAAGGGCGACCTCACCAGCCGTCTGGCTCTGATGGAGGAGCGCAAGACGCTTCCCTTCGGCGCGATCTGGGACTACTACTGCATGAAGCAGGACGCAGGCGTCGGCACCGACTGGCTTGCAAAGGTCAAGCAGTACGAAACAGACGTTCTGAGCAAGCGATAAAAATTCACGCGACCGGCTGCGGTATGTCCGCAGCCGGCCTCGCAGCGAAAAGAGGATATGATCATGACTGATTTTATGACGAAAAACAAGGAAAAGCTCGAGCAGTTTGCCGCCATGTCGCAGGCTGCCGGCAGCCGCAGCGACTATGTGCAGGGCGGCGGCGGCAACACCTCCGTCAAGCTGGCCGACGGTCTTATGGCCATCAAGGCCTCCGGCTACTGCCTGTCGGATATCCGTCCGGACAAGGCCTACGCCGTGCTCGACTATGAAGCGCTCCGCCGCTTCTACTACGGCAACGAGCCTGCTCAGCTGGCCGACGTTGAAAAGCTCGGCTCCGCCTGCGCAAAGGAAAACACGAAGCTCATCGAGGGGCATGGACGCACTGCGCCCCTCCGTCGAGGCCGGCTTCCACTCCATTCTCAAGACCTTTGTCTGCCACACCCACAGCGTCTACGCAAATCTCGCCGCCTGCTCGACCGCCTGCTGCGAGATCGCGGAAAAAGGCGTTCAACGGCGCGGACTACACCTGGGGCTGGGTTCCCTACACCGATCCCGGCGCGAATCTGACCTTTGCCATCCGCGACGAGCTTCGCCGCGTCGAGAAAAAGACTGGTAAGGTTCCCTCCGTCATTCTCATGCAGAATCATGGCATTATCGTCCATGACGACGATGCGGAGCGCTGCCTTGCCATCCACGCCGACGCCAACGAGCGATTGGCACAGCAGTTCGGCATTCACGGAGACAGCTTCCCCCGCGATCTCCGTCCGTCAGACCGGTGAGGAGGCTCTACGAGGCTGACACGCCCCTACCTGCGCGAAGCCCTCAAGAATTGCCGCTACGACTACAAGACCTTCATCGAAACGCCGCTCTACCCCGACCAGATGGTATTCCTGATTGGCACGTTCTTCATGGACAAGGAAGGCACACCTGCTGAGGGCGAATGCTATGCCGATACCAAAACCGGCGCGCTCGTCCTGCATATGGGCGAAAAGAAGGCGAAAACCATCGCCGAAACGCTGACCGCGGTCATTTTCATCATGGACACCGTCGCAAAAATGGGTTATACTGTATCTACCATGGGCGAGGCGGCCAAGAGCTTCATCGCCAACTGGGAAAGCGAAAAAATACCGCAAGAGCCTTGCGGGAAAGAAAGGTTGATCCTATGAAGAATCTGCTCGCCTTTGACCTTGGCGCCAGCAATGGCCGCGCGATCCTCGGCCGGCTGGAAAACGGCAAGATCACCATGAAGGAGCTGCACCGCTTCGAAAACAACTACATCGAGATGAACGGCGTGTTCTATTGGGATCTGCCGTATCTCTACAATCAGCTCAAGCTTGGCCTGCTTGCCTTCAAGCAGGGAAAACGTTGGTGATCTCGACTGCATCGGCATCGACACCTGGGGCGTGGACTACGGCCTGCTCGACCGGAACGGCCATCTGCTCGGCAATCCCTCGCGCCTATCGCTGCGCGGTGGACGAGGATTTTGAGGAGACCTGGAAGATCGTCGATTTCCCGACGCTCTTTGCGCGCACTGGCATCGCCAACCAGAACTTCAACACCGTCTATCAGCTCTACCGCCGTAAGCGCGAGGGCGACGTGGCGCTGGAAAATGCGCAGACGATGCTGCTCCTGCCGGATCTTCTTGGCTATTTCCTGACCGGCGAAAAGAAGTCCGAGTATACCGAGGTCACGACCACGATGCTCTACAATCCCACCACGAAGGACTGGGACTGGGAGACCATCCGTGAGCTTGGCCTTCCGGAGCATATTTTCACCGAGATTGACCGCGCCGGTACGCTCCGCGGCCATCTGCGCCTGGAGCTTGCCAAGGAGCTTGGTATAAATGAGGCAAGCTTTGCCGCCGTCGGCACGCATGACACGGCCTCCGCCGTCGCCTATCCCCGGCACCGGCAGCTTCGCGTTCTGCTCCTCCGGTACCTGGTCGCTCTTCGGCGTGGAGACGGACAAGCCGATCCTCCGCGACGATGTACGCAGCGCCAACTTCTCCAATGAGGGCACCATTCAGGGCGGCTTCCGTCCCCTGCGCAACATCATGGGCCTCTGGCTCATTCAGGAGTGCCGCCGCGATTGGATCAAGGCCGGACACACCTACAGCTGGAACGAGATCGTTATGGAAGCCGAAAAGGCGGAGCCGTTCCGCTCCATCATTGATCCCGACTTCGGCGAGTTCTTCGCCGGCGGTCAGATGATCGAGAAAATTCAGAGCTACTGCCGCAATACAGATCAGCCCGTGCCGGAGACTGTCGGCCAGATCGCGCGCTGCATCTATGAGTCCCTCGCGCTCAAGTACCGCTGGGCGCTGGAGCGCCTCGAGGAGATCAAGGGACAGCGCATCGATCAGCTGAACATCGTCGGCGGCGGCTGCCAGAACAAGCTGCTCAACCAGATTGTCGCGGATTCGCTCGACCGTCCCGTCGTGACCGGCCCCGTCGAGGGTGCAGCCATCGGCAATCTGCTTGCGCAGGCAATGGCACTCGGCGAGATCAAGGACATCGCGGAGCTTCGTGAGGTCGTCCGCCGTTCGGAGGCTGTCGCGGAATTCCAGCCGCACCATACCCCCGCATGGGAGGCCGCTTACCAGAAGCTGCTTGCTCTTGCAAAGTAAGCCTCTGCACCCCCGCAGCTTTGGCTGCGGGGTGTTCTGGTAAATGTCGTACAAACAAATAAGGAAAAAATCTGCACACATTATGTCAATTTCTGTAGACAAAACGTGCCTGCTATACTATAATATTTCTGCCTGATAATTGTACGACTCTGACCTCTGGAGGATACGCTGATGAATTCGAGGACTTGGGGATGCAAGGCTCTGACGCTTTTGCCTCTGGTTCTTTTTTTTGCTGCTGATTTTATGGATTTTTGTATTTCCGTCGAAGAGATCCGCCCCCGACGCAACGGATGCGGAGGTCGCATCCGGCGTGCAATGGCTTCAGGAGCAGGAGGCACACAGCCCCGACGACGTGGAAGCGGAGCTCAAGGCCATCCGTCAGGCGGAGCTGGACGAAAAACGGGATGAGTGGCTTGCAAAGCTCCGCAGCGGCGAGATCTCTGTCTGGTCGCTTTTCGACGACTATGCAATGCTCGGAGATTCCAGAACAATGGGCTTCACCTACTACGGATATCTGACCTCCGACCGCGTGTTCGCCGACTCCGGCGCGACCATCAAAAAGGTCATTGACCACCTGGAGGAGCTTGTCGCGCTGAATCCGTCGATCATTTTCCTGACCTATGGCATCAATGACGTCGGCATCGGGTACTGGCCAACGCCAGAGGATTATGTCAACAAAATGAGTGATACGCTCGATCTTCTCAAGGAAAATCTCCCGGATGCGACGGTCTATGTCTGCTCCATTATCCCCGCCATCGATCCCGCCTTTGAACGCGGCCCCGCATGGCGGGAGATCCCGGACTACAACGACGCCGTGCGCGCCTTTTGCGAGGAAAATGGCACGCCGTACGTGGATATTACGCAGCTCTGCGAAGAACACACGGATCTTTATCAGGACGACGGCGTGCACCTGCTGGGCGGCTTTTACCCGCTTTGGGGTACCGAACTGATTGCTGAGGTATATGATGATGTCTTTGCCCTTGAATCAAACGAATCCGCAGCTGAATGACCTGCTCCTGCGCGGCGGAAGCAGCCTTTCGCCGGAGCTGAAGGAGCAGGCGATTGACGATATTCTGGCCGAATTCGGCTCCGCGCCTGCCAAAAAAGGCGCCCGCCCAGACCGCGCCGATGCCGAAGCCGGGCTTTTCTACGGCCCCCTCCGGCCCGCTTACACCGGAGGCAGAGGCAGAAACGATTTGCGGCAGCCGCAGCCCATCGACAGAGCTGCTGTCGCCGGTCACCGCCGCGGCTCCGCAGTCGATTCCCTTTCCTACCGCTTCTGTGCAGCCGGACTCTGCTCCGAAAAGCAATGCCGCACCGGCAAAGTCCGCGTCCCCGTCCCTCGTGATCGACGGGATCGACTTTTCGGAATTTCTGAACGACGCCCCGACTGATTACTCTGATAGCTCAGCCAATGCATCCGTTTCCTCCGGCCACCCTGCGGTTGCTCCGGATGCCACCTCAGAACAGCCGGAGGCCGCAGAGTCCTCGCGTGTTGTCGATCCGGAAGCCCCGGCAAAAGCGTCCAAAAAGTAAAAAAGAAAAGAACGCCAAGGAATCCGCAGCGGAAAAGCCCGTTGTCATAGACCACGACACAGCCTTGGATGACACCGCGCCGCGGCCTGAAATTCGCCGCCCCGCAAAGCCAGGAAGCATCGTTCTTCGCATTTTCGCCTTTGCCGCCGCTCTGGCAACCGCGGGCTTTCTCTACACGCAGATGATGCAGAACCGGCAGAGCAGTGCGTCCTTTGACTCCGTCCGCAGTGCCGTTCTGCAATCGCTCGATCTGACGGATATGCAGGAGGCGGACGCGCAGATGGTGCGGCGGCTCTATGGCTTTGCACCGTCTGAAATGGACGGCTGCCTGCTCTATTATCCGGCCACAAATATGGGGGCACGGGAGCTGCTGCTCGTCAAGCTCTCCGATCTCTCGCAGCAGACGTCCGTTTCTGACGCCATTCAGGCCCGCAGGCAGACGCAGATGAAGAGCTTCGAGGGCTATGGCGTTGAACAGTATGATCTGCTCTCCAACTCCGTTGTGGAGATACAGGGCAATTATATCCTGTTCGTTGTGCATGAGAACGCAGCCGCTGCCGCGCAGGCGTTTCTGAAAGCGCTTTAAGGAGGAACCGTCGTGAATCTGAGCACGCTCTTTTTTGTCTTCGCGTTTCTCCCGGTCAGCCTGATCCTGTACCTGGTCTGCCCACGTGTCTGCTAAGAACGCACTTCTTGTTCTGATCAGCTTTCGTTTTTTATGCATGGGGTTCTCCGGTCTATCTGCTGCTTCTGCTGCTGGTAACGGTTTTCAACTATTGCGTCGGCCTGGACATTGGCAATTGTGCGGAATCGGGGCAGCGCGGCACAAAATTCCTTCTTGTGATCGGCGTACTGTTCAATCTGCTGCTTCTCGGCTTTTACAAATACGCCGCATTTGCCATCGAAACGCTCAACGCCATTTTGCCGTTCACGCTGAACGCGCCGTCTGCGGCGCTTCCGCTCGGCATTTCCTTCTTCACCTTCCAGAACCTGTCGTATCTTTCAGACGTTTACCACCGTCGCGCGCCCGCGCAGAAAAATCCGCTGGATTTCTGCCTTTATGTCAGCTTTTTCCCGAAAATGATCTCCGGCCCGATCGTCGAGTACGCACAGTTCGAGCCGCAGCTGAAATCGCATCCGGTGACGCTGTACAAGGTTTCCGAAGCTGTCCCGATGCTCGTTCTTGGCCTTGCGAAAAAGGTCCTGCTGGCCGATAATCTCGGTGCTGCGTTCCAGAGCATTTCTGCGCTCTCGTCCGGTTCGCTTTCCGGCGGGTCGGCGTGGCTCGGCGCGATCTGCTATTCGCTTCAGCTCTACTTCGACTTCAGCGGCTATTCCGACATGGCCATCGGCATGGCGAAGCTGTTCGGCTTCGACTTTGACGCCAACTTCGACCATCCCTACCTCTCTGCTTCCCTGACGGAGTTCTGGCGCAGATGGCACATTTCCCTTGGCCGCTGGTTCCGTGACTATGTGTATATCCCGCTTGGCGGCAGCCGTGTAAGCACGCCAAAGTGCATCCGCAACCTGCTGATCGTCTGGATCCTGACCGGCCTATGGCACGGCGCGTCGTGGACATTCGTGGCATGGGGCCTGTATCACGGGATTTTGCTGCTGCTGGAAAAGTATCCGCTCAAAGGCATCCTTGCAAAGACGCCCTCCCCGATTCGCCATATTCTGACGCTGCTGGCCGTCATCGTCGGCTGGGTGCTGTTCTTCTCTCCTGATTTTCCTCGGCGCTCTTCTATCTTGGGCGGATGTTCGGTGCCGGGAGCCGCGCGTTCTGGGATTCCACCGCAAAATACTACTTTGCAGCCAACTGGAAGCTCCTTGTGACTCGGCATTCTTGGCTGCGGCCCATGGATTCGGACGCTTTACCGGCGTCTCGTGTTCTCGCGGCGCAGCTGGCCGTTCTTGCCCTTTCCGCATTGCTTCTGATCGGCATTTTCCTGCTCTGCGTTCCGTATATGACGAACGCCACCTATCAATCCTTCCTCTATGCTCAGTTCTAAGCGAGGTGATCCCATGAATCCGCAAAAAAAGCGCAGGCAGGACTCTGAAAAGCAGCAGCTGATCCTTCAGCGCAACAGCCAGCTGCATGGAGTCCTTCTGGCCGCGCTGCTTGCCGTGGTTCTGCTTGTCCTCGGCCTTGTCAATCTGCTTCACACGAAGCGCGATTTCTCGGAAAATGAGAACCGAAAGCTTCAAGCCTATCCTGCACCGACAGCCGCCTCCATTCTGGATGGGAGCTTCATGTCAAAGCTGCAAGTCTGCCTTTGCAGATCAGTTCTTTGCGCGCGACTACTGGATTTCCGCCAAGCTGCGGATCGACCAGCTGCTTGGGCAGAAGGAGTCCAACGGCGTTTACCTCTGTCAGGACAATTATCTGATTGAGATCCCGGAGGCCCCCGATCAGGCAGTTCTTGGCCGGACGCTGACCGCAATGAAGAATTTCGCCGTTCAGCACGACGACCTCCGTATGACCGCGATGATCGTGCCGAACGCTTCCCTCCGTCATGCGCGACTACCTGCCAAAAACGCTCCCGCGCACAATCAGCAGGAGGATCTGTTCGCCGTCAATCAGACGCTTTCGCCCTGTATGCAGTACGCAGACGTGACGCAGGCCCTGAAGGCCCACGTCAAGGACGGCGTTTTTTACCGCACTGACCACCATTGGACAAGCCTCGGCGCATACTGCGCCTTTGACGCCTCGGCGGAGCTGCTTGGGATCGAGATGCCGATCACGAACTATCGCGTCCATGTCCTGACCAACTCCTTTGAGGGCACGCTTGCCTCTAAGAGCGGCAAGCACACCGCCGAGGATACGATCACGGCCTATGAGCCGCTCGGCACCGATGTGAGCTACTATGTGCTCTACGACAGCACGCAGGAAAAGGCCGGCTCTGTCTTTGTCGATTCTGCGCTGGATACGAAAGACAAATACACCGTCTTTTTCGGCGGCAACCATCCGCTTGTCACCATCAAAACGACCGCAAATAATGGGAAAATCCTGCTGATTTTCAAGGATTCCTATGCGAACAGCTTCGTACCGTTCCTCATCCCCTACTATCAGCAGATCGTCATGATCGATCCGCGCTATTACTACGACGATGTAGAGCAGCTTATGACGCAGCGCGGCGTTACGGATGTTCTTTTCCTCTACAATCTCAGTACCTTTCTCCGCCGATACCGCGCTTGCGGATACGCTGGGTGCGTCGAGCTGACGCGCGGAATTTCTGCATGGATAAGCCCGAAGGCAGCGCAAACCGCCTCGCGCCCTCCATTTCTTCAAGGTGTATACAGAAAAAACAGGCATGACCTCGGTCATGCCTGTTTTTTTCGCCGCAACAGCCCGGCGCAAACGCTCCGGCTTTGCTGTTATCGGAGCGTCTCCGTCACCATGCGCGCGATCTGCTCCGCTCCGTCCTTCGGAAGCTGCGTTTCCTGCGCGGAAAGCATTCTCTCCGCAGCGCGTGCGTCATAGATCAGCCGGTCGGCAAATCGCGCCGCCTCATCGACGTTGCGCGCAAAGAAGGACATTCCATGCCGCGCGAAGAATTCCGCATTCAGCGTCTCCACGCCGGGAATGGCCATCGTATGCACCAGCGGCACACCGAGCACGGCGGCCTCCGCGCTGGAGATGCCGCCCGCCTTGCTGAGCAGGACATCCGCCGCGTGCATATAGACCGCGACCTTATCCGTGAACGGGACGGTCAGGACGCCGTCGCCGTGGTATTCGGACTCCAGCGTACTGCGAAGCTCCTCGTTGCGTCCGGGAAGGACGCACAGCAGCGACTGCGCATCCGGCACGCGCCGGATGGCGTTGCAGAGCGACACCGCGTCCCCGCAGCCGATCCCGCCGGTCATAATGAGATAGATCTTCTGATCCTGCGGCAGGCCGAGCATCGCACGGGCCTCTTCCCTGCTCATAGGCGCTGCAAATTTCTCCGCGACCGGCATGCCGGTGACAAACAGCCGCTCTTCCGGCAGGCCCGCGCGGACGCAGTCCGCCTTGACATCCGGATGCGGAAGAAAGTATCCGTCAAGCTCCGTTTCAACAAGGAACGGAATGCAGGTGTAGTCGGACAGGATACCATAGCAGCGCGTCGGATACTGCCCATGCCGGCGCAGATAGGTCAGCGTCTCCATCGGGAAAAGATGCGAACAGAGCACCGCGTCGTATTCACGCTCACAGATGAAGTCGCAAAGCTGCTTCGCGTGGCGGATATTGGCCAGATACACTGGGGAGGTCACGCCCGTGGCGCTGTACATTGCCCCCGCATGGTACATCATGCCGAAAATGTCCGGAGCCTTGGTCGAAATGCGGTTGAGCACCTTGTCAAAGCTCAGCGGGCCGGGCTCGCCGAACATGTTGAGCATATCCAGAAACTCCGCCTGATGGCCAAGCCGCTGCAGCGCCTCCTTGACAGCCAGCGCGCAGTGGTTGTGCCCCTCGCCGGTGCTGCAGCTGAGAAGCAATATCTTCATTCACGAGCACTCCTTTGTAGAAAGTACTACCATCATATCGGAAATCGGCCTGTTTGTCAATTTCCCGATATGGAAAGGGCTGTACCCGGTTTCCCGGATACAGCCCTTGTTGCTTCCATGGATGTTCGCTGCTGACGCAGCAGCAATGAACTTATTCCGCTGAGGATTAGTCGTAAACCAGCAGAGCGATCATGTCATCATCGATGTTGGAGGCGTCATACCACTGAGCGCCGGTGTCGACGTCTTCAACAGCCTCGCCGTTGGCAGCCTTGACAGCCAGCTCAACAGCCTTGTAGCCGATCTGGTACGGATCCTGGGTGACGGAGCCGTAGAACCAGCCCTGACGGACCGCGTTCTTCTGAGCCTGACCAGCGTCGAAACCAGCGACGACCAGACCGTCGTACTTGCCGCCCTCAGCCAGATCCTGACCGTCGGAAACAGCAGCCAGGAAGCCGGTGACAGCGCCTTCGTTGGAGCAGAAGATCGCAACGGGGTTCATGCCGAGCAGGGAGTTGGCAGTGGTCTGGACCGCGGTAGCCTCGGTGGTAGCGGAGATAGCGACCTCAATGATGATGGCGGGATTCTCAACCTTCTTTTCCCACTTTGCGTGGCCTTCGATGGAGACCTTGCCGGGCTGATAAGTCTCGGCGATCTCAGCCATCTTGTCCACGAAGCCGGTGGTACGGCCGGTGACGGAAGCGGAGACAGCATCCTGAGACAGGCAGCCGATGATAACGGGGTTGTCGGAGGTGGCGTTCTTCATCGCCTCAACGACAGTCTCGTTCTCGTTGAACTTTTCCGCAGCGATGGCGGCAGCGCTCGTTGTTGGTGCAGGCGGTCGCCTTGACAGCGCCGGTGGTGTCGCCGGGAACGCCGGAGTCGAAGCCGATGACGGGGATGTTCTTGGAGGCGCACTCTTCAAGGATCTCGGTAACAGCGTCGGTAGACAGAGCTGCCAGAGCCATTGCCTTCGGGTTCTTGGCCATCTCGGTCTTGACCATGTTGACCTGCGCGTCGATCTCGGTCTCGGAAGCCGGGCCGTCGAAGTAGATCTCTACGTCATAGTCCTTTGCAGCCGCCTCTGCGCCGGTCTTGACAGCCTGCCAGAACTGGTGCTGGAAGCCCTTCGCCATAACGGGGATGTAGAGCTTGCCGTCGGTGGAGGTCTCGTTGTTGTTTTTCCTTGGCCGGTTCGTTCGTCGTCGAGCAGGCGGCGAGAGCGAATACCATGACCAGCGCGAGAAGCAATGCGATCAGTTTTTTCATTCTAGTATCCTCCTTAAATTTTATATCAAGCGCTTTGCGCTCAATAAACACAGATCAGTGACCTTCTCAGCCCTTCTTGACGCGGTTGGCCGCGTTCGTTCTGGCGATGTCCAGAAGCACCGCGCCGATAACGACTGCGCCGGTCAGGAAGGTCTGCAACGGAGCCTGAAGGTTGCAGGCGGAAAGGCCGGTCTTGAGGACGGACATGATGAACACGCCGATGAGGGTGCCGACCATGGAGCCGGAGCCGCCGGACATGGACGTACCGCCGATGATAACGCCAGTGATGCCGTTCATTTCCTGACCTGCGCCGGTGCCCGGCGTGATGGTCGTAGTAGGCAGCGGCATCGAACAGGCCGGACATGCCGATGAAGAAGCCGGAAAGCGTATAGACTGCGACCTTCCACTTATCGACCTTGATGCCGGAAAAGGCGGGTCGCTTCCTCGTTGGAGCCGATGGCGAAAGCATAACGGCCGAAACGGGTCTTATGCAGGATCAGCATGGCGATCAGGAAGAAGCCGATCAGCCAGAACGCGCCGACCGGGAAGCCCTTGACGCCGAAGATATCCGCGCGGATAAAGACCTTCTTGAACCAGCTGCCGACCTCTGCCGTAGCCGTCGGCCACGTCTGGGACTGCACCTTGGTGATGATCGAGCCGAGACCGGCGGCCATCATCTGCGTGCCGAGGGTCGCAATGAAGGGAGGCAGATGGAGGCGGGCGATCAGGTTGCCGTTGATGAAGCCGAACGCAACGCCGACGAAGATCGTCAGCAGAACAGACAGGATCAGGGGCCAGCCCTGCTTGAAGGAGTAGCCGCCCAGCAGTGCCGAGCACATCATGATCGTACCGAGGGTAAGGTCGATGCCGCCGGTGATGATGATGAACGTCACGCCGAAGGCCATGCGAAGCCGATGTAGTAGCTGGATTCGAGAATGTTCTTGACGGTGTCGAGCGTCAGAAAGTTCTTGCCGAAAATCGAGAATACGACATAAAGGATCACCAGTGCTGCCGGAGCCAGCAGCTTCTGCATATCAAGCTTTTTGTTTGCATTTTCATTACCCCACTTCTCTCTTCGTTGCAAGCGTCATGATTTTTTTCCTGCGTAGCCTCCGCGATGTCCAGCTCGCCGGTCTTACGGCCCTCGCACATCACGACCACGCGGTCGGACATACGCAGCAGCTCGGGAAGCTCGGAGGAGATCATAATGATCGATTTGCCTTCTTCCACAAGCTGATTCATCAGCTTGTAGATCTCGCTCTTCGCGCCGACGTCGATGCCGCGCGTCGGCTCGTCAAAGATCAGCACGTCGCAGTCGTTGAGCAGCCACTTGGAAAGGACGACCTTCTGCTGGTTGCCGCCGAGAGGCTCCGGACGAGCGTGCGGACGGTCGGCGTCTTGGTGTGTACCTTCTCGACATAGCTCATGGAAGCCTGCTCGATCTTGCGGTCCTTGACGACACCAAGGGTCGTGACGCGCTCCAGCGAGGAGAGGACCGTCTTGTCGGAAACGGAAAGTCCAAGGCAGAGGCCGTAACGTTTTCTGTCCTCGGGAGATAACCGATACCGGCCGCGACTGCGTCGCGCGGAGAGTGAATTTTGACTTCCTGGCCGTTCACACGGATCACGCCGCTCTTTCTCGGATCTGCGCCGCAGACAAGGCGCATCGTTTCGGTTCTGCCCGCACCCATCAGTCCGGCAAAGCCGAGGATCTCGCCCTTACGGAGCTGGAAGGAAACGTCCTTCACATCGTCGGAGACCAGATGCTCCGCTTCGAGAATGACCGGCGCGTCTGCGCCGACATTCGAATGCGTTTTCGGCTCCTCGTAGATCACACGGCCGACCATCATCTGAACGACCTGATCGATGGAGGTCTCCGCCGTCTCCACCGTTCCGCCATACTGTCCGTCGCGCATGACGGTGATGCGGTCGGTGATCTGCTTCAGCTCGTCCATGCGGTGAGATATGTAAATGATGCCGACGCCCGTTTCCTTGAGGCGGCGGATGAATGTGAACAGATCCTCAATCTCGCTTTCTGTCAGCGCCGCGGACGGCTCATCCATGACAAGAATCTTCGTATTATTATGAGAAAGGATTTTGCGATCTCGACCATCTGCTGCTTGGCAACGGTCAGCCGTTTGACAGGCGTTTTGCGGGAATGTTCAGATGAAGCGAATGCATCAGCTCGTCGGTCATACGGTTCTGCTCCGCCTCATTGAGGAAAATGCCCTTGGTCGGCTCACGGCCGATGTAGATATTCTCCGCGACTGTCAGATCCCATCAGGTTCAACTCCTGATGGACGATGCTGATTCCCTTGGCCTGCGCGTCGCGCGGGCTGTGGATCTCGACGGGCGAGCCGAACAGCTCGATCGTGCCCTCATCCTTTGTATAGACGCCGGTGAGGATCTTCATGAGCGTGGACTTTCCGGCTCCGTTTTTCTCCGATCAGCGCCATGACCTCGCCCGCGCGGACCTCAAGCTGCGCGTTGTCGAGTGCGTGAACGCCCGGGAAATACTTCTGGATCCCATACATTCTGAGAATCGTTTCAGCCATCTTTCTGCCACATTCCCCTTTCCATACCGAACGCGAAACGCACAAAACAAATCGCTTCGCGCACGTTCGTTTATTCTGTACTTCTAAGATAGCAAATCATTTCGACTCTGTCAACAGAAAAGTGCAAAAAAGTTAGGAATTTTTGGTTTAGTATGTTAGCGAATCACTCCGCTGCTCTGTTTTGCAGCGGCAAATATTTTTCGTCATTTTGCATTTTCATGGATTTTGTTTTTATTCCGAACAAAGCTTTTTTTGCACAATTATCTCGGAATATTTTATGCACAAAGACGAAGATTTTGAGGTTTTCAATCAAACCGCACTCGATTTTAAGCAAATCCGACAAGTGATTTGGTTGACATAATTTTATTCGTTTTTCGATAAAAAATTATAGAAATGTCCTCGGCTCATTTTTGAGCCGAGGACGAAACGATTCGTTTTTATTTTTTGCCGCAAAGAGGTTTCGATTCAGTGTTCGCGCTGTTTCGACAGTCCGTCCGCAATGAACATCGCATCCCCAAACGAAAAGAAGCGGTATTTTTCCTGAACGGCCGTCCGATAGGCGTTCAGAATATGCTCGCGGCCCGCAAATGCAGAGACCAGCATGACCAGTGTGCTCTCCGGAAGGTGGAAATTCGTGACGAGCGCGTCCATGGCCTTGAAGCGGTAGCCCGGATAGATGAAAATGTCCGTCCATGCCGACTTTTCCGTGCAGGTGCCGTCATCTGCCGCAAAGGGATTCCAGCGTCCGGCAGGATGTCGTGCCGACGCAGACCACGCGCCCGCCGCTTTTTTCTTCGTCTCGTTGATGATCTCAGCAGCTTCCTTTGGCATCATGCAGAACTCGGGTGCATATGATGCTCCGTGACCTCCTCCGCCTTGACGGGGCGGAACGTGCCGAGGCCTACATGCAGCGTGATATAGGCCAGCTTCACGCCCTTGGCCTGATTTTTTTTCTCCAGAAGCTCCGGCGTAAAATGCAGACCGGCTGTAGGGGCGGCGGCGGAGCCGTTCACGCGGGAATATACCGTCTGATAGCGCTCGCCGTCTTCGAGTTCCTCTCGGATGTATGGCGGCAGGGGCATCTTGCCGAGACGCTCGAGAATTTCGAGGAAAATGCCTTCATAGTGGAACTGCACCAGCTTGTTTCCGTCGTCACGTTCGCCGACGACCGTCGCGGTCAGCGCCGTCGCCGAAGGACAGCTCCGTCCCGGTGTGCGTCTTTCTGCCGGGCTTCGTCAGGCACTCCCAAACGCCGCCGCCCTCGTCCTTGAGCAGCAGCACTTCCACCGCGCCCATGGTCGGCACACGGTGGCCCAGCAGACGCGCGGGAAGCACGCGTGAATTGTTCAGCACCAGACAGTCGCCCGGATTCAGCAGATCGACAAGCTCGTAGAAATGACGGTGTCCGACCTCTCCGGTCGTGCGGTCCAGCGTCATAAGCCGGGAGGCGTCGCGCCGCTCCAGCGGCGTCTGCGCGATCAGCTCCTCCGGCAGGTCATAGTAAAAATCGTGTGTTTTCAACAGGTATTCCCTCTTTTTCCGGCTGAATTTCAAATATCCTTCACATTGACAGACACAGCTGCATATGCTATCATGAAGCCATATTGATTTTGCGGACACATGTCTTTCTAACAAAAACATTTTTCGCATATCCTGACATCTGCCCGCATACATTATAGTACATTTTCAGCGTACATTCAACCGCCGTATTCCGGCAATCCATTACAGATCGGAGCGAAAACAATGAAAAAATACAAGGTCGGCATCATCGGCGCGACCGGCATGGTCGGTCAGCGCTTTGTCCTTCTGGTCTCCGCGCATCCGTGGTTCGAGCTGACGGCTCTGGCCGCCAGTGCGCACAGCGCAGGCAAGCCCTACCGCGAGGCCGTCAGCGCCAAATGGCACATGGCGCAGCCCATCCCTGCGCAGGCGGCGGAAATGACCGTTCTCGACGCGGAGGCCGACGCAGAAAAGCTCGCCTCCATGGTCGATTTCGTGTTCTGCGCCGTGGACATGAAAAAGGACGAGATCCGCGCTTTGGAGGCGCTACGCGCGGCTCGAATGTCCCGTCGTCTCCAATAACTCCGCGCACCGCTGGACGCCGGATGTGCCGATGGTCGTCCCGGAGCTGAACGCCGACCATATCCGTATCATCGAGGCGCAGCGCCGCCGTCTCGGCACGCAGCGCGGCTTCATCGCCGTCAAGTCCAATTGCAGTCTGCAAAGCTATGTCCCGGCGCTGCATCCGCTGCTGCCTTTCGGCATCGACAAGGCGCTGGTCTGCACCTATCAGGCGATCTCCGGCGCCGGAAAGACGTTCGAAACGTGGCCGGAAATGATCGACAACGTGATCCCCTACATCGGCGGTGAGGAAGAAAAAATCGGAGCAGGAGCCGCTGAAGCTGTGGGGCCATATCGAAAATGACCGCATTGTGAACGCGGTCGAGCCGTCTATCACAGCGCAGTGCCTGCGCGTTCCCGTCTCTGACGGACACATGGCCGCCTGCTTTGTCTCCTTCTAAGGGTAAAGCGCCCTCCATCGAAACGATCAAGGAATGCTGGCGCAGCTTTCCGCGGCCGCGCGCAGGAGCTTCAGCTTCCCTCCGCTCCCAAGCAGTTCCTCCACTATTTTGAGGAGCCGGACCGTCCCCAGACCAAGCTTGACCGGATGCTGGAGGGCGGCATGGCCGTTTCTTTGGGCCGTCTGCGTCCGGATACCCAGTACGACTATAAGTTCGTCTGTCTGTCCCATAATACCCTGCGCGGTGCGGCGGGAGGCGCAGTCCTGCTTGCCGAGCTGCTCTGCGCGGAAGGATATATCACCGCAAAATAACGGAATACGGAAAAAGGAGTGCTTGGATGAAAAAGCCTGTCTTTGAGGGTGTTGCGACCGCGCTGGTCACCCCCTTCAAAAATGGTACAATCGATCTTCCAACACTACAAAAGCTGATGGATCGCCAGATCGGCAGCGGCACCGACGCCATCGTCGTCTGCGGCACAACCGGCGAATCCGCAACGCTCACCACGCAGGAGCAGCTGTCCCTTATTTCCCACGCTGTGGATTATGCGGCGGGCCGCTGCAAGATCATTGCCGGAACCGGCAGCAACTCCACCGCCCACGCGCTGGAAATGAGCCGGATGGCCGCCTCCGTCGGCGCGGACGCGCTCCTGCTCGTCACGCCGTACTACAACAAATGCACGCAGTCCGGCCTGATCGAGCATTACACGACCATCGCCGATCAGGTCAAAACACCGGTGATCGTCTACAACGTCCCGAGCCGTACCGGCATGGACATCACTTTGGAGACCTATAAGACGCTCAGCGAGCACCCGAACATCAACGGCGTCAAGGAGGCCGGGCCCAGCATCGCAAAAGGCCGCACGGACACTCGACGCCTGCGGCGACGCGCTGAATGTCTGGTCGGGCAACGACGATTCCGCCGTTCCGCTGCTCTCCATCGGCGGAAAGGGCCTCATCTCCGTACTTTCCAACGTCCGCCCGGCGCAGACGCTGGATATGGTCAAGAGCGCGCTGCGCGGCGATTATGCGCGGGCGGGCAGGCTCCAGCTCGAGCTGATGCCGCTCATCGACGCACTTTTCTGTGAGGTCAACCCCTATCCCTGTCAAGGAAGCCATGCGCATCGAGGGGCATCGACGCGGGCGATCCGCGCCTGCCGCTCACGCCGCTCTCTGCGGAGGGGCGGGAACGCCTCCAACGTCTGCTTCTATCGTAAACGGAAAGTGCCTCCGGCCGCCGCCGGAGGCACCTTAGTCTGTCAAAAGCCTCGTAGAGTTCCGCCGCGCACGGCAGAATAGAATGCAATTTGTTTTGTCCGGGGGCGTGTACCTCGGACAAAACACTTTACGTCCTGCAAGTGTGGAATTTGTGTGCCTGCGGCACACAAATTATGCGCGCGGCAGGACGCAAGCCCATTCAAACGGAAAACCAGCGAAGCGTTTTCCGTTTGAGAGCGTGTCAAAAAGCTTTTTGACACGCTCAGGTGCCTCCGGCCGCCGCCGGAGGCACCTTTTATTCGTCGCCCAATTTGCAGACATTCAGATAGAGATGCTCCGCATCCGGTTCGATCGTCACCTCTGTGACGCCGCTTTCCGGGTCAAAGCCGATGTTCTGCTCCATGATCTCCACGCTGCCGCGCGTCAGAAGCTCCGCCGTCTCCTCCGTAAAGAGAAGCTTGCTTGCGGTGCCCGTCAGGAAATCGTAGCCGTCCCATTCTCCCGTCCATAGCCGGAGCCCCAGAAATTGTAGCTGTGCTCCTTTGTGAGCTGCGCCGTGACCGTGACCGACGCCCCTGCCGGGATCGTCACCTCAAACGCCGCGTAGCCCACGCGCTCCACGACCCACGCATCGGTCAGCATCATATCCAGACTTCCGTACCACATGGCGTAGCGCTCCGCCGGGTCGTCGGAAAGCGCGCCGTAATTCAGCAGGAATTCGACCGCCGCGCGGTAATAGAGCGCAAACGGCGCGGTATCGCGCGCATATTCCACGCCCTGACCGTAGATCTTATACGTTCCAAGAATGTCATCGACCGTGAGCCGCAGAAACGCATCCATCGTCATTTCCTCGCGCGTCACGTCGGCAGACAGTCCTTCGAGCTTTTCCCTCGGATCGCAGCCGCCGTCCTCACAGCCCTGTATCGTGTATCCCTTGACATCCTCGCCCAGTGCCGCCAGATAATGCGTGCCATTCTGACTGACAAAGAAGCTGTATTGTGCCATCTGTGTTTCTTCATCGTAGGCAAAGCCGTTAAAGTTGACGGTCAGGAGCATTGTTCGAGCCGGATCGTAATCGCACGTCATAGCGATCGTCGCCGCGGACTTCATCGGCTCGCCGGTCGGCGTGAGCGTATAGACATATACGGTCTCCTCGAGCGACGGAAGCGGCTCAAAGGCGCTCGCCAGATCGTCGTCGTTCTCCAGGATCGCCGCATAATTCTCCCAGCCCTTCGGGGCGCGGAGATTCATGCGTTCGGTCGAATCCTCGTATCCCGGACTTGCCGTCGGAGCAAAGCCGCCCGCAAAGCGGCCAATGCCCACCTCCGCCTGTACCGCTTCGCCGTCCACAGAAATAGCCGGACTGTTTTTCCCAACATCACGGACCGTTGACATGAACGGATAGACCGCCGTGACCGTCACGTCATGATCCGATTCGTTTGTAAGCGTGTAGTCGTCGGTCACGTCGATCGCTCTCTGCATATCTGCCTCAGAGCCGTCCGCACCTGTCTCCGGCGCGTAGGGCGCGAAGTCCACAGTGAGCCTCCGCGAAGCGTTCAGCTCCGGCGCTTCCTCACGGAGCGTCAGCGGCATCACCGGCCCCGCATATGCCAAAACACACTTGGATCCGCAGCCGCACCGTCCGCCGCGCTGTTTCCGGAGACAGCAGAACCGGGACTGGCCTGGCGTGCTGGATGCGCCGCGCGTCACGAACGCGAAGGCGGCGGCCCCTAATCCAACGATCAGGCACGCGCACGCCGCCAACGCCGTCCAGCGCTTCCACGGCTGCGCAGCCTTTTTAGTCTCCTCACTCTGCGCCAGATATTCCGGCTTTGCATCGCCGACTGCGCGCAGAAGCTGCTGCTCATTCATCGAAGAATCCCTCCCTTTCAGATGCTCCCGCAGCTTTTTCTCGTCGATGGAGCGCGACCGTCACCGTTCCGGGACGCATCGCGTACATTTGGGCGATCTCCTCTGCGGATTCCAGAAAGAAATACCTGCGCAGAAACAGCTTTCTCGTTTCCGGCGGCAGCGTGTCGAGGAACCTTCCGACGCTCTCGGAAAGCTCCTTCGCAATGACCGCGTCCTCGACCTCCGGCGAGCCGGAAACGCATTCGCTCAGCTCGTCCAGCGCCAGTGCAGCCGCACCGCCGCCGCGCTTGGCCGTTTTCCGCTCCTTGAGCCGGTCGAGCGACAGGTTCCGCGTGATGGCGGCCAGAAACAGACACATTCCTTGAGATAGTCCGGCGCGATCGTAAAGCCAGGCGGCATTCTTTTTTCGTCTGTCTGCCAGCGTATTTTCGCCGCCCAGAAGCCATCTGCGCATCCTCCATTGTCCGCGCCTCCCTTCTGCTCTATCTGACGACAAATGTGCCGGAATATTACAGCATCTGAAAATACAGGGTAAAGAAAAGTCTCCCGCAGGCGGGAGACTTTTCAGGAATTTGCATGACTGCGTTTCGTGATCGCCTTATGGAAACCTTCTTGCCCTTACGGATCTTGAGGCCCTACGCGCCGTGAAGCTTTCGTTGGAGACCTTCTGGTCGTTGACCATCACGCCGCCCTCTGACGGCGGCCCTCACCCTTCGACGGGATCAGTTCGCAGGCCAGCATCAGATCGAGAATGGCGATCCTGCCGTCTGTGAGCTGCGCCTCGGTCAGCTCGGTCGTCGGCATGTTCTCATCGCTGCCGCCGGTGGCAAAGAGCGCCTTTGCCGCGTCCTCGGCCTTCTGCGCCTCTTCCTCGCCGTGGACGAGCTTCGTCAGCTCATAGGCAAGGAGCTCCTTGGCCTTGTTCAGCTCGCTGCCCTCCCACTTGTCCATCTCGTCGATCTGCTCGAGCGGCAGGAAGGTCAGCATCCGGATGCACTTTGAGCACGTCCGCGTCGCCGACATTGCGCCAGTACTGATAGAACTCGAAGGGGCTGGTCTTGTTCGGGTCGAGCCAGACCGCGCCCTTGGCCGTCTTGCCCATCTTTTTGCCCTCGGAATTGAGCAGCAGCGTGATGGTCATGGCGTGGGCGTCCTTGCCGAGCTTGCGGCGGATCAGCTCCGTGCCGCCGAGCATGTTCGACCACTGGTCGTTGCCGCCGAACTGCATGTTGCAGCCATAGTGCTGGAACATGTAGTAGAAGTCGTAGGACTGCATGATCATGTAGTTGAACTCAAGGAAGCTGAGGCCCTTCTCCATACGCTGCTTATAGCACTCGGCGCGGAGCATGTTATTGACGGAGAAGCATGCGCCGACCTCGCGCAGAAGGTCAATGTAGTTGAGCGGCAGCAGCCATTCGCTGTTGTATAGCATCAGCGCCTTGCCGTCGCTGAAGTCGATGAAGCGCTCCATCTGCTTCTTGAAGCATTCGGCGTTGTGGTTGATGTCCTCCGGTGTCAGCATCTTGCGCATGTCGGTACGGCCGGACGGGTCGCCGATGCGGGTCGTGCCGTCGCCGATGAGGGCGATGGGCTTGTTTCCGGCCATTTGCAGCCGCTTCATCAGGCACAGCGCCATAAAATGGCCGACGTGCAGCGAGTCGGCCGTCGGGTCGAAGCCGATGTAGAACGTCGCCTTGCCGTTGTTGACCATATCTCGGATGGTCGGCTCGTCCGTGACCTGTGCGATCAGGCCTCTGGCTTGCAGTTCCTCATAAATTCCCATGTTGTGATTCTCCTTCATATATCGAATGGTTTTGATAAATTTACAGGGGCATCCGCCCTCCGTTTTCCGTTCAGTCCTGGAGCCGCTTTCCGCACTGCGGGCAGATCGCGTCGTCGAGATCGTGCATACTTCCGCAGAACGGGCATTCAACCTGCGCAATGTGATCCTCGTCCTTTTCCAGCACGTCAGCCTCGTCCGCATCGTCGGCAAGATAGAATTCCAGCCTCCGGCAGCTCTCGCAGCAATATGCGCTGACCTCCAACGCGCCCTCCCATATGTTGCTCCAATGTCCAAAGAATGCGCTGAATTTTCCTTTTTGCAGCGGGGGAACGCGCCGATCCCGACCATTTTACCGCCGCAGGCAGTGCAAGTTTTCGTGCTCATAGTGTCCCTCCGTTTCAGAAATATAAAACGCCCTCTGTCCGCACGAGCGGACAGAGGGCGAACAAACGCGGTACCACCTCTGGTTCACCGGCTTCTCACAAAACCGGCCTCACGGAGCGCCAATACGCCCCTGCGCGATAACGGGCGCAACCGACACACCCTACTATGCGCCGCGCACATTTCAGGGGCAGCTCCGGGATGTATTCGCCTGCCGCCGTCTGCTTTCTCGCACCGACCGAAAGCTCTCTGGAGACGGGATGTGGCTGGGTACTTCTTCCCTTCGTCACTGTGACCTTATTGCCTTTACAAGTGCAGTATAGCGGATTTCTCCGGGTTTGTCAATCAGTATTCTCCAAATACTGCCGTAAGCGCGCCGTCTGTTACCTCATAAAGTGCCGCATGCCAGTCCGCCATGCCCATGAAATAGGAGCCGGCTGCATATACCTTCCCGTTTTCCACATAAATCTCGGTCAGATTCTGCATGAAGTTCTTCTCGTCGCGGCTGGCAAGCAGCGTGACGCTCGTTTTTTCTCCGGAGATCTCCAGCTTTTTGACCTGAGAGGCGCAGGGATAGTACATACCCGCGCCGGAATACGTCGGGGCCTCCTGATCCGCGTCCCAGCTCAGATAATAGAGCGTATTGTCTCCGACCCAATAGAAATCAAAGACCGGATCTTCTGTGATCTGCACGAGCTTGTCGCCCTTGCGCTGATAGAGTCCTGTTTTGCCCCAGACGTAGATGCCGTCGGAGCCGATCAGAAGATTCGTGACCAGCGGGCCGTTGGTATCAGACTTGACCTTGCTGCGGCTGCTGACCGTCCGGCAGAGCGTACCTGTGTACGGCTTATAGAGCGCAAGGCCGATCGTTTTCTCCGTCTCGCGCTGCATCAGCCAGTACTTCCCCACCGTGCAGACATATTCGCAGCCCTTTTCACGAAGGGCCAGCTGCGCCTTGAGCCGCGCCAGAATCGCGGCGGCTTCCGCGCGCGTCACGCCCTTCTCGGGCTTGAAGCTGCCGTCCGGATAGCCGTTCATCAGGCCCTGATTGGCGCAGGTCTGAAGCGAATTGCTCACGCGCTCATATTTTTCCGTGTCGGAGAAAGCGGCTGCGCATCCGGCGACTCCAGCCGCTGCTCCTCCCAGTTGATGACGAGCCTTCCGTCAGGCGAGGCACTCTCATTCACACCGTCCCAGCCGCTGCAAAAGCGCCCGAGGATGGATGCGATCTCATATCGCGGCATGGCCTCCGAAATGTTGGTGATCCCGTTCAGAAGCTCGTGGGCCTTGCAGACCTCGTAGGCAGGCTTCCACCAGTCCTCTCCCGACTGCTGCTTCCACTCATCTGGGAACGCAATGCGGGCAAAAAGCGTCAGAAATTCCCCGCGCGTAACGGTGTTTTCCGGCTGGAACGTGCCGTCGGGATAGCCCTTGATCTCGTCCTGCAAATAAGCGATCTGCTTTCCGGCCCAATGCGTGTCGGAAACGTCCGGGTATCCGGCGGCGGCTGCCGCCGTACACAGCAGCAGCGCCGCAAGCAGTGCGCAGAAAATTCTTCGGAATTTCATGATCTTCTCCTTCCGGCGCTCTGCCGCAGCCAGCGGCCGCAGGCGTCTTCGTTATTTTTTCCGATTATAGCGGCTCCGCCAGCCTTTGTCAATCTGCGCCTGCTTTTTGCTTTTCCTTTACTCCAGCTCAAACGCACCGGTGTAAAGCTGATAATACGTCCCCTTCTGCGCGATCAGATCGTCGTGTGTGCCGCGCTCGATGATGCGGCCGTGATTGAGCACCATGATCGCGTCGCTGTTCTGGACGGTGGAGAGGCGGTGCGCAATGACGAACACCGTTCTCCCCTTCATGAGCGCGTCCATGCCGCGCTGCACCAGCAGCTCCGTGCGCGTATCGATGGAGCTGGTCGCCTCGTCCAGGATCATGACGGGCGGGTCCGCGACCGCCGCGCGTGCGATGGACAGCAGCTGACGCTGGCCCCTGCGACAGATTCTGCGCCGTTGGCCGTCAGCATCGTGTCATAGCCGTCCGGCAGGCGTGTGATGAAGTCGTGTGCGTTTGCGAGCTTCGCCGCCGCGATGCATTCCTCGTCCGTCGCGTCGAGCTTGCCGTAGCGGATGTTCTCCATGACCGTGCCTGTGAACAGGTTGACATCCTGTAGGACGATGCCTAGGGAATGCCGCAGATCCGCCTTTTTGATGTGATTGATGTTCACGCCGTCATAGCGGATCTTGCCGTCGGCGATATCATAGAAGCGGTTAATGAGGTTTGTGATGGTCGTCTTGCCCGCGCCGGTCGCACCGACGAAGGCCAGCTTCTGGCCGGGCTTCGCGTAGAGAGAGATGTCATGCAGCATCGTCTTGCCGGGAACATAGGCAAAATCCACGTCGAAGAAGCGCACGTCGCCGCGCAGCGGCACAAGCTCTGCGCTCCCGTCCTGCGCGGGCATTTCCATGCCCAGCTTCCGGTGCGCTCCGCGCACTCGGTCAGCACGCCGTTTTCCTCGCGGCAGTTGACCAGCGTATCCGTTCCCTCGTCCGCCTCCGGCTGCTGCTCGAGCAGCTCGAAGATGCGTCCCGCGCCGGCAATGGCCATGGCAATGGCGTTGAACTGCTGCGATACCTGCGACACGTTCGCTGTGAACTGCTTGCACATGCCGAGATAGGACGCAACGACCGAATCGACAGCGGCGCGATCAGCGCGCCGGTCTTGACAAGATTCTGGATCGACAGATTGGAAACGCTTTGTCCGGCTGTGATCAGCAAGCCGCCCGCAAACGCCGTCAGAACGTAGAGCAGATTGCCGATGTTGTTCATGATCGGCCCGAAGATATTTGCAAAGCGGTGCGCACTCGAATCCCGGAAAAGCTGCTCGTTCAGCACGTCAAAATCGCGCTCCGCAGCCTTCGTGGCAGAACACCTTGACGACCTTCTGGCCGTTCATCATTTCCTCGATGAAGCCCCTCGGTCTTACCAAGGGACTCCTTCTGCCGGACGAAGAAGGTGGCCGATTTTCCGCCGACGCGCTTGGTCGCCCACGTCATGGCCATTACGCCGAGCAGCACGACCGCCATCAGCGGTACGCTGAAATAGATCATCATGGCGAACACGCCGATCACGGTCAGGCCGGAGGAAAGCAGGTTCGGCAGGCTCTGCGAAATGACCTGACGGAGCGTATCCGTGTCGTTCGTATAGCGGCTCATGATATCGCCGCGGTTGTTCTGGTCGAAATAGGAAATGGGCAGCCGCTGCATCGTGCTGAACATCCGCACGCGCGTATTATGCAGGAAGCCCTGCGTCACATGCGCCATCAGCTGCGTGTGGATCGTCGTGAGGATCAGGCTTGCGAGATACAGCACGATCATGACCAGGATCGTGCTCAGGATCTTCCCGGAAACGGCGTCCCAGCCGCTGAGAAGCCCTCCTCGATGCAGCGGGTCACAGTCTCGATGTAGACGGCCGGCGCAACGCCGATGGCCGCGCTCAGGACGATGCAGACCGCAACGACCGTCATATGCACCGGATAATCCTTGAACACCATCTTCATCAGGCGTCCGAGCACCTTAAAATCCATTTTTCCGCGGCCTGCTCCGACGGGGCTCTCCCGCGTGGGCCGCGTACCGGACGGTCAGCCATTTTCCGCACCTTCCTTTCTGTTCTGGGATTCGTAGACTTCACGATAGATCTGATTGCTGCGCAGCAGCTCCTCATGCCGTCCCATGCCATCGATTTTGCCGTTTTCCATTACGACGACCAGATCGGCGTCCTGAACAGAGGATATGCGCTGCGCAATGATAAACTTCGTCGTTCCGGGGATCTCCTCACGCATCGCCTGACGGATCTGCGCATCCGTCCGCGTATCGACCGCGGAGGTCGAGTCGTCCAAAATCAGCACCTTCGGCTTTTTTCAGCAGCGCACGCGCGATGCAGAGCCGCTGCTTCTGGCCGCCGGAAACGTTGGTGCCGCCCTGTTCGATGTAGGTATCGTATTTGTCCGGGAAGGTCTGAATGAACTCGTCCGCGTGGGCCAGCTTGCAGGCCCGCACCATTTCCTCATCCGTCGCGTTCGGGTTGCCCCAGCGCAGGTTCTCCTTTATCGTGCCGGAAAAGAGTACGTTTTTCTGGAGCACAACGGAGACCTGATCGCGCAGCGCTGTCAGATCGTACTTGCGGACATCGATGCCGCCGACACGGACCGTGCCCTCCGTCGCGTCGTACAGGCGCGAGATGAGCTGAATGAGACTGGTCTTGGACGAGCCGGTGCCGCCGAGAATGCCGACCGTCATGCCGGACCGTACATGCAGGTCGATGTCCTCCAGCGCCATGCGCTCGGCATGGGAGGAATATTTGAAGCTGACATGGTCAAAATCAACGCTGCCGTCGGGCACATCATAGATTGGATCTGCCGGGTCGTGGAGGTCGCTCTCCTCGTCGAGCACCTCGGCGATACGCTTCGCAGAGGCGGAGGCCATCGTAATCATGACAAAGACCATCGACAGCATCATGAGGCTCATGAGTATCTGCATGGAGTAGGTAATCATACTGGTCAGGGGAGCCGACACCGAGGTACGACCCGTTGGAGCCGATGATGAGCCGCGCCGCAAAGTAGCTGATCAGGATGCGGCAGACAGAAATGCAGAACAGCATCAGCGGATTGTTGAGCGCCAGAAGCTTTTCCGCCTTCAGGAAGTCCTTGCGCACATCGTCGGACGCCGCCGTAAACTTTTTCGTCTCATAATCCTCGCGGACAAAGCTCTTGACGACGCGCATCGCCTGCACGTTCTCCTGCACGGAATTGTTCAGCCGGTCGTACTTCTTGAACACGGCGCGGAAAAGCGGCATGGCCGTCCTGACCATCATGGCGAGGCCGAAGCCGAGAATGGGAATGACGGCCGCAAATACGAACGCCAGCTGCTTGCCGACGCGGATGGACATGATGACCGCAAAAACCAGCATCAGCGGTGCGCGCACCGCCGTGCGAATGAGCATCATGTAGGCGTTCTGAACGTTTGACACATCTGTCGTAAGCCGCGTCACCAGCGATGAGGCGGAGAAGCGGTCGATGTTTGCAAAGGAATAGTCCTGCACCTTATAATAAAGGTCGTGCCGCAGATTCTTTGCAAATCCGGCGGAGGCCGTCGCGCAGAACCAGCCGGACGCCACGCCGCACGCCAGCGACAGCAGCGCCATCAAAAACAGCTGCACGCCGTATTGTACGATCTGCGCCATTCCGCACCCGTTCTGGATGCCGTTGACCAGATTCGAGGTGATCAGCGGGATGATGCACTCACACGCCACCTCGCCGACCATAAACAGTGGCGTCAGGATCGTTTGCAGCCGGTATTCCCGGATGCAGGCCGAGAGTCGTTTGATCATTGTTCCGATTCCTCCTTTTGCAGCTCCGCACAGAGATTGTCGTTTGCCAGCGAAAGCAGCCGCAGGAAGGTCTCTACCTCCTCCGGGCCATACCGGCGGTCAAATACGCTCCGTGGAAAGGATGTGACGGAAGATCTCCTGCTGGCAGGTCTCCGCCTTCTGCGTCATCCGGATGCGCTTGCAGCGGTGATCGTCGTCGTCCGGCTCACAGACGACAAAAATCCTTCGCCTCCAGCCGCTGAATAAGGCCGGAGACCGTCGGATGCGTCAGATCAAAGCGCTTTTCGATGTCCTTCGGATATACCTTCTCTTCGGAATGCTCATAGAGATAGCGCAGCACAAAGGACTGCTGCGTCGTCAGTCCCAGCGCCGTCAGCTTGCGGTCGAATGCCTGCTTGATGTTCTGGGCCAGCACGCGCACACGCGCGCCGAGGTGCTTCGGTCGTTCCATGCTTCTCTCCCTTCCGTTCGCGTCGCTTTACGTCGCACGCGACCTATATTCGGTAGTATGCTACATTTTAGCCGCTCCGCTCAAAAAATCAAGCCGCAGAACGAACAAAATTGTCCGCTCTGCGGCATTTTCATACGCAGTTTGAATAATGCACTCAGATCATAGCCAGCAGCGTCCCGACCCGCAGTGCGCCGTGCCGGATCGTGCGGTAAAGCAGCTGCAAATTTTCCTCCGAGTGCTCTACCTCCTTCGAATACAGCCCGCAGAGGCGGCATAGCTCCGGCAGCGCCTCGATCTGCATCGACGCGGCCAGCCGCGAGATGGCCAGCACATGGAACACGCAGGCTCCCGCCTTCTCCATGAGCGCCCCATCCACCGAAAGCCTTGAGCAGATACCGGAAGAAGAAATACACCGCCAAATTTTTCAAGCTGTACGGAGAAGCGCTCAAAAACGCATCCTCCGGGCGGCGCTCATGCGCGCAGCGCTCGAGCAGCGCCGGGAACTCCGCCGTCAGATGCTCCATGTTCCGCAGAAGCAGCCACGCCGGGAAAAAGTCGGCGCTCCGGCGGCGGCAGCGGCGCAGCCGCAGAAGCAAGCCGCTCCTGTTCGCTCCGCGCGGAAAACTGCGCGCAGAGCTTGGAGACTGCCGCAAGGCTCCGCATATCGATGCGCTTCTGCACCTTCTGACACAGCAGCAGCGCCAGCGAAAGCCGGTCGCGGATGGGGCGGCTCCGATCCTGCACCAGCCGCAGAACCGTTTCACGCACGCTGCGCAGCGTAAAATAAAGCTCGGGTCGAGCGCATTCGGCGTATCGACCGCTTCGTCTGTCTCCTGCGTCAGGAAGCAGATTGGCTCCTGCCTGCAAAGCAGCAGACGCGCCGCCTCCGGGCAGGAGATGGAAAGCGTGATCTCCTGCGTCGCGCCGTATTCCTCCAGAAAGCGAGGATGGCTGGCGCAGATCCTGCAAAGTCCCTTCTCTCCGAACGTCTTTGCAGCTCGCAAAGTCCGTCCTCCGTCAGGAACGTGCATTTCCCGTTTTCAAGCGGAAGCAGATGTCGCCGTCCTGCTCCACGAATCCGTTTTCAGCCGCTCTCCCAGCGCACCCGGCACAGACTGATAGAATTCCATCGCCTCCGGGTCCACAACGACCTCCCAGTCCTTGCAGCAGGTATCCGGGCATTTTCCCGCAAGGCAGCGGAACTCCGGGTAGAGATCCGGGTAGATCTGTTTCATGACATCCATCTCCTGTACGGCGTTTTCCATGATTGTATTGCATTGCGGCCGATTCGTCAATATTGCTATTTTTCGACTTGCTATGCTATACTGAATAAAATTGACATAAGTGGGGAATTACATGAAACGACTCAAACGCACCTATTCGCGCTGCGCACTCTGGACGCTGGCGGCACTCCTACTCTGCATGATCGCAGGCTCTTTTTTTGACCTTCCGCTCTCCAAGCTGCTCTATCCCGGCCACGAAAACAGCCTCGGCCAGTTCTTCGCCGCGTTCGGAGAGCTTCCCGCCTTTCTGTCGCTGACCTGCTCCGGCTGCCTGCTGCTCGTCTACCGGGAGCGTATCAATCCGTCGTGGAGCGCGCTGACCGCCGTCTGCGGCGCGGCGCTCATTTTGATGGGCCTCGTTCTCAATATCCGCGAAGCCTCCGACAATGTGCCGGATATGCCCGTCTGGGTCTCCATTCTTGTCACGGTCTTTGCTGCGGCTGCTACAGGCGCCGGAATCGTCTATTATGCGCGCGGGGCCTCTGCCAAAACGGTCGTCCGCTTCGTCCTGACGCTCGTCGTCGTTTCCATCGGAACGATGTTCCTCATCAACCTCATCAAGGTACCCTGGGGCCGCGTTCGGATGCGCCAGATCTACAAAACCAGCGAAAGCTACTTCACCCCGTGGTGGCAGGCCGGAAGCACACTGAAAAAAAGCTGATGGCCGAAGGTGTCTCCAGCGATGAATTCCGCTCCTTCCCCTCCGGCCATACCGCCTGCGCGGCCTGCGCGATGCTGATCGGCCTGCTTCCGACGCTGCGCAAGGGCAAGGAAAAGCGGACAAGGCTTCTCTTTATTCTCGGCTGTCTGTGGGCTGCGGCGGTCGCCGTCTCCCGTATCTGGATGGGCGCGCATTTCCTGACGGACGTGACAATGGCATGGCTGATCGCGCTGGGCATGTGCGCACTCTGCGTGCATCTGTTCTACTTTTTGACAAGCGCTTCTTTGCAAAGCTCTGGCGTGTTCTTTCCACAAGCGCCAATCCCTTCCTGCCGAAGAAGCGCTCCGTCGAGTCTCCCGACTCTGAGCCGGAGAACTGACGCCGAAAAACTTATACTAATGTCTTTTAAAAAGGTTGATAATTTATCACTGTTGATGTATAATGAACATGGTGATGAGAAATGAAAAGATACACTTTCACGCTTGAGGAAACGCAAGAAATCAAGGCTGCGAGGAAAAGAATCGAGACAAAAATGTTGAAAAAGACTGGCGGCACTTGAGATGCGAGCAGAAGGAAAGCAGAACAAAGAAATTCGTGAAAAAACCGGCTTCCACACGCAATATATTACCGTGCTGGTTTCCCGATATAAAGCCAACGGTCTTGCAAGTATCACAGAAAGCCACTATCACGGAAACCACCGGAACCTGAGTTATGCAGAAGAGGAAGCGCTTCTGGAACCGTTTCGTCAGGCTTCAAATGCAGGAAAAAACGGTATCGGTGCATGATATTGAGACTGCATATCGGGAAGCTGTAGGCCATTCCATAGGGACATCACAGATCTATTACGTCCTCCACCGCCACGGTTGGAGGAAAGTCATGCCGAGGAGCAAGCATCCGAAGAAAGCCAGTGATGAGGTCATCGAGGCCTCAAAAAAATTAACAAGCGAATCGGCGAGCTAAAGGATTATGTAAACAAGTCTGGCCATCCACATCAAGAAGTACGACTTATGTTTCAGGATGAAGCAGGATTCGGACGAATCAATAAGCCCAAATACTGCTGGTGTGAAAAGGGCATTCGTCCATCGGTACCTTGCCATCACATTCGTGAATATCGGTATGCATACGGAGCTGTTGAACCAGTAACGGGAAGCTCCTGTTTTCCTGTTATGCCGTATTGCAATTCTACTTGTATGAACATATTTCTTGAGGAACTGTCCAAGCAATACCCGGATGATCTGATCCTGCTGTGTTGTGATGGTGCAGCATGGCACAAGTCTAACAAGCTTCATATCCCGGAAAACATAGAGTTGTTTTACATTCCACCGTATACGCCTGAGATGAATCCCATCGAGCAGATATGGAAAGAACTTCGAATCACGGGCTTCCGTAATGAAGTGTTTGCTACTTTGGAGAAGGTAGTAGATCGGCTTTGCGATACCATTTGCACCTTGACCTCTGATACGATAAAGAGCATTACACGGCGTAGTTGGATAATCAATTGTTTTAAGCATCATACGGAGGTTTTTTACTGTTTTTGTCGAGGAACGCGCCATCACTTGACGAGCGCGTCCACGACCTCCTGCGGGATCTCCACATCGCGCTCCGTGAACGCCGCCATGGCCGAAAGGCTGACCGGCGTATCCGCAAGCACGACCCGGATGCTGCCTGCGCAGGAGACGCGCAGCGACGTGAGCACCCGCCGGTCAGGACCGCTTCCAGCGTGCCTTCTTGAAGGTGATGCTCTGAGACTTCGCCTCCGGCGCGATCGCGTATGAGGTTCTCCATCCCCTTTTCATCCAGCGAGAGCGTATAGGTCTTCGTATCGCCGGAGATCGTGCAGCTCGTCTCGCCGTTCAGAAGCAGCTGATAGGCCGCGTCGATCAGCTCGGCCGAGTCCGCAAGACCGGACAGCTGGTCAGAGGCGGCATTGCCGCTTCCGTCGCAGAGGCGGTCGCCGGATAGATACAGCGTCAGCGCGTTCTTTCCGACCGCAGTGATCGTCTGACCGGAGACCCTTTTCCGGTCGATGCGGGCGTATCGTTCACAACGACCGGCCCGCAGTCGGCGGAAAGCGTCAGGTCAGCCGACATGCTCTCCCCGCGCAGCGCAGCCCAGCCCTTCAGCAGCTCAAAAGCTCGTCGGTCAGCAGCCCCGCCTCCGCAGGCTTGCCGGATGTGATCGCGCTGCGCACTGCCTCCGGGATCTCCGGTGCGGTCGTCACGCCCTCCGGGAAGCTCAGCTCCGCATTCAGCGTGGCCGACGTACCTCCCGTCAGCTCTGCGGAGAATGTCAGGCGGATGGGCTTCTGACCGTCCGCCGTCAGTGCCGCTTCTAGTGTGCGCACCGTGCTGTCTGCCGGAAGCTCCGGCAGCAGGATGCGCACGAGCGCATCCGCGTTTTCATCCTTCGCCGTCAGGCGGGTAGATTTTCTGTGTACCGCTCGTGGACGCAGACACGTTCCAAGCCGGTAAAAAGCTCCGCCGCCTGCGGCAGCAGCTCCGCGTAGTCCGGGTAATCGCCGCCGACGGAAAAAGGCCCTCCGTTTTCAAGATAGACGGTCTCGCCAGCGTAGAACAGCTGCACGCCGTCTCTTTGCAGGCAGGTCACTGTTTTCCCTTCGACCTTTGTTTTTGCAGATCTCCGCGTCCAGACCGATCGTCTGCCCGTCCAGCTTCGCGTCTACGCGCAGCGTCATCGCAAAGCGGATCCTTCTGCGCATAGGCATTGAGGATGCGGTAGGCCTCCAGCTCCGTGCCGAAATTCCGGCTCACGAAGAACACGCCCGCCGCGATGGCAAGCAGGACAACGACAACGATCACCGGGATCCACCAGCGGACGCGCTTTTTCGGGCGTTCCGCAACGGCGACCGCGCCGGACGCGCTGCTCTCCCGGAGCATCCGCAGCTCCTCCTCCGCGCGGGCAAGGCGTTCCTCTGCGGAAAGCGCCCGGGCCAGCAGCTCCGGGTCAGGCTCTCGAAGGAGCTGCCGCCTGTGCAACCGTATTCGGCTCCGCCTCCGGCAAGCCATCTCCTCCGGCGCGCCTTCCTTGCGCTGCCGTACCTTTCGTGCAGCCCTGCGTGTAAAGTGGACGATCAGGAATATAATCAGAGCCAGCAGCAGAACAGCCGCTGCCCATACCCACCAGACCTCGACCGTGGACACCACGGCGATACGCACGCTGCTGCCGCGCACCGGGATCACAAGATAGCTGCCCGCCGTCTCATACTCCACACGCTCCCAGCTTCCGTTGTTCTCCATATAGACGCGCAGAAACTTCGTCCCGCCGTCCGGGGCCAGATAGCGCAGCCGATGTTCACCGGAGTCTCCGCCGGGCACCTCGATGCTCCACTGCTCCACGACCTCCCAGTTCGTTTTCAGCAGCGAGAATTCGCTCGTTCCGAACGTGGAGAAATAACCGTCGATGCGGCTCTGGAGACTGCCCGCACGGATGTGGAAGGCACCGGGTGTCAGCGGCTCCGCCGTGATTGTGATGACATCGTCATCTGAATAATCGCCCTCGACCAGCATGATCGCACGTCCGTCCTCGCGCGCTGCGGAGGACGCAAGGCTCGGCGTATAGGACGTAGACCGCCGTGACCGTCGTGTCAAAGTGCAGATTTTCAAGCGTCTCGTGATCCCAGCTGGCAAGATAGCCCTCTTTTTTCCGGGATCGACGGGAAATTCTCCGCGTCGAAGCTCGCGCCGTAGCTGAAATGCGTGGAGAAGATCTCCTCGCCGTCTGCGACGAAGCGAAGCGTCAGCTGACGCATTTCCTCCGGCAGAGCCTGCGTTTTCAGCATTTCCTTGTAGGTGAACGGCTCCGCCTGCCCGGAATAGCTCTGACGGTTGATGCCCGCCAGCGTATCGCTGACATAATAGTTTTCCAGGAACGTGCCCGCGTCCGCGCCGGAGATCGCGCCGGAATACTGCGTGCAGTCCTCGATCTCGACCATCGAATAGCAGCCCGCAACGGTGCTTCCACTGCCGCTCACCTTCTGCGTCACGCCGGAGCCGACAATGCCGCCGACATATTTCTGGCCGCTGAGGGTGCATTTTGCGTAGGAGGTGCGCACCGTCGCGCCCGTCACGCCCGCAATGCCGCCGACATAATTGCCGTCTTCGCTGCGGATCGTTCCGTAGCCCTTGCAGTCGGTGATGAGGCCGAGATCCATCCGGCCGCAGATACCGCCCGCATAGCTGCGCTTACTGGTGACCTCGCCGGTATTGGTGCAGTTCTGAATGACCGCGCGGTACTCATACTGCCGCCGCGCGTCGTCGGAAAGCTCGTTGGACGCATCGTCCTCCGGGTCCAGCTCATATTCAATGGCCATGGAGCCTGCAATGCCGCCGGAATTGATATCGCCGTAGACCGTGCCGCTGTTGCTGCTGCCGGAGGTCTTGCCAAGCGTGATCTGATCGACGTCTACCGTCGAAACATCGGTAATCAGGTCGTTCGTTCCGTTTTGCAGCTCATCGACCGCGTTGAAAAGCGTTTCGGAGACCTCGGCGAATTTGTCGTTGATCTGCCGCACGTCCTCGGCCAGTGTACCGACTGTGCCGGTCACCGCCTGATTGAGCATCGTCAGCTGACTGCCGATACCGTTCACCGCGGAGGTCAGTCCGCCGAGGTCGGGCGCAGCGACGATCTGCGTGCTGGCATCCAGCGCACCGGAGGCCGTCCCGCTGTGATCGATGCCCGCACTGGCGGACGAGCCGATCTCCAGACTGCCGCTGCCGCCGTGGCCAATGCCGACACTGACGGAGCCAGGCTCCGTTGTGATCGTAAGCCGCCGCCGGAACCGTGCGACGCATCGGCGTCGATGGGATTCACCTCGCCGCCGATCTGCGTGCCGGAATCCAGCGAGCCGTCTCCACGGACGGTCGTATCGATTCCTGCCGTCACCTTGACGTCGTTCACTCGATCCACTGCGTTTCCGACGCTGCCGGAAAGGCTGTTCAATCGAGCGGAAATGCCGCCGGAGCCGCCCTCTGCGTCGTCCGCCGCCTTATCCACAAGGTCGTTCAGCTCCTGAAGCTGCTGCTCGACCTGACTTCTGGTGCTCTCGCTCAGCTCCACGCGGATATAAGGCTCGAGCTGGCCGGCGATACCGCCGACATCCTTTCGTCCGCAGACGCTGCCTTCATTCGTGCAGCCCAGGATCTGGCCGCAGCTGCGTCCGGCAATGCCGCCGACGTTGTAGCCGATGTGCTGGTGGCCGATGGCCGCGAGATTCGCGCAGTCCATGATCGTGCCGGAGGAATACCCGGCAATACCGCCGGTATCCGTCGCAATGTTCGCCGTATCGGCCTGCGACAGGCGCGTCAGATCCATGGAAAAGTCCAGATCGATGCTGGTGATATCCACGCCCGGATCGGTGCTTTCAATGTTCACGAAGGCGCTATTCCGGCAGGAGCCGATATAGCCGAGATTGTAGCCCGCAACGCCGCCGGTCATGTTCTCGCCGAAAACCGTCCCGCTTGCACCGGAGGAGCGGATGATCGCGGAGGCCGCGTTCTTACCGGCTACGCCGCCGACACTTCTCGTGCCGGAGACCGAGCCGGTGAAGCTGCAATTGGAAATAAGGCCCCGGTTCTCACCGGCAATGCCGCCGACGCAGTCGAATCGACATCCGGAGCCACGCTGCCCTCCACGTTCAGATTGCGGAGGATACCGCCCTCCTGCACCACGGCAAACAGTCCCACCGGCGAGAAGCTTCCGCTGACGCGGAGGCCGCGGATCGTGTGGCCGCCGCCGACAAACGTGCCGCCGAAGCTCGGAATGGGAAACCAAAGTCCACACCCTCCAGCGAAATATCGCAGTCAAGAACGACGCGCTTGTTCTGCGACCATGTATCGAGCGTGCAGGACGCCGCGAGCTCCAGAAGATCCTCCGCGCTTGCGATATGGATGGTCTCCTCCGGGAGCGTCTCAGTCGTTTCCGCTTGTTCGGAGGCGTTCTCGACAGCCGTCTGCTCCGCAGCGGACGTATCCTCCGCCTCGTCGGCCCAGACACGCGCCGGGGCGGCAAACATGCAGAGCATCAGGCAGGCCAGAATGCCCGCCAGCAGACGCTTATGCTTACTGTTCATCCTGTTCCGCCTCCTCTCCGCCGGCAGAGCCGAAACCACATTCAAATCTACGTCTCCATCCACCGTCGCGCGCAGTATACCGCGCACCGTACCGTTGATGTGTCCGCGTACCATGCCGTTGATAACGACCTTACCGCTTGCCGTTTTCCGTTCGCCGACGGAAACCGCAGGCACCGAGAAGGAGGTCTTATCCACCACACCGCTGCCGACCAGCAGAATCTGCGGAAGGACGAACATGACGAGGAAGATCGAAATGACCGTGCCGCGTCCGAGGCTTTCGCCGATGCCGGCAATGACCGGCTCGGAGGTCATGCGGCCGATCAGAAAGCCGCTGATCGACAGGATCGAGCCGGAAGTGATGATGGTCGGGAACGCGAAGTTGAGCGTTTCGATCATGGCATTCTTGTGCGGCATCTTCCCTTCAGCTCCTGATAGCGCGTGGCGATGACGATGGCGTAGTCGATGTTCGCGCCCATCTGGATGGAGCTGACGATCAGGTAGCCCAGGAAGAACAAGTATTTGCCCGTGATCGTCGGGACGGAGAAGTTGATCCAGATGCAGCCCTGAATGACCAGGATCAGCAGCAGCGGCATACCCGCCGAATTGAAGGTAAACAGCAGCACCAGCATGACGATCAGGATCGAGACGATGCTCACGACCTTATTGTCCACGGCGAAGGACTTTTCAAATTCGTACTCGTTGGTGCTGTCGCCCGCCAGATAGACCTTGTCGCCGGGGTAATACTTCTGCGCGATCGCGGTGACGGTGTCGGTGAAGGCGTAGGTCTCGTCGCCGCTGACCGGCAGCGTCAGATACAGCAGCATCCGGCTGTACTGATCTCCCTGAAGCTGATTCTTCGCGCTGAGCATCTGCACCTTTGCGTCAGAGAGCAGCTGCATCTGATCGTCCGAAAGCGTCACGACACCCGCGTCGAGCTGGTCGCAGACATACAGAAGCATATCGATCAGCGGGACTTGATAATTGGAGAGGTTCCCGGCCAGCTGGCCGTAATTCTCCTGATTGGCGGCATAGGCCGCGTAGACCACCTCGGCCACCTCATAGTCCAGCCCGGCCAGCTCTGCGAACTGCCGCGGCGTGAGCTTGTCGGCGAGCATATAGCCGTCCATGGCCTCAATGTTTGTCAGGCCCATGCTGCTGTCCACCTCGTCGTAGCTTTCCAGCTCCTGCAAAAGCTCGCGTTCCTTGTCATAGTCCCCTGCCGGAACCATCAGCGCCACCATATTGGTCGAGGAAAAATTGTCCTCGATCATCTGCTCTGCGATCTGGGTCTCATTGAGCTTCGGCGTGGACAGAGGCTGTAGCCATAGGCAAACGGACAATTCTTCGACATGCGGAAGCCGAGTACGACCAGCACAATAAATACCGCTGGAACAATGAACCGGGTCGCGTAGTCGATCTGGCCAACGAAGGAGATCTTCGGGACAAAGCTCTTGTGTCCGGTCTTGTCGATGAGCGGGCCGAAGAGCATCAGCAGCCCCGGCATCACGAGGAACGCCGACAGCAGCGCGAAGGCGATGGACTTAATCAGGCAGATGGCCATATCCGGGCCGCGGAACTGCATGAACAGCATGGCGATCAGGCCGCCGACCGTGGTCAGGCAGCTCGCGCCGATCTCCGGGATGGACTTTGACAGCGCCACAATGACCGCCTCGCGGATGGGAAGCATCCGGTGCTCTTCCTTGAAGCGATTGCAGAATATGATGGCGTAGTCGATGGAGAGCGCCAGCTGCAAGATGCTCGTCACGGAATTGGAGACGAAGGATATCTTGCCAAGCAGATAGTTGCTGCCCTGATTGAGCACGAGCGCGACCACAAAGGTCAAAATCAGGACCGGCACCTCGCCGTAGGTCTCAGAGGTGAAGAGCAGCACGGTGACAATGACGATGGCGACATAGACCATAATGACGTTGATTTCGTGCTCGATCGTTTCCTCCCTGCGAATTGCCAAGATCGGTCTTGACATAAACGTCGTAGGCGGACAGCAGCTCCTTCACGGCATCCAAAGAATCCAGACACGCCGGATCATCCTCGGAATAATCAAAGGTGATCGAGTAGAGCGCGGAGAGATTGTTATAGTGCTCCGACGTTTCGTCGTAGCTGATCATCTGTACGCCCTTGACATCGGCGATCTGGTCGCGCAGCTCCGCCGCCTGCTTCAGCGTCACATTTGCGACCATGACCTCCGCAGAGCCGTATGTAATGAACTGCTCGTCCATAATATTCAGCGCCTGTTTTGTTCCGGCCCTCCGGCAGATAGTAGGTCAGGTCGCTCTCGACCTCGACCCAGTTCCGCGAAAAAGCAGAGAAAACAAGCAGAATGATCACAATTAAGAATACCAGATTCCGCTTATCGACAATGAGCGTCGAAAGCTTCTCCAGAAAGGAGCTGTCGGTATCCTGTTTTTCCTTTGCGGGCTTACTCATCCGTTCTGCAAACCATCCTTTCCGATTGGAATTCCGATCCCGCGCAGTTGTTTCCTCGCAGGATCTCACGCCGTCTGTTCCTCACAAAACGGGATACTATATTATACCGGATTTCGGATTTCCGCGCAAGTATAAAACCGTGCAGAGTCCCAAAGCCTTGAAAAAATTGTATTCAGTATATAAGAAGCATTTGTCATTTTCCACATATCAGCGCGCATACTTCCGCAATTTTGCGCACTTCGGAAAAGTACGCAAAAAGCAGGCCGCAAAAGGGCCTGCTCTTTCCTACATTTTCGACATGACCACGAGCAGCACGCCGCCGCCAACAGAGATCTGCGCCTCTCCCCTCCACTCGTTGCTGACACCGATGGGAAATCCGTTCGTCAGAGTCGCATCCCGAGCGGCTACTTGACGCCTGTGACCGAAACATTTTCGCAGCGATCCGTCAGCGACAGCAGCGACAGCGACCATCCCGCACGAGGCGGCAGCGTAAGCGCGCCGTCCGTAAAAAAATAAAGGAGATTGTCTGTATCTATAATGTGGACTCTGCATCCGCGCTCGACCGCAAAGACCGCCGATTGGACGTTTCCGAGCAGATGATCCAGCCGTCCGCCCAACGCGCAGTAAAGAAAGATCTCCGAATAGCCCTCCTGAACCGCATAGCGGATCGCGGCCATCGTATCCGTATCGTCCTGCTCGACCGGCAGATCCAGGATCGGGATATCCGCCGGCAGCGAGCCGGTATAGGAATCAAAATCCCCCAACCAGCAGCTGCGGCCGCACGCCCGCCTCCTCCGCGTATTGATAGCCCTTGTCGCAGGCAATGATCCAGTCGCGTTCTCTATTCCGTCCAGGGACGCTCTTCGTCCGCCGGAAATAATGGCACATAGCTTCTTCATGCTTCCTCCGCCGTCAACAGGACGGCCCCGTATCCGTTTTTGCCGGACGAGCAGGCGCGTGACCCACCGTATCCTCTGGCGGGCATATAGCATATGCAAAGAAAAATGTCCGCAAAATTTACAGGCGTTTTTCATGAATTCATTGGCCCACCGTTCATTTCAATGAAATTCCATGTTAATTTCAGGTTTCTTTGTTGACATTTCCCAATATTTATGCTAAGATATCAGTGCATAAGAAAATAAAACATTTTCCATGACACCTCTTGCTTCGTCCTTCTCCAACGAAGCTTTGGTGTATATCCTTTACAACAAATCTGGCAAGCACCGAGGTGCTTGCCAGATTTGTTTCTGCCGGTCTATGGTGGGGAGTGCAGCGGGTGCCCTTACCGCTGCGCTATGGCATAAGGATTCGGAATGCCGCTTGGCATGTATGCCAGTATTATAGCAGATGTTTCCAGCATCTGCAACATGTTTCTCATATTTATTTTTCTCCGTTTTTCTACAAGAAAGCAGGAGAAAAATGCATATATGTCATTCACCATTCACATTTCATCGAAGCTTATCCCAAAAGCATGTCATCCCGGACGCTTCGACGCTCAACTCAAACTCCATTAAGTAGGGCCGCCGCTTCTGCCAGACGAGGCCCCGGAACGATATGCGCACCCGGCGGAAAAGGCGTCCTTGAATTCCAGCTCCCAACGTCCGCTGTTGACGCAGCGTTCCAGAGCTTCGAGCGTAAGGTGCTTCCGGAAGCTCCGCGGCCTTCCATCCGAAAAAGCGCAAATCCCGGAAATATACGAGTTCCGTTTCCTCCGCAGTGAAGCCGTCCAGCCGCACCTCTGCCCTGCCCGTCCGGATCGTCTTTTCGCCGGGGTTGTTGGCAGAACCGGCGCAGGCCCAGACGCCGTCCTCGAATGTAAGGATCAGCGCGTCTTTCTCAATGCGCAGCCCCGTCGCGCGGCAATCGTGCATGGAAAAGCTGCTGTCCAAGGGCGCAGAATGTGTGAACATCGAAGCTTCCTCCCATTTCTGTTCTTAAAAAGCGTCCTGTTCGCCGCTTTTTCTGCATGGAAAACTGCTCTGCTCAACAATTCCGCAGTTCCGCAATATACAAAAAAAACCTCCGAGGCCAAAGGCTGAGGTATGCTCACCGGCCTGCCTTCAGGAGAGCGTGCCGTACTGGAATTGATCGCCCTGCGCGTGCTCTGCACCGTCACACAACCCCATGAATCGGAAACGACGGTAAACGCAGGCATTGCTTGCCAGGTGTGAACTCAGCTGCCTTACCACTCTTGCTCGCGGCGTTTCTAAAAATACAGTCCACATGTAGCAGAGAGGAATGTTGACATTTCAACATTCCTATGATGGTAAAATCCGCATGTTGAAATCTCAACATCTTAGAAGATGGGAGGTAACCATGCAGGAAAGATTTGAGACGTTTACGGTTTTGATCAACCGGATCAGCCGCGACATACGGAAGATAAAAAATCAGGAGATGGCCGCCTATTATCTGCGAAGCGCCCATGTGTCCTGTCTGTACTACATATATTCTCTGGATGGCGTGACCTCGGCGGAGCTGTGCGAGCACTGCGAGGAGGATAAGGCGACTATCTCCCGTGCGTTGGACTATCTGGAGGCCAACGGCTTTGTTCTGCGGGATTCCGACCGCACCAAACGGTACAGAAGCCCTTTGCGTTTGACAGAAAAAAGGTCAGGAAGTCAGCAAAAGAATCGCAGAGAAAATCGGCACAGTGCTTGATACGATCAGCCATACCCTCACAGAGGACGAACGAGCGGCATTTTACCTCAGCCTTTCTGCCATCAGCAGAAGTCTTGAGGCTATCGCTCAAAATAGCGAAGAATAGGAGATTGACGAAATTGAAAACAAGGATTATTGTTGATTCCACTGCGGATTTAGTTCCTGAGATCAAAGCACAGGTATCTACGGTACCCCTCACCGTTCATTTCGGGCAGGAGGAATACATTGATGGCGTGACCATCGACAACAAAACATTTTATGAAAAGCTCGTCGAGAGCGATGTGCTGCCTACTACCAGTCAGGCAACGCCGGACGCCTTTATGAAGGAATATGAAAAGGCAAGGCAGGCGGGCGAATCAGCCGTTGTTATTACCCTTGCATCCAAATTTTCCGGCACATATCAAAGCGCCATGATCGCGGCGGCGGAGTATGAAAACATCTATGTTGTGGACGGCACCAGCGCAGCGATGGGAACCGGGATTCTGGTAGAGCTTGCGTTCCGCCTTTTGGATGCAGGAATGACCGCAGAGGAAACTGCGCAGGCACTGGAGGAAGAGAAGAAAAAATCGTTGTTGTGGCGCTGGTGGATACCCTCGAATACCTCAAGCGGGGCGGCCGCATTTCAAAGACAGCCGCATTCGCCGGCGGGATACTGAATATCAAGCCCGTGCTTTCCGTTATTGACGGCGAAATTCACCTGCTGGGAAAAGCTCGCGGCTCCAAAATGGGGAACAATCTGCTCGTTCAGGAGATCGACAAGGCCGGCGGCATTGATTTCAGCAGGCCGGTTCTGCTGGGCTACAGCGGAATTTCTGACGCGCTGCTGCTAAAATATATCGAAGACAGCCGTCACATCTGGGAAGGAAACCTGAAAGAAATTCGCTATACGACCGTA
>VOFG01003933.1_pt1 | contig 45640 bp, 60 predicted proteins | sample 5384171 | NCBI WGS metagenome assembly VOFG01 (sample SAMN12384726, study PRJNA508395) | human gut metagenome | isolation source: healthy gut F | host: Homo sapiens
CGCATCTTCAAAAGCGAGATCATCACCGACCTCATGAAGGTGCTCGGCTGCGGCGTGGAGGTGCAGAGCCGCGCCGTGAAGGGCCTCAACCAGTTTGACATCAACAACCTCCGCTGGAGCAAGGTCGTCATCTGCACCGATGGCGACGTCGACGGCTTCCAGATCCGGACGCTGATCCTGACGATGCTCTACCGCCTGTGCCCGACGCTCATCCGCGAGGGGTACGTCTACATCGCGGAGACGCCGCTGTTCGAGATCACCTGTAAGGATAAGACGTGGTTCGCCTACTCCGAGCGCGAGAAGGCGGACATTCTCAAGGAGCTGGAGGGCAAGAAGGTCAGCATCCAGCGCTCGAAGGGTCTCGGTGAGAACGACCCGGAGATGATGTGGCTGACGACGATGAACCCGGAGACGCGGCGGCTGGTGAAGGTCATGCCCGCAGACGTCGAGGAGACGGCGCGCGTGTTTGACCTTCTCCTCGGCGACAACCTCGCCGGGCGGAAGGACTACATCGCCGGGGTATAAGTATATGGATATGATTGATGTGAGCTGAGGTGCGGCTCCGTTTTGCGCCGTACCCCGGTGGGTGAAGCGGCCTTTGATGCCTCCGGCGGCACACTTTTTGCCAACAGCGGCAAAAGAGTGTGCAAAAAACGCCGCTTAAACCTGCGGTTTAAGAATCCCTTAGCGCGCCCCGCACGTTTCAGGTTGTTAGGGTGCGTACCACACGGTTGATGGATTTTGCAGGGGGCATGAAATGTAGGATCGTCTCTGCGCCCGCGCCGCTGCCGCTGACCGCTCCAAATGCAGGGGTCTATGCGCCGAATGTGGCGGGGCCACACAGGACCAGCCGCGTTCAACCGAGGTACTCCTTCCAACCGCCGTAGGGGCCGATGCCCACATCGGCCCGCCGTTCGGTCGGGATGCTTCTTCCGACCTGCGCAGGGGGCGGCGTCCCCGACGCCCCGTGATAGATGCAAATGCTCCTACATTTCAAAATATGAACGGCAGCGGCGCACAATGGCAGACAATACTGCATTTAGGCCCGTCCTACCGAAAATCCCGCGAATCGACCGGAATTGAAATAAAAATCCCCGATCTACCGACAACAGAAAGGACATTGTTCCTATGGCAAAGAAAAAAAACAGAAGAACGCACCGTCCATCGGACGGCGGATCCGAATGTGATGGGTCTGCGCGGCACGGTGGTCGATCAGGCAATCACCGAGACGCTCGACGCGAACTACATGCCCTATGCTATGAGCGTCATCGTCTCGCGCGCCATCCCCGAAATCGACGGCTTCAAGCCGTCGCACCGCAAGCTGCTCTACACGATGTATAAAATGGGCCTGCTCACGGGCGGGCGCACGAAGTCGGCGAACATCGTCGGGCAGACAATGCGCCTCAACCCCCATGGCGACGCCGCCATCTATGAGACGATGGTGCGTCTGGCGAAGGGAAACGAGTCGCTGCTGCACCCGTTCGTCGACAGCAAGGGCAACTTCGGCAAGGTCTTCTCGCGCGACATGGCCTACGCGGCGTCGCGCTACACCGAGGCAAAGCTCTCCGCGATATGCGCAGAGCTCTTCCGCGACCTCGACTGCGACGCGGTCGACCTCGTAGACAACTACGACGGGAGCATGAAGGAGCCCTCGCTCCTGCCGACGGCGTTTCCGAACGTGCTGGTGTCGGCGAATATGGGCATCGCGGTCGGCATGGCAAGCCAGATATGCGGCTTCAACCTCGCCGAGGTCTGCGACACGACGATCGCCTATCTGAAAAATCCCGATCACGACATCGCCTCCACCCTGCTTGCGCCGGACTTTCCCACCGGCGGGCAGATCATCTGCGACGAGGACGAGCTGCGCCGGATCTACGCGACGGGGCGCGGCGGCCTGAAGGTCCGCGCCCGCTGGCGCTACGACAAAAAGGAAAACGTCATCGAGGTCTACGAGATTCCCTACTCCACCTCCATCGAGGTCATTCTCGACAAGGTCGCCGAGCTCGTCAAGGCCGGCAAGGTCAAGGAGATCAGCGACATGCGCGACGAGACGGATCTGTCCGGCCTGAAGCTCGCCATCGACCTCAAGCGCGGCGTCGACCCCGAAAAGCTCATGCAGAAGCTCTTCAAGCTCACCCCCTGCAGGACACGGCGAGCTGCAACTTCAACATCCTCATCGGCGGTATGCCGCGCGTGATGGGCGTGGGCGAGATTCTGCAGGAGTGGACGGCTTGGCGCACGGAGTGCGTCAAGCGCCGCGTGTTCTATATCCTCAGCCGCAAGAAGGAGAAGCTGCACCTGCTGCTCGGCCTGAAGCGGATCCTGCTCGACATCGACAAGGCGATCGCGATCATCCGCGAGACGGAGGAGGAGGCCGAGGTCATCCCCCAACCTGATGATCGGCTTCGGCAACGACGAAAAGCAGGCCGAATACGTCGCCGAGATCAAGCTGCGCAACATCAATAAGGAGTATATCCTCAAGCGCGTGCAGGAGACACAGTCCCCTCGCCGACGAGATCGATGACCTTGAGGACACGCTGGCAAAGCCCGCGCGCGTCCGCAGGATCATCATCTCGGAGCTCGAGACCGTCCGCAAGAAGTACGGTCAGCCGCGCAAGACCGAGATTCTCTACGGCCACGAGGTCGAGGAGTACCGCGAGGAGGAGCAGGTCGAGGACTACCCCGTCACGCTGTTCCTCTCCCGCGAGGGCTACTTCAAGAAGATCACGCCCGCCTCGCTGCGCATGAACGCGGAGCAGAAGTATAAGGAGGGCGACGGCCCCATGCAGCAGATTGAGACGACGAACGCCGCCGAGGTGATGTTCTTCACCGACAGGTGCCAGGTCTACAAGACGCGCGTCTCGGAGTTCGCCGACAGCAAGGCCTCGCTCCTCGGCGACTATCTGCCCGCAAGGCTCGGCATGGACGACGGGGAGAGCGTCATCTACCTGCTCCTGCCGGGCGACTACAGCGGGCAGCTGCTGTTCTTCTTTGAAAACGGCAAGGCCGCGCGCGTGGAGCTCAAGGCCTACGCCACCGTCTCGAACCGCCGCCGCCTGACCGGCGCCTACAGCGACAAGAGCCCGCTCGTGACGATCCTTCCGCTGCGGGAGGATCAGGAGCTGGCGCTTCTTTCGAGCGAGCCGCGCGCGCTCATCTTCCACACGTCCCAGCTCGCGCCCAAGGCCACCCGCACGACGCAGGGCGTCGCCGTCATGACGCTCAAGCCCAAGTACCACCTCCAGCGCGCCGTGCCGGTGGAGCAGTCCGGCATCGTCAACCTCACCCGCTACCGCACGCGCAGCATCCCGCCGCGGGCGCGCTCGTCAAGCCCGAGGATCAGGGAGGAGCAGCTGTCGCTGCTGTACTTTCAACAAGAAACCAGACAGGAGGCGAACCGCATGAAAAAGCTATCCGAAGTCCTGACGCGCTACGGGATCATCACCGCCGCCTGCGCCCTCTACGCGGTCGGCTTTAACTGGTGCTTCGACCCCAACCACATCAGCGTGGGCGGCTTTACCGGCATCGCCCAGATCATCAACCACTATCTGCCGCAGCTGCCGATCGGTACGCTGGCGCTGGTGATGAACATCCCGCTCTTTATCCTCGGGTGGAAAAAGATCGGCAAGGCGCTGCTGTTTTCCTCCCTGTACGCCACGGCCGTCAGCTCCGTCATGATCGACGCGCTCGCCGCGGTGCATACGTTCCAGCCGATGGATCCCATCCTCGCGTGTCTCTACGGCGGTGCGATCTGCGGCATCGCCTTCGGCGTGATGCTGCGCCAGGACGCCACCACCGGCGGCACGGAGCTGGCCGCGCGGCTGCTGAAGCTCAAGTTCGAGTCCATCTCCATCGGCACGCTCTGCCTCATGATCGACGTGCTCGTGACGTTCGGCTACGCGCTCATCTTCCGCGACATGACCCGCGCGCTCTACGGCGTCATCGCGCTCTATGTCTCCTCGCTGCTGATGGACAAGGTCGTCTACGGCCCGAACGCCGCCAAGATGGCCTATATCATCAGCGACCACTCTGAGGAGATCACGCAAAAGCTCCTCGAGCTCGACCGCGGCGTGACGCTGCTCGACGGGTGCGGCGCGTGGAGCGGCCGGCGCAAGGACGTCATTCTCTGTGCCTTCGGCCGCAGCCACATCGTACCGATCAAAAAGCTCGTGCAGGAGATCGACCCGGACGCCTTCGTCATCGTCTGCGACGCGCACGAGATCCTCGGCGAGGGCTTCGGCACCTACACGCCGGGCGGACTGTAAGATCGGAGGGATCGGCATGAAGAAGCTCTGCTGCGCGCTGCTCGCGGCGGCAACGCTGGCGCTGTGCGGCTGCGGCTCGTTTCTCGAGCGCACCTACAGCTCCTCCCAGCCGCACAGCGCGACTTATTATGAGAGCGACGGGACCGCTCTGTCCCTGCGTGCGGAGGGTATCAGGGACCTCGTGAACGACATTCTGCTGCTCGTCGGTGAGAACGCCAAGGAGGGCACCATCTGGCTCTACAACACCTCCGACAGCGACACGCAGGACGCGGGCGAGGCCGCCCGCCGCGCCTGTCAGGAGGTGCAGACCCAGACGCCGATGGGCGCCTATATGGTCGACTATCTGACGTGCAAGACCTCCGCCGGCTCGCGCAGCTATACGCAGATCGACCTGACGATCGGCTATCGCCGCACGGCGGAGCAGGCCGCGGCCATCGTCCACGCGACGAGCGTGTCGGCGCTGCACGACCTGCTGACCGAGGCCGCCGCGCAGGATAAGAGCGAGCTTGTCGTCTCCGTGGAGTATTTCGACCGGCAGGAGCAGCAGGTGCGCCAGACCGTCGCGCAGGTGCGTCAGGAGATCACGCAGGTCACGGGCCGCGAACCGGCGGCGTGGGAGGTCAATTTCTACCCCACGGATACAAATCCCGGCATCATCGAGATCATTTTGAGAAGCGGCGCGAAAGATTGAAAATCAGGGCTTGACAACCCGGCGCGGACGCAGTATAATGTGTCTTGCGTTTGCGGGCGTAGCTCATCTGGTAGAGCGCGACCTTGCCAAGGTCGAGGTAGCGAGTTCGAGCCTCGTCGCCCGCTCAAGTGAAGAGAAACACCATCCGTTGGATGGTGTTTCTCTTTGCCGAATCGGGCCGTGGCTCGAAAGGGCATGAGCGAAGCGAAAGAAATGTGCCGGCGGCACATTTCGATGCCCGTGTGCGTGTCACGGCGCCAAATGCGCCGTGAGCGAGCCTCGTCGCCCGCTCAAGCAAAGAGAGTACCATCTGTTAGATGGTACTCTTTTTGCGCTTCGGCGCTGACCGTCCCTTAGACGCAGATCCACCGTCCGACGGAAAGCCCGGCGGACGGTGGATTTATGTCGCTTTATTTGCACAGATACGAGAACCAGCCCTCGCTCTGGCGGGTTTTGAGGATCGTCCAACCGTCGGCGCGGAGCTTGTCGGCGACCTCTTCGGCGCGGTCATCGATGATGCCCGAGCAGAGGAACAGTCCCCATCCTTCAGAAACGGCCGCACGCGGCCGGAGAGCCCCATAATCACGTCCGCGACGATGTTCGCCACGACGATGTCATATTCCCCGCCGAACTCGCCCTGCAGCTGCCGGTCCGTCAGCACGTCGCCCCAGCGGACGGTATAGCGGTCGCGCCCGACGCCGTTGAGCGCCGCGTTTTCATACGCCACGTCCACACACTTCTCGTCGATGTCGCAGGCGAAGGCGCGCGACGCGCCGAGCACCAGCGCCGCAATCGAGAGGATGCCGCTGCCGCAGCCGAGGTCGAGCACCTTCTCGCCGCCGTGGATCTGCTGCTCCAGCTCCGTCAGGCACAGGCGCGTCGTCGCGTGGCTCCCCGTGCCGAACGTCAGGCCGGGGTTCAGCACCAGCGCCGCGCGCCCCGCCGGGACGTTCGCGCTCTCCCACTCCGGGATGACGATCAGCCGCTCGCCGATCTCCATCGGCTTATAAAACTGCTTCCAGTTGTTCTCCCAGTCGGAGTCGGCCATCTTGCCGACCGCGACGTGAATCGGCGCGCAGGCGGGGTTCGCCTGCTCCAGCGCGGAAAGCGCCGCGCGCGCATCGCTGAGCAGCTTCTCCCCGTCCGCGTCTTCCGGGAGATAGAACGTGACGCGGCTCAGGCCGCGCTTTTCCTGCATGAGCGCGTCGTCGACATAGTCCCAATACTGGTGGTTATGCTCCAGAAAATCGTGGAAATCCGCCTCGTCATCGATCACAAGACCCGTGACACCGAGCGCCTCGAGCCGCTCGGACACCGCGTCCAGTCCCGCCGGGGCGGTATCCACCTTACTTCCAGCCAATTCATCGCTCAGCGCTCTTTCCCGACAAAGAAGATGCCGATCGTGTTCGGGCCGGTGTGACTGCCGATGACCGGGCCGATGAAGTTGATGTACCTCGGGCGTGCCGTAGCGCGCCTTGATCTGGTCGGCGACCCAGCGCGCCTCGTCCTCGCAGTCGGCCTGGCAGATGAACATGGTCTGCTTCTCCGGCGCGATGCCGAGCTCGCCGATCTTGTCGATCAGCGCGTTGAGCGACGCCTTTGCGCCCGCGCACCTTGCCGACAGGGACGAGCTTGCCCTCGTCGGACGTGTGCATGACCGGCTTGATCGAGAGCATCGTGCCGAGCAGCGCCGACGTCGCGCTGACGCGGCCGCCGCGCTTGAGATAGTTCAGGTCGTCCACCGTGAACCAGTGGTCGACGCTCAGGCGGTTCGAGACAACCCAGTCCGCGAGCTCCTTCGCGCTCAGACCCGCGCGCTTCTGCTGCACCGTGAGGTAGAGCAGAAGCCCCTGTCCCACGAGGCCGAGAGCGAGTCGACGACGTAGATCTCCCGCTCGGGATAGTCCGCGCGCAGGTCGTCCGCCGCGATGGTTGCCGACTGGTACGTCGTTGAGAGCGCGGACGAAAAGCACACGCAGACGATATCCTTGCCCGTGTCGAGCACGGCGCGCATGGCGTCCTGGAACTGCCCGACGTTGGCCGCCGAGGTCGACGCGACCTTCCCGGCGCGGATGGCGCCGTAGAACTCCGCGTTGCTGATGGCGCTGCCGTCGAGGTAGTTCGGGTAGTCCTTTCCCTCCAGGTGCACCGTCAGGGGCACCACGTTCAGCTCCAGCTCCTTAGCCATCTCGTCGGAGAGGTCGCAGCAGCTGTCGGTCATGATGATATATTCACTCATAGAAATTTCTCCTTTTTCGGGGTAGAATCCACCGGCCGCGGCCGGCACTTTTCGCTCCTAATATAACATATTAGAGCTTGGAAGAAAAAAAGCGTCCCGCAAAAATTTACGGATCGTTCACGGGTCACTTGCCGACGCAGAAGCGGGAGAAGATCGTCGCCACGAGGTCGTCGCGCACGCGCTTGCCGCTGAACTCGGCCAGCGCCTCCAGCGCCTCCTCCGCGTCGGTCAGCACCGCGTCCGGCGAAAGGCCGCTGCGCAGCGCCTGCTCCGCACGGCGCACCGCATCGAGCGCACGCTGGGCGCTCTCGGCCTGCCGCGCGTTCGTCAGAAGCTCTCCGCGCGGCGTCTCGCCCCCGGCAAAGAGCTCCTCCACCGCGCGGCACAGCGCGTCCACGCCCGCGCCGCTGCGCGCCGAGAGGGGGATCACCTCGCCGAAGCGTACCCGCAGCGCCGCCGTGTCCAGCACCTGCGGCAGATCCGCCTTGTTCACGAGTACGAGCATCCGCCGCGCCCGCCGCGCGGCCGCGATGGCTTCCTCGTCCTCCCGCGTGAGCGGGGCCGAGCCGTCGAGCACCAGCAGCGCCAGCTCCGCGCGCTGCGCGGCCGCTGCGCGCGCTCGACGCCGAGCCGCTCGACCGTATCCCGCCGCGTCGCGGATGCCCGCCGTGTCGCACAGGCGCAGCAGCACGCTCCCGACGAGCACCTTCTCTTCGACCGTGTCGCGCGTCGTTCCGGCGATGTCGGTCACGATGGCGCGGTCATAGCCGAGCAGGGCGTTGAGCAGCGAAGACTTGCCCGCGTTGGGCTTTCCGAGGATGACTGCCGGGCCGCCGGACTTGAGAAGTCTGCCGCGCGAGAACGTCGCGAGCAGCGCGTCGAGCCGCTCGGCGCTTTCTGCGAGCGTCTGCTCGATCTGCGCCTGCTGCAGCGGCTCGATCTCCTCGTCGGGATAGTCGACGATGGCGTAAAACCGCGACACCACGTCCATCAGCGCGTCGTAGATTCCCCCGACGGAGCGGCTCATGCGCCCCTGCAGCTGACCGACGGCGTTGCGCGCCGCCCCGGCGCTCTCGGCGTCGATGAGGTCGGCCACGGACTCCGCCTGAATGAGGTCCATCCGCCCGCTGAGAAAGGCGCGCTGGGTGAATTCGCCGCCGCGCGCCTGCCGCGCACCGCGGGCAAAGGCGGCGGCGAGCACCTCGTCGAGCACGACGGGTGAGCCGTGGCAGTGAATCTCTGCGCAGTCCTCGCCGGTGTAGCTGTTCGGCCCCGGGAAGAGCACGGCCAGCGCCTCGTCGATGACGCCGCCGCTGCGGTCGAGCGCGCGGCCGAACACCAGTTTCCGCGGCGTCTGCGCGCTCATCGGGCGGCCGTTTGCGGGGGCAAAGACCCCGTCGAGGATGCGGCGGGTATCCGGCCCCGTCAGGCGCACGATTCCGATGGCCGAGGGGGCCTGGATGGTGGCGATGGCGGCGATGGTATCAGGCATGGCGTACACTTCCTTTTTTGCAGGTTATCTTATGCAGTATAGCATATCCGCGGGCGGTTGGGAAGATGATGCGGGGTATGTTGTGCCTTCGGCGACATACTTTTTGCCAGCAGCGGCAAAAGTATGCAAAACACGCCGCCAAAACCAAGGTTTTGGAAATCACCGCGCCGCCAGCGGCGGATGAAGCGAGGCGGTTTCGAGGAAGTGTCAGCCGATTGGCGGTCACGAAGTGGCCGCCAATCGGCTGACACGACGGTGTATATCCTTTGCGCGCCCGTACCGGTTAGGTTGTTGAGGTGCGTGCCACACGTTTGAGAAATTTTTCAAGGTCAGCGGCAGCGGCGCAGGGCGGCAGACGATTCTAAATTTTGACACCGTCCTACCGACACCCCACTTGCCGACCGGAAGGAAGTCAAGAAACCTTGGTTTCTTGCGCATCTTTTGGAGACTTTCTGTGCGCACAGAAAGTCTCCCGCCGGAGGCCGAACCGGCCGATTTCCCCACCAGTCCCCCCGCCAGAACAAACACCCCCGCGGATGAATCCCCCGCCGCGCGGGCATACTACGCCCGTACGGCATCCGCCGATACCGCCATTTTAAGGAGGAAACTTGCATGCATGCTCTCGTAGAAGCCAAAACCTGCATCCAGTGCGGGCTGTGCCCGACGATCTGTCCGGAGGTGTTCTCCCTCACGCCCGGCGAACCGGCGCAGGCCATCCCCGACGCCGTCCCGGATGAGTGCCGCCTCGCCGCGCAGGAGGCCGCCGACAGCTGCCCCGTCGCCGCCATCGACATCCGCGCATAAAATCGCCGACGGCACCTGTTTTCTGAAAATTTCTCTTTACAAGCCGTTTTGGGTATGATATTCTATATGAGCGCGTGAACTGCGCGAAAATGCCCCTGCCCTTAGTCCCGCGGACATTCACCTGACCCGGCACTCAGGCTGTGGGCGAGATTTTCAGAAAGGTGGAAACACAACTATGATGCTGAAAGAGCAGAAGACCTCGATCATCGAGGCGAATCGCACCCACGAGAAGGACACCGGCTCCCCCGAGGTTCAGGTTGCCATCCTCACCGAGCGTATCAGCCAGCTTACCGCTCACCTGAAGGAGCATCCCCATGACTTCCACAGCCGCCGCGGCATGCAGATGATGATCGGTAAGCGCCGCCGTCTGCTGGACTACCTGGCCAAGAAGGACATCGAGCGTTATCGTGCCCTGATCGCCAAGCTGGGTCTGCGTAAGTAAGTTGAAACAGGGTGATGTGCGCTTGCGCATCACCCTTCTTTCACATTCCCCCGCCGTATGCGGAGCCTATCTAAGCCTTTAGCAGTTGAAAACCCGCCCGATTCCCCGCCGTCTCGGGCCGGTTTTCAAGTGCTAAATGGTTTGGCTCCCATACGAAACATTATACTTCAGAAAAGGAGAAAAACCATGTCTACCATCATCACCAAGCGGCAGTTTCCCAACTACCACAAGTATGAGCTGGATCTGGCCGGCCGCCCGCTGACGCTCGAGGTCGGCAAGCTCGCCGAGCTCGCCAACGCCGCCGTCATGGTCGGCTACGGCGACACGCGCGTGCTGTGCTGCGTCACCGCCGCCCCCGTCCCCGCGACGGCATCGACTTCTTCCCCCTGAGCGTCGACTTTGAGGAGAAGCTGTATTCCGTCGGCCGCATCCCCGGCAGCTTCAACCGCCGCGAGGGCCGTCCCGGCGAGAAGGGCATCCTGACCTCCCGCGTCATCGACCGCCCCATCCGCCCGCTCTTCCCCACGACTTCCGCAACGACGTGTCCGTCATGTGCACGGTCATGTCCGTTGACCACGACTGCTCCCCGAGATCGCCGCGCTGATCGGTACGTCCGCCGCGCTCGCCATCTCCGACATCCCCTGGAACGGCCCCGTCGCCGCGCTGAAGGTCGGTCTGGTCGACGGCAAGCTCATCTTCAACCCCACCAGCGACGAGCGCAAGGTCAGCGACCTCGACGTAACCGTCGTCTCCACGGGTAAGAAGGTCGTCATGATCGAGGCCGGCGCCAACGAGGTGCCCAACGACGTCATGTTCGAGGCCATCCGCATCGCCCACGAGGAGAACCAGAAGCAGATCGCCCTCATCAACCAGATGGTTGCCGAGGTCGGCAAGCCCAAGTTCGACTATCCCCACGCCGACTTCGACGAGGAGCTGTTCCAGAAGATCGTGGACGCCACGATGGACGAGGCGAAGGCCGCCATGGACACCGACGACAAGAACGTCCGCGAGGCCCGCTGGAACCAGCTGATCGAGAAGTGGCACGAGCTGTTCCTCGAGGACTATCCCAACATGGACCAGTACCTCGACGAGATCACCTATAAGTTCCAGAAGAAGATCGTCAAGGCATGGCTGCTCGAGGGGCACCGCGTGGACGGCCGCGCCAAGAATGAGATCCGCCCGCTGGCCGCCGAGGTCGGCGTGCTGCCCCGCGTCCACGGCTCGGGCCTGTTCACCCGCGGCCAGACGCAGGTGCTCTCCGTCTGCACGCTTGACACCCTCTCCGCCAACCAGAAGCTCGACACCATCTGGGAGGAGACGGAGAAGCGCTACATGCACCACTACAACTTCCCCGGCTATTCCGTCGGCGAGGCCAAGCCCGCCCGCAGCCCCGGCCGCCGCGAGATCGGCCACGGTGCGCTGGCCGAGCGCGCGCTGCTGCCCGTGCTGCCGTCCGTCGAGGAGTTCCCTATGCCATTCGCGTCGTCTCCGAGGTGCTCAGCTCCAACGGCTCCACGTCGCAGGGCTCCATCTGTGGCTCCACGCTGGCGCTGATGGACGCGGGCGTGCCCATCAAGGCCCCCGTCGCGGGCATCAGCTGCGGCCTGATTCAGGACGATGACGGCGGCTTCACCACTTTCATCGACATGCAGGGCGTCGAGGCCTTCCACGGCGAGATGGACTTCAAGGTCGGCGGCACAAAGAAGGGCATCACCGCCATCCAGATGACCTGAAGAACGACGGTCTGACGATGGAGATCATCAAGAACGCGCTCGACATCACCTACGACGCCCGCTGCGAGATTCTCGACCAGATCATGCTGCCCGTGATCTCCGAGCCGCGCGCCGAGGTCAGCAAGTACGCCCCCAAGATGCTCACCCTGAAGATCGACCCGGACAAGATCCGCGACGTCATCGGCAAGGGCGGCTCCGTCATCCAGAAGATCGTGGCCGAGTCCGGCGCGAAGATCGACATCGACGACGACGGCACCATCCACATCGCCTCCCCCGACGCGGAGAGCTGCGCCATCGCGAAGAAGTGCATCGACGACATCGTGTTCGTCCCCGAGGTCGGCGCGCTGTACTATGGCCGCGTCGTGCGCCTGATGACCTTCGGCGCGTTCGTGGAGCTGGCCCCCGGCAAGGACGGCCTCGTCCACATCTCCAAGCTCGCTGACAAGCGCATCGAGAAGGTGGAGGACGCCTGCAAGGTCGGCGACATGATTTGGGTGAAGGTCACCGAGATTGACGAGAAGGGCCGCGTGAACCTGAGCTACAAGGACGCCCTGAAGGAAATCCGCGCCAAGGAAGCCGCCGGCGAGCCGATTAAGTAAAATCGTCCGCGCAGCCCCTTTCTTTACAAAAGTAATTCCCGTCAGGAACGATGGTTCCTGACGGGAATTTTTTATTCATACATTTGCGGTATATCCGTCCGCCCCACGAGATAATCAATGCTCACATGAAAATAGTCGGCAATGCGGATCAGCTCCGCAACACCCGGTTCGCGTTCGCCGTTTTCATAGCGGCTGATCGTATTTTGCGACATATGCAGATCCATTGCCATTTCAGCTGTGTAATGTGCTGCTGCCGGCGTAATTCTTTGATTCTCATATCATCCCCTCTTGACTTAATTATCCCAAATCGGTATAATAAAAAATATCCCGATTCGGGATATTTTTATAAAGGAGAATGATTTATGAAAAGTACCTCACGCTTCTGTTGGTATCCTCGTCCTTGCGCTCGGGCTGACTGCCTGCGGCAGTTCCTCCGCGGGCGACACAAACACACCCGCCGGCAGCGACAGCCAGCAGCAGGAAAGCACCCCCCTCCTCCCCGGACGGCGAGGGTACCTTGGGGAAATACGCCGTCAAGTTCACCGGTTATACGCTGGCAAAGGATTATCAGGGACAGGACACCGTGATTATCAGCTTTGACTTCACCAACAATAACGAGAATGCCACCTCCGCTATGGTGGCGCTGAATATCGATGCCTATCAGGACGGTATCGAACTGGAGAGCGGATGAAGCTCATACCCGCGAGTGTCACAAGGGCGGTTCAAATCCAGTCGCCGCTGACGGCAGTGACAGCGCATCCGGCCTGCTCTTGATTGCGGCGGGCGCGGTTAATGCGGACACTGGGAATCCCGCCGCTACCATTGGGATCACGGCTGTAACATGGGTTCGATTCCCGTACGGGTCACCATGTCGGCAATCCCTAAGAGGGTCGCCGACAATTCGGAGGCTTAGCTCAGCTGGTTAGAGCGCCTGCTTCACACGCAGGAGGTCACTGGTTCGAGTCCAGCAGTCTCCACCAAAAAGTTCCTGATTTCGCACGAAATCAGGAACTTTTTCTGTTTATGATCTCAAAAGTGACGCGGCATTTTGGCGTTTTTCGCTTGACCCAAACCGTGACCCAAAAGCCGAGAGATCGGGAAAGCACCGGAGAGGGGCGGGTGGCATCATCCGTCCCTCTCCGACTATTTTTGTAGGCTACATGGTCTGGCTGATGACGCTGCCGATGGTGTCGGCGGCGTCACGCTTCATCCCCTCCGTGGCGTGGGTGTAGGTGCTGAGAGTGAAGCCCGCGTCATAGTGTCCCAGCGCACCGGACAGCGTCTTGACGTCCACACCGTACTTGAGGGACAGCGTGGCGAAGGTGTGTCTGAGGTCGTGAAACCTGATGTGCTCCGCACCGATGGCCCTCAGGATCTTCTCATGAGTGTGGCCGGAAGGAGTCCGGGTCGAACATGGTGCCGGTCTTGGGCGACACGAACAGGTAGGGACTGTGGGGGTGCTTTGTGTGTTCCTCTACCAGCAGCTCCACCGCCCGCTGCGGGATGGCCAGTCTGCGGATGGAGTTAGGCGTCTTGGGCTGGCTGACCACCAGTTCGCCGTTGATGCGGTTCACCTGCTTGCTGACAGAGATGGTCATGTTCTCCACGTCCAAGTCCGTCCACAGCAGGGCGAGGAGCTCGCCCCGGCGCAGGCCGGTGGTCAGCGCCAAATAGAATGCCGCCAGCAGTCCGCGCCGTTCTGCTTCAGCCAGATACGGGCCGATCTTGTCCTCCGGCAGTATCTTCATCTCTCGCTTTTCCAGCTTCGGCAGGTGGCAGCCTTTGGCGGGATTGGCGAGGAGCAGCCGCTCCGCCACCGCCTGCTCCAGGCAGTTGTTCAGCAGCGTATGGATGCCCCGTACCACGCGGGTGCTGAGGCCCTTATCCTTCAGCTTGATGTGGGTATACCGTTGGATGCGGCCGGATCTTTTGCAGGTCGTTGTAGAATTTTTGGATCTGGATGGTGGTCAGCTTTTCCAGCGGCGTGTTGCCCAATTCGGGGATGATGTGGTTGTCAATGTAGTTGAGGTAGTAGTCCTTGGTTTTCTCCCGCAGGCGTGGCTCGGCGTAGACCTCATACCACAGCTTGATCCACGCGCCCAATGTGTAGGACTTGGCTCGGCTCATGTCCAGCTTTTCAGTCTCCGAGATGGCCTGCTTGAGCTTTTCCTTGGCTTCGGATTGGGTTTTAGCGAGGACGCTCTTGTGGATGGGCTTGCCGGTGGTGGGATCATTGCCTGCGGTGGTATCCCAGCGCTTGCACCCTCCCAGCGGCCGTCTTTCCGCTTGCGGATGCTGCCTTCTCCGTTGGCTGCACGTTTCTTCGGCATGGTATCAACTCCTTTTCTTGGTAGTCAACACACATACCACAAGCCGACCTTAATATCTATCGGAGATGGGCAGAGTTAAGAGAAAGTTATCAATTCCGCAGCGGGGGTATTCTTTGGTTACAGCGTGGTCATTTTTGCGCTGTGTTGGCGTCTATCCACTCCCGCAGCTTGTCCTTCGGTACTACGATGCGGCTGCCGATCTTCAGCGTAGGGAAACCCTCGCTGTGAACTAACTCATACGCTCCGGCGCGGGAGATGCCCAGCACCGCCGCCACCTGCACGACGTTCAGCGTCAGGGGCAGTTCGTCAAAACTCTTATAGGTACACTCGTTCATTTGCTCCTCCTTACATCATGGTCATGTCGAAACCGTGATACTGCCCATATTCTTCCTCGTAATTTTCCTGTTCCTGACGGCGGGACTGATACCACTCCACCAGCTCCTGCAGCAAGAGGCTGCTGTAATACAGCTCACGGGCAAGGTCGCTGACCTCGCTGTCCTCGTCCTCGCAGAGGGCGCAGATGGCGGCCACCGTACCCGCTATGCCGCAGACGGCATCCTCCAGCGTAGGTGTCGGCTCACGATGGTCATAGGCAATTTCCCGGCAGGCTTGCAGATAATCCGCACCGCCCAGCCGGAAGTACAGCTCCATATTCTCGCGCTTCAGCGTCTGGTCGAACAGCTTGCTGTCCCGGCAGCGGATGTTCTCCGGCGTGGTGTAGGTGATGTATTTCTGATGCGGCTCCCATTTCACATCGTAGCCATAGGCGTTCATATACGCAACGAACGCCTGCTGCGTGCGGCTCTGCTCCATGGCCTCTTTGATATGATCCGTCAGCCGCCTCTTCCACGTCGGAATGCGGAACGGGTCGGCTTTGGACTCCGTGACGGACAAACCGTACTCCCTACAGAGTTGGCTGCAGTAGTCCTTGACCTGCTGCATCTCCCGTGCGGACTGATGGAATTTCACGCCCGTCTCGAAATTGACGGAGTTCATGATAATGTGGTTATGGATGTGGGCTGTGTTCATGTGGGTGACCACGATGCACTGGTAGCCCTCGAAATGCTCCGCCAGCTTCACCCCAGCTCGTGCGCCGTTGCAAAGTCCAGTGGATCATCCGGTGCGAACGCCTGCACGATGTGGTAGTAGCCGCGGCCCTCCGTTTTGCGGAACTGCTTTTTCACTGCCTCGAATTCCGGCACCGCCGTCTGCGCTACACAGTTGACGCCGCTGATAAGCTGCTCCACCGTCTTTTCCCGGTTGGTGACATAGTCGACGATGCCCCTCAGCCCACGCGAGACAGCAATGAATTTAACATTTGCCATGTGTTTTCATACACCTCCATGAACGGCTCCATGTTGACCAGCTCGACATGACCCTGCCGCGCCATGACGGCCAACTGATTCAGGTTATTGCCCTGCCGCCGCAGCTCGCGGATGAGGTCATCCACGCCGTCGATGACCGTCACATCCTTGTCCATGGCCGCGTCCCGCACATACTGACTGAGAGACTTGTGCGCCTTCTCCGCCTGAAGCGAGATGTATTTCTTCTGCCACCCCGCTACGCGGATGCGGATAAATTCTTCTTTCTTCATACGTTGCTCCTCCATGAAAAGGGGTGTGGGCTTAGCCCGCATGCAGCGTTTGGGGAGCGGTTTCGGCCAGGGGCCGAAAACCGTACCACAAACGCGAAACTTGCCATCGCGCCGAAGGCGCGATGCTCCGCCTTACCCAACTCCCAGCGTCCTGTGACACTCGTCCTACCCTGCGAGGCCACACAGCGGCTCACAGAGGCGAACACGGCGGTTCTTCGGCTTGCGCCGACAGTTTCCGTTGTACCCGATGTCGTTGGGCGGCGGCTTCGGCGAGGTACAGTTGATGCTGGGTGTACCACTCCACCGCCTCTCGGATAGGGCGAATGTGATAACGCAGGTTGCCGTTTTTCTTCAGGCCATTCCGCATGATGACCGATGTCGGCTCTACGGTGATGAGCCCTTTTTCTACCAGCCCCGCCACATAGCGTTTGACGGAGCTCTTGCTTTTGCCGATGGCTTTACCGATGGTTTCGTAGCTGGGCCAGCACTCATAGGTGCGCGGGTCTTCCAGCCGCATCAACACAGCGTAGGTGGCCAGCTCACCGGTACTTAAGTGCAGAGAGAAGATCTCGTTGGGCAGCGGCGTGAAGTTTTTCAGCTTGTTGTTTTGTAAGTTCAATACATACCTCCGATTTTTGTTGACATGGCTGCGCGAATGGTGTAGACTAATTTGCAATATCGATTAGACATTTAGCTTGAGCCTATCATAACAGAGACGGCATGATCTGTCAACGCTGTCGAGCGTTATTATTTACAATTAGTCCATCATTTGGAGGGCGTTATGTGGTACTGTAAAATGTATTTCCCCGGAAGGCATGAGGTCATCGAGAGCGATGCTTTCGGCACCCAGGGATCGCCGTCACAGCGAACTGTCTTTCCGTTCTTAGAGTCGCTGCTGTCCTTCACAGAACTGGACATCGGGAAAGTTGCCGTCGCGCTGCGGTGCATCTCCGATGACTTGGAGAGCCTCGACCGGGAGCGCGTGACCAACGCTATGGTCAAGCTGGGTAGGCTGGCGGAGACGCACAGCTTCTTTCGCGTGCTGTATGCCAAGTGGGTCTACTTTCGTTCCGTAGGCTTCGGGAACACTGAGGCTGTGGTATCGGGCGCATTGGATGAGTTGCGGTCACTGCCGGAGGAGTTGCCGCTGTACCAAAAGCAGATCTTGCACTTCTTTGAGCTGATACTGGATATAGACAAAGCCGGGCGCGAGCCCAGCCGACAGGTCTTGCGGTATTATCATTTTGACAAACCTGACCAGTCCAGCGACCCGGAGTTGTTCCCGTTCCGTCTGCTGACCACGCGCTTTGAGCCGGTGGATGGCGATACTTGTGCGCCGGTGCTGTACGCGAACACCGTGGCGGATATGATCAGTTTTTCTTTGCAGACCTGCGTGGAGCGCAGCATCACCGTGCGTCGCTGCAAAAACTGCGGACGGTACTTCGCCCAGACGGGCCGCGTCAGCGCGGAGTACTGCGACCGCACACCACTCGACGGTCAGTCCAGCTGCCGCGCGATGGGCGCATTCCAACAGTGGACGCTGAAGCAGGCGGACGATCCTGGTGTTCAAGGTCTACCGCAGAGAGTACAAACGCCGTTTGCGTGGATCAAGGCCGGGCGCATCAGCGACAGCGAGTTTTATGCGTGGAGCGAGCAGGCCAGAGAACAGAAAAAGAAATGCGACGAGGGAGCTATCACCGCGGAGGATTTCCAGCGGTGGCTGAAGGAGTCGTAAATACAAGGAGGGTGCGGTTCAGCAGAACCGCACCCTCCCCATGTTTCGTCAGCAAAGAAATTTTGATCCTATTGTGCGCTAATGCGCGGCGGGCTTGTCCTCCACGGCGCGCTCCTGAAGCATCAGGAGCATCGCCGTCGCTCCGCCTCCTCCAGCTTGCGCATGATCTTTTGGCGCATCGCCTCCTCCGGATCCTCCGGCAGAGAATTCTCGATCTCCGCCGCGTCAGGTCACCGCAGGGTTTCTCTTTACAGCGGTGCCGCGGATAGCCTGCCAGGGCTTCTTCATGACAGGATCTCTTTCAGAAACGCCTCCGCAGGGGCATCCCTCCGCGACCTGCCCCGCATACCGCATCTCCACGGCGGCCTTGCCGCCCAGGGCGATGATGGCGCTTTGTGAATCGGAGACACCTTTGCAGCAGTGGATAAAGCCGCCGCACCGGTTTTCGTCGGAGGGAAGCAGGGAGGCAAAGCCGACGCTGCCGGGGCACAGCGCTTCGCATACCACCAGATGCCCGCCTCGTGAAGTGCCACCTTTTTCGATAACTTCATCCGAAACGCGAGGCATATCCTCTTGTGCGCCATATTGCTGCTTCAGCACCACACTCACCATGTCCTCCATGTCGATGCCGGTCTTGCGGGCAAAGGCCGCACGAACCGCCGCTTCATTCAAAATAGTCTCCAGCTCGGCGCAGGAATTATAGCGCATCATCCTCGTCAGGTCTTCCATGTTGACACTGTCCGAAACCTGTTTCGTTTTCAGATAGTGGGTGATGATCTCCTCCGCGTCGGACGCCGTGGGCGCTTGAAGTCCGATTTTTTCGGTCAAACCGTCCGGAACGGCGCAGGGAGCTCGGCAGCTTGCGGATATCGTTTGCCGTGGCGATCACAAACACACCGGTGTCCTTCACATCGTCGATACCTGCTTGCACGGCGGCATATTCCGGCGCGTCGCAGTGGGTATCATCCTCGTTGGCAAATTTGTCCATGTCGTCCAAAGGACAATGGACGGTGCTTTTGTCTTCGCGCTGGCAAAGGCCTGTGTAATTCCATCGATAAAGGCGTCGCCGCCCTTGTCGCGGCGTACCGTGATGGTGTGCAGCCCGCTCTCCTCCACAAAGCACCTTGCCAAAAGCGTCTTGCCCAAGCCGGGTCGCCATACAGCAGCAGTCCATGGGGCAGGCGGGCGCCCATCTCCTCATAGATCTCCCGGTTACGGGCATATCGCACAGCTGCAGCAGCTCGCGCTTGGTGGCCTTGTATCCGATGACCTTGTCAAATGCGTTCATGGTAAAATCTCCTTTTCGAATTTTGCCGCCAGTATAGCACCCATATAATTAAGACCTAATTTATATAAGCATATATAGGCTAAAAGGCGGTTTTCTGCAAAATTTCGTATAGATGCACAATACAGCACATCCGCAATCGACATATTTGCAGCGTTATGCCCACGAAATGCAGCGTTTTTGCTGCCTGCACGCGAAAAAAATGGGCGGTGGAGGCCGATTTCTACCCCAAACCGCCGAAAATAATATAAATGTTTAGGTCTTATTAAAAAAAGGTGCTACACTGACCGCAAATCACATTGTAGGAGGAAATGACCATGGATGTTACTTTTTCACCCGCCCTCCGTGTGTACGCGGAAATGTGGGAGATCGCCGGACGGCGACGGGCGGCGGACGCACAGTTCTCGCAGGCGTTGACACATATCCGCAGCGGCACGCCCGACGCTATGGCAAAGGCATTCGATCTATTCAAGCGTTCAGGAGCCCACAACTTTACCGAGGCGCAGTTCGCCGCCGGATGGTGCTGTGAGCACGGCTGCGGTACAAAGCGCAACTACCCGCAGGCTATCCGCTGGTATAAGCGGGGGCGGAGAACAACGTGACTTCCGATGTAATGAGCGCTTTTGACCCTGTGGGTGAGGCGGAGAATGCCCGGCTTCGGCTGTACTTCGAGTGCGAGTCCTACGCGGCGGCGGTGGACTCGCTGCTGGACGCACAGGAGCGGGAGGATAGCTTTATGGCTGACTACGAGGCGGCGGTGGGCGGCGACGCCATCGGGATGCTGCATCTGGGGCATCGATACTATTACGGGCAGGATGTGGCGTGTGACCAGGCAGAGGGCATCCGCTGGTATCACCGGGCCGCCGAGGCTGGCAGCGATGCCGCCATGTCGCGGCTGGCGGGGATCTACGAGGCGGACAAGCATTACAAGGAGGCTGCAAGATGGTATCGGCGCTACGCGGCGGAGCGCATCCGCTGGCGCAACCAGCGGCTAAATTGGTGAAAAAAGTTCCAAGAAATTGGTGAACTTGCGTTTTTCGACAACGGCGCTTATAATGGACGTACAGGCAATGGCACGCAAAATAATATGATGAGAAGGAGAATGAACGATGGCAGATTTGAAATGCTTGGTTAAAAGTTAGAACAAACATCAAACGAAAAAAGAGCAAATCAGGTTGCTGCAAGAGATTGGGAATAAGCTATTGACAGAGTATGTGATCGTGATTCCCACGCTGAGTGTCACGATTGAGCCTTTGCGAGTCGAAGCATATTACTATCCCTATAATGACACTTCAAAATTTGATGATCCATGCGCCCACCCGAGTTCAACAAAGGTGAACAATTTTGGGCACTTGTATTTCATAGAGGAGAAATATGGATACCCAGGTGTTGATCTTTGCTTATCACTTGGTGACTACTATTTATCATTTCTCATCAAAAACTCTCGCGTCGATGGAAAACTTTTCAAACAAATGGATTTATATGAAGCATATCAAGGCGATTGGCAGGAAATTCAAAAGTCGATGTTCTGCACAGAATAGATAATAATCACAAGATGGTCTTGTATACCTCACGTGTAGGGCTAAAAGAGTCTCGGACAAAATTCTTTCACGAAAAGTTGGCTGCCGTTACAGAAATTGACAACCAATACGATTGGGAAAAAGGGTTTGGAAAACTAAGAACTATTGCAAGCTATTTAGTTGAAAACGGGATTGAGGAAACAGACGAGAATATTCGCAGCATTCTTCATAGTCGGTCTAATGAAGTGAAAAAGTATTGCGAAGAAATCCGCAAAAATAAAGAAAAAACTGATATGTTCTGCCTGTCTGGACTCCTTTCCTACATATATCCCTCTGATACTGCCAACCTCACCGCCGCGCTTGACACCCACAACATCCCCTATCGTTTTCTCCCTAACACCAAAGACATCTGGGTGCGAGACTTCATGCCGGTGCGGACAGGCCCCGGAAAGCTGGTATCCTTCCGCTATGAGCCGTCCTATCTGAAAAACGATTCTGATCTGAGGATGGATTTTCGTAAGGATCTTGCTCCGCAGCTTGGCCTGCCGGTTACATACAGCAATATCAACCTCGACGGCGGGAACATGGTGTTCTCGCCGTCCGGGGCGCGCGTCCTGATCAGCGACCGCGTCTTTTCCGAAAACCCGGGTATCCGTCTGCCGCGCTGGTGCATGAGCTTTCGGAGCTGCTGGAAACGGAAGTTTTGATCATTCCCTCTCTGAAAAGCGACATGACCGGCCACGCCGACGGCATGGCGCGATTTCTCGACGACCGCACCGTGCTGTGCAATCGCCCGCTGTCATCCTGCGGCTTTGAGCAGCAGGTGAAGCGAGCAGTGCAGGACTGCGGCCTGGACGCGGTGGATTTTCCCTTTGTCCCGACCGGTGGGGTCAGCGCCGTTGGCTGCTACCTGAACTATTTGGAGACGGAACGGGTGGTTTTCCTTCCGGTGTTTGGCATTGAGCAGGATGCCGAGGCTGAGACTTCCGCACGGCAGCTTTTCAGCAAAGAGATCGTGCCCGTCAACATCCGGGAGATCGCCCAACAGGGCGGCTGTCTGAACTGCATCAGCTGGGAGGAACCTCATGCATAATGAACAGGATTTGAAGAACACTCCGGAATACCGCTCCGGTATGTTCCGTATCGTCACCTGCCCCGTCTGCGGCCATCCCACGCTGGATATGTACTGGATCTGTGAGCATTGCGGCTGGGAGTATGACATCGAGCTGCAGACAGAGGATGAGGAGTCTCCTGCAACGGCATGTCCCTGCGGGCATACCGCGAACTATACAAAACTGGAGGTATATCTATGAATATGACCATCTGTTCCCGCAAAGCCGCCGAGGAACTGCTGCGTACCGACACGCTCTCCCGCACGGCGGTGATCTCCTTTGCGACCCACCCTCCGTCGGCAAGCCTGCCCCGACGCCCCCGCTGGACTACGCCAGCAAAGCAGCGCGGGTGTTCACCGTGGTCGTTCACGATCTGGATCTGACGGCTCTGCCGGATGTGGGACTGACCTATGACACCTATTTGCCGGAGGCGGACGCGCTGGCAGCATTCATCTATCAAGCCAGAGCGGATGGCTTGCATATCCTTTGCCAGTGCGAATATGGGCAGAGCCGCAGCGCCGCCTGCGCCGCCGCGATTTTGGAGTATTTCAACGGCACCGGCATCTCCGTCTTTGCCGACTACCGCTATTACCCCAATCAGGTGGTGTATCACAAGATCATGGACGCGTTGACCCGGTACGGGCAGGAGGCGCAGCCATCCGCTTGACTTTCTCGTCAAAGCGCTTTACCATATAAGCACAACCGAAGATCAGCCCCGCGCAGTAGTGTACAGCTTAAAGTTTCGTACTTTGAGGAGGGTGGCGAGTCGCCGCTCTGTTTACCAGAGGACGCACGCTTCGCAAGCGAAGCGACCGCCTGATACCGCTCCATCGAATCGCGAATCACGCCGTGATTAGAAATTCGACTCCGCTTATATCAGGTCACTTTGTACTGCACGGGGCTGATTTATGTTAGGGGGGCTCTATGAAAATCGAGAAGGATACGGTCACATTTGAAGCGCCGGACGCAGACTTCGTGACCAAATTCGGCATACAGGCTGCGGCGGATATGGTGCTGGATTTTCACTGCTTTCACCCGCAGCTGCCGTTCCTGTACGACGCCCGGCAGCTGGCGGCGTTTTCTCTACCAGCAGGCAAAAGCTCCTTTACTATGCGCGGTACACGGCGGCAGCGTATCACCCCGTCACCATCCCCAAGCGTAACGGCGATGTGCGCATACTGTCCGTGCCGGACGACACGCTGCGTCGCTGGCAGCGGAAGATCTGCCGGGATCTCCTCGCCTATCTGCCTGTCGCACCGCAGGCCACCGCCTATCGGAAGGGCGGCACTCAGCGGCAACGCCGCGCCCCATGTGGGCAAGCGGTATCTCCTGAAGCTGGATATCTCCGACTTTTTCGGCAGCATTTGCTTTGAGCATATCCACCCGCCGCCTTTCACACCCGGTACTTCTCCCGGCAGGTGGGTTTTCTGCTGACCTCTCTTTGCTGCAAAGACGGTGTCTTGCCGCAGGGCGCGCCCACCTCTCCCGCGCTTTCCAATCTGGTCATGCGGAATTTTGATACGAACATGGCACGCTGGTGCCAGCGGCGCGCCATCGTATACACGCGGTACTGTGATGACCTGACCTTTTTCCGCCGATCGTCCGCTGTTCGCCGTCTATTCGAAGGCGAAAAATATGCTGGCGGAGATGGGCTTTGACCTGAATGAGGCTAAGACCCATTTTATCACCAACGCCGGACGGCAGAGCGTGACCGGTCTGACCGTCAATGAGAAGGTATCCGTGCCGGCCGGCTATAAGCGATCACTTCGACAAGAGGTCTATTACGCCCTGCGCTTTGGTCTGGCGGACAGTATCCTGCGGGGCGGCCACGCAGCGCTTCGCACAGACGGCGTTCCTGATACGGAGCGCTACCGGCAGCAGCTATTGGGACGAGTCCAGTATGTGCTGCAGATCGAGCCGGAAAACCGCTGGTTCCGCGAGGCAAAACAAAAGCTGCTGTCCTGCGATGACCTCCCGAAGGTCTGACGCCTATTCTTTAATTACAGCGTGGTCATTTCTGCGCCGTTGCAACCGGCTCACCTACATCCTGCGGTTGGTTACGAACGCCAAACAACGTGTAAATTATAGGTTGATTTTTACCTATATGTGGGTATAATAAGCATAGGAGGTGTTCACGATGACCATTGATACAAAGACGATCGTTTCGGTCACCGAAGCGAATCAGAACTTCTCGCGTGTTACGCGCATTGCCGAAAAGAACGGGCAGGCCGTGATTTTCAAGAACAACAAACCCAAATATATGCTGGTGGATCTGGATGTATCCCCCATGATCGATATGACCGATGATGAGAAGATCGACGTTGTGGCGGCGCGCATCCTGAAAAAAGTATAAACCCGCATTTATAGAGCTTGCAAAATGATCAAGTTTTCGAAAGATAAGGTGTTGCTGCTCCACAAGCTCATCGCCCAGGAAACAGGCGGCAGTATCGGTGTCCGGGATGAAGCCCTGTTGATTCCGCATTGGAGAACGCCTTTGCCGGCTTTGACGGGCAGGAGTTCTATCCTACCAAGGAGGAAAAGGGCGCACGGCTCGGTTATACGCTCATCTCCAACCACGCTTTTGTGGACGGCAACAAGCGCATCGGTATGTACGTTATGCTGACGTTTCTGAAGTGAACGGGATACACATGGAGTGTACCAATGAGGAAGTTGTGGAGGTCGGATTATCCGTTGCCTCCGGCACAATGGACTACGACTCGCTTCTCCAATGGGTGCGCGACCACAGGATTTGACTGTTTTGAAGGAAGCCGATAGGCGGCACGCCTATTCTTTAATTACAGCGTGGTCATTTCTGCGCCGTCGCAGGGCTTGACCCAAACCGTGACCCAAACGCGGAAACGACTGGAGAGTATTAGGCGGACACAGTGGACGTTCCACTGAGCCGAAAGTGCGCAAAAGGGACGGAAAGCGTTGGATACCAACGCTTTCCGTCCTTCATCATATCTTCACACGCAGGAGGTCACTGGTTCGAGTCCAGCAGTCTCCACCAAAAAGTTCCTGATTTCCGCCGAAATCAGGAACTTTTTTTTGCATTTATGTTCTCAAATAGTAACGCGGCATTTTGGCGTTTTTCGCTTGACCCAAAAGCCGAGAGGACAGGAAAGCACGGGAGAGGGGCGGATGGCATCATCCGCTCCTCTCCCGCTATTTTTTGTGGTTACATCGCCTGACTGATGACGTTTCCGATGGCATCGGCGGCGGAGCGCTTCATCCCCTCCGTGGCGTGGGTGTAGGTGCTGAGAGTGAAGCCCGCGTCGTAGTGTCCCAGCGCACTGGACAGCGTCTTGACGTCCACGCCGTATTTGAGGGACAGCGTGGCGAAGGTATGTCTGATGTCATGGAAGCGTATGTTCTCCGCGCCGATGGCCTTCAGGATCTTCTTATGGGTGTGACGGAAGGAATCCGAGTCAAACATGGTGCCGGTCTTGGGCGATACGAACAGGTAAGGACTGTGGGGTGCTTTGCGTGCTCCTCCACCAGCAGCTCCACCGCCCGCTGCGGGATAGCCAGCTTACGGATGGAGTTGGAGGTCTTGGGCTGGCTGACCACCAGCTCGCCGTTGATGCGGTTCACTTGCTTGCTGACGGAGATGGTCATATTCTCCACGTCCAAGTCCGTCCACAGCAGGGCGAGGAGTTCTCCCCGCCGCAGGCCGGTGGTCAGCTCCAGATAGAAGGCCGCCAGCAGCCCGTGCCGTTCTGCTTCGGCCAGATACGGACCGATCTTGTCCTCCGGCAGTATCTTCATCTCTCGCTTTTTCAGCTTCGGCAGGCGGCAGCCCTTGGCAGGATTGGTGAGGAGCAGCCGCTCCGCCACCGCCTGCTCCAGGCAGTTGTTCAGCAGCGTGTGGATGCCCAGCACCGCTCGGGTACTGAGGCCCTTGTCCTTCAGCTTGATGTGGGTATATCGCTGGATGCGGCCGGATTTTTGCAGGTCGTTGTAGAACTTCTGGATCTGGATGGTGGTCAGTTTTTCCAGCGGCGTGTTGCCCAGCTCCGGAATGATGTGGTTGTTGATGTAGTTGAGGCAGTAGTCCTTGGTTTTCTCCCGCAGGCGCGGCTCGGCATAGACCTCGTACCACAGCTTGATCCACGCGCCCAGCGTGTAGGATTTTGCGCGGCTCATGTCCAGCTTTTCGGCTTCCGCAATGGCCTGCTTGAGCTTTTCCTTGGCTTCGGACTGGGTTTTAGCGAGGACGCTCTTGTGGATAGGCTTGCCGGTGGCGGGATCGTAGCCTGCGGTGTAGCGTCCCTCCCAGCGACCATTCTTCCGCTTGCGCAGACTCCCTTCTCCATTTGCACGTTTCTTCGGCATGGTATCAACTCCTTTTCTGGTAGCCAATACACATATGCTTGTTCTGTTATGCCTGCTGCGCCTTCTGCTTTCTCTCCTCCTCCTCATACGGGTCGAGGAAGCGGGTGGGGGCTTTTTATACGTTGCAAGGCTGACGATCACCAGCGCGGCGGCGCAGGCGATGGCGCCGGGGACGGTCGGACCGAGGCCGAAGGGCGTACCCGCCAGCTTCCAGCCGACGCAGACCGTGAAGCCCGCGGCCATACCGGAGATGATGCCGGCCTTCGTGGCCTTCTTCCAATAGAGCGCGGCGAAGGCCGGCAGACCCGCGGCCGCGGCGTAGAAGCTCCAGGCAAACATCAGGATGTTGTAGGCATTCTTGATATAGAGCGCGATGACCAGCGCGCCGAGCGGCAGGACAATCGCAAACACGCGCGTCAGGCGCAGCTCCTTCTTCTCCGGGATGTTCGGATGGAACACCTTATAGATATCGTGGACGCAGGTCTGGACGGAGACGATGAGGTAGCTGTCGGCGGTGGACATGATGACCGAGAGGATGCCCGCCAGCGCCAGCCCCTGTCAGGCCGACGGGCAGCACCTCGATGGCGAGCGCGGGGACGACCGCGTCCGTCGAGCCGTACTGCGCGATCTTATCCGCGCTGACGAGCTGGTGCGTGATGACGCCCATGAACCAGACGAGCGGAATCGTCAGGCCATAGACGAACGTACCGAGGAAGAGTCCCTCCTTCGCGGCCCTGCGGCTCTTGGCGGAGAAGGCGCGCTGCCACATCTCCGCGCCCGCGAGGGTAAAGACGAAGTAGGTGATGATGTCGCTGAGGATGCTGCCGTCGATATAGGGCTTCGCCAGCTCCGGGGCGAGGTTCTCCAGAAAGACGGAGAAGCCGCCGAGCTTCATGACCGACGCCGAGGGGATCATGATGTAGACGAACAGGATCAGCATCACGAACTGGAACACGTCCGTATAGATGACGCCGAAGAGACCGGACGTCGCGGTGTAGACCATGAACACGACGCAGGCGATGAGCGCGCCGAGCTCGAAGGAGATGCCGATCTCGCTGCCGAGCATGTTGATGATGGTGGCGGTGGCCGTGACCTGCGAGGCGACGGTGCCCATCATCGTGAAGGCGATCAGGCAGCCGAGGATAACCTTCGCCGTTTTGCCGAAGCGCTGCTCGAAGAGGTCGGGGATGGATGTGACGCTGAATGTCGTGCCCACGGCTGAGATGCGTCCGGCGAAGCCGAGAAGATGAACATCCCCAGCAGATACGGCAGCGCCGTCATGATCGCCTTGAAGCCGCTGGAGTAGGCGACGCCCGCGCGGCCCATCAGGCCGCTGCCGCCGATGATCGTGGCGCAGACGGTGGCCATGAGCACCAGCGGGCCGAAGAATGACCGGCCGCCGAGGTAGTAGTCGTCGGTGTTCTGGACGCGCTTGACCATCACCACGCCGATGGTGACCATGGCGATGAGGTACGCGGCGATGATGCCGAGGTCGATGGCGTGCAGTTCGTTGTGTACCATGTCGGAATGGCTCCTTTCTTTTCGATTCCTTTTTTCTTTTCTCTTGCTTTACGCGAAGAAGCGGCTGACCGCCTCGCGGGCCTGCCCGTCGCCGACGTAGACGATGCTGTCGCCTGCGTACAGCTCGGCACAGGGGCCGGGGAAACGATGCAGTCGAGGTTGCGGTGGATGGCGACGATCGTTGCGCCGGTCTGCTGCCAGAACTGGAGCTCGCCGACCGTTTTGCCGCTCCCCGCCCAGGTTTCCGGGATGCGGCAGCTGTAGTTCGGCAGGCTCTCCGGCGTGCGGCCCGTCTCGTCGAGGATGGCGGTGCACAGCTCCGTCACCTGCCGGTGCAGCTGCTCCTGCTGGGCGAGCAGGCGGCGCAGGCGGCGCTGCTTTTCCTGCAGGTCGTTTCTGCCCGCGCACAGGTGCAGGTAGCGCCGGGCGTTGTCGGCGGAGGATGTAGACACCGCTCTGCTCCTTCACCTCCACGACCTTCATGTCGGCCAGCAGACGCAGCGCGCGGCGCACCGTCTCCGGCGAGACGTTATACTCCGGCGAGAGCTTGGAGCGGCCGGAGAGCTTCTCCCCTCCCGCAGCTCCCCGCGGCGATCCGCTCGGCGAGCGAGACGGCTACGCGCATGTAATGTGAGACTTTCGTTTTCCATCGTACTTCCTCCTGCTTTCGCGTGTTCCGAATATCAGTATAGCATCTGACAACCCGAATTTCAATAAAAGTTTTCAGCTTTGAGATTCTTTTTGTGGTTAAATCGTACCTTGCCCGAGCATCGCCGCGATATATCGTCTATTTTTCATATGTTGGAATTCAAATATTGAAATTTTTGAAAAATTTGACAAAAAGCTATTGCAATTTTTCTTTTCATGTGCTATGTTCTGTCCATAGTCAGTATTACATGCTTTTATAGCTGTATTACACTGACACGAGAACTTGTAACCGTTTTCACAATCGCATAAAGGGTGCGTCCGGTCACTGTACTGGAACGGAATGGGGTGAGAAGCCCCGCGAGTGGGTCACTGTGATGCCCGGGTTGTCGGGATAAGTCAGATACGTCAGCACCAAACCTTGACTTTGCCGTCACCGAAGCCATTCCCATGGGAACTATCGCTGTACGGCTTGTCCGTGCAGCGGTTCTTTTTTTATATTCAACGCATACGCTGCGTGGAATCGTGTAAATATCCATTCTTATAATTCCATATAGTGGAATAACCGTATTCCTGCTTCTGCCGCGCAGACGCCCCGAACACATAGACATCACCCGTTCCATCGGTACCGGGCGGGTTTTGCCGATATAAACAAGGAGGAGTTATAAAGTATGCTTTCTGAGAGAATCAAGCGGTTGAGAGATCGCCAGCGTTCCACCACCCCACCATCTGCCTGGATCGTGCTCGTCTGGTCACGAAGTACTATCAGGGTGTCGCCACGGAGCCGAACACTCTGCGCCGCGCGAAGTTCTTCAAGTACTTTCTGGAGAACCGCTCCATTTTCATCGACCCGGATTCCATCCTGGCCGGCCACATGGCCTCCCGTCTCGTCGGATGCCCGGTGTTCGTCGACGTGCTGTCCTGGCTCTCCGACGAGATCGACACCGCCGATACCCGTCCCTATGACCCCTATCAGTTCCTGCCCGGTGAGAAAGATGAGCTGAAGGCTCTGGCCGCCCAGTGGAAGGGCCACACCTTCGGCGACTTCACGAAAGCACAGATCGACGAGGAGTCCGCCCTCATGGAGGAGCTGGGCGTCTTCACGATCGGCAGCCGTGAGAAGGACACCGGTTCCAATGCCCCGACTACTACAACCTCATCAACCGCGGCTACCGCTGGTACATCGACGAGTGCAAGGCCAAGATCGCCGCGCAGACCGAGACGGACATCGAGGCCCTGAACCGGAAGAACAACTGGGAGAGCTTCATCATCGTCATGGAGGCCCTGATCGACCACGCGCACCGCTACGCAGACCTCGCCGAGAAGATGGCCGCCGAGTGCGACAATGAGGAGCGCCGTCAGGAGCTGCGGACGATGGCCGAGAACTGCCGCGTCGTGCCCGAGTTCGCACCCAAGACCTTCCATCAAGGCGTCCAGCTCGTCTGGTTCACCCACCTCGCCTTTATGCTCGAAGGCAACGGCCACAACCACTGCCTCGGCCGCTTCGACCAGTACATGTACCCGCTGTATCAGGCGGATCTCGCACGCGGCGTGAGCGAGGACTTCATGTCCGACCTCGTCAATGAGCTGAAGCTGAAGGTCTCCGAGCTGAAGATCTACCGTCCCGCGATGGAGGCCCAGTCCTACGCCGGCTGCCCGCTGTGGATGCACATGTTCCTCGGCGGTCAGCTGCAAATGGCAAGGACGCCTGCAACGGCCTGACCGATCTGGTACTGCGCTCCATCATCGAGATGCCCACCAAGGAGCCGGCCATGTCCTTCCGCTATCACAACAACATCAACCGCAATACCCTGCGTCTCGCACTCGAGTGCATCCGCAAGGGGAACAGCCACCCCGCGTTCTTCAACGACAACATCTGCATTCCCAATCTGCTGTCCATGGGCTACTTGGTCAAGGAGGCGCGCGAGTACTGCGTCTGCGGCTGCGTGGAGAACATGGTACCCGGCATCACGGATGAAAATGCGAACGTCGGTTTCTTCAACCCCTACAAGATCCTCGAGATCACGCTCAACAACGGCGTCGATCCCGTCTCCAAGAAGCAGATTGGCCTGCAGACCGGCGACGTGCGGACCTTCACCTCCATGGATCAGCTTACCGGAGCCTTCCGCACCCAGCTGCACTACTTTGCGCAGGCCTGGCTGAAGGTCTTCTCCCGCGTCGTCTCCTGCCACGCCTACCTGCTGCCGACGTTGACGGCCTCCTGCTTCACGCAGGGCTGCATCGATAAGGGCAAGTACCTGCAGCAGGGCGCCGCGCCGCACAGCTTCTCCGTCTGCGCCGTCACCAGCCCCGCCAACGTTGCCGACTCCCTCGCCGCGATCGACGTATGTGTCTTCCGCGACAAGTACATGACCATGAGTGAGCTGATGGATCTGCTGGCCTGCGACTTCGAGGGCCACGAGAATATGCGTCAGCTGCTGCTCAACCGCGCGCCCAAGTACGGCAATAACGATCCTATCGTCGACGATTACGCCCGCGAGCTGGCCGGCTGGCTCAGCGACGAGCTGCAGTATAACGGCCTCGATGACGGCCACGGAGCACGCTACACAATCGTCGTGTCCACGCAGTCCTACAACGTCACCCTCGGCGAGCAAATCGGTGCCATGCCCGACGGCCGCCATGCCTTCACCCCGCAGGCCGACAACGCCTCCCCGATGAGCGGCAGAGACACGAACGGCCCCACCGCCGCCCCTCTTCCATCGCACACTCCGACCTGTTCATGTACCAGACCGGCGCTCTGGTCAACCAACGCTTCGACCCGGCCCTGCTCAAGGGTGAGAAGGGTCTGGACATTCTGGAGTCCATCCTCCGCGGTTACTTCGAGCAGTACGGTGAGCATGTGCAGATCAACGTCGTCGACACCGAGACGCTGCGCGCCGCACAGGAGAACCCGAAGGATTACCAGAACATTTGGTCCGTGTCGCGGGCTACTCTGCCTACTTCGTCGAGCTCGAGCGCAAGATTCAGGACGACATTATCAGCCGCACGCTGCAGACCCACGCCTGATGAGATAGCCCAGGTGAGCAAGCATGATTTTTAACGTTCAAAGATGCTCCAACCACGACGGCTACGGGCTGCGCACCACTGTGTTCATGAAAGGCTGCCCCCTTTCATGCAAGTGGTGCGCCAACCCGGAATCCCAGTCGTTCCGGAAGGAGATCATGGAGGCGAAGAACCGCTGCGTCGGGTGCATGGTCTGCCGGGACGAATGTCCCGCCGGGGCCATCCACCCCGACGGGGAGGGCTATCCGCGCATCGACCGCACGGCATGTCAGAAGTGCTTTCACTGCACGGAGATCTGCTACGCGGGGTCGAAATACATCGTGGGGCGCGAGCCGTCGGTCGACGACCTGTTCCGCGAGATTGAGAAGGACCGCGTGTTCTTCACGAAGTCCGGCGGCGGCGTGACGTTCTCGGGCGGCGAACCGCTGGCGCAGCCGGAGCTGCTGCACGACATCGCCAAGCGCTGTCACAAGGGCGGCATCCATGTGATGCTCGAGAGCTGCGGCCACGCGAACTATGAGATGTTCGCGCCCGCCCTGCCCTACATTGATGCTATGTATTTCGACGTCAAGCACATCGACCCCGAGATCCACAGACAGCTTACCGGTGCGGACAACCGTCTGATTCTGGAGAACCTGCATAAGATCGCGGCGTTCGGTGTGCCGATCATCGTGCGCACGCCGGTGATCCCCGGCTACAACGACTCGGACGAGAACATCATGGGCATCGCCGAGATGCTCCGTTCGATCGGCCGTGTGGAGAGCTATGAGCTTCTGGCTTATCATAAGCTGGGCGAATCCAAGTACCACGCACTGGGGCGTACCTACCCGGTGGCGGAGGGGACGGAGCCGCCCAGTCTCGAGCGGATGCGCGAGCTGGTCGCCAAGGCCAACAGCGTACTCGCCGGGGAGCGGGAAAACCTGCTTCTATGTAGAATAAGCACCCCGCATGCCCTCCGCACTTCCCCGTTTTGTCGATTTGACGGAACGCGGCGCGGCGGGCGACATTGACAAAAATAGGCGCATGTGGTAGAATAGCATGGGTTAGTTGGCGCTAACCCATGCTATTCTTTTTTTCAGAAAAGGGCGGGAAATGTGATGCCGGAATCCCTGGAAATTCTGAAGATGCGGGCGCTGATCTGCTTTCTCAACGAGGACCCCGCGCTGTGTACGGTCACGGGGCTGGCAGACATCCTCGGCGAGGGCAAGCAGAAGATCAGCCGCCTGCTCATGTCGCTGGAAAAAGAGGGGCTGCTCGACCGCAGCGACCTGCGACGGCCGCGGCTGACGCAGGCCGGGCGCGAACAGGCCGCCTACTACGAGAAGCGGACGAACATCGTGCTCAACCACCTGCTCTATGAGGGTCTGGATCTCAACGACGCCGAGCACGACGCCTACGCGTGGGCGCGGTTCAGCTCCGAGCGCGGCATGGAGATCATCAAAAGCTCCGAGCAGCGCTACCGCGCGAAGTACGAGCTGCGGCGGCAGAAGGAGTTCGGCGGCGAGGAGCTCTGCCGCCATCTGGCCGACGGGGAGTACAGCTTCCCCTTCCTCATCTACCGCGAGACGGTACGCGGCGGAACGAACCTCTCCATGGCGAACGAGGGCTTCCGCCACCCGTGCGTGCTGCGCGTAGCGGACGGACGCGGGCAGATTGTGCTGCAGCCGGTTGACCTGTCCGCGAAGTCGCCGCTCACGGGGCGGAAGATGAACGGCCGCGTGCGCAAGCTCACGATCCTCCAGCCGGACGGCGTGTTTATGCGCGCGGAGGAGGACGGCGAGAACCTCGCCTTCTCCGCGGACGTTCTGCACTTTCTCAACATTGGCGAGGGCATGGGTCAGATCCTGCACGGGAGCGTCTGCATGCGGATGCAGTGCTCCGTGGGGACGATGCACATGCCGGAATCAACCGCCATCTTCACCATCATGATCTGACGCTTGGCAATTTCCACAAAATTTCCGCGTTTGTCACAGGGGCGTGACAGGATTTCCGGGGCTTTTCGCCGCAAAGTGACTGCGGCAACGTTTTTCGCGGAAATTTTGTCACACAGGCGTGACAAGCCGGGGTTTGCAGACCGCCCGCGCGCATGCTATACTGCCGCTGTAAAAAGGAACTGGGCAGCGGGCCGCGGGCGGCTTCTTTTTTCGGCGCAGGGTTAGCTATCACTAACCACGTGTCGGAGATCTCCCGAACCGTCTTCCCTCTTCCGCAGCAATCCCCCGCAGCGGGGACAAACCATCGAAAACGCCCGCCATCCGGGCGAAAAAGAAAAAGGAGGAACCTCACACATGACCAAATCCCACACCGTCTGTTTGGGCGGGGTCTGGCGCTGCTGATGGCAGTGCTGATGTGCCTGAATCTGGTCTGCGTCTCCGCATTCGCGGATACGGCGGACGAGACTCGGGCGGCCATCTATCTCGGCGTACCCGCCGACGTGGCCGACGGCGTCTACTACGCCGACATCAACATGCGCAACGCCAGCAATCCCAAGCAGTACTCCATGGGCAACGCCGCCCTGCGCGGCAGCGACAGCTACAAGGCCAAGCAGATGGACCGATGACACGGCGTATCGCCCGATCGTCGTCGTTCAGGGCGGCAAGGCCACCGCGCTCGTCGAGTTCATGCCGATGAGCTACCTCGGTATGTATGGCTTCATGATGGAGCTGGAGGGTATCTACCCCGGCAGCTTCACGCGCTACGGCATGCCGAACGCAAGCGACCCCAAGACCGTCTTCACCCCCACGCAGACGCTGACCTATCAGAAGACGCAGGCGGGCGAGATCGTCTATGACGGCTACAACAACCCCGATTCCGAGTATAAGTTCGACGGTCAAAAGCTCCGTCCCGCCGGCTTCGGCCGTGAGGCGAGCTACCTCAACATCGTCGACCAGCCCTACAGCCACCTGCTCTCGGTTGACGTCACGCCCGTGATGGCCGCCAATGCCGATGAGACGGCGCCCACCAAGGCTGCGGACTACACCTACGACCACGCCGCCTTCTGCCACGTGTTCGTGCCCGTGATGTTCGACATCTCCGCCTCCTCCGGTGACCAATATGCCCGCATGCAGGTCGACTGGACGAGCCTGACGAAGATCGACAACCCCGAGATGAACGTGCAGTACATGCTCTGGAAGGCCGGCCAGGTCGACACCGAGGGCTATTCCGAGGCCTCCGTGGCCGCGTTCAACGCCGCCTACAGCGAGGTACACGCGAAGCTCGAGAACGTCTGGGCCAAGCGCGTGCTTGACCTCGACGGCACCGGCTTCAACGCCCAGCCCGTGCTGGATCTCGTCCAGTACACTGACGCCGAGCAGCAGGCCATGGCGCTGCAGCTCAAGACCGCCATCGACGGTCTGAGCAAGCTCAGCACAGATGCCCTCTCGCAGGCGCTGAGCGACGCGAAGGCCATCGACTCCACGCTCTACACCGCCGAGAGCTATCAGAAGCTCGCCGATGCCATCACCGCGGCGCAGGCCGTGCTTGATAACTCCGCCTCCACGCAGGAGGAGATCGACGCGCAGGCCGCGGCGCTGCGCAGCGCCATCGACGCGCTCGAGACCGTCAGCAAGTCCGACGGCTGGGACGGCAAGACCGTCAGCGAGCCGAAGCAGCTCGACGACACGAGCGTGAACATCACCTCCGCCGAGGCTGGCGTGGCTCGCCCAGCAGGTAAACAGCGGCCGCTCCTTCCCCTCCGTCTTCCTCGATCAGGACATCGACCTCAACGGCAAGGCCTGACCGCCATCGGCACGCAGGCCCACCCCCTTCTCCGGCACGTTCTACGGCAACGGCCACACCGTCTCCAACCTGCTCGTGACTGCGGGCGGCAGCTATCAGGGCCTGTTCGGCTATCTCAAGGGCACCGCCTCCGAGAAGGCCGGGGTCAGGACCCTGAACGTGCAGGGTGTCGTGAAGACGACGGCCAACTATGTCGGCGGCGTCGTGGGCGGCGCGCTGTACACGAACATTGAGAACGTCCACAGCAGCGTCAGCGTCACCGTTGACCGCGTGAACAACAAGGACTATGCCGCCACCGCCGGCGGTGTTGTGGGCGAGATGATCTACGGCTCCGTCTACCACTGCTCCAACACCGGCGCCATCACTGCGCCCCAGCAGGAGAAGGTCGGCGGCGTGGCGGGCTATGCCTCCGGCACCTACATCCGCGAGAGCTATAACACCGCCGATATCACTGCCGGCGCCAGCACCGGCGGCGTGGTCGGCCACTTCATCGCCTATGGCACGGTCGTCGGCGTGATGAGCTGCTACAACACCGGCGACGTAAGCGGTGTCGGCGCGGGCGTCGGCGGCGTGGCCGGCTCGGCCGTCGCCTCAAGAAGGGCGACACCGCCGGTATGGCCGTTCTCTCCAGCCTCTATAACCGCGGCGACGTCACCGCGCAGCACACGGTCGGCGGCATCGTCGGCAGCTACACCGGCGGCGACGTGTCCCAGCTCTCCGCCGTCTACAGCACCGGCAAGGTCACCTCCACCAACGACAACGCCATCAGCCCCAGCACCGGCGCGCTCGTCGGCCGGATGTACAGCGGCCAGATCTACGGTGCCTATGCCCTCGAGGGCACGGCCGACGCGCTCTACACCCTCGGCCAGAAGAGCAGCTCCTCGACCATGCAGCTTGTCAGCAAGACCTATTTCAAGGCCGAGAGCTGGTTCAAGGGCGACGACTTCTTCACCGAGCAGACGAACCTCGCCGAGAACTTCGCCAAGGATCCCGGCACGCTCAACGACGGCTACCCCGTCCTGAACTTCCAGCTTGAGGACATCCTGAACGCGGCCAAGGCCGACGCAGTTGCCGAGCTGGTCGCCTACAAGGATCTGAATAAGGATTATTCCGGTCTGTCCAAGGACGCCGCGACGAAGGTGAAGTCCGACGCCGTGACCGCCATCGCCGCCGCCGAGAGCGTCGAGCAGGTCAACTCCCTCCTCGAGCAGGCGAAGAAGGATCTCGACGCCATCCCCAACGACCCGAACTACGGCCTGCAGCTGGGTGCCCTCAAGGCGAAGCTCGCCGAGGCCAAGGAGCTCGAGGCCAAGGGCGACGCGCTCTACACCACCGATAGCTGGAACAGCTTCTCCGCGACGATCACCGGTGTGGAGTACCTGCTCGAGACCGGCTTCGGCACGCAGGAGAAGGTCGACACCTACCTCGGCTATCTCACGAGCAACATGGACGGCCTGACGTATAGGGCCGCGGACTACTCCGCCGTGGACGAGGCGCTTTCCAAGGTGCCCGCCGACCTCAGCGGCTACACGGACGAGAGCGTCGCCGCGCTGCGCAGCGTTATCGACGCCGTCGACCGCACGAAGAACATCACCGAGCAGGCTGCCGTCGACAAGATGGCCAGGGATATCCTCAGCGCCGTCGCGGGTCTGGAGAAGACCGGCGCGCTCGACTGAACAACCTCGCCGACGGCGTCTACGCCATCGACTTCGAGATGCTCAAGCTCAACCGCACTGACCTCTCCATGTCGAACGACGCGGTCAACCACACCGCGAAGCTCGTCGTCAAGGACGGCAACTACACCCTGACCGTTCAGTTCAAGGGTCTGCACTATCTCAACCGCTTCGGCTATCTCGCCAAGCTCTCCTATTACAATGACGGCTACAGCTACGGCGACTACGGCGCCGTGATCGGCACGCGCAGCGAGGCCACCGTCCTCACCACGCAGAAGAACGCCGACGGTACCGACGTGAGCGATGAGTTCAACGTTCGGCGGCACCGCCGAGGGTCAGCTCTATCCCAAGTCCGTCTCCTTCCCGCTGGTGGCCACCGCCCGCGCGGACGCCGAGAGCTTCGTGCCGCTGCACGTGTTCGTCCCCGTGATGGAGGACATCTCCGCCGGTACGGGCGACCAGGATGTGCTCATGCACCTCGACCGCAGCTCCCTGCGCGAGACGACCGAGGATGATCCCGCCTTTGAGCCCGAGAAGCCGCAGGAGCTCTCCCCGCCGTTGATTACACCGACGAGGCGACCGGCGTGAAGATCCATGCCGACAAGGGCGTCCTGCCCGATGGCGTGCAGATCGTCGTGACCGAGATCACCGAGGGCGCCGACTATGACGCCGCCGCCCAGACGCTCGCGAGCGTCGGCAGGAACTTCAAGCTCTACAGCGTGAAGTTCCTCGACAGCGAAGGCAATGAGGTCGCGCCGAGCGGTGCCGTGGAGCTGAGCCTGCCCGCCGTTGGCAGCGGCGAACTCGCGCTCTACCGCGTGAACGGCGACGGCAAGACCCTCGTGAAGGGCACCGCCGCGGACGGCTACTACACCGCCGCGACCAAGACCGCCGGCAACTACGCCATCGTCGCCGTCGGCTCCACCTCCGCCGATGAGCCCGCCAACCCCTCCACGCCCGGTGCTTCCACCGGCGACAGCGGCGTTATGCTGTGGGGTCTGCTGCTCACCGCCGCGGCCGGAATGATCGCCGTCATGGCCGTCAGCCGCCGCAAAGGAAACCAGAGGAGAATAATTTCATGAAACATCATACCGCAAAGAGACTGTTCAAACGCGTTTTGAAGTCGGTATGCGGTGTGGCGGTGATGCTCGTCCTTGCGGCGAGCATCACCCATATCCCCGCCTATGCCGCGGAAAACGGCATCTACCTCGCCACCGCCACGCCCCACTACAAGCACCCCACCACCGGGGTCATCGAGGACGCGGGCGGCGACGGCTCCGCCGTGCTCGGCCAGTCGATGACCGAGTCGGCCACCTATACAAAGGCGCTCGTCGAGGTCGACGCCGAGGGGCGGACGTATGTGACCGTCCGTCTCAAGCTGATGGACAACATCCAGAGCCCGACCTTTCAGGTCGACGGCAAGTCCGTGAGCGTCTCGTGCATGCAGGAGGACTACTCCAACAACACCGCGGACTTCCGCATGCGCGTCGGCAGCGAGCACTCCGTCATCCGCTGCTCGATGTACGTCGTCCCCATGGGGCGGCAGGTGATCTTCTACATCACCGTCTCGAACCTCCAGTCCGGCTCCGGCGACTTCATCACGAGCATCCCCGCCCGCAGCCGAAGCCCGCGCAGAGCACCGAGACGCCCTCCGCCCCGTCGGATACCCCCTCCACCCCTGCGGCTGCAGAGCCGGAAACCCCGCGGCCACGGAGCCCGAGACGCCTGTGACCGAGCCTGAGACCCCCGCCGGGGAGGACGCAACCCCCGGATGACACCGAGCCGACCGGCCTGCAGGAGTTTGACGCGAGCGGCAACCGCATCGGCGAGGAGACCGCCACGCACAGCGGCAGCGGCGCGGTCTGGTGGATCGTCGGCGGCGCTGTGATCGTCGCCGCGGCGGGCTTCGCGGTGTGGTACTTCGGCTTCTTCCGCAAAAAGCAGAAGTGAGGGCGCGCCGATGAAGAGACTGCTCTGCCTGGTGCTGGCCTGTGTGCTGGCGCTGGGTCTGATCGGGTGCGTGGATCAGCACCCGGAGGGACAGCGGCGCGGCCGCTGCCGATGAAAACGCGCGGCTCATCGCGACCTCCCCCCCGTCGCGCAGATCTGCAACCGGCTGAACCTCGACCTCGTGGGCGTCTGCCAGACGTCGGGGGACGCTCCCGGAGCGCTATCAGGATCTGCCGAAGGTCGGCATGGCGATGAGCCCGGATCTGGAGATCCTGAAATCCCTCAGCCCGGACTATGTCCTCTCCCCCAGCTCGCTGCAGTCGGATCTGCAGCCGAAATACGCCTCGATCGGCGTGAAGTCCATCTTCCTCAACCTCAAGAGCGTCGAGGGGATGTACGCCTCGATCGAGGGGCTGGGCCAGAAGTTCGGCCGCGAGGACGAGGCGAAAGCCATGCTCGCGGAGTTTGACGCGTTCATGGACGAATACCGCCACAAGAACGAGGGCAAGGACAGCCCGAAGGTGCTGGTGCTGATGGGTCTGCCGGGGGTCCTACATCGTGGCGACCGACAACAGCTATGTCGGCAGCCTTGTGAAGCTCGCGGGCGGCACGAACGTCTACGGCGACGGCGACGGGCAGGAGTTCCTCACCGCCAACACCGAGGACATGCAGCAGAAGGACCCGGACATCATCCTGCGCGCGGCGCACGCCCTGCCCGATCAGGTGCGTGAGATGTTCACGGAGGAGTTCGAGACGAACGACGTCTGGAAGCACTTCCGCGCCGTGCAGGAGGGCAAGGTCTATGACCTCGACCCGTCCCTGTTCAACATGAGCGCCAACTTCAGCTACAGCGACGCGCTCACGGAGCTGCAGCCGATGCTCTACGGTGAATCCTGAGCGAAGACACATCCCGGAAGGGACAGCCCGCCGCCTGCGCGGCGGGCCGTCCCCGCTTTCACAACCATCAGAAAGGACGGTGAACTGCCTTGATCTCTGCTCGCAGGCGGGTGGGGGCTTTTCTCCTCACGGCGGCGGCGCTTTTGGCGCTGCTGCTCTGGGCGGTCAATACGGGCAGCCTGCACGTCACGCCCGCGCAGCTTCTGCGGGGGCTGTTCGTGAGTATGACCCGAACGTCGCCACGGTCTATGACCTGCGCTTTCCGCGCATCTTCATCGCTCTGTTCGGCGGGGCCGCCACGGCGGTGGCGGGCGTGCTGCTGCTGCAGGCGGTGATGAAAAATCCGCTGGCCGACCCCGGCATCATCGGCATCAGCTCTGGCGCGAGCCTCGCGGCGGTGCTGGTGACGGCGTTTTTCCCGGCGCTGTATTTCTTCACGCCGCTTTTCGCGTTTCTTGGCGGCATGCTGGCCTTCGCGCTGGTCTACAGCCTGTCGTGGAAGGGCGGCCTGTCGCCGCTGCGGATCATTCTCGTCGGCGTCGCGGTCAACGCGATGTTCACGGGGCTCATGAGCGCGTTCAACTCCGGCACGGGGAGCAATTACTCCGGCGTGGCGAGCATCGTCAACGCCAACATCACGCAGAAGACGTGGGACGACTTCCGCACGCTCGCGCTCTACGCGGCCATCGGGCTGATCGCGTCCCTGTTCGTGACGGGGCAGTGCAACCTCCTCGCCCTCGAGGACAAGACGGCGCGCGGCCTCGGCGTGAACGTCACGCGCAGCCGCATTATCATCTCGGTCATCGCGGTGGCTCTCGCGTCCATCTCGACGGCCATCATCGGGCCGATCAGCTTTCTGGGTCTGATCGTGCCGCACATCGCGCGTCTGCTCGTCGGGAGCGGCCACCGCGTGCTCGTGCCGTATTCGGTGCTGCTGGGGGCGTTCACGCTCCTGCTTGCGGACACGCTCGGGCGGACGATTGCCGCCCCGTATGAGATCAGCGCGGCGGTCGTCATGTCCGTTGTGGGCGGACCGTTCTTCATTCTGCTGCTAAGGGGGCGAAGCAAAGCTATGGCGGATAGTATTTTCACGCTTGAGAACCTCTCCTTCGCCTACGGCAGGCACGAGGTCATCCGTAGTCTGGACCTGACGCTCCGCGAGGGCAAAATCACGACCCTCATCGGCGCGAACGGCTGCGGCAAGAGCACGCTCTTCTCCCTCATGACGAAGAATCTTCGCCCGGACGGCGGGCGCATCCTGCTGCGCGGACAGGACATCGCCGGGATGAAGCTGCGAGTTCGCGCGGCAGGCCGCGATCGTCCACCAGTACAACACCGCCCCGGCCGACCTCTCGGTCGAAAAGCTCGTCGGCTACGGGCGCACGCCCTATCACACGATGGGGCTCTCCCCGACCCGGCGGCGGACGAGGAGAAAATCCGCTGGGCGCTCGGGATCACAAACACGGAAAAGCTCCGTGATAAGCCCGTTGCCGAGCTCTCCGGCGGCCAGAAGCAGCGCGTCTGGATCGCCATGGCGCTCGCGCAGGACACGAAGGTGCTCTTCCTCGACGAACCGACGACGTATCTCGACATCCGCTACCAGCTGCAGATTCTGCGGCTGATCCGGCGGCTGAACCGCGAGTTCGGCATCACGATCATCATGGTGCTGCACGATATCAACCAGTCGCTCTACTACAGTGACGAGATCGTCGCCATGCAGGACGGGCGCATTCGGGCGCAGGGTCTGCCGGAGCAGATCATCACGCCGGAGCTGGTGCGCAGCGTCTATGACGTGGAGCTCGAGATCCGCGAGGTAGACGGCAAGCCCTTCGTGATCCCGGTCTGAGAATAAAAGGAAAGGCAGAAAAGAAACGATGATGATGATTAACAAACGGCTGATCGGCACCGTTCCGGAGAGCAAACGCTATGTGGCGGGAAATGTCGCGCTGCAGTGGTGCTCGCTGCTCGCGAACATCGCCATGATGACGGCCATCACACGTCTGCTCGCCGCGCTCTATCTGAACGCGGCGGACGGCGCGATGCCGACGGAGACGGGTCTGACGGCGCTCTGCGCGGTCGTGATCCGCTTCTTCTGCACCACGGGAGTGCCCGGATGGGCTATCTCTCCTCCCGCGCGGTCAAGCGGACGCTGCGCGCGGCCATCTATGAAAGCTCCTGCGCCTCGGCGCGTCGTATAATGAGCAGGTCAAGACCTCCGAGATCGTGCAGGTCGCGGTTGAGGGCGTCGACCAGCTCGAGACGTACTTCGGCGCGTACCTGCCGCAGTTCTTCTATCGCGATGCTCGCGCCGGTGACGCTGTTCGCGGTGCTGTGCCGGGTGAACCTCCCGGCCTCGCTCGTGCTGCTGATGTGTGTGCCGCTCATTCCGGTCGCCATCGCGGCGGTGCAGACGTGGGCGAAAAGCTTCTCTCGAAATACTGGGGCCAGTATACCGCCCTCGGCGACACGTTCCTCGAAAACCTGCAGGGACTCACGACGCTGAAGATCTATCAGGCGGACGAGGCCAAGAACGAGGAGATGAACGTGCAGGCCGAGAAGTTCCGCCGCATCACGATGAAGGTGCTGACCATGCAGCTCAACTCCATCACCATCATGGATCTCATCGCCTATGGCGGCGCGGCGCTGGGCGTCATCATGGCGGCGACGCAGTACCGCGCGGGGCATGTCACGCTCGGCGGCGCGCTGCTGATTATCCTGCTGGCGGCGGATTTCTTCATCCCCATGCGCCAGCTCGGCTCGTTTTTCCACATCGCGATGAACGGTATGGCCGCAAGCGACAAGATCTTCCGCCTGCTCGACCTGCCGGAGCCGGAGACGGGCGGCGCGGAGTGTCCGGAGGGCGAGATTGCCTGCCGGGAGCTGCGGTTTTCGTATGAGCCGGAGCGCGAGATCCTGCACGGGCTGGATCTGACGTTCCCCGTCGGGTCGTTCACGGCCATCGTGGGCGAGTCCGGCTGCGGCAAGAGCACGATCTCCTCCATCCTCATGGGACGCAGCCGCGGCTACGGCGGCTCGGTCACCATCGGCGGCGCGGAGCTGCGCACGATCCGCGAGGAGAGCCTCATGCGCCATATCACCTACGTCAGCCACCGGAGCTATCTCTTTAAAGGCACGGTGCGCGAGAACCTGCTGATGGGCTGTCCCGCGGCGGACGACGCGGCGCTCTGGCGCGCGCTCGAGCAGGTGAAGCTCGCGGACTTCCTGCGCGGCGAGCAGGGGCTGGACCCCCCCTCGCCGAAAAGGGCGGCAACCTCTCGGGCGGCCAGTGCCAGCGGCTCGCGCTGGCGCGGGCGCTGCTGCATGACAGCCCTGTCTACATCTTCGACGAGGCAACCTCAAACATCGACGTCGAGAGCGAAAACGAGATCATGGCGCAGATCCACGCCCTCGCAGGAGGAGAACCGTGATCCTCATCTCGCACCGGCTCGCGAACGTGACGGCCTGCGACCGGATCTACGCGCTGGAAAAGGGCGCGTGCGCCGGGTGCGGCACGCATGAGGAGCTCTTGGCGCAGCACGGCGTCTACGCCCGGCTCTGGCAGGCGCAGCAGGCGCTCGAAAACTTCGGAAAGGACGGTGAGCGGGCATGAAAAACGGAGCGGTTTTTCTTTACCGTGATGGCGCGGCTCATCGGTCTGGTGCGCCCCCTCGCGGGGTACATGGTGCTCGCCATCGGCATGGGTCTGATCGGCCACCTGTGCGCGTCGTTCATCACGATCTTCGGCGGGTGGGCCATGCTCGACCTGCTGGGCTTTGAGACGCCGGTTCCGCTGAAAGCGGTCTTTGTGTGCGTGCTGGTGTTTGCGCTGGTGCGCGGCGGCTTCCGCTATGCGGAGCAGGCCTGCAACCACTTTATCGCCTTCAAGCTCCTGGCGCTGATTCGCGATCACGTCTTTCGCGCGCTGCGCCGGCTCTGCCCCGCGAAGCTCGAGGGGCGCGACAAGGGCGACCTCATCTCGGTCATCACCTCGGACATCGAGCTGCTGGAGGTGTTCTATGCACACGATCTCCCCGCGGTGATCGCGGCGCTGTTCACGGTGATCCTGTGCGTGTTCATCGGGCGGTTTCACTGGGCGCTCGGCCTGCTGGCGCTCGCGGCGTATGTCACCGTCGGCGTCGTGATCCCGCTTGTGACGTCCCGGCTCTCGGGCAACGCGGGTCTGCGCCTGCGCACGGAGGCAGGCGCGCTCGCGGGCTTCGTGCTCGACAGCCTGCGCGGCCTGTCCGAGACGATCCAGTTCGGGCGCGGGGCGCGCGCGGCTCGACGAGATGAACGCGCGCACGGACGCCCTCGCGGGTGACGAGGCGCGGATGAAGCGCGTCGCCGGGCGGAACACCGCCGTGACGAACACGGTCATCCTGCTGTTTGACCTCGCAATGCTCCTCACCTCGGCAGCGCTCTGCCGCGCGGGGGAGAGTCGGCTTCGACGGGGTGCTCATCCCGACGGTGGCGCTGTTCGCGTCGTTCGGGCCGGCCATCGCGCTCGCGGCGCTCGGCAGCACGCTGCAAAAACACCTTTGCCGCCGGCAACCGCGTCCTCGACATCCTCGACGAGACGCCCGCCGTCGCCGAGGTGACGGGCGAGGCGGAGATCGGCTTTGACGGCGCGGCGGCGGAGAACGTCACGTTCTCCTACGGCGGCGAGACGATTCTCGATAACGTCTCCGTGGACATCCCGGCGCACGCCGTCGTCGGTATCGTCGGCCGCAGCGGCAGCGGCAAGTCCACGCTCCTGAAGCTCCTGATGCGCTTCTGGGACGTGCGCGAGGGGCATGTGCGCATCTCCGGGACGGACATCGCGCGCGTGAACACCGCGAATCTGCGGGCGCTGGAGGGCTTCGTGACGCAGGAAACGCACCTGTTCCAGGGCACCATCCGCGACAACCTCCGCATCGCGCGCCCCGACGCGACGGACGAGGAGATCGCCGCCGCCTGCCGCAAGGCGTCGGTACACGCGTTCATCGCGGCGCTGCCGCAGGGCTACGATACGCCGGTGGGAGAACTGGGCGATACGCTCTCCGGCGGCGAGCGGCAGCGGCTGGGGCTCGCGCGCGCGTTCCTGCACGACGCGCCCTTCCTCCTGCTCGACGAGCCGACGAGCAACCTCGACAGCCTGAACGAGGCGATCATCCTCCGCTCGCTTTACGCCGAGCGCGCCGGGCGGACGGTGGTGCTCGTGTCGCACCGCGCGTCGACGATGCGCATTGCGGACACGGTCTACTCCGTCGAGCACGGGAGAATGAGCTGATGCCGACCGTTCAGACAAAGCGCGAACGCGAAAAGCGGATGGTCACGCAGATGATCGCGCTCTACTGCCGCCGCAATCATCGCACACGCGGGGCGCTCTGCCCCGACTGTGCATCCTCGCGGACTATGCGCGCAGCCGCTCGGAGCGCTGCCCGTTCATGGAGACGAAGACGTTCTGCGCCAACTGCCGCGTCCACTGCTACAAGCCCGCCATGCGGGAGAAAATCCGCGCCGTCATGCGCTTTTCCGGCCCGCGGATGATCTTCCACCACCCCGTGGCCGCCATATGGCACGTCATCGAGACAAAGCGCGAAAAGAAACGACTGGAGAAAACGTCGCTCGATAAGTCCATCTCGACGGGTGTGACGTCAGCCTGCCTCGTTCATCGTCCGGCGATGGCCTGTGCATTCGCCGATTTCTTGTCGCCGACGACGATCTTTCATATCTGCGCCCATGCGGCGGGCAATGGCCATGCCGATCCCTGCCGCCGCCAATAACATGACATTTTTCATTCTTTTTCTCCTTGCAGCAGCGCTTTGGCGCTCTGCGAGGCATCGATCTTTGACTCCGGCGTTTCCAGGCAGTCGCCGCCGTTGGAGTCGAATTTCACCATCTCGCAGGCGAAGTTCGCGCCGGACGCAGGCGGCTTTCATATCCTTGATGATGTGGCCCGGCCAGCCGCCATTTGTCATGAACGGCACAACGATCTTTGCCTGAAAAGTCCTGACTATGCAGGAACGTCTTGACG
>VOFG01001587.1_pt1 | contig 45635 bp, 77 predicted proteins | sample 5384171 | NCBI WGS metagenome assembly VOFG01 (sample SAMN12384726, study PRJNA508395) | human gut metagenome | isolation source: healthy gut F | host: Homo sapiens
TGCCATGGATTTAACATCACAGGTTGTAGTTGACTTCCATGCATCATAAGTGCTACATCAATATCCCGAAAATATCCTTCTGAAACATATTGATTTTCCGCCTAAGGTCTCCTCTGCTGGAGTTACATATACCACCAGCAAACGTTTTCAATCCCAGCTCTTAAAAACTGCATTAGCTGCTGTAAGAATACATGGTCCCTGAAGATGATGCCCGCAAGCATGTCCGATTCCCGCTAATGCATCATACTCTGTCAAAAGTCCAATAGAAGGTCCCCGTGCCCTGCTCGCCCATACAGCCCGAAATGCCGTTGGCATGCTTCCCAGTCCTCTTTCCACAAGAAAAACCATGATTTTTCCAACCAATCTTCCAATAGCTTGCTGGCAAATACTTCTTGTAATCCGATCTCAGGATGGTCATAAATGGCATCTCCCATTTCAAAAAGTTGTTCCTTCATTGAGTCGATCAGATTATTCATTTTACTTTTTACACTATCCATGCGTACCTCCTTTATCAATTTATCACATTAATTTGTAATCTTAGAAATTATAAAAAAAAAGCGCAGAAAATACACAGGTTTTTTTCTTGCGTCTTTGCAGTTTTTCTAAATTTTCGTTTACTTTTGTATATTTGCAGTATATTATAAATAAAAGGTTATGTCCAATGACATTTATTCTCAACTTTTGATAACATATTGTTATCATATGTATTATCCTGCGGAGGAATGTTTTATGATCAATATCTCCTACAAATATGTACTTGCAGTTGCAAATTACTGAAATATGAGAAAAGCAGCTGCCTTCTTTATGCATTACACAGCCGGCCTTAACAAAATATATCAACCGCCCGGAAGAAGATCTGGTGTCCGTCTTTTTTAACCGCTCTGTACAACACCTATTACACTTTACAGAATCTGGAAGGCGTTTTTATAGAAGCTGCTTCTTACCATTTCCAATCTGGAGGATGCGCTTTAAATGATATAAAAAACAGGAACTAACTTTAAAGGGATATTTTACCTGGTCTTACTCCAGAATTTTCCGCCCAGGTACTGCCTTATATACTTCCCATTATTTAAGCAGCGACATCCCAATGTTGAACTTCATTTTATAGAAGAACATAATGAAAAACTGATCAATTACTAAAAGAAGAAAAAAAATCGAACTGGCTATTGTAAACCTCCTATTATCAGGACAGTGAAATTTGCAAGGGGAAACTTTTATGGAAAGATCCAATCATACTGGCTGTTCCCTATTCACATCCATTATGTAAAACCATTAACCTTACCGCTAATTCCCCTCTTACACCTTACTACCTGGAGTCCTCTAAAAATCCGGCATGAAAACTTTATTGTATGTCCAACTCAGTTAGGAATCGGAGCCGTTGCAGCAGCCATGTTTCAAAGGCATAAACTTTTTCCTAATATTGTATTGGAAATCAGCCGGAACGAAACTGCTGTTAAAATTGCCTCAGCCGGAGTCGGTATGGTCTTTTGTCCTGTTAAAACACCTTTACGTATGCAGCTTATACAGCCCATGGCGTACTTTTCTCTGGACAATCCTCTTTACATACGTAAACGATGCTATTGTTACCTGAAAAAAATGCCTTTATCTATGCAGGCAACCTATTTTATCGAGTTATTAAATCAGGTTATACATACAGACTCCATCTTTTTCCATTCCAAGCTGTCAGCTGATGTTTTGTAAATAAATTTTATATCTTACTAAAAGTGGGGGAACAAAACATGGCCAAAAAATCCAACCGCAACACCCGGGGACGCATTGTAAAGTGCAGCCTGGAAGCTGTTTTATGAGCAGGGATATGAAGATACAACGGTAGAAGAGATCATCGAGCTTTCTGGTACTTCAAAGGCTCTTTTTACCACTATTTTGACGGCAAAGATGCCCTTCTTTCTACTTTAAGCTCTCTTTTTTGATGAGAAATACGAGGAACTCACCGGACTTCTGACACCGGAAATGACTGCTATGGAGCAGCTGCTGTTTTTAAACAGGGAACTTTTTTCATATGATCGAGGACAGCATTTCCCTGGACCTGTTAGCAAGGCTTTATTCTACCCAGCTGACTACCAATGGGGAAAAACATCTGTTAGACCACAACCGGACCTATTACAAGCTGCTGCGAAAGATCATCGCCAAAGGTCAGTCTGAAGGCCAGTTAAGCAGCCGTTCAATGTAAATGAAATGGTAAAGCTGTATGCGCTCTGCGAACGGGCCCTTCTTTATGACTGGTGTCTCTGCGCAGGAGAATATGCCCTGACAGAATACAGCGCAAAGGTCCTTCCGGGATTTTTAAGCAGCTTTCTTCCTTAAAAGTGTACATCCTGCTGGTGATATTATTTTAATTCTTATTTTTTGTATAAGTTTTATTTTTTATAATCGTACAGTTATTTTTTCTATATAAATACTTGATTTTTTATCATATTTATTTAATATTCGTACAGTATTTATTCTATACATTATTCTGTATTGTAGTCTATTTTTATGTATGCTATAATCGTCCTCAATATTATGTTCTCCCGGAATCTTTCTGTGCATGAAAGGCTACGGGAGAACATTATTTCGAGGAGGAATAATATTATGATCTCAGGACAGGTAGGTATTCTGTCAGCCATTGTGATCTATCTGCTTGCAATGGTATACGTAGGATTCTATTTCAGCAAAAAGGCAGCGGTGATTCCGCTGATGATTTCTATCTGGGCGGCAGAAAGCTCGGCCCCTTTGTAACAGCTATGAGTGCAGAAGCCTCTGATATGAGCAGCTGGCTGCTAATGGGACTCCCAGGCGTTGCCTATCTCACCGGTATTGCAGATGCAGGCTGGACCGCCATCGGCCTGGGCATCGGTACTTATTTAAACTGGCTGATCGTAGCACAGCGTCTGCGCCGTTACTCCATCATATGCAATGCCATTACTATTCCCGATTTCTTTTTCCCGTCGTTTTAAGGACGATAAGAATATCCTGATGTGCATTTCTGCCATTAGCATCCTTATTTTCTTTATTCCTTATACGGCATCCGGATTCAAAGCTATCGGAACACTGTTTTTCCAGTCTTTTTGGCACTGACTACCATATTGCCATGATCATTGGTGCGGTTGTTATCGTAGGCTATACAGTCATGGGCGGCTTCATGGCAGTTTCCACTACGGATCGATCCAGAGCGTGGTTATGTCCATTTCCCTGATAGTCATCGTATTTTATGGCATCCATATGGCTGGCGGCTGGAACGAAGTTGTAAACAACGCTACATCTTTAGCCGGTTATCTTTCCATGACCCAGCTTCACGACAGGGCAGCTGCCTCTGCTGCACCATACAGCCTGTTTTCCATTATATCTACACTTGCATGGGGGCTTGGCTACTTCGGTATGCCCCATATCCTTCTCCGTTTCATGGCTATTGAAGAAGAAAAAAGAAACTGGTGCTTTCCCGCCGGATCGCAACTGTATGGGTACTGATCTCCATGTGTGTTGCCATTCTCATCGGTATCATCGGATACGGTGCTTCTGTAGCAGGTTCTATCCCAATGTTTACCACCAGTTCCCAGTCTGAAACTGTTATCATCCAGTTTGCCCATCTTCTTGGACAGAACGGCTTCTTACTGTCACTGATCGCAGGCGTTGTCCTTGCTGGCATCCTGGCATGTACCATGTCAACTGCTGATTCCCAGCTTTTTAACTGCTGCTTCCGGTGTATCCCAGAACCTGCTCCAGGACTTTTTAAAAGATCAAAATGAGCACTGCTGCTTCCATGAATGCAGCCCGCTTCACTGTTATGGGAATTGCCATTGTTGCTGTTTTTTCTGGCATGGAACCCGGACAGCTCCGTATTTTACATCGTGTCCTTCGCCTGGGCAGGCTTTGGAGCTGCCTTCGGACCTCTTGTACTATTTGCTCTCTTCTGGCGCCGCACTAATATGCAGGGCGCACTGGCTGGTATGCTTACCGGCGGCATCATGGTCTTTGTATGGAAGTATCTGGTACGCCCATTAGGCGGAAATTTCAATATTTATGAACTACTTCCCGCATTTATCCTTTCCTGCCTTGCTATCATCATCGTCTCTCTTCTTACAAAAAGAGCCTTCAAAAGAAATCTATGATGAGTTTGATTCTTTAGGAAAATAAGAAAGTCTTGACAAATCTTCTTTCGTGTCATACGTTAGACAAGTAAAAAATGATAATTTTTATCAATAATTGCCCTGGTGCAGAAACACGTTTCCGTTACTCCAGGGGCAATAAAGGAGCCTTGTATGACACTTCGCGATCTACCCATTGGAAAAACTGCAACTATACTTTCGGTTGGCGGGGAAGGGCTCTGCGCCAGCACTTTTTAGACATGGGCCTTATCCCAAAAGGGGAAGTGACCATGGTCAAATACGCCCCTATGGGCGACCCTATGGAACTGCGTATCCATAGCTATGAACTTACTCTGCGCCTTGCAGATGCAGAAAAAAATTGAGATTACAGATGTAAGAGACCCTCAGCCCGCCAGCACGTCAAAGGAGCCAGTGCTTCAGGCACAGCGGCCCATTCCTCATCGGACTTGGTGAAGGCGGAAAATTCCATGAAAATCCACGGAAAATCCCCTTCCTGATACAGAAATACTTACATTTGCCCTGGCAGGAAACCAGAACTGTGGTAAGACTACATTATTTAATCAGCTGACAGGTTCCAGCCAGCATGTTGGAAACTTTCCAGGTGTAACAGTTGACCGGAAAGATGGTGTGATCCGGGGATACAGTAATACTTCCGTAACGGACCTTCCCGGTATCTACTCCATGTCACCTTACTCCAGCGAAGAACTGGTCACCAGAAGCTTTCTGTTAGATGAACACCCAAAGGGTATCATCAATATAGTAGATGCCACAAATATTGAGCGCAACCTGTATCTGACCATGCAGCTTCTGGAACTGGATATTCCGATGGTACTTGCCTTAAATATGATGGATGAGGTACGGGAAAATGGCGGTTCCATTCTTGTAAACCAGATGGAGGAAATGCTTGGTATTCCAGTCATTCCTATTTCTGCTGCTAAAAATGAAGGTATCGATGAACTGGTACAGCATGCTGTTCATGTTGCCAAATATCAGGAGCAGCCAAAAAGAAATGGACCTGTGCGATGTAAATGATGATGGTGGTGCTGTCCACCGCTGCCTGCATGGTATTATGCATCTGATCGAAGACCATGCAAAAGCAGCCCGGATCCCGGTCCGTTTTGCTGCTTCCAAACTGACTGAAGGCGATCCTCTGATCATGAGCAGTCTCAATCTGGATACAAATGAAAAAGAAATGCTGGAACATATCATCCAACAGATGGAAACAGAACGTGGACTTGACCGTGAAGCGGCGATCGCAACATATGCGTTTTGATTTTATCGAGAAAATATGCGATTCCTCTGTGATCAAACCCCGTGAAAGCAAGGAACATCTGAGAAGCGTAAAAATGGATAAGATCCTTACTGAAAATACACAGCAATACCCTGCTTTGCCGGTATCATGGGTCTTGTATTTTACCTTACCTTTGGTGTCATCGGATCATTTCTATCAGACCTGTTAGACAGCAGGGATCACTGCTTTTTCCACTCTTGTAGATCATTCTCTCATTCAGTGGAATGTAAATCCTGTGATCCATTCTCTCGTTATGGATGGTATTTTTAATGGTGTAGGAAGTGTATTAAGCTTCCTTCCTGTTATTGTTACCCTGTTTTTCTTCCTGTCCCTTCTGGAAGACAGCGGCTACATGGCGCGGGTGGCCTTTGTAATGGATAAACTTCTGCGAAAGATCGGTCTGTCCGGCCGAAGTATTGTTCCTATGCTGGTAGGTTTTGGATGTACGGTACCGGGAGTTATGGCCAGCCGTACACTTCCTTCGGAACGTGACCGTAAAATGACAATACTGTTGACACCGTTCATGAGCTGTTCTGCAAAACTTCCTATTTATGCTTTTTACTGCAGCTTTCTTCCCTGGAAATGGTGCACTGGTGATGGTAGCTTTATATTTCGGCGGTATCATTATCGGGATCCTCATGGCACTTATTTTCCGCAGCACTCTTTTTTTAAAGGAGAGGCCGTTCCTTTTGTTATGGAGCTTCCAAATTACCGCATGCCAGGTGCTAAAAATGTGGGACATCTTCTCTGGGATAAAGCCAAAGATTTCCTGCAGAGAGCATTTACCGTTATTTTTATGGCTACTCTGGTGATCTGGTTCCTGCAGACATTTGACCTGCATTTGAACATTGTGACCGACTCAAAAGACAGCATCCTGGCTATGATCTCCGGTCTGGCCGCACCTTTGATGCATCCAATGGGTCTGGGTGACTGGCGTATCACCACAGCACTTATTACCGGATTTCTGGCAAAAGAAAGTGTAGTCTCCACATTATCCATCCTTTTGGAAAAACCAGTATTCTGGTTTCCAGCATTACACCATTGTCTGCAGCCAGCCTGTTAGTATTCTGCCTGCTGTATACCCCATGTATCGCCGCTATAGCCTCTATTAAGAGAGAGCTTGGCGGAAAATGGGCACTGGCCGTAGTGCTTTTGCAATGTGCCATTGCATGGATCGCCGCTTATGTGGTTTATCTTGTTGGGGGATTTTGCATGTCCGGCCTGTTATTTACATAGATAAGACCAGTCCCTGTTTTGCGGATATAAAAAACAGCTGCTCTATCAGCCCTTTCATATGGGGCTGTGGCAAAGCAGCTGCTTTTTTATATAGATTTATGATAATGATGTTGATTCGTAATCCGCTCATTTTTCTTCCAAAAATGGCTTCTTACTCATATTTTGGACGGGTCCCAAGTTCAAAAATCCTCCTGCAAGCAAGCTTGCATCGGATTTCTGACCTTTTGACCCTGGTATCATGATAATTTCTTATACAGCAGATTTCCTATACTCTGGATCACCTGCACAAAATGATCAGCACAATACTGGTAGTTACCAGATACGGCATTTTATACGCCTGGTAGCCATAACGTATAGCCACGTCACCCAGACCGCCGGCACCAATGGCACCACCCATTGCGCTGTAACCGATCAGACTGATCATGGTCAGCGTAATACCGGAAAGAATAGCCGGAAGAGCTTCTTTTAAGTATACACGGAAAATGATGCGCAGATCTCCTGCACCAAAAAGAACGGGCGGCTTCAATAAGACCGTGATCTACGCTGCGGAGAGCGGATTCAATAACTCTGGCTACAAAAGGAATCGCGGAAATGGTCAGAGGCACTAAAGCTGCCTTTGTACCAATGGCTTTTCCTGCGATCATACGGGTAAACGGGATGACGATAACCATTAAAATGATAAATGGGAAGCTGCGGAATACATTTACAAAGGATATCTAAGATCCCATAAATGATCTTATTAGGCCGCAGGCCGTCAGTGCTATTACTGTGAGCACAATGGCTGGGATAAAACCTAAGATCACGGAAAAAAGGGTAGAGCCAATGACCATATATACCGTCTGCCCAAAGGCTTTCATAATTACATCATACATTTTCAAGCACCTCCCATAAGATACCTCTGTCTGTGAGCCATGCAGTCACACGCTCTTTATCTGCTTCTGTTACATTGATCACCAGGCTTCCCATAATGGTTCCACGGAAGTTCTCCAGTTTTCCCTGACAGATACCAAAATTGATGCCCAGGTCATGTGCCAGATGAGTAATAGCGCTGTCGCTGGCTGTTTCATCGTTAAAGAACAGACGGACATTGACACCGTCTTTTGGAAGAAATTCCACACTGTCGCCTACAAACTCCTGAACATCCTTATTTGGTGCCACAAACAATTCTTCCGGTTTTCCGGCAGCAATCATTTTACCATTTTTTAAGAATGCAACCTTATTGCAGATCTCTTTTTACAACTTCCATCTGATGTGTTACCACAACAATGGTAATTCCCAGTTCTTTGTTGATCTTGGAAAGCAGTGCCAGGATACCCTTTGTAATCTGTGGGTCCAGAGCGGAGGTTGCCTCATCACAAAGAAGGATCTTTGGATTTAAGACCAGGGCTCTTGCGATTGCCACTCTCTGCTTCTGTCCGCCGGAAAGCTGTTTCGGATAACTGTTTACCTTATCCTTTAAACCAACCAGATCTAACAGCTCCATAATACGGGCATGATTTTCTTTGCTGTTCTTATTCTGTCCCCAGAACTGAAGAGGAAGAGCAATATTATCATACACATTCAGACGGCCTAACAGATTGAAGTTCTGGAAGATCATTCCCATGTCCTTGCGTACCAACTGAAGCTGTTTCTGACTCAGACCTGCAATTTCCCTTCCATCTACTGTAATAGAACCGCCGTTATACTTTTCCAGTCCATTTATACAGCGCAGCAATGTAGATTTACCGGCACCGCTCTGTCCGATGATCCCAAAGATATCTCCCTGTTCAATGTTAATAGAAATATCCTCCAGAACCTGAAGGCTGCCAAATTGTTTGCTTACATGTTCAATATTGATCATAAAATTCTCCTAATCTAAACCGGTATAAAAGCAGATATAAAAACGGGCAAAGGGCTGCTGCAAAAATTTCCTGATTTCAGGTTTTTACAGCAGCCACCGCCATTTTTATGATGTTGGGGGGCAAAAAGTATTTTGCCCTCCGATACCGAATTGCTGCGTGCTTTGCACTCCTGCAATTCCCAAAACATTCAGAAGTGGGGGATTTCCGGATGTTTCTGCCTGTTGCTATTGTATACAGGAACGGCAATCGTATCCTGCGTGATCAGTACAGTTATTTACGAAACGATGTACTAGAATGCCGGGATAACGGAACCGCTGTACTTTTCCTCAATGTATTTCTTTACATCATCATTCTGTAATGCTGCGATCAGAGCCTTGGTCTTAGTGCTTTCTTCATTTCCCTCTTTAACAACCAGATAGTTAATGTACTTATAGCTTTTTCGTCACTGTCTGCAAGCTCTGCTGCTAAAGCATCCTTCTCAGGATTTAAGTTTGCTTCCAGTGCGTAGTTTCCATTGATAACTGCTGCATCTACATCGTCCAGGGATCTTGGCAGGTTTGCTGCATCCAGCTCAGTGATCTCGAAATTGTGAGGATTTTCTGCAATGCTGGTCAGGTTGTAAAGATCCTCTGTTTCAGCCAGAGTGATCAGTCCATTGTCTGCTAACAGCTTAATAGCTCTGGATTCATTTGATCCATCGTTTGGTACTGCAATGGTTGCTCCGTCAGGGAAGCTCTTCCAGGCTCTTGTAATTCTTGGAATAGATGCCCATTGGCTCTAAGTGGATGCCTGCAACTTCTACTAAATGAAGTCCTCTTTCCTTGTTCTGCTCTTCCAGATAACGGATAGTCTGGAAATAGTTTGCATCGATCTCGCCATCTTCCAGGCTTGTGTTAGGCTGAACGTAATCATTAAACTCAACTACCTCTACAGTCCATCCAGCTGCTTCAAGCTTTGGAACTACTACATCATTTACGATCTCAGCATGTGGAACTGGTGTAACACCGATAGCGATCTTGTTGTCATCACCTTCCGGAGCAGGAATTTCTCCCTCTGCTGCCGCTTCTGCTGTTGTTTCTTCTGCACTGCTTTCAGCTGCCTTAGAAGAAGCTGCTGCTGTAGTTGCCGCCTCAGTTGCTGCTACTGTTGTCTCTGCTGTCTTGCTGCCGCATCCTGCAAGAACAGTAATTGCTGCTGTTGCTGCTAATGCTAATGTTAACCATTTTTTCTTCATAATATTTGTCTCCTCTCCTGACCAGGCCCTGGTGGTCTGATCTCGCTTGCTTGTTTTTATTTGTTTCCTGTGTTTCTTTTGATAGTCTGCATTTTAGCACATCCCCTTTAGTCTGTCTATTTCATAAAATCTTTATCTAGCTATAGGTAAAACCTATAACAAGTAGATCCCGGTTATGTTATACTCTAATGCGTAAACAACTTTTTGGACTCACCATTTATTACAGAAAGGCGTCACACCCTATGAACGAAACAAAGATCGTCCCCACAACTGGACGGAACAACTGCGGCGGCCGCTGCATCATCTATGCCCACGTCCGTGACGGTATTATTGAAAAACTTTCCACAGAAACAGCGGGAACACCAGAACATCCCGTTCCTTTATGTGCCTGCGCCAGAGGCTTAAACTACCATAAAACATTTTTAGGTGAAGACCGGCTGCGTTGGCCTATGAAACGGACCGGTGAACGTGGGGAAGGCAAATTTTCCCGCATCAGCTGGGAAAAGCCCTGGATATCCTTACTTCTGAATATATCCGCATCCGGGATACCTACGGACCCGGCTCCCGCTATGTGAATGACGGCTGCGGAATCAGCGCTGTTATGCGGGGCGACCGCATAATGCGCCGCCTGCTGGCCTTAGACGGAGGTTATCTTGGCAGCTACAATTCCTACAGCTCTGCCTGCATCCGTAATGCAACAGACATCACCTACGGCACCAGCGAAACCGGAACACATCCTTCCGACTGGTTAAACAGCCAGCTGATCGTCCTCTGGGGGCACAATCCTGCAGAAACCCGCTTTGACAGCAGTTCCATGTTCTACCTGAAGAAGGCAAAAGCTGCCGGTATTCCTGTTATTGTCATTGACCCGCGAAAAATGATACTGTCCTGGCCTTAGATGCCCAGTGGATCCCCATCCGTCCTGCTACAGACAGTGCTCTGGCTGATGCCATGGCATACGTTATTATAAAAAGAAGGGCTTCAGGATCAGGGATTTTTTAGATACATGCTGTCTTGGCTTTGACGCAGCCCATATGCCAGAAGGCGTGGATCCGTCCCTTAACTGCCTCTCCTATTTAATGGGCGAAAACGACGGCATTCAAAAACACCTGAATGGGGTGAAACGATCACTGGCATTCCAGCTGACACCATCCGTGAACTGGCTATCCGCTATGCTACCACAAAACCAGCTGCTATTATCCAGGGATACGGTGCCCAGCGAAATGCATATGGTGAACAAAGCGCCCGTGGCGTTATCCTTCTTACCTGCCTTACTGGAAATGTAGGGATCAGCGGCGGCTCTGCAGCCGGATCCGGGAGATTGTTCTACCCATAAGCTGCCGAAATTCCCGGTACCGGATAACCCTTATAACAGGGAACTTCCTGTTTTCCTCTGGGCTGATGCAATAGACCACGGTAAGGAAATGAATGAATATGATGGCATCCGCACCTGCGATCAGGGGATCTTTGATGATCCAAAGGATATTTCACTGGATTCCAATATAAAAATGATCTTTCAACCTGGCAAGCAACACCCTTATAAATCAGCACGGTGACATTAACCGCACCGCCAAGCTGTTAAAAGACACGTCTAAGTGCGAATTTATTGTCTGCTCTGACTTATTTATGACAGCCAGTGCCAAATTTGCAGACCTGCTCCTTCCAGGGATTTCCATGTTTGAAGAGGAAAACATTACCAAACCATGGAAATTTACAGATTTTCTTGGATTTAACAATAAGGTCATTGAACCTCTTTATGAATGTAAAACGGAATATGAATGGATACGGGAACTGGCAAAGGGGATCGGCTTAGAAGAAGAATTTACAGAAGGCCGTGATTACAGCCAGTGGATGAGTTATATTTATGAAGATCTTCGCACCAGCGAACCGGAGCTTCGGAATATGATGAATTCCGTGAAAAAGGCATTTATAAATTCGAAGAAGGGCATTATCCCATTTCCTTTGAAAAAGAAGTAAAAGATCCAAAACATTACCCATTCCCCACACCAAGCGGAAAGATCGAGCTGTTTTCCACCAAATTATGGAAAACTCCTATGAAAGATTTTATGCCGCCTATTCCCCGGTACGTAGCACCGCCGGAAGGCCCGCAAGACCCGCTGACAAAGCGCTTCCCACTGCAGTTATCCGGCTGGCACAGCAAATGCCGCACCCACACAGTCCATGACAATAACTTAAATTTACGCAAACTGGATCCGCAAAAACTCTGGATCCACCCGGAAGATGCTGCTGCCCGCAGTATTAACGATGGTGACATGGTCCTTGTATACAATGACCGTGGTCAGGTAAAGATCCCTGCTAAGATCACCGACCGGGTAGCCAAAGGTGTCACCACCCTTTCCCAGGGCACTTGGTATACACCCGATGAAAACGGTGTAGATACCCGGGGTTCCATTAACGTACTCACTTCCCAGCGCCCCACTCCATTTGCAAGAGGGAATGGACAGCATACCAATCTGGTGGAAGTGCAGAAAATATAGCAAAAAACAAAAACAGGAGCTATCCGAAAAATATTATTTGGATAACTCCTGTTTATAACTAAGCTATTGATCAACCGTATCAATTTATAACTACTATTCAAGATGTAAAAATTTCTTCACCCTTCACAGCTGAATCATTTTTCAACAACGTAAATGCTGCTCCACTTGAAAATACGATCGGTGATACCAGAGATTTACCAGCGCCTGTTATCTGTTCCAGATTAACCTTTACCAACAGCTGTCCCTGTTTTACCCGATCCCCCTGTTTTACCTTTTACATCAAATCCAGCACCATTTAATTCTACTGTATCCAAACCAATATGGATTAAACATTCTAAACCATCTTCACGTTTTAAACCATAGGCATGTCCTGTAGGAAATGCTGCAGTTACCTCACCATCAAATGGTGCGATTACTTCGCCATCTGTAAGTTCCACAGCAAAACCATCTCCCAGAATTTTAGAAGCAAATGTTTCATCTTCCACCTGCTCTATAGGAATTATTTTTTCCTGTTGCTGGAGATACAAATTCTGCTTTTTTATTTTCGGATCCTTTTTTCAGCCAGTTAAATAAACCCATATGCTCCTCCCGATTACTTTAATTCAGGCCAGTAATCCTTGTTGGCTTCAATCAGATCATCCAGAATCTGTTTTGCTACAGAAGCACTGGGAACTGTTTTCGATAAGGTAAGTGCCTGCCACAACTTCAAATAGCTGTGTTCTACATATGCCTGTACAACCAGTTTTTCAACTGCCAGCTGTTCCTGCATCATGCCTCTTTCAAATGTTGGGATCTCACCCTGACTCATAGGCTCCGGACCATTAAAGCCTACAACACAGGGAACCTCTACCATAGCATCGTCATCAAAATTGCTGATGGCACCCTTTATTTTCCACAATGCACAGCATGATCTCATGTGTATTATAAGCCAGCGCTCTTGCCAATGATACAATAAAAGCAGCATGATTATCAACAGTAAACTCGCCACCTGTAGCAGTTCCTTTGCGGATTATCTCTCTTGCAGCACCAAACACCTCTTTTTTCTCTGCCTTCGATGACTTCATCTGCACGAGTGTGGTTTGGGTCTGTATGTTCTACTACATAATCCGGATACATATAATACTTTAAATACGTATTGGGCAAAAACTGCGGATCCAGAGCCAGAAGATCTTTTGCTTTTTTGTGTGTTGCCTGCCAGCTTTCATCCATATGCTGTGTTTCAATTGCTTTCTGGGTAAGATAGCCATTTTCCGCAACGTACTTTGTTAATTTAGGCATGTAATCTTCGCCAGTTGTTTTGTCCTTTACACTGGTCCACCAGCCAAAATGATTCAGCCCGAAATAACGTACATCCAGATCATCGTATTCTTTTTCCTACAATATATGCCATTCTTCTTCTGGTACCTACTGGCATATCACAAATATTAATCACCTTTGCATTGGTCTTAATACACGGCAGGCCTCCGCAACGATGGATGCAGGATTAGAGTAATTGAGCATCCAGCAATCCGGAGAATATTTTTCCATATAATCAATAATCTCCAGCATGCCGGTAATACTTCTCATTCCATAAGCAATTCCACCTGGGCCACAGGTTTCCTGGCCAACTACGCCGTATTTCATTGGGATTCGCTCATCCAGTCTGCGCATCGCATATTTTCCTACACGGATATGTGCCATACAGAAATCTTTTCCTGTAAATGCAGCCTCTGGATCAGTTGTATATGCAAAATGAATCTGCGGAGCCTCTTCTTTCATTAATATTTCAAGTGCTTCTCCTATAACCGCCTGACGTTCTTCATCATTATCATAAAGTGTTACCGAATCCAGTGGAAAATCTTCCTGATGCTCCAGCATCATTTTTACAATTCCTGGTGTGTAAGTACTGCCGCCTCCGGCAATCACTACATTAAATTTTTTTCCGTTCATTTTATGATCTCCCTTCTATTATGATCCAAGCCCAGTTCCTTGTCTACTGCCTTTCTTACCTGATTGATCTGAAGACCGTAAACTACCTGAACTGTTTCATTTTTCTTAAATACACCTGCAGCTCCTGTCTGCTGCTTTAAAACCTCATCCTTAACAAGTGAACTGTCTTTTACAATCAGACGCAGGCGTGTAAAACAGTTATCTACTTTTTTCAATATTGTCCGGACCGCCTAATGCTTCTACAATCAGCTTTGCATCGATCTCCCCATTGTCAGATGCTGCTGTTTTTCTGCAGATGCCTTTGCTGTCTTTTCTTTATACTCTGCCTTTGTATGCAGTTTCATTTCCATTCCATTATCTTCGCGGCCAAGTGTTTTTAAGTTCAGCTTGGTGATCAGGGAAACGGAATAAGAAATAATAAATAACAAATTCTGCAATTCCTATTAAAAGATAAGTTGGCCAATGTGTCTTTCCGATTCCTAACGGATATTATACAGAAGGAAATCAATAAATCCATTTGGTCCGATGGCGCGGCAACTTAATATATTAAATGCTACCATTCCAAGTCCGCTTAATACTGCATGAGCTACAAATAAGATCGGCGCTACAAACAGGAAAGAGAATTCAATCGGTTCTGTTACACCGGCAATAAAAGATGTAAATGCTGCCGGGATCAGAATTGCTTTGATCTTCTGACGATTTTCAGGTCTTGCTGTGTGATACATTGCAAGGCACGCGCCAACCAGACCAAACATTTTTGAAAGTCCCCTTGCATCCCATACTACAGAAGACGATAAAATTGAAATAGACGGATCTGCCATCTCTGCATAATAAATATTTTCGGCATCCTTCGTATACCTGGCCTGCGATCTGTTCTGTACCACCCAGTTTTGTATACAGGAATGGTGTATAAACCAGATGATGAAGGCCTGTAGGGATCAAAAAGACGTTCTAATGCTCCATAAATAAAAAATACCAAAATTTCCGGTTCTGTTGATGAAATATCCTAAGCTGTCGATCACCATCTGTACAGGAGGCCATGCATAAGTAAGAACAACTGCAAGAATGATGATAACCGGGATCAGAACGATAAATACAAATCTTGCGCCCCCATAAATCTGGAATGCATTGTTAAATTCTGTATCGATGAAACGATTATGCACATAGGCACTTACACATCCAAGAATGATTCCCAGGAATACACCCATATCCAGGATCGGATTCCTAAAACTACCGCCTGGCCACTTCCCTCTTAATGCATCAGCATCTACTAACATTCCTCTCAGTCCCATGAATTTATTCATGGCATTGATAAATACCAGGAATGCAAGAAGTGCTGTAAATCCAGCTTCCGCTTTTTTCTTCTTTGCAAGTCCGATTGCAATACCGGTACAAAATATCAGTCCCAGGTTATTAAGTATTGCTACCAGTGCCCCGGAAAGGATCGTTCCAAATCCTTTTGTAACCGGATTATCAAGGAATGGCAGAATCTCCATTAATCTTGCATTTGTCAAAACATTTCCCACCGCGATCAGAAGGCCTGCAATAGGAAGGATCAGCACAGGCATGAACATAGCCTTTGAAAAGGACTGCATAGCACTCATTACTTTTTTCTTTCATGTTACCTCTCTCCATTTTTCTAACATAATATTCACTATCTGTAAAATATCATGTTTTTTATTCCACGTGGTGATATTTGGAATTATACAGCTTACTGGGAAAAAGTACAGATTTTCGAGCCAAAAAGAAAACGTGTTACCCAATTGCGTAACACGTTTCAAAGAATTAAAAGAATTATATGAAATTTATATAAATATGCTTTTATTTTATAGAAATACGATAGTATTCATAAATCAAAAGTTCGATCATCATCATTGTTTTTGCAAAGTATAGAGTAGGTTTCATATTCCTGTCATCTAAAGGATTATCGTCTTCTACTTCGATCACACAGTCACTGTACTCTTTTAAAGGACTATCTCCCGCATGTGTAAATCCTACTGTAAAAATAGCATTTTCTTCTGCTGTCCTTACCCGATTCAGTACATGAGGCGAACGCCCTCGATCTTGAAAAAGCAATAAAAACACCTATAGATTCCATATTATTTTCAAAAATGCCAATAGAATCTGCCCCATCTGACAAGATACATTTAATACCTAAAACCAGAAGCTTTTTTCCCCAGATAATTTGCCATCATCGATGAAAAACCCATTCCATAGATAAATACGGTATCAGAGGTTTCACAGATTTTTTTCTGCTGCCCTGCGCAGATTCTGATAGTTTTCTAAGGATATGGCTTCTCTTCCAGCAAAATGACTGATAAAATCTTCATTTACTTCATAACCGCGGCTAACTCCACCCACAGTTCCCAAAAGTTTATAATACATCTCAATAAAACCATTATAACCCAGTTTACGTGAAAGCCTCATAACTGTGGATGTGGACGTAAAAAGTTTTCCCAGGCCACACCACGTACTCTAACTTTAAAGCCTGATCAAGATGTGTCAGCAGATACTCTAAAACATTTCTTTCTATATCTGTCAGCTGTATCCCACACGTCAGCTTTTCAATGTCGATATCCATATACAACCGTACCCCTTCATCTTCATTGCATTGTCTCTGAATGAACTAATACAAAAGTATACCATTTTTGTTTTAATTTTACAAATCCTTCCATATGCTGTATACTTTTTATTTTAAATAGATCAGATTTATTTATTGAATATTGCGAAGGAACTGTTATTTATGAAAACTTTTATAAACACCTGCATCCGCTTTTTTAAAAAAGAAACTGTATTATGTATCGCCGGATTTTTAGCCTTTATTTCCGCGTTTTTTGTACATCCTTCTGCTGCTTATATGGGATATATCGACTTTCGGGTTCTGTCTCTGCTTTTCAGCCTGATGCTGGTTGTAGCTGGATTTCAGAGCATCGGTCTTTTTTCACTGCCTCGGCTCTGCACTTCTTACAAAAGTACATACCACAAGGCAATTAATACTGGTGCTTTCCCTGTTATGCTTTTTTTCCAGCATGTTCATCACCAATGACGTGGCATTGCTTACCTTTGTTCCTTTGCCATTATGATACTGACTATGGCCGGACAGCAAAAGCTTTTGATCTCCACCATTGTTTTGCAGACCATTGGCGCGAATTTGGGAAGCATGTTCACACCTGTAGGAAATCCCCAGAACCTGTATCTGGCTTCTGCATTTTCCCTTTCCACAGGAACCTTTTAATACGCATGTTCCCCCTTACAGCTTTGTCTCTGGTTTTGCTGGTTGCTGCAGCCTGTATGCTCCCCCTCTACACCAGTAGACATCGCTTCCCAGACTGCGGCTGAACGGCCTGAACCGAAAAAAATTAGCTGTTTATCTGGTACTTTTTATGACCTGCCTTGGATGTGTATCCCACCTGATCCCATATCCTGTTATGTTGGTTCTCGTCCTTATAACTTTGCTTTTTATTAATCGGACATTGTTTCAAAAAGCAGATTATTTTCTTCTTTTAACCTTTGTTTTTTTTCTTTCTGTTTATAGGAAATGTGCAAAACATTCCCGCAGTATCTGATCTGCTCCATAAACTGATCCGGGGCCGGGAACTGGGCGCCGGGATCCTTTTAAGCCAGTGCATCAGCAATGTACCTGCTGCCATCCTTCTTTCAGGCTTCACTGACCAGGTCATTTCTCTGTTGTATGGAGTGAATATCGGCGGTCTGGGAACTCTGATCGCATCTTTAGCAAGTCTGATCTCCTATCGTTTTTATGTAGGAACAGAAAATGCACATACCGGACGTTATATGAAGGTATTTACACTTTATAATGTGATTTTTCTGATTATTCTGGCTTTGGTGGCCTGGAAAATCCTTTAAAATCTATAGCAAAAATCCCCCGCTGATCTGGCGGGGAAATCTATTACATTTTTACTTTTTAATCTATATTCAATATCTGACGCACTATAAAGTACATTCGTCACAATAACACTTTCTTCCTGTATCACATAGAATACTGAATAATTGTCCACGACCATTCTTCGTAATTTTTCAGCACGCCCAAACTCCGATCCTATCTCCCGAAAACGTTCTGGCAATATATCCAGCCTTAAAATTGCATCTGCAATCCTGTTATACTGTCTCATTGCATTTTCTGGTGCTAACAATGTAACTACAATATAATTATTAAGCTGTTCCATATCTGCCAACGCTTCTTGTGTGATCTGCACTTTTATATTTATCCATTCTCAGCGCTTCTCCCTGAACTTTGCAAATGCACTGGCTGCATCCTGTATTCTTCCTGCCTGCATATCATCATATCCTTTTGCAGTTTTTCATGAATCTGTTCATCTGTCATCAGATCTGCGTTGATCACATCCGGAGCTTTTTGGCAATGTCACTGCAAACGGAATGCCGCCAGTAAGGAAATCTGGTTTAAATACATATCAATAGCCGTTGACATAGGAACTCCCAGTTTTGATAAAACTGCTTCTGCACGCTCTTTTACAGTGGGATTTACTCTTAAATTTAATGTAGCTGTTTTTTCCATAACATAACACCTCCTACTGCCTATAGTGTAACGCAAACGTCATTACATTTCAAGTCTGCATAATATTATGATTAATAAATAGCCCGTATATTCCAATACAAAAGAGACTGACACTCAACTTATTTTGGAGAATAAATGCGTGCCCTGACATCTCTTTAATACTTCACTTGCCTCCGGAATCCGATAGCCTGCTTCCAAATACACAATGGCTTTCATTTTCTATTAAACAGCTTACATTCTTAACATGAAACTTAACAAAGGAAAAAACCACGATCTTTTTCACTGGTCTTGCGGCACACTGTCTGGACTTCCTCGTTGTCTGCTTCCGGGTCTTCCCCGCAAATATCCATGCCAATAAACTGTCTGCCTGGTGTCTGCTGCATATAGACATCTATAAATTGCAAAACCTGGTCCAAAACCACATTTCCCTGATCCCAGTTGGTCTTTCCTTCAGACTCTGATAAAATATCTTTATCAATGGAGATATACAATGGGAGCTGTTCTTTTTCATCAGCTTCTGCGCCGGTCACATTACACTGTCCACAAAGTTTCTGTATCCAGTTCGGCTTTTCCACATTTTGAAGAAATGCTTCCTCAGATATCCAGGTTACTTTCCCCAACAGTTCTTCCCCATCTTCTGCCAGTTCTTTTTTCGTTTCTTCCATGGCAGGCTTGTGGCGGTCCTACCAGGATCACATGCTTTAAATTTTCATTGGTCTCCAGTGCTTCCCGGATCCAGCCACCGCAGGATAAGATCCCTCCAAAGGCCGGACACTGCATATCAGTATGGTGGTCAAATACTAACAGTTCAAAGGGTTCTTTTACCAACTCCAGCCACAGCTTTGTCAGATAATGGTAATTGCCGGAGTCTAAAAATGCAGTCCCTCCGGCCCCAAAAGGAATGATCCTCTTTCCGATCTCTTCCTCTGCCAGACTATCGCAATAACAGTTGGTTCCAGGAATGTCCTGGAAATCCAGCTGGTGATCACTGGTTTTGCAGCCATATTCTCTGCCTCTGCCACCACACTGTCCACTTTCTTCTCCAGCGCCGTCTTCAGCCCCTGCATTTCATAAACTCCGCTAAAATTCATGATCATGATGTTATTCTTCATGCTTAAACCACCCTTCTGACTACTTACAGCAAAAAAGCTGCAGCTTCCAGAAAGCTGCAGCCATTTTCATTTTACAACTATTACTTATTTCTCAGCAATTGCTTCGATCTCGCAAAAAAGAACACCCTTTGGAAGAGACTTAACTGCTACGCAGCTTCTAGCTGGCTTAGAAGTAAAGTACTTAGCGTATACTTCGTTGAATGCTGCGAAGTCGCCCATATCTGCTAAGAAGCAGGTGGTCTTGATAACTTTGTCATAGCCGCTTCCTGCTGCTTCCAGAATAGCTCCTACGTTCTTGCAACTCTGCTCAGCCTGTGCAGCAATACCTTCTGGTACAGTGCCATCAGCTGGATTTACTGGGATCTGACCGGAAGTATAAACAATACCGTTTACTTCAAAACCCTGAGAATAAGGTCCGATTGCGCCTGGTGCTTTTTCTGTGTTGATCAATTTCATTTTTCAAATCCTCCTTTGAACTGTGATGTCCTCTCGGGATTTTCTGCACCGCCTTTGTGGCAGATTTTCCGCCACTTGCACCCAATTTCATCAACGTACGCGCCGCGTACGCCTCAAAATTCGAGCACAACTGGCAAAAATCTTCTCACAAAATCGAATACAGAAAACCTCGAAAGAACATCCTGTACCAAATATTATAGTCAACCTTTGTAAATATTGCAATGTTTTTATACGCATACATCATTTAAATTAAGTAAAAACATACATGATTATTTTTTATAAGCCTAAATATTTTTGTAAAACATAGTGACTCATATTCTTTAAAGCAGACTATTTTATCCATTTTATTCTATCGCATATTCTTTCACAAAAAATATTAAATGCTTTACATTTTGCGATCATATAACTCAATTTCAGAATTTCCAGAAGATATTCCTTCGTGTTCTTCTCCGGCTCTTCCAAAACCAGTTTCAGAAAATGATGCAGCGTCTGCCCCACTTCTTTTCAGGTCTCATTCCAGCCTTTTATCAGGTCATTTCCCGTAACAGCAAGCATTTTTAAGGAAATACAGTTGCCGTCAGCGCGTATCTCATCCCGCAGTGCGCAAATCTTCTCTAACTGCCTTACTGCCACACTTTTACTATCCGTATCCTTTGCTGCCCCTTTTGCCAGACACAGCTTAATATTTAACAGATCGTCAAACAGTTCCGGTTCCATCTGGCTCATGACCTTGCGGATCTGGGGTTTACTTTCAGCACCGGCATAAATTCCAATTCCGCTGCGTTTTCCCGCGTACACATTTCATCTGTTTTTCATCTGGAAGGGTGATTTCTCCACAAATAGACCTTTCTATCCACCCGGTCAGCACCTTTACCTGGTAAATAGTATCATTATCCAGTTTCAAATCCCGTAAAATGCGCACTGCCTGCTCCGGTGTTCCTTTTCTTAAAACAAAACCCAGCGAAGGACTTTTTTGCAGGAACCGTAATAGGCATATCCCTATCATTTCTCCCATTTTGTGAAATGTTTCTGAAACATAAGGGCTGATGCCGGTTTCATATACCAGCTTCATAGCTTCCGGCCGGTCACTTAACAGCAGCTTGGTCAGCTCCACCTGGATACGTTCTTTGCTTACATGGATCAGATTAGGGGCAATCTCGTGATTGCCTGTCGCGTAGCATCTTCAATCTCAAATCCCAGCTGGGCAGAAAAGCGGATAGCACGCAGGATGCGAAGGGCATCCTCTGTAAAACGTTCCGTTGGATTTCCAACACAGCGAATGACTTTGCCTCTTCACAATATCTTCCCTTCCGCCAAAAATATCCACCAGACCCGTATTGTGATTATAAGCCATGGCGTTAATAGTAAAGTCACGGCGCTTTAAGTCTTCTTCAAAGAAGGGGTAAAGGTAACAGTATCCGGGTGCCGGCCATCTGTATAATCGCCATCCACCCGGAATGTAGTTACCTCATATCCCTCTTTTCCAACCATAATGGTCACAGTACCATGCTGTATGCCTGTATCCAGTGTCCTAGTAAAAGAGCCTTCACCTGCTCTGGTCTGGCACTGGTGGTGATATCCCAGTCCCCCGGCTCTCTTTTCAGGATCATGTCCCGGACACAGCCTCCGACTACATAAGCCTCATAACCATGTTCATTTAACCTGTCAATGATCTTTCTTGCAGGTTCCGGGATATTCATTTTCATATTAGTATGCTCTTCCCCAGTAAACCATCTTCTTCGCCGGTTTTCCACAGCATACGCACTTGTCAGACAGATTTTCCTGCTCAAATGGCATACATCTGGAGGTTGCTCCGGTTACTTCCTTGATCTTGTCTTCGCATTCTGGCATCCGCACCACATAGCCTTTACAAAACCTGGCTTTGTGTTAATGGTCTCAACAAACTCATCCCAGCCTAAAGCGGTATAAGTGTGGGCATCTCTGTGCTTTCTTGCCTTCTCTAACATATCATGCTGGATGGTATCAAGCAGCTCTTCTGCCTTGCTTCTAACTCGTCTAAAGGAAACAATAGTCTTTTCATGGGTATCGCGGCGTACCAAGGACAGCCTGGTTGTTTTCCATATCCTTAGGTCCGATCTCTACCCGTAACTGAATACCGCGCATCTCGCAGTCACTGAACTTCCAGCCTGGGCTCTTGTCGCTGTCGTCTACCTTTACAGAAAATCCGACTTGATCAGACGGTCTTTTAACTCGTATGCCTTGTCTAAAACGCCCTCCTTCTTCTGCTGGATCGGAACTACCATGACCTGCACAGGAGCGATCCTTCTGGAGGCAGTACCAGACCATTGTCATCACCGTGAACCATGATGATAGCGCCGATCATACGGGTCGTCATACCCCAGGAAGTCTGATAAACATGCTTTAATGTATTGTCCTTATCTGTAAACTGGATGTCAAATGCCTTTGCAAATCCGTCACCGAAGTTGTGGCTGGTACCGGACTCAATGCCTTACCATCATGCATCAGGGATTCGATGGTGTAAGTAGCCTCTGCACCTGCGAATTTCTCTTTGTCTGTTTTCTGTCCCTTAATAACCGGGATAGCTAATACCTGCTCACAGAAATCAGCATATACATTTAACATCTGGATGGTACGTGCCTCTGCTTCCTCAGCAGTTGCATGGGCAGTATGACCCTCCTGCCATAAGAACTCTCTGGAACGTAAAAATGGTCTGGTTGTCTTCTCCCAGCGCACTACGGAGCACCACTGGTTGTATACCTTTGGAAGGTCACGGTAAGACTGGATGTCCTTTGCATAGAAATCGCAGAACAGAGTCTCAGAAGTAGGTCTTACACAAAGTCTCTCCTGAAGTGGCTCCAATCCGCCATGAGTTACCCATGCAACCCCAGGTGCAAATCCTTCTACATGATCTTTTTTCCTTCTCTAACAGGCTTTCTGGAATGAAAATAGGCATATATACGTTTTGTACACCTGTTTCCTTAAATCTGCGGTCCAATTCTTTCTGGATGTTCTCCCAGATCGCATATCCAGCCGGTTTGATGACCATACATCCCTTTACGCTTGCATAATCGCACAGTTCTGCTTTTTTAACCACATCGGTATACCACTGGGCAAAATCGGTATCCATGGATGTGATCGCTTCTACCATTTTTTGTTGTCTGCCATGATTTTTCTCCTTTTACATTCTATATACTTTTCTTTCTGAAATCCATGATACCAGATTGTTACACACTACATGCTCTCACAATCTTAAACCATTCGTAATCCGCTCATTTTTTACAAAAATAGCTACTTATCATGTTTGGTATCATCAAAAGAGCCATCCGATCCCATGCATAAAACTTACTGCAAGGGACCGAATGACTCGGCGGTACCACCCTTCTTAGTTCCTGCAAAATAATCTGTGGCAGAAACCCTCTTATTTATCCCTTTAACGCGGGAAATTTCGCTGTATTTATCATGCAGAGCTCCAGGGCAGGTTGGGTCACGCTTTCGTAAGGAACTTCCACCAGTGTTCCTCTCTCTGTAACGGGCTTTCTGACTTAATGATCCCTTTCAACGCCTTTTCATGGAATTTCATAGATTCTCTTTGATCTTCGTCATTTCCTTTCGATTTTACGTCAGAACGGGAGTTTTGTCAATGGGCTGAAAACGGGTTGCCGTCCCTCGTGTTACAGCTGACTTGTTCCATTCTTCTGTGGCTTTCTGTTTACAGGCTGCGTAAGCAATAATTCTGTCATATCCTCGATCAGCAATAACCCCAGTGGTCCCAGAAACAGCCCCGTTATCCCAAACAACTTAAGTCCTACATACACTGCTCCTAAAGTTTCAAAAGGAGAAAGCCCCATCTGTCCGCTCATCAGGTGTACCTCCAAAAACTGGCGTATAAGGGTGCAGATCAGATATAAACCGGCTAATATCAACGCTGTTTTCCACTTTCCCATTACAACCTCAACGACTGCCCATGGTATCAGCACCGTTCCCGCTCCCAGCACTGGAAAAGCATCCATGATCCCGACCCCCATTCCCACAAGTACGGGACACGGATTTCCCACTAGGAACATGCCTGCCGTACACAAAATGAAATAAGCAAAAATATGATCCCCCTGACTTTTTAAACCATACTTTCCCAGTGCTTACCAGCCGGTCTCCGATCAGACGGAACTCCCTGCTAAAAAGCAGACCGGTCCCGCCGTTCTTTCAGCTCTTCCACTTCCTGTAAACTTAAAATAGCACTGCAGAAAGTAAATAAACTTATAAACCAATACGACCTATAACTCCAGCTGTATAATAAGAGCCCATCATCAAAGATGGCACTGTTTTTCCTTCACATATTTTGTTCCTGCTTCGATCATGCTTCTTGCCACACGGATTCCCCATCCCGGATCAAAATCAAACCGCTTTTCAAGCCCAAAGCATTTTTCCTCGATCCAGAAATACAGTCCGTCCAGCCATACCGGCAACTGGTCCATCAGGGTAGAAGTCTCTTCCCAGAGACGGCGGACTCCCATAGTCAACATAAAACTGCCAAGCACTCCCAGGATCAGCAGCTGAACCGTTCCCAGCAATCCCAGTGATGGTTTCCATTTTTTCCAAATACGCATATTATGATCCGGTGCTGCAAAAAACGTGCTGACGGCCGAAGCAGCAGAGCCAGTGTATAGCCTAATAAAAGAGGAACTACAAGGGGCAGCAGATATTTAAGACCTGCATACACCATTCCTGTAGTTCCTATTATAATAAAAAATTTCTTCAGTTTCTTTCCCGGCTTTTCCATGGACTCACCTGTTTTTTTGATCGTACTTCTTTTGCACATTCTTATTATGAGTCTTATGGACGGGAATTATTCACCGTTTTAATTACGATCTGATATTTTTTTATCCGTTATACAGCTGCATTTCCACTCTTCCGGCTTTTCTTCATCTTTGCATACATCTTCCAGATATGCCAGTGCAGCCCTTAAACAGCCGTCAACACCAACTAAGCTGCTGTCCACGCAAAGATGATAATTCTGGGCTCTTCCCCGGTATTTCCTGTATAATACTGGTAATAATCCCGGCGCTTGCGGTCAACGGCACGGATCTTCATTTCCATGCCTTTTTTCATTGGCGCCTTCTTCCGGCTCCAGTTCCATTAATCGCTTTACGCGCTGTTTCATTTTGAATAAATGAAAATGTTTACGCTGTCTTCCAGTATCATATCTGCACAGCGGCCTACGATCGCACAGGGACCATGGGAAGCCAGTCTGCGGATCACATTAGACTGAGCCACAAAGATCCGATCAGACATAGGCACTTTATACAGCTCTGAAAAGAATGATGGATCTTATGATCTAAAGGATCATCCTCTATCACATGCTCATCGTATTTACGGAACGCTTCCTCTGCAATATTAATATCATCTGCTGCCATAGAGATCGGTTCCTTGTCATAAAAGGAATCCCCCAGTGTCTCCGCCAGCTTCACCCCAGTTCTCTTCCCCCGCTGCCAGATTCACGGCTCACTGTAATCACCTTGTTCATAATACTTTTCCCCGCCTTTCTCCTTGGTAACTGCTGTGCTGATAGTATAGCACATTTCCTGGAAAAATGGGGTTAATTTTATCTTAAACCGTATAAGTGGATCAGTGTCTTCAAAGGGGCATAGGTGTCCGTGCGATTAGAATAACTGCCAAAACAGCGCCCGCAAACGCCGCAGCAGCAACAACTGCTATCACTTTCCTGCTGAGTTTCTTCTTTGCTGCCTTACAGATCAGCGCAGCGCAAGCTACACAGACAACCGCAGCAGCCATGGCGATACCCATCATCTCCCATAACCAGGATAACTCGTATAAGAGTCTCATATATTCCCCCTCACCTTCTGTTAATCACCGCAAAATACCTTTTGCCACAACATCATGATAATACCATAGCCAAAAGGCCAGAAATCTGATGCAAGCCTGCTTGCAGGAAGATTTCTGGCCTCAGAACACCGGTACATCGTTTTCGTAAATAATGTACCAGTATCATAACATTTTGACGTTGCTGTGTAAACCTGTAAATTTTACAACTCATTCATTTGCTTTTTATATAAACACTACTTATTAAAGCAGATATACTCAATTCCCACGATCTCACAGAACATCTTTAAAACCTTCGCATACTTTCCATAAACCATATGCAGATGGTTGGAGTTGATCTTCTCGTAGAACTTTTCGTAGTCTGCCTCTGCTTCTACGAATGCATGTGGATAGCAGTATGTAGTCTCTTTTAACTTCTCAGAGGATACATCTTTGTGGTTCCCCAAAGCAGCCCAATACATACTTTCCATTGCTGCGGAACAGTCTGGCAACAGTCACATCACCTGGTTTGGAGATAAACTGGATGGACGCACCGCCTGCTTCCCCGGAAGATATGGGGCATTAAAGCGATCTTCTTCATAGCTTCTTCTTTGTTGTCCGGATCAGCGAAATATGGTGCCCACGCTGCCGCAGTTTGCCAGTACAAATTCCTTATCGTTTCCATCAAAGAACTTGATGTCCAGCAAACAGGAAGGCTTTCCTTCTGCGCACAGATTTAAGATGCGCATGGTCATAGCACCGTCGCAGTCACACTCACAGGAAGTTGGGATCGGTGTCTTTTTCGCCGTCTGCGTCATATGGGTTGTTTAATAATGCCACACCCAGACACTGGAGAACGAAATGATCGCTCATATCCTGCTGGCACTTGATGCCCATAAAGTTATACTTCTTTTTCCGCAGCCATATCCTTTAATGCCAGATAACTGCGTACCTGTAATTCCAGTGTTTTCTCTGTAAACTTGTCCCCGAATTCTATCCTCGGTACATTTTCCTTTACCCACTTTAAATGCTTCTGGACACGTTCTTCGTCCAGTGCCTTTGCACGGTATACGATCTCATACTGATCGCAGTGGTCAAACTCTACCCCAAAGGTACTCTGCCACTGGCTTGGATGCGCTACTGTAGTTCCAATACCAATACTTCTTCCGCCGATCATTCCATAGTGGAACGGCGGATGCCTTCTGCCACATAAACGCCTTTTACAAAGTTATCCACCTTTTCCTGGATCTTGGGATCTTCATAATCACCAGATACACGGATGCACTTTTTCCGGTCTGGTCTAACATACCTCCAACTGCCAGCAGTGTTACAAGGCTGGACGTATTGCGCTGCAGGTTGCCCAACAGCAGCACCGGATAAGAAGTTCCATAGGCAATGCGGAATGCTAAAGATGGGGTTGCCCAGATGGCACATGGATGATCACAGCTTCAATGCCCTGTTTCTTGATCTCATCAGAAAATTTTGTCCATCTTCTGTGTCAAATACAATAGGTGAGATATAAAGGTCATATTTATCCAAATGCCTTTTTTTCACCTTTTCGATCTCGCTTGCTACAATTGCTTCTCTCTTTTTATAAATCGCGACGGCTGTCACCTAATGTGACGATCGCTACCTTCTTTTTTCTCCATGAAAACCCTCCTTTGAAATGAATGTCCTCTCGAGTCTTTTCCTGCACCTGCCTTTGTGGCCGATTTTCCGCCAGTCGCACCTGAATTTCATCACCGTACACACCGCGTACGCCCAGTGAAATTTGGGCACAACTGACAAAAAAATCTTCTCTCACAAAATCAGATACAGAAAGATTCCGAAAGAACATATGCCTATAAAAATACCCGCCTGTTAAACCACTCTGGCTTAATAAGTTTCGGTAATGCAAAGGCAATATTCGGTAAAAATGCGATCAGCACTACTACTACTACAGAAACCATGATATACGGGATAACTGCCTTAAACGACTTTTTGCACACTATTCCGGAAATTCTTCCTGCGATCAGCAGACACAGTCCATAAGGCGGTGTTACCTGACCAACTGCCAGTGTGATAACGATGATCAGACCTAACTGGACTGGTGTGATGCCAAATGCAGTTGCAACTGGCATTAATACAGGAACGAACAGGATCATTGCAGGATCGCATCCATGAATGTTCCAAGGAATAAATAGAATCCAATAACTGCCAGTAAGAACTGCCACTTATATGGGAAGTAGGAAGAACATCTGCTGAACACTGGTACTTACATTGTAGTAGCTTAAAAGCTGTCCTAATGTATTTGCAGTTGCCAGTGCAAACAGGGAAGTGGCACTGGTACGAAGTGTGTCATAAAGCAATGGCTTTACATCTTTAAAGAAAGGTTTTTGAATACGAATACACCAAGGATGATCGCATAAATACATGCAATAGCTGCAGATTCAGTTGCCGTACATAAGCCCCGATAACACCACACCGATAATGATAACAGGTGTTAATACTGGAGGAAGACATTTTATAGCCAGTTTTAAGAAGTCCTTAAAAGACATTGGATCCTGTTTTGGATAATGATATTTTTATTTCCCATAGAAAATAACAAACATCTGTCCAAGACCGATCAGAATACCAGAACAACACCGCCTAAAAACAGTGCTCCAATGGATGCGCCTGCTACGGAAGAGTACACAACCATAGGAATAGACGGCGGGATAACAATACCAATGGTAGAAGAAGCTGCTGTTACACCTACAGAAGTTTCCTGGCTGTAACCTTCTTCTTCCATTGCCGGGATCAAATGGAACCGATACCTGCTGTATCAGCCTGGGAAGAACCGGAAATTCCGGCAAATAACATGGAAACTAAAAACATTTGCATATGCAAGACCGCCTGGGAATCTTCCCACAATACCATTACAGAACTGGATCAGTTTCTCACTGATCTTTGCACGGTTCATAATGTTTGCCGCCAGAACGAACAGCGGAACTGCAAGGTGTAAAGCTGTTCAGACCGGTAAACATTTTCTGTACAACTGTAATTAAAGAAATAGAATTTAACTGGGAAATACCAAGAAGTGCCACCAGACCTAAAAATGTAGGCAATGGGGATTCCTGCAAACAATAAGATAAGAAATGCTGCAACCAGTACTAGTATCATAATTCTGCCTCCTTCATTGCCTTTTCAACTGCATCTTCTACCTGGCCTCTGTCAGGATGCTTAATACAATCTATGATATTTTCTACAGAGAACACTGCTGCTGTCAGACCAAAAATAGGAACACATAACCAGCTCCATCCTTTACTTACTGGCATAGAAGTCATTTTCCAGGCTGCAAACTGCTGTACCAGCTTAATGCCGTAAATGCCAACTACCAGATTGAAGATCAGGACAAATACATGTCCTAACCAGTTCATCTGCAAAAGGGATTTTCCTTTTTAATTTTTCGGTTAATGCTGTAAATTTAAAATGCTCATTGAACGAACCATTGGTGCTGATCCGAAAAGCAGCACCATGCCAACGCTGCGTTGGCAACCTCTTCTGTAAAAAGCCGCCTGAAATCCAAATACACGGGAACATACCTGTACTGTAGTGCATACAAAGAAAACTGCAACAGATGCCATTCCTACTATGTACAGAACTTTTTCCATCGATCACATATCTTTTCACGTTAAAACCTCCATTTTCATGTTCTCCCGGAATCTTTCTGTGCCTGATTTTGTGAGAAGATTTTTTGTCAGTTGTGCCCAAATTTTGAGGCGTACGCGGTGCGTACGTTGATGAAATTCGGGTGCGGCTGGCGGGAAATCGGCCACAAAGGCAGGTGCAGGAAAGACTCCGGAGAGGACATAATGTTCTCCCGGAATCTTTTTCACGGGACCTGGTGCAAAACATACCGGAAAAACATATGAAAAACGCGTACAACTACTTACACAGCCATACGCGTTTTCCTTATAATGCCGTATCTGCTATGCCTGCTTATTTTGCTGCTTCATTTACCTTGTTGTAGAGATCAGTTACACCGATCTTCTCAGCTGCTGCATTTTTAGCGTCTGCACAAGCTGCGATCAGGCTGTCTTTATCTACTTCGTTTACGATACCGCCATTTTCCTTGATGGTCTCAAGTGCCTTATCGTTCAGGTCTTTATCAAATGCTCTCTGCACTTTGCAGGCATATTCTGCTGCTTCATCTACCCACTGCTTCTGCTCATCAGTTGCTGTTGTAATTTTTGTTAGCTCCGATCAGGAACATTCTGGTTGCAATGTCATGGTCTGTTAAAGATACGTAAGGACCAGCTTCGTAGAATTTCTGCAATAAGATGTTTCCCAAGATCATTTTCTGCTGCATCGATTACGTGGTTCTGAAGTCCGCTGTACAATTCGTTGTAAGCCAGTGTGGTTGGGTTTGCTCCCAGCGCAGACCATACGGAACGTACTACATCAGAGTCCTGGACACGGATCTTTACGTTCTTGAAATCTTCTACTGTGTTTACAGGTTTAACACCGAAATACTCTCTGGTACCACAGCTCCAGTAGCCTAAGTTATGAAGAACGCCACCTGCATTGATCTTATCGGAAATGGTCTGTCCAACTTCTCCATCTACAACTGCTGTCCAGTGATCTAAGCCTGTGTAAAGGAATGGATAGAGAACAAGTCTGCTTCTTTAACACCGGTGGTTGCTACGAAGTTTGGAGAAGCAACGATCATATCAACGGTTCCTGTTGCCATCTTCTCAACTAATTCTGCTTCATTTCCGCCTAATTCGCCGTTTGGATGGATCTCAACGGTCATCTTTTTCCGCCTGACACCTCTTCCAGCTTTTCCTTCATTGCGTCGAAACCAGCCTGATAGGAACTGTCAACCGTATTAACATGTGCACCGATCAGTTTTCACCTCTGGTTCTGCTGCTGTTTCTGCTTTTTCCTCTGCTTTTGTTTCCTCCTTTGCAGCTGCCTCTGTAGCTACCGGTGCTGCTGTAGTAGCTGCTGTGTCCATCTTTGTACATCCTGCTAAAGATGCTGCTACGCCTGCTGCGCACATTACATAAAACATTTTTCTCATAATAAATAACCCCTTTCTAAATATATAAAATGTTTTGGTTTTATACTCATACAGTGCAATCACTGTATATAGCCTTTTGCGGAAATAAACATACTTTCCTTTATCATGTCATCTGTCCCAGACAGATGTTTTTGAGGAAAACGTTTTCCATTCTGATAAAAATATATGGAAATCGTTTTCCACTTTTCAGATTTTTTTGCACACCTGCTGTGGTGTGCAAAATATATCATAATACGATCTTATTAGTACTCTGGCGCGAATCAGCCTGGATTTTACCAGAACTTCCTCCTCACTTACACAGGATTCCTTCACCTGAGGATGTTCCAATAAAGAGAAATAATACTGGGCAAGCTTCTTTCCCCCATAGATACTGGTCCAAACCTACCGTAGTAAGAGATGGATCAATGGAATCTGCAAAAACCAGATCATCAAATCCGACAATGGAATAATCGTCTGGCACTTTCTTTCCGGCTTCCCGGACTGCTTTGAAAGCGCCCAATGCCATGGCATCATTCATACATATAACGGCTGTAACTTCCGGTGTTCTCTCTAAAAAGAGCTTTAGTAAGATAATAGCCTTTGTCTGCGGATTCTGTTACATCAGCAATTGCATCGCGTCCCCAGATATAAACATATTCTTCCCGGTATGGGATCTTCGCTTTTCCAAGCGCCTGCTTATAACCCGTCAGACGACTTTTCGGATGGAGTTATCCAGCTTGTCAAACAGCATGGCAACTTTTTATGTCCCAGATCCAGCAGATGCTGTACTGCCAGCTCGCATTCTTCTACCTTGTCTACCATAATGGTGTGCATATCCGGTATACAGATACCGTTAGAAACAACATTTAAAGCAACTCCACCTCGTTTTACCAGGCGGAACATAGCTTCCGGTATCTCATCAATGTAAATACTGATGATGCCCTGAACGTTTACTGCCAGCATATTTTCAATGCTGTAGTTGATCCGTTCTTTATCTCTGTCACAGCTTGATATGGACATGTGATAATTCCGGCTGACGATCTCATCTTCGATTCCCCTTACAATAGAAGGATAAAATGGATTCGCAATAGACGGAATGATGATCCCTATAGATGTACTTTTTTACTCTTCAGGTTCCTGGCCTGAAGATTCGGGATATATCCTAACTGCTTGGAAGCAAGAAGGATCTTCTCCTTTAACTCCGGCTTCACCGGGTGGTCTGAATTGTTTAAAACCCTGGAAACTGTAGCCGGCGAAACATTAGCCGCTCTCGCTACATCATGGATAGTTACTTTATCTTTGTTCATATTGTTCCTATCTGCTAAATGGAAATCGTTTTCCATGTGCATTTTTATATTAGCATATCGATAGGATTTTTTCAAGTATTATTTAAATTTTATGCAAATTTCTGGGGGTACAGTTCATTTATCAATGGTTTGAATAGGGAATTGGCTTCTCAAGTTTCTACAGAACGATCACTATCGTGTCATCCGGCTTTTACGCGAGCAATGAGGCAAGCCGGGATGCTTGCCTCTCGATTTGCCGACTGCCACGTTCATCGAGACAAGTATTCTTGTCTCAATGTTTGGACAAAAGACAACCGTCTCCACATGACAGCTTTGTCCAAACATATCGCAACATCTTACCTTTTCTACCTCATATCCGCCATCTGCCAGATATCTTAAATCTCTTGCCAGTGTGGAAGAATCGCAGCTGACATATACAACCCTTTTCGGTGCCATTTTCAAAATAGTGTCAAGGCAGACCTGGTCACAGCCCTTTCTTGGAGGATCTACTACAATGACATCGGCATAGACCTTGTTTTTCGCATACTGTTCCGGAAGGACTTCCTCTGCCTTTCCGGTAAAGAATTCTGCATTAGTAATATGATTTAAAGCTGCATTTCTTCTGGCATCTTCAATTGCCTGGGGAACGATCTCCACGCCGTATACCTTTTTGGCATTCTGTGCTAAAAACAGGGAAATGGTTCCGATCCTGCAGTACAGATCCCAGACTGTTTCACTTCCAGTCAGCCCTGCATACCCAGCGCTGTTCCGTACAGTTTTTCTGTCTGCACCGGATTGACCTGGTAAAAGGACAGAGGAGAAATCTGATAAGTCACATTTCCAATGTTATCAGTAATATAACCAGGACCATATAAATTAACGATCTCTTTTCCCATGATCACATTGGTCTTTTCCCTGATTGATACTGTAGGAAATGCTGGTCATGCCTTTTATCCGGCACAATTCTTCCACCAGCTGTTCCTTTAACGGAATATCTTTTCCGTTGATCACCAGACAGACCATAAGCTCACCGGAATGAAAGCCCTTGCGGATCAGCGCATGGCGCACCAGGCCTTTATGGGCAGTCTCATCATAGGGACGGATATTATGGTCTCTCATAAATCCTTTGATAATGTCCAGAATATCCTTATTTTCCTCTACACCTAACAGACAATCCTCGCACTCAATAATATCATGGGTGCGTCCTGCATAAAATCCGGCCACAATATTTCCATTTTTATCCATTCCAAAAGGAAACTGTGCCTTATTACGATAGCGCCATGGTTCTTCCATTCCCATAATAGGAAGCATATGGATCTCATCTTCTCTAAATTTCCCGATCCTTAACAGATGGTTTTTCACCTTCCGCTCCTTAAATTTCAGCTGTTCTTCATAGGACATGGCCTGAAGCTGACAGCCGCCGCACTGACGGGCAACAGGACACCTTGGCTCTACCCTGTGCTGCAGATGGAGTAAGAATCTCCATCAGCCTTGCAAATCCGTAATTTTTTCATCTTCATGGCACGGGCCCGGACTACATCGCCGATCACTGCATCTTTAATAAACCAGATATAACCGTCCAGTTTTCCGATCCCTGCGCCGTCTTCACTCATATCCTCAATGGATACTGTAAATTCCTGATTTTTTTTCCATATTTTTGATTTTACTCCGTTGTTCTGCGGATATTGGACTCTAACAGGCGGTTGAATCCCAGCCAGCCTTTGTTTTCTCCACCGGCATTTAATGCTTCGATCATGGTCTCCATTTTTGCATCTGTATTATCTGCAAAATTCAGTGCCAGCGCTTCCAGCAGCGCGGGCTTCTTTGAGAACCATATTCCAGTTCCCCATGATGTGCCAAAATACAGTGCTTCAACTCAACTGCAATACTTGCAGGGAAGCCTTCGATCTCCTTCATGCGCTCAGACACCATTTCTGTACCAATAATAATGTGGCCCAGCAACTGACCATCATCGGTATAATCATTTTCCGGGAAGCGGGGAAAGCTCTTTTGTTTTTCCGATATCATGGAAAATAGCTGCTGCGATCAGCAGATCCCGGTTTAACTCTTTATAATAGCCTGCATAATAGTCACACAGCTTTTGTAACACTTAAAGTATGCTCTAACAATCCCCTACAAAACCATGATGAACTGTCTTTGCTGCAGAATGGAACTGGAATGCCTTTGCGAAAGCGGCATCATCTACAAAGAAACTGGACAACAGACGGTTCAAATATGGATTCTTTACACTCTTAATAAATCCCAGCAGTTCTTCATACATTTTCCAATATCCTTCTTAGATACAGGCAGATAATCAGACTCTATGTACTCTCCTTCTCCTGCTTTTGCGGATCCGTCGTACATTTAACTGATTAGAATTCTGGAAAAGAGTCACATCAGCCTCAATGCACACATAGTCCATAGTATCAAAATCCCCCACTCCCGGAGAATTTAAGTCCCAGATTTAGCATCAATGGTTCCTGTCTTGTCCTGAAGGACCACATTTCCATACTCTTTTCCATTTTTGTAAGCTGGATCTGCTTGTTCTTACATAAATATACATCTGATACATGCATTCCTTCACGGAAGCTTTCGATATCTCATCTTTCTACCTCATTTTTTTATTATTTTTCATTGATTTTCCATAAAAGAGAGCCCGGCACCTTTTCTACCTGGCTCCCATTGTTACTGCAAATTCTATCTCTTTGTACTCATCTTTTCCATTATTTCTCTGGACTGTTACTGTAATGTGATCACCACATGGAGTCTTTCCACCTGGGCCTGGAAATTCTTCATTCCCTCAATCTTAACATCGTTGATCTCATCTAAGATATCACCAGACTGAAGTCCGGCATTGTAAGCAGGACTTTCCGGAGCTGCCACTGTAATATAGATACCTACCGGCATTCCATTTTTTCCATTTCTGTGGTGACTTCCTGGCCTTCGATCCCAAATAAGGGAACCGGAATCCCATTACTCAAAAAGTTCAGAATTCCCTTGTAATCAGAAATAGACATAAATGTCTTCATCCCAGTTTCACATCCTGGTCATAGCGGTCAGTCCCCAGCCAATAAGCTCTCCATCTGTATTAAGTAGGAAAGTACCGGCATCTGCCCTGCTTTTTAACATCTGCATACAGAACCCGGGCATTTCCATCTGTCATCTGTACATTTTTGCTATATAGGAAATAAAAAACCATAGCTGCTGGAATGTACCATTCCTGCCCGGCGAACCCACAGTAAACACCAGATCTCCCTGTCTTGAGCTATAGGAATTTCCCAATTTTACAGGTTTGATCTTCTCATACTGGACATCCTCTAAAGAAGATACATCTGCACAGATCACAGTCAGGCCCATCTGGGAATCTGTCTGTTTTACAGTGCCCGGCACTACTTCGCTGTCTGAAAATACCACTTCCAGGGAATCTGCTGTTTCCACTGCTTTTGACGGAGCCAGTACCAGCACTTCTTCTCTTCTGGCATCGATCACAACGCCTGAAAACTGACCTGTGGTTTCGATGGGGTTATCAAACCAGTCTTTTTTCCCGCTGGATGGAATGGATCGCAGCAATGGATTTATCTGCTTCCAATGCCAGTGTTCTTAAATTACCGTACATTTTATTCAGATCTTCCAGAGAATAGGGATATTTCTCTAATTCTGAACGGACTTTTTCTTCTACCGGCTCTGTAGGCTCTGTAGAAGCTTCCTGCACAGGTACCGAGTCTGCGTCTCCGGCTCATCTTTTGGTATGGTAATAGGACGGCTTTCCTCTGCTTTTCCTGGCCCATTATCTTTTTAGCCACAGTTTTGGTCACTGTAAAACAAACCGCTGATATGGTTCCAAACAGCACTGCGCAAATAACCGTCAAGATGATATATCTGATGATCTGCCTTCTTGATAACGGCTGACGCACGATCTTCTCCTGGATAAACTGCCAGAGCGGTCTTCTTTACATTGTCATCCTTATCTGTACGCTTATCCGCCATTGTGTTCCTCCTTGCGAAGAATCTTATTCCTATTATAAGGTTCTTCCCGGCATTATGCAAGATGTTCTATAGGATTCTTGCCGATATATCATTACAGTTCAGCCATGCGCTGGTTTGAATGAGGGAGTGTGTTGCAAGCTTGCTTGCATAAGCACTTCTCATCCAAATCAGCATATGGTGGAACCACCAAGCTTCTTGTTTTCATGAATATGGAAACAAGAAGCTGTCATGGTTGAACTGTAACGATATATCCTCCGTTTTCTCCCCATTTCTCTGAGAAATTTCCCATAGTAAAACATAATATTTGCTGTTATAATGTAAAGGCGCAGAAGAAAAACAAGCGACGCCAACGGCGGCATTTGTTTTACCTGCGCCAGCAGACAGCAGAGCGCGTCAGCGCGGGGCTGTGAGTGGACCTTTCACGCCCACTCTGTCAGAAACATTTCAACGAAACAGCCCCCTTGCGTAAGCACAGGTCTGTTGCGTGAACCTTATGCAATACCTGGAGGAACCAATAAATATGAACCAAAAAGCCTTAAAAACTTTAGAATATACAAAGATCATCACACAGCTGGAATCCCATGCGGCTTCCCCGCTGGGAAAATCCTCTGCCGGGATCTTGTTCCATCTTCAGATCTGGAAGAGGTACGTACCTGGCAGGCGCAGACCACAGATGCAGCTGACAGAGTCCGCTTAAAAGGTACAGTATCTTTCTCTGGCTTGCGGGATATCGGCAGCTCCTTAAAACGCCTGGAGATTGGCAGCTCCTTAAGCATCAGCGAACTGCTTTCCATCAGCTCCGTCCTTACCGTCACTGCCCGTGCTAAAAGCCTACGGCCGTCAGGATATTCCTGAAAACACCTTTACACCACGTTTTCCGGGACAGCAGCCTCCTAAACAGACAGCAGCTGAAGAATATGCGCCTGACTCCTTAGACCCCTTATTTCAGGCCTTAGAGCCGCTTACACCAGTGAACAATGAGATCAAGCGCTGCATCCTTTCCGAAGATGAGATTGCTGATGACGCAAGTCCCGGTCTGTCCCATGTACGCCGTTCCTTAAAAAAGCCTGTGCAGACCGTATCCATACCCAGTTGAACTCTATCCTGAACTCCCACCGTACCTATTTACAGGACGCTGTGATCACCATGCGTGACGGCCGGTACTGTCTCCCTGTTAAATCAGAGTACAAAAGCCAGGTATCCGGCATGGTCCATGACCAGTCTGCCACAGGTTCTACCCTTTTTATCGAACCAATGGCCATTGTAAAATTAAACAATGAGATCCGCGAGCTGGAGATCCAGGAGCAAAGAGATCGAGGCTGTTTTAGCTTCTTTAAGCAACCAGACAGCACCGCACATAGAAGAACTGCAGTTAGATATGGAGCTGTTAGCCCAGCTGGATTTCATTTTGCCAAAGCAGCCTTATCCCACCAGTACCGCTGTACAGCCCCATTTTCAACGATAAAGGCTATATCAACATCAAAGACGGCCGCCACCCGTTACTGGACCAGAAAAAGGCTGTTCCTATTAATGTATGGCTTGGAAAAGACTTCGACCTGCTGATCGTGACCGGACCGAATACCGGCGGTAAGACCGTATCCTTAAAAACAGTGGGTCTTTTTACATTAATGGGTCAGGCGGGACTTGCACATTCCAGCCTGGGAAGGCTCTGAATTAGCTGTTTTTGACAATGTATTCGCGGATATCGGTGATGAACAGAGCATTGAGCAGAGCTTAAGTACCTTCTCCGCCCACATGACCAATACCGTCCGCATCTTAAGTGAGGCAGACTCCCACTCTCTCTGTCTTTTCGATGAGCTGGGAGCCGGCACTGACCCTACAGAAGGCGCTGCTCTTGCCATTGCCATGCTGTCATTTTTACACAATATGAAATGCCGCACCATGGCAACTACCCATTACAGCGAATTAAAGGTATTTGCCCTTACCACACCGGGGGGTAGAAAATGCCTGCTGCGAATTTAACGTTGAAACCCTGCAGCCAACTTTACCGCCTGCTCATCGGTGTTCCAGGAAAGAGTAATGCTTTTGCCATTTCCAAAAAGCTTGGACTGCCGGATTATATTATCGAGGATGCAAAAAACCATCTGGAAGCCAAAGATGAGTCCTTTGAGGATGCGCTCACCAGCCTGGAAAACAGCCGTGTGACCATTGAAAAGGAACAGGAAGAAATCCGCTCCTATAAAGAAGAGATCGCCCCAGTTAAAATCACGCCTCACCCGCAAGGAAGAGCATCTGGATGAACGCAAGGACAAGATGATCCGCAATGCAGCTGAAGAAGCACAGCGCATCCTGCGCGAAGCCAAGGAAACCTGCCAGACCAGACCATCCGCAGATCAACAAACTGGCTGCAGACTCCGGGGTGAATAAAGAATTAGAGGCACAGCGCACCAAATTACGGGAACAGCTAAAGAAAACGGATGACAAACTGGCAGTTAAAGCCAAAAGGCCCGAGCCAGCCGGTTTCAGCGAAAAAATTAAAAGATCGGTGACGGCGTCAAGGTTCTTTCCATGAACTTAAAGGGTACTGTCAGTTCTCTTCCGGACAGTACCGGGAATCTGTTTGTACAAATGGGTATCCTGCGTTCCAAGGTCAATATCCGGGATATCGAGCTGATCCGTGAAGATGATATAAACGCCACTTTAGGTGACGGCTCATCCGCTCCTACGGTTCTGTTTCCGGAACAGGAACCAGTAAATCCAAGAAGACTTTTTCACAGGCAAAAGGTTCTAATTCCGGCTCAGGACGATCAAGATGTCAAAATCCTTCTCTGTCTCACCAGAAGTCAATCTTATCGGCATGACTACAGATGAAGCTGTTCCTGCTATGGAGAAATATCTGATGACGCATATCTGGCCCATCTGCCAAGCGTACGTGTAGTCCACGGGCGAGGCACAGGAGCATTAAAAAAACTGCCTGCCACAAACGATTAAAACAATTAAAATACGTAAAAGATTTCCGCCTGGGCGAATTCGGCGAAGGCGGAACCGGTGTGACCATCGTTACTTTTTAAGTAGCATCAGATCACAACCATAAATGTTCTCCCACACTCTTTCTGTACCTGAGCTTGTGAAATTTTTTTTGTCAGTTGTGCCCAAATTTTGAGGTCCGGCGTTGCGTCCGCCTCTAAAATCCGGGTGCGGCTGGTGGAAGATCTGCCACAAAAGCTGGTACATGGGCAGCTCCAGGAGAACAGATAATTATACAGGAGGTAACTTGCAATGGCAGAAAAACAGCGGATACTCATTGTAGATGACGATGCAAACATCGCAGAACTGATCTCGCTTTATCTGATGAAAGAATGTTATGAAACTATGATCGTAGGTGACGGGGAAGAAGCATTAAAGCGTTTTCCGGATTTTAAGCCAAACCTGGTCCTTTTTTAGACCTGATGCTGCCGGGCATGGATGGCTATCAGGTCTGCCGGGAGCTGCGTACCAGTTCCCAGGTGCCCATTATCATGCTCTCCGCCAAAGGTGAGATCTTCGATAAGGTCCTTGGCCTGGAGCTGGAGCAGATGACTACATGATCAAGCCATTTGATTCTAAAGAGCTGGTAGCCCGGGTAAAAGCAGTCCTGCGCCGATATCAGGCTTCCTGCTGCCGCAGTATCAGAGCCAAAGCAGCAGGGCGAATATGTAGAATACCCGGACCTGATCGTAAACCTGACCAACTATTCTGTCATTTATAAGGGACATTCCATTGAAATGCCTCCAAAGGAACTGGAGCTTTTATACTTTTTAGCTTCCTCTCCTAATCAGGTATTTACCAGAGAACAGCTTCTGGACCATATCTGGGGTTATGAGTACATTGGTGATACCCGTACTGTAGATGTCCACATCAAACGTCTTCGTGAAAAAGATCAAAGATCATGGCAACTGGGCCATTACTACTGTATGGGGCATCGGCTACAAGTTTGAAGTGAAGAGGTGATCAGATGGCCCGCTCTCTTTACTCTAAATTTATACTGGGTTATCTGATCTTTCGGCCTTTTAAGCGTACTTACCATTGCCACTTTTTCTTCCGGCATAACCCGTGATTATCTGGTCAAAGACCGTGCCAATGCCTTATACGATGAGGCAAATGATATTGCTGCCTCCTTGCAGCCTTATGTACCAGGGCCAGCATCAGGATATGGACTTTTTTTCCACCCAGCTGAAAAATGTGTCAACCTACCTGCGCACAGAAATATGGGTAGTCAATAAAAGCGGCGTTGTGATCATGGACAGCAAAAATGGTGCCAGGATCCATACCATCATCGGATTTTGACCCCACTGCTACCGGAAACCGTTCCTATACCATTGGCACCTATTATAAGCTTTTTTTGACCAGAATGTACTCAGTGTATCTGCTCCTGTAACCGGCAATTATACCACTTATGGCTATGTACTCATCCACCTGCCGGTCAGTGAGATCGCCGATTCCCAGAGCCATATTTTTAGATATCCTCTATATGACCTGTGCCATTATCTTTGCTTTGTCACTAGTCATCCTTGTGGTATTTACCATCACTGTATATCTGCCCCTGCGAAAGACGCAGCAGGTGCCAATGAATACGCTGCCGGCAATCTAAACTACCGGATCAAGGTAAATGCACACGATGAAATGGGCTATCTTTCCAACACCTTAAATTATATGTCTGATGAGCTTAATAAAATGGAGGAATACCAGCGCAATTTCATTGCCAATGTCTCCCATGATTTCCGCTCACCGCTGACCTCTATCAAAGGTTATCTTGAAGCTATTTTAGATGGCACCATTCCACCGGAAATGTATGAAAATACTTATCCAGAGTTATTTCTGAGACAGAACGCCTTCATAAACTGACAGAAAGCATGCTGACCTTAAACTCCTTAGATGCAAAAAAGGCTTTTTATCCAGGACCAATTTTGACATCAACCGGGTGATCAAGGACACAGCCGCTTCTTTGAAGGCACCTGCGATTCCAGACATATCCGTTTTGACCTTACATTTTTCTGATAACATCCAGATGGTCTATGCGGACATGGGAAAGATCCAACAGGTTCTTTATAATCTCATTGACAATGCCATCAAATTCAGCCACGATGACTCTGTGATCTATATCCAGGCATCCAGCAAATACGAAAAGATCTTTTATTTCTGTAAAAGATACAGGTATCGGCATTCCCAGAGACAGTATTAAAAAAATCTGGGACCGCTTCTACAAGACTGACCTTTCCAGAGGCAAAGACAAACGTGGCACCGGTCTGGGACTTTCTATTGTAAAAGAGATCATTCAGGCACATGGGGAAAACATTGATGTGATCAGCACAGAAGGTGTGGGAACCGAGTTTATCTTCTCACTGCCAGGTTCTACCTCTCTATAAAATTTTTTATATATAACGTATATTTTGATACCAGGGTCAAAAAGGTCATAAATCCGGTGCAAGCTTGCTTTGCAGGAGGATTTGTGAACTTGGGACCCCAAAAAACATGAGTAAGTAGCCATTTTTCAAAGAAAAATGAGCGGATTACGAATGTTTTTAGAATTGCGAGAGTGCAAAGCACGTAGCAATTGGTATCAAAGGGGTCAAAATACCTTTTGACCCCAACATCATATTTTACGAGTATGTAAAATAAAAGGTGGTATAAAGGGGGATATAATGGCACGAGTGCAATCAGAATACAACGTGGAAGCGTTGCTGATCGAACGTCTTAGAGACCTGGGATATGACTATATCAAGATGTCTAATCTCATTGACATCAAGGATAATTTCAGGAAATGCTTCTGCAAGGTCAATGAAAATGTTCTGATTGAAAAGAAAGGTTCTGCAGATTTGTCAGATGAAGAATTCATGCGTGTGATGACTCGTGTGAATAACCATACAGTATATGAGTCTGCAAAGTGGACAGCAGGTATATCTTACCAACCAGATGGGGCTGCCATTCCCTGTAAAAGTTACTGCTAAGACAGAAAAAACCATTACCTTTGATACAAATCATGAAATGGCAGGGAAAAGAGCTGAATTTTAAGATCGAACTGGTTGAAGTAAAATAAGACAGACCGCCCTGCGGCAGCAGGCATATAAGCGTGTCAACGCTGGGTTTGTGAGTTTGGGATGATATAAAAACAGGCGCAGATCACTGTGCCTGTTTTTGATATTCCTCACCCCAGACCCACATGACATCCAGAATAGGCTTTTAAGCTGTATCCCAGCTCTGTTAAGGTATAATCTACTCGATACGGTACTTCGGCGTAGACGGTGCAAAAGATTTAAATCCTTTTTGGTGGTTTGAGATAGCCTGATGATTTTTAGCCAACGTAGCCCGAAAAGATAAAAGCAAACGCAAACGAACACAAGGCAACGCATATCCATGTGACACCGCCTAGAGCGATAGGTTTTAAGCCCTTAGAGAATACGTCTTTAAACTTGATTTTAAAACCAACACCGGCAAGTGCTGCTGAGAATAAAAACTTTCCGCACTTAGAGAGAAAACTAACGCCTGTATCAGAGAACACGCCTATAGTATTCAGACCTGCCATAAGGACAAACCACAGAATAAACATCGGAAAAGATTTTTGAATCACCGAAAAGATGTTGCTATTTTGGGACGCAGCACTGTCCTTTTTGATTGAGCGGCTACTATAAATGTCCATGCCAGAGCAACAAATATCAGCATGGTTGTACGAACAAGTTTAACATTAAGTGCTCCTTGAAAAGAGGCATCCCCAATCATGCTCTGGTAAGTTGCCTGTGCACCTGCTACAGAGGATGTGTCATTGATTGCCGCACCTGCAACAAAGGCAAACTGATTTGGAGTGAATCCCAATGCGGTCATTAAATACGGATAAGAAAATGCTGCCAGTGTATCGAAGAGGAAAATTGCTGCCATCGCAAAAGCAATTTCCTCTTCTTTCGCTTTAATTATACGACTTAATGTTGCAATAGCGGTACCTCCACAAATAGCAGTGCCTCCACCAACTAAAATAGAAGTATTTTGGGTAACGCCTAGTTTTTTGCCAATTAAAGTGCAACACTAAAGCTAAGAATAACATTGATAACAATCAGAGGTAACGCCTTTACACCGGTTCCGAGAATTGCCGCAAAGCTTAGTGTTCCACCAGTTGCAATAGTACCCCAATTTAAGAATTGTTTTGAGCAATAGGTGGTACCTTCTTTGAATTCTTTACTCACCGTGGGTAACAAATTGCAGAAGACCATGGTAACCAGCAAGGCAACCATCGGTCCGCCAATAACTGTGCGTCCAAGTAAGACCTTTTGAAGCGAAGTGCTCTGATTTGCTAATGCTCAATGATAAGGCATAATATAATAGCAAACATTTTTCCATATTTTTATGCTATTTTTTTTTTGACTCATGTGTACTCCTTCCGATGTTCCTATCGAGACAAATATTGTATCCTCTAAAAAACATGCTATTGAACAACATTTGAATTTATTTGCACATATTTGTATCATACCGTGTGCTGGTCTGTATTCCGAGTGAAGGATTGTGATTCAATCACATGCAGCAATGCATTCAATCTCCACGAGAGCTTCTTTGGGCAGACAAGATATTTATCTAACAAGCCGCCCTAGTGTACTGTATCATTCACATTTCGCATAATGACTTGCCTGAATTTCCATCTGCTGTGTTGTCGTCAATCGACGATGCCACCGCATCGCCTCATTTCTCCGCCTTGCAGATTGAAAATTCATTCTGCGTCATTTTGCTGAAAGTGAATGATACAGTACACTAGTAGGAAAAGGGCGGAGAAGAATTAAGCATAAACATTGTTCATTGCCGCAAAATCAGCAATAATTCACTAAAATTTTCTACGATGATCTGATTTGATTTTTGAGTTTGAGAATACAGCGAGATGAGAAAAATAGATTCCAGGGGTGCCAATGGCACCCCTGGTGATTCGTTATAAATCAGGATGTAACAGCAATTATTCTACACCGTTGAGAATAGTGTTTTCATAAGCAAACAGTGCAGGAGAACCACCAGTATGCAAGAACAGAACATTTTGCATCCTTCAAAAGTATCCTTTTCTGATCGGATCAAGGAAACCAGCCATAGTTTTGCCTGTATACACTGGATTATCAGGATTGCTTCTGTACGAGCCAGAAGCTGGACGGCATCGACCATGCTCTGAGTAGGCAGGGAATAGCCAGGACCAACATAATCGTCAAATACAACGACTTTATCCTTGGTAGGCTTATTTTCACAATCGAGTAAATCCATCGTACGCTGTGTCAGGTTGAAAACAGCATCGGTCTGAATTTCCTTTTTACGGTTGACGCTAATTCCGGTGACAGGAATATTAGCATTATTGCCCAGAATACCAGATAACACTCCGGCATGAGTTCCGGTGGATCCGGATGGGCAAATAATATGATCGAAGTTTACCCCCATATCGAAGGACTGCTGCAGCAGCTCTTGTGCGCAAGATACATAGCCAAAGGGCACCAAGAGGGTTAAGAGCCACCACCTGGAACTACATAAGGTTTACGTCCCTGTGCACGCAATTCATCAGCCAACTGATTCAGAGCTCCAAGCATATCGGTTCCGCCGGGAACTACCCGAACGGCTTCTACGCCTAAAAGGTTGAACAGGAAGTTATTGCCGGATGCTTCAGGATTGTAGCTATGAGCCACACGCTCTTCCAGCACCAGCTGGCATTTCAGTCCTTCCTTAACAGCTGCTGCCAGAGTCAGACGGCAGTGGTTGGATTGCACAGCTCCACAGGTCAGAATCGTATCACAACCCTGCTCCAGTGCCTCAGCCATCAAATTCTAACTTTCTGGTCTTATTTCCACCACCGGTTAGCCCAAGCAGATCATCGCGCTTCATGTAGATATTAGGACCACCCATAACCTTTGTTAGATTGGCCGATACTCAATTGGGGTATCATAATGGGTGTATCTTCTTCTGGAAAATTTGGCAAGATTCATAACATTATTCCTCCGTATAGGTAATTTTTTGGATGACTGTACGTCCATCTGGCATCATAATAACATCAATTACATAATGTAGTGAAGATACGGCTTTTCAATAGTATGTTATAACTATATACATATAACAAAAGCAGTATCGAACAAAGCAATTGTGTGAACCATTTAAACATTCTGCGATTCACAAACACGGTTTGTGCGGTACTGCTATTATTAATTTTTGTTTTGGATAAAAATGTTTAGACTTAGCTGAGAGCCTCAAATATAAAATTTCACAGTTCGTTCCTTTTCCACGTGGACATATTTTCACAGTATTGGTCAAAGTAGCCCTCTAGCATGGATAAAAACTGTTCTTCCTGTGGGA
>VOFG01002705.1_pt1 | contig 45529 bp, 68 predicted proteins | sample 5384171 | NCBI WGS metagenome assembly VOFG01 (sample SAMN12384726, study PRJNA508395) | human gut metagenome | isolation source: healthy gut F | host: Homo sapiens
GCGGCATGGTTGGGGTTCTCTTTCGTAACGCGGCCTTCCTCCACACCGCATCGCCCCAGGGACAGGCGGCCCTCTGGCTGCTGCACGCTCTCCTTTTGATCCTGGCGGGGGTTCTTTGGCGAAACCCCGACCAGGCGGGAAGGTCGCCTTTCGGGGATCACCGGCGTTGCCGTGGTGGGCTTGCTGGCCGTGGTCACCCTCTCGGAACAGACCGTCCTCCCCTGGCCGCCGACACCTTGGACATGTGGACCATGCTGGCTCTGATCCTGATGCTGGCCATCCTGCTGTTCCACCTAAACCGGCAGTACCAAATGGAAAAAGAACTGGCCGCCCTGAAAGCCCAGCAGGCAGAGCTGCTGGAGCGGGACTACACCGCTTTGAGCCGGACCTATGCCATCCATGCCAAACTCTTCCACGACCTGCACAACCACCTGGGCGCGCTGCGCCAGCTCCTTACCCGCCAAAAAAAGTGGACAGAGGCCATGGACTACCTGGACCAGCTGCAAGCCCCCATCCAGAACATGACCGACACCGTGTGGACCGGTGATGACGCCGCCGACTACCTGATCAACCGCAAAGCCGCCGAGGCCCAGGCTGCGGGAATCCGGTATCAGGCCAACGTGGAGTTCCCCCGGCACACCGACCTGCAAAGCGCAGACCTCTGCGCCATCCTGGGGAACCTGCTGGACAATGCCTTGGAATCCGCCGGACAGGTGCCCCAGCCGGACCAGCGGTTCGTCCAGCTAACCATCCGGCGGATCCACCAGATGTTGGTGATCAAAGTGGAGAACCGTTTCGCCACCCGCCCCATCGAGGCCGCAGGGGTTCTGCAGACCACAAAGGAAGCCGGGGACCTGCACGGCTGGGGTCTGAAAAGCGCCCAAGCTGCCGCTGCCAAGTACGACGGCATGGTGCAGACCTCTTTTACCGGCCAGGTCTTCCGGGCGGTGGTCACCTTGTCCTACCAAAGGGGTTTCTACCGAAGGATAAACAGCAAATCCGCAAAGCACAGGGTGCTTTGCGGATTTTGCGGTCAAAAAACCACCGTTCGCGGACACTTCTGCACAGGCCTTCCTGCTCTGCTAAGATAAAGGCACCATCAGAAAGGAACCCTGTTAAGGAGGTTGTCATCATGCGTCACGTCTATTTTCGCGGAATCATCGGTTTGGTTTGGCTGGCAGCGGCCATTGTCAGCGGCATGTCCGGCCACTTTGCCATGGCTGTTTTCCAAGTGGCCCTGGGTGTGGTCTTTCTCCGCGCTTCCTATACCCTTTGGCAAAAGGAACGGGACCAGAAGGGGGAGGAGTGAGATGGGGACCCCGCTCTTTTCCCTTCACAACCTGCAGGCATGGTACCGGCCGGAGGTCCCGGTGCTGTCCAACCTCTCCCTGGACCTGGCGCCGGGGGGAGGTGGTGGGCCTGCTGGGACTCAATGGGGCAGGGAAAACCACCTTATTAAAAGGTGCTCTCCGGCCTGCACCCCACCTTCCGCACCGAGGGGATCTGGTTCCACGGCCACCCGATCCAGCTGGGGGGGCAGGGGTTCAAGGGCTGCCGCTACACCGTGTTTGCCGAGGACCACGCCTTCCCTACTTCACCTTCCGGGAGTACCTGGCCTATGTGTTTCGGGCCTACCGGAAAACCTGCCCCCGATGTCACCGAGCTGGTGCAGGGCTTCCACTTTGCCGACTTTGCGGATGTGCTGCTGAAGGACCTGTCCACCGGCAACCCGGAAGAAAGCCTTTCTCATCACCGCCTTTGCCCTGAAACCCGAACTGCTTCTCCTGGACGAGCCGGTCAACGGCCTGGCCTTTCCCAGCACGGAGTACCTGTACCAGCAGATCCGGGGCTACCGGGACCACGGAACCCTGCTGTTCGCCTCCCACATTCTGGAGAGCATCACCTTGACGGCGGACCGGGTCCTCCTGCTGGACCACGGGCAGATCCGGCAGACCCTGGCGGGGGAAGCCCTGCATGCCCCAGATCTCCGGGAGGTGCTGCGGTATGAAGCTGACCTTTGAGGCCTTTGCCCGGCCGCTGTTCGGCCCACGGTACCAGGGGGCGGTGCGGGCCCTTCTGGTCAGCGGCATCGTGTTTTCGGGCTGCGGCTGGTTTGGCTTGCGGTGGAGCCTCCCCCTTCCCACCCTCTATCTTCTGGTAACAGCCGGGACTGGGGGGCATCCTGTGGCAGTCTTTGGCCGCAGAGGGACGCTCCCCCAACCTGGAAAACCCCTGTATGCTGCCCGTTTCATCGCGGACCTTTGTGTTCTCCCTATGTCGCCGCCCCTGGGCAGCCATACCCTTCTCACCAAAACGGTGCCCCTCTTGGCGGCCCTGCTGGCGGTTTCCGTTTGGCCGCCTGTGGCCCTTGGGGGAGCCTTCTCTGCGGGGTTCACGGGGTCCTGGTCACCGCCGCTGTCTTTGTCCAGAGGACCTGGGTTGTGGGTGGACTGTGGGCCGCCGCCGTGGCCGCCCTGCTCCTGTTGGGGGAACCGGGCCAGGGGCTCTTCCTGGGTCTGGCCGCCAGCAGCCTGCTGGCCGGTTGGTTCCTGTGGCACACGGACGGGTACGCCTTCTACCGGCCGGGGGGAAGCCCGCCTGCCCCGTCACCGGTTCTCTGGGCGGCCTTCCCTGGGGCGCTACTTGGTCCGGTATCTGCTGTCCCATAAGAACTACCTGGTCAACACCGGGATCCTGTGGGGCATGGCTTGGGTGCTGCCCCTGTTCTTCCGGCAGGTTGCGGGGTGTGGATGGCCCCGCTGGGGGTTTGCCCTGCTCTCCTTCAACACCCCATGGGGATCCTGCTGTCCTGCGACCCCAGCTCCCAACAGGCCATCCGTTTTCTGCCGGGGCAGAGACGCACCTTCTGCCTTCCCTACAGCCTGTTCCTCTGCGCCTGCCATCTGGTTGCGGAGGGGTTCTTTCTGTGCAGTTGGCAGCTTCAAATCGGCGGGGTTCCGGCCCCATGCTGGCCGCTGCCGTCTTCTTTGCCCCTTAGAAAGCGCCATCCTGGCGGTGCTGCTGGAATGGTTCTTTCCCATCCGGAGCTGGAAAACGGAGAGTGACCTGTGGCATCACCCGCGAAAGTATGTGGTCCCTGGGATCCTGCTCTTCCTGGCCGTCCTGGTGGGGGCCCAGCCGGGGATCCTGCCGGTGCTGCTGGTGGGGCTTACCCTGGAAGCGGCCGTTCTCCTGTTTCTCTGCCTCCGAGGGGAACCGCTGCCTTGACCCTCCCCATCAACGGTCCTTCTGCATCACGAAGTTGGTAAGCTGCACGCCCTGGCGCTCCACCGCCTGGGCCTGGACCAAGCGATACCCCCGCTGGGCAAAAAGGGCCGAGCTGTGTAGGAGGCATGGGTGATAATCGGCCCCTGGACCAGGCCTTCCAACCTTTCGCAGAGGGCTGTGGCAATCCCCTGCCGCAGATGGTCCTGGTGGACATACAGCCGGTCTAAGTACCCTGTGGGGGGTGATGTCCCCAAACCCCAGCAGGGCCTCCCCCTCCACCGCCACCAGGGCAAAGTGGCCCTGGAAGGACTGGTCCCACACCGTCAGGTCGCGGTCCTCCGGCGCCCAGGAATCCAGCTGCTCCTGGCTGTAATCCCGGCAGGCCACGGCATGGACGGTATCGTAAAACAGCGCCGCCGTCCTTTGGCAGTCTGCCGGTGTATAGGCTCTGATCTCCATAGACTCCTCCTCGCTTGGGATGAAACGTCCCCACACCGGTGGTGTGGGGACGTTTGGGTTGGATTAAGGATTGGTTCAGTACGTGGGGCTCCCTGCTCCCACCTCATAGGGCCAGTCCTGGATGCCGCCGAACTCATACACCTGGGTGTATCCCAGCTGGGCCAGGGCCGCCGAGGCCGTCTGGCTCCGGTTGCCGCTGCGGCAGTAGACCAAAACGGTGGCGTCCCTGGTGGGGATGGCCTGGGCGGCAGGGTCTCCTCCGAAATCGTGCCCACGGGCAGCAGGACGGCCCGGGGATATGCCCACTGGCATACTCCTCCGCCTCCCGAACATCTAAAACCACTGCGTCGGGCGCTTGGTCCATGATCTCCTTGGCCTGCTGGGCTCCAATACGGGTATATCCTAAGTCTGCTGCAGCGTCATTCTCCCCGCTGCCGGCGCAGCCGGCCAGCAGGAGAAGGAGCAGCAGGCAAGAAAGCCAGCCTCGCTTCATCGGGCCGCCTCCTTCCGTGCTGTATGCTCTGCGCGTTCCAGCAGCCGCTGCACGGTTTTCCACGGCATCATCGGTCCCGCGGAAGCCCACCGTATGGGGATTTGCCAGCCAACTTCCTCCAATCTGTGGGAAAGGGCTTCCAGAACACCCCCATCCCGGGACCTCCTGGTCGTCTTGGGAGGTGGTGTCCACACCGCAGCAGGGGAGCGGTTGGCGCCGAGAATCCCCACCACTTGGAAGCCGTAGCGGCGGTATTCCAGCAGCTGCGCTATGGTATCCTCCACCAACCGGGCCAGTAAACTGGCTGGGCTCTGCCTGGGCCATGGCCCTGCGGATCGCGTGTTTTCCACCACCACCGGGCGCTCCGCCCCCTGGGGATCCCCCCGGTCCAGACCTAGGCACAGGAGTTCCGGGCAGGGCAGCTGGACAATGCCCACACCGTGTTCCAACAGATAGGACACCATCTCAGGAAACCCAGCGGGACGGACCGCCGTCCCGTCGGAGATGGCGTTTTGGTTGAGCAGGCAGTGGGCGAGGAAGGCCACTTTCTGACTTCTTCCGTCCTGAAACATCGTCATACCTCCTCCTCCAGCGCCTCCACCAGGAAGGTCACCGGGCGGAATCCATCGTTGCAGGAGAGCATGGCAGAGCGCTTGTTCTTCATCCACCCATCGTAGAAACCCTCCGCCCCGTGGGGAGAGGGCCAGAACAAAGGGGACAAGGTGTCCCAGGCACTTTGGCAGAAGCCGGCCGGCTTTTTCCCAGCCGTTGGCCAGAAAGACCTGGCCCTCCGTCATGTCACAGGCATGCTGGATGGGGTTTTCATACTGGGCAATCAAGTCGTCATAGCGGGCCACCCTCATGACGGTAATGCGGCACTGTTTCATCGACCGTCCTCCTGGCTGTGATTTTCCTCATTGTACCACATCCGGCCCACGGGAGGCAAGCTGCCCTTCTCAGGCCCAGTGTTCCACCGCCGCCTGGAGAAAGGCGGCGCAGCCGGGAACGGCCCGGTCATAATACGCAGTGAACCGCGGGTCCTTGGTGTACAGGGCCGCCAGGCCCCGGTGTTTCTCCCCCGCATAGGTTTGCCCCGTGAAGGTCAGCCAGCGGCGGTGGAGGGCCGTAATGGCCTCCCCTTCCGCCCCCTGGGGGAGCGTCCAGACCGGACGGCCTGCTCCAGCTTCCCCTGGATCTCCTCCCCCCAACTGCTTCCATTGGAGGTACTGGTCCTGGGTAAGGGCTTGGACTGCCGCCTGGGCCTGGTCCACCTCCCGGTCCCCATAACGGTCCCTGGCCTCCCGGCCGTAGGTCTCCTCGTGCCAGGCCACGGCCTGGCGTTTGAAGGCTTCAAATTTCTTGCTGTCTTCCATCGTTTCCTTCCTTTCCATGGCACCGATGGTGGCCTCCACCGATCGGATGAGCTGTTCCAGCCGCTCCCGCTCCCCCTGCAAGGCAGTCAGGTGGCTGCGCAGGACGGCCAGACGGTCAAAGGAGGGCTCGTCCAGGCAGGTCCGGATCTGGGCCAGCGCCACCCCGAGGGCCCGATAGTAGAGGATGTCCTGGAGCCGGTCCACCTCCGCCGGGCCGTAGTAGCGGTAACCGTTGTCCGCCACCCGGCTGGGTTTCAGCAGGCCGATCTGGTCGTACCAGCGCAGGGTCCGGGTGGTGACCCCCGCCAGGTGCGCCAAGGCTTGAATGGAATATTCCATCGCAGTGTTCCCTCCTTTGATAGCAGGATACCCTTTGACGCTACGGCAAAGTCAAGGGCTTTTTTCAAAAAGTTTCCGCTTTCTCCGTAAAACCATGCCTGGAGGGCATGGGGTTATAGAAAGCAAGTATTCGACGGGGATTCCTCCTTGTAGTATACTAAAATAAAGGAAACAAGCACAGTACCCACGGAGGTGACTGACCACGAAAAACACGCTACTGGGACGCGCCCGCCCCTGGCCGTGCGCAGTGTGGGCCTCGGCTGCATGGGTATGGTCTCTGCCTATCCCCCCATCCCAGACAAGAAGGACATGATCCGCTTTACCCGAGAGGCGGTGGACCAAGGGGCCACCTTTCTCGACACTGCCGAGGTTTACGGCCCCTATACCAGCGAAGAGATTCTCGGACAGGCCCTGGAGGGGATCCGGGACCAGGTAGTCATTGCCACGAAATTTGGCTTTGCCATCCAAAACGGCCAGTCCGTTGGGCTGGACAGCCGCCCGGCCTCCATCCGCAAGGCCGTAGAGGGTTCCTTGAGACGGCTGCGGACAGACCACATCGACCTGCTCTACCAGCACCGGGCCGACCCCAACGTCCCGGTGGAAACGGTGGCGGAGACCGTCGCGCAGCTGATGCAGGAGGGAAAGGTGCTCCACTGGGGATTGAGTGAAGTCTCCCCTGCAGACCATCCGGAGGGCCCACGCAGTCCTGCCTCTCACCGCCGTGCAGAACGAGTACTCCCTCTGGTACCGGGAGGCCCAGCGCGACCTGATCCCCACTTTGGAGGAGTTGGGGATCGGCCTGGTCTGCTTTTCTCCCCTGGGGAGAGGGTACCTGACCGGGACCCTGTCCCAAGACACCCAGTTCTCTTCCAGCGACGTGCGGGCCTCCATGCCCAGGTTCCGCAGCCCGGAGGCTCTGGGAGCCAACCAGGCTATCGTCGCCCTGGTCCGGCAGTACGCCGCAGAGAAGGGCTGCACCCCTGCCCAGTTCGCCCTGGCATGGCTGATGGCGCAAAAACCCTGGATCGTCCCCATTCCGGGCACCACCAAACTCCACCGGCTCCAGGAGAACCTGGCCGCGGACCAGGTCTCCTTCTCCCCGGAAGAGCTCTCTCTGCAGTGCAGGCCGCTTTGGACCAGATCCCCATCCACGGGGCGCGGTACAACGACCAGCAGGAGCGGCTGGTGGAGCGGTAGTTCCCCCAATCGTTTCCCCGCCCATCCAAAAAGGAGGCAATCTGTTATGAAGTACACAATGTTAGGGAAACTCTGACCTCCGGGTCTCTCGCATCTGCATGGGTGCATGGGCTTCGGCGATCCCCACAACGGCCAGCACTCCTGGACCCTGGATGAGGCGCACAGCCGGGCCATCCTCCGCCAGGGTCTGGAAGGCGGCATCAATTTCTTCGACACCGCCATCGGTTACCAGAGCGGCACCAGCGAACAGTACTTGGGCCGGGCCTCCGGGACTTTGCCCGGCGGGAGGAGGTGGTGGTGGCCACCAAATGCCTCCCCGAACCAACGAGGAGATCGCAGACGGCATCAGCGGCCAGGAGCACATCCGCCGGATGGTGGACAAGAGTCTGCAAAACCTGGGCATGGACTACATCGATCTCTACATCTATCACATGTGGGACTATCAGACCCCCGCTGTACGACATCCTGGAGGGGCTGAACCAGGTGGTGAAGGCGGGCAAGGTGCGCTACATTGGCATCTCCAACTGCTTTGCCTGGCAGCTGTGCAAAGCCAACGACCTGGCCCGGGCCGAGGGGTTTGCCCCTTCGTCCCCTCAAGGCCACTACAACCTGCTGTTCCGGGAGGAAGAGCGGGAAATGGTCCCCCTTCTGCCGGGAGGAGAACATCGCCCTGACCCCCTATAGTGCCCCTGGTAGGCGGGCTTGGCTGTCCAAGCACCCGGGGGAGACCTCCCAGCGGCTGGAACAGGACAGCTACGCCAAGGGCAAATACGACGGCGCAGCGGACCAGGACGCCCCCCATTCTCGCCCAAGTGGCTGCCTTGGCACAGGCGCGGGGCGTGTCCATGACGGAGATCTCCCTGGCCTGGCTGCTGACTAAGGTCACTTCCCCTGTGGTGGGCATGACCAAGCCCTCCCATGTAACCGGCGCAGAGAACCCGGGCGGTGGACCTGACCCTCACCCCAGAGGAATGTGCCGCACTGGAGGCCCTACACCCCCACGCCCTGGTGGGAGTGATGGCCCAGAACACCCCCGGCTGCCGCCCGGGCAGACCATGTGTGGTCCATTGGCACCCAGACTAGATTGAGCCCCCAGCCTCTCTTTGCCTCGCCTTTTTCCGTGGAACGACCTGCGTCGTTCCACGGTTTTTCTATTTGGGCACTTCCGTCGGATTCCTGTTTGGACGCCAACATACTGGGATTGGCCTGTCCCCTTCCCACTTAACGAAAATTTCAAGAAAATATAACCAAACCCTGACGGACAGTCCATCCTTTCTCTGGTAGAATGGATAAAATTCACCTTCCCCTGCAAAATATTTTTCTGCAATCCCGAAAATCTGGTCTGGCCTTCGTATCCTACCAGAGAATGGGGGTGGAGGAATGCCCATGACCACCGTAGAACATGACATCGTCGCCCAGGTCTATGCCGCCAAAGAGGATTCTGACGCTGCAGACCAATTTATCCAGCAATACCTGCCCTTTATCCGCAGTGAAACTGCCAAATTCGTGGGCGCTGCCCCGGACCACCGCTACGAGGACGAACTGAGCATTGCCATGCTGGCTTTTTTACGAGGCCATCCTAGGCTATGCCCGCACACGGGGCGTTCCTCCCCTATGCGGCCCGGGCCATCAAAAACCGGCTCATCGATTATACCCGGAAGGAGAAACGCCACCAGAACGTGGTTTCCCTCCACTCCCTTGCGGGGAGGAGGAACGGACGTTAGAGGACACCCTTCCCGCCCAAAACGGCCTGATGGAGAATACGACCTGCGGCAGGCCAGCCAGCAGGAGATCCAGGAGTTTGGCGCACAACTGGCACAGTTCGGCCTCACCTTCTCCCAAGTGGCGGACAACAGCCCCAAGCAGGCACGGACCCTAACCGCCTGCCACCGTGTGTTGACTACGCCCGGCAGACCCCCAGCTGTTGGACCGCTTTCTGGAGACCCGGCGCCTCCCATCAAGGAGCTGTCCCAGGGCGCTGGGGGTGGACAAAAAGACCCTAGAACGACACCGAGCCTATTTGGTGGCCATCCTCCTGGCCTTCACCAACGGTTATGAATCATCCGGGGCCATCTGTGTCAGATGACCGCAGGGAAAGGAGGTAGCGCATGATGCAGTATCTCGTTCTGGAAACCCATCCAGCCTACGCTGTTCTGCTGGATGAGGAGGGGCGGTTCCTAAAGGCCGCCAACCTCCACTACACCGTGGGGGACCGGGTGACCGAGATTGTGGAACTGCAGCCGGTTCCAAACGGAAACGCCTACTGGTGGAAGAAGTCCCTGGCCAGCCTCTCCGCCCTGGCCGCCTGTCTGTGTCTGGTGTTCTTTGGGTACTACCAGCCCAACTTCTCCCCTATGGCACCCCCTGCGTCTGCAGATCAACCCCGACGTCACCCTTACCCTCAGTGAAAACGACCGGGTTGTGGGCCTGGTAATGGAAACCAAGACGGCTGGGACCTGATTGAGGGGGATGGCTACCACGGAAAGGACCGGGACACCGCCACCGACGGGCTGGTGGACCGGGCCATTGAGATGGGGCTACCTCTCTGACGGAGACACCATCTCGGTCACCGTTTCCAGCGAGGACACCCGCTGGCAGCAGGAAGAGGAGACGCAGATCTCCCAACACTTGAAAGCAAGTATGGACAGACTGTCATCATTTCCTTGGGCCCCAAGGAAGCCGTCCTGGAGGAGGATGTGGAGGTGACCATTCCTGTTTCCCCCTGCTCCCACCGATGGGGGACTCCGGCTATAACACCTCAGACTATGGAACCGGAGCCTCTGGCGGAACCACCCAGGGGACCACAGCCCCTCCGCCCACCTCCAGCGGAACCACGGGAGACTCCCCACTACGATTCCAACGGAAACTCCAGCTATGACAACACCTCTGGAAACTCCAACTATGACGACAGCGGTGCCTCCGACTACCGCGAGAGTGACAGCAGCGGCTATCAACCAGAAGGGGGAAATGACTCTTCCTACGATGAACCCCGTTCTGGGGATACAGAAGGCGAAGAAAACCGTAAATTTTTTCTCTTAGGACCCCGTTTTTCTCCCCCGCCTCCGTATTCTTCTGGTGTAACCCAAACCGGGGCAGGGACAAAATCCCCCGGGTAGAGAAAAACGGAAAAAAATTCTCCTGGACCCCGGTTTTCCCCCGCTTCTTCCGTACTCTACCCACAGAAACCCATCCAAGGGGAACCAATCCCCCGACAAAAAAAGAGGAGATGAATGGTATGAAAAAGAAGTTCTATGCAAAGGTGTTCTCCTGGCCGCGATGGCCGCCCTCTCCCTTGCGCTGCTCACCGGGTGTGGGAGCACCCCCTCCGAGGAAACCGCCACGGCCGGGCTTTCGGGCGCTGGCCAAACCCAAACCGCTGGCACCTTACTGCTCAGTGTCAACCCTGAGATTGAAGTCACCTATGACGACCAGGGAAACGTCACCGCCCTCACCGGCGTGAATCAGGAAGGCAAGGACATCCTGGCCAGCTACACCGGCTTTGAAGGCAAGCCCTGCAAAACCGTAGTCAGCGAGCTGGTGGCCGCGATCAACCAGGCTGGGTACTTCGATGTCACCATCGACGGCCACGAAAAGAACATCGTGCTCAAAGTGGCCCGGGGATCCCAGTACCCCAGCGACGACTTCCTGTCTGAACTCACCGCTGCCATCCAGGTTCTGGTGGCAGCCGACAACATCGGCTCCCAGATGGTCCTGCTGGACGAGGATGACTACGACGACGCCTATGGCGACAAAGGGTATATCAACGCCCAGGCCGCCCAGAACATCCTCTCCGCCCAGCTGGGCCGGGATGACATCCAGTTCGTCGAAAAAGAGTACGACCTGGATGACGGCGATTACGAGGTCGAGTTTGTGCTGGATGGCGTGGAGTATGAATATGAGGTCAATGCCGTCACTGGGAAAGTGACCGAAGTAGAGGTGGACGGTCAAAACGGCAGCACCGATTATGGCGCAGGGTCCGACGGTGTCACGGACTACGGCAACACTGATTACGGCGCAGGCTCCGACGGCGTCACCGACTATGGCAACACCGATTACGGCGCAGGCTCTGACGGTGTCACCGACTATGGCAACACCGACTACGGCGCAGGCTCTGACGGCGTCACCGATTACAACACCGGCAGCGGTGGTGCCATCCAACACCGGCGGCGCTTCCACCTCCACCGGCGGCAACTCCGGCTATGGCAACTCCAGCTACGGGGGAACTCCGGTTACAACAACCCGGCTACAGCGGAAACTCCGGTTACGGCAACTCCGGCTATGATGACTAACCCTCCCACGGTCTCGTTCCGCCATGAGGATAAGCACCAGATCCACCCCCGGGAGGATCTGGTGCTTGCCAAACGGCTGCGCCTGCTGCTCCCCCACGACCCCTATGCGGGGGCCGACGGATCCTACCGGGTGACCAGCCTGTATTTTGACACCCCCTACGACAAAGCGCTGCGGGAAAAGCGAGATGGGGTGGACCGGCGGGAGAAGTTCCGCCTTCGATACTACGGCACCGACACCGGTTTTCTCCGGCTGGAGAAGAAGTGCAAGGTCCACGGCCTGTGCTCCAAACGCAGTGCCCGGGTCACCCCAGAACAGGTCCAGTCCCTTCTGGCAGGGGATTACGCCTTTCTCCTTCGAAGCGACCATGCCCTGCTGCGGAGCTGTACAGCAAGCTCCAGGGACAGTGCCTGCGGCCGAAAAACGGTGGTGTGCTACGACCGGGAGGCCTTCTTCTACCCGCCGGGCAATGTGCGCATCACCTGGACCGAAACGTCCGTTCCGGCCTGGGCAGTTTGATTTCCTCAACCCCAGGCCCGCTATGTCCCTGTGATGGAGGGGCTCACCGTGCTGGAAGTGAAGTACGACGCCTTCCTGCCGGAACTCATCCGCATGGCTGTGCAAGTCCCCAACCGCCGGGCAGCAGCCTGCTCCAAATACGCCTCTGCCGCCGCTACGACTGACAGGGAGCGCCTAAGTCAGAGAGAAAAGGAGCGCTTGGTATGACCTTTCAGGATATCTTTCAGTCCAGCTTTTCTGTCCCGGGTGAGCAGCGTCTCTCCCTGGACATGAGCCTGGCTTTGGGGCTGGCCTTCCTGCTGGGCCTGTTCATCTTTTTTGATCTATAAGAAGAGCTACAGCGGCGTGATGTACATTCCCCCAGCTTCGGGGTAACCCTCATCGCCTCTGGCGCTGATCACCACCCCTGCTGATCCTGGCGGTGTCCAGCAACGTGGTGCTCTCCTGGGTATGGTGGGCGCTCTGTCCATCGTCCGGTTCCGCACCGCCATCAAGGAACCCATGGACATCGCCTTCCTCTTTCTGGTCCATCGCCGTGGGCATTGTGCTGGCTGGGCCTTCTCTTCCTGGCGGTGCTGGGCAGCGCCTTTGTGGGCCTGGTGCTGTGGTGGTTTGCCCGGCGCCGGGGCGGCGAGAGCCCCTATATCCTCGTCCTCCACTGCGCAGACGCCCAAACCGAGGACGCCGCCAAGGCATTGGTGGACAGCGCGGTGAAGAAGTGGAACCTGAAGAGCAAAGCGTCATCCCCGGGCAGATCGAGCTCAACTATGAGGTCCGCCTCCGGGCCGGGGATGCGGCCTTCGTCAATACCCTGGGAGAACTGGACGGGGTGACCAATGTGGTGCTTGTCTCCTACAACGGGGACTATATGGGGTGAGCCGATGATCGGGCACAGACGCATTGACGCCATCTGCTTGGGGGCCCTGGCTCTGGCCGTGGGCATCGTCCTGGTGTTTTCCCAGGGAGAGCGGCTGGGCATTCAGCCGGCCCATGCCACGCCCGGCTATGTCTCCCGCCTCTTCGACGACCGGCGGGTCCACCAGATCGACCTGCAGGTGGAGGACTGGGCCGCCTTCGTGGAGCACGCCCGGAGGAGGAATACCTCCCTGCACCGTGGTCATCGACGGGGAGGAATTCCGTCAGGTGGGGCTGCGGGCCAAGGGGAACAACTCCTCTCCCTCACAGAGGAGTACGGCCTGAGCCGGTACAGCTTGAAGCTGGAGTTCGACCATTTCCTAGACGGCGGAACCTACCATGGCCTGGACAAATTCTCCCTGGACGCCTCCTTTCAGGACAACAGTTATCTCAAAACGTACCTGGTCTACGACATGATGGATGCCATGGGAGTGCCTGTTCCCTTGTGCGCCTATGCCTGGGTCACAGTCAATGGGACGCCATGGGGTCTCTTCCTGGCGGTGGAGGAGCCGGAGGAGGCCTTCGCCCAGCGGGTCTATGGGCCGGAGTATGGCCAGCTCTACCAGCCAGATTACCGCTCATTAGAGGAAGAGAACGCCGATGTGGCCCTCCAGTACCTTGGGAGGACCCGGCAAACTACGACAACATCTTCCGCAATGCCAAGTTTGACTACACTGCCACCGACCAGCAGCGGCTGATCGGCGCCCTAAAGACCTTGGACAGCGGAGAAAACCTGTCCTCCGCCGTCCAGGTGGACCAGGCGCTGCGGTACTTTGTGGTCCAGGTGTTCGTCATGAATTGGGACAGCTACGTGGGGCACACCGGGCACAACTATTTTCTCTATGAGGAGGACGGCCTTCTCTCCATCCTTCCCTGGGACTATAATTTGGCCTTCGGCACCTACTCCCTGGGGATGACCCACCCCATCACAGACCCCAATGTGCTGGTAAACTATCCCATCTACACCCCTGCGCCAGGTGATATCATGGTCTCCCGCCCCTGTACCACAACCTGATGCAAAACGACAGCTATTTTACCCAGTATCAAGCCTACTTTGCCCAGTTTCTCACTGATTACCTGGACAGCGGCCGCTGCGAAGCCCTGATCCGGGAAACCCAGGAAACCATCGCCCCCTATGTCCAGCAGGACCCCACCGCCTTTTGCTCCTATGCTGACCATGTCACCGCGGTGGACACCCTCCTGACCCTCTGCCAGCTCCGGGCGGAAAGTGCCCGAGGACAACTGGAGGGGCGGTACCCCGCCACCCTGGCCCAGAGGGAGGATACCCCCACCGCAGGGGTGGATGCCTCTCAAGTCGATCTGTATGCCCTGGGAGATTTTGCAGACTTAGAGGAAGCCCGCCCCCGGCAAGACAGCGCCCTGGAAATGGTTACGCAGCGCGCCTAACCGAACCTTCCCTTTCTCCGTGAGCGGCCGCCACACCTCTGGTGTGGCGGCCGTTTTTCCCCTGTCCTAGGGCCCTGCCTTGACCGGCCAGGGCAAAGTATATTATAATCCAAGTGTTCTATCATTCTCTCCATGGGAGGCACCCGCCATGGCCCATATCATTCCCATCACCGATGCCAACGACCCCGGCTGGACGTGTTCGCCCGGCTCACCGAGGCCCAGCTGCGCAACAAGCTGGAACCGGAAAAGGGGGTCTTCATTGCCGAAAGCCCCAAAGTCATTGCCCTGGCCCTGGACGCTTGGCTACACGCCCCTGGCCCTGCTGATGGAGGAGCGCCAGCTGGAGGGCCCCGCCCGGGATCTTCTTCCCCGCTGCGAACCGGCCCCGGTCTACACAGGCGCCCGGGACGTGCTGGCTTCCCTCACGGGCTATGCCCTCACCCGGGGGGTGTTATGCGCCTTTCGCCTACCGGCCCTGCCTACGGTGGAGGACGTATGCGCCGGCGCCCGGCGGGTGGCGGTGCTGGAAGGCATCGTAGACACCACCAACGTGGGGGCCATCTTCCGCTCGGCAGCCGCCCTCCATGTGGATGGGGTCCTCCTCTCCCCCACCTGCTGTGACCCCTTCAACCGCCGGGCCGTGCGGGTGAGCATGGGGACGGTCTTTCAAGTCCCCTGGACCTACCTGGAAACCCAGGCCAGCCACTGGCCCCAGGCTGACTGGACCGGCTCCACGCCCTGGGGTTCCACACCGTGGCCATGGCCCTCAGCGACCAGGCCCGGTCCATCGACGACCCCCAGCTGCTCACCTGGGAAAAGCTGGCCATCCTCCTGGGCACCGAGGGGGGGACGGTCTGGCCCACGCCACCATCGCGCACTGTGACGACACCGCCTGCATCCCCATGTCCCACGGGGTGGACTCCCCTGAACGTGGCCGCAGCCAGCGCCGTGGCCTTCTGGCAGCTGCCGCCCCGATAATGCCCCGGAAAGGAGGCCCTTTATGGATGAGACCCAAACCCTGGCCCTTTTGGCCTTCTTTGACGGCCGCCCGGAGGAGGCTGCCCTGGCCCGTGCCCTGCTGGGGGCATCCTCTTGGCCCTGCCGGAAACTCAGGTGCAGGTGCAAAGACCCAGATCACCTTGAAGCACCGCCACGTCTTTGCCGCCCTCTCCCCCCCCCGGCGCAGCCGGGACCGGAAGGACCACAAGCTCACCCCTCACCCTGGGGTTGGCCCATCGGCTGGACTCCCCCGGGTGGACATTGCCACCGAACCCTACCCCGGCCGCTGGACCCACCACCTCCTCGTCTCCACCCCAGAGGATCTGGACGGCCAGCTCCTGGCTTGGCTGCAGGAAGCCTATGCCTTTGCCCAATCCAAACGATGACCAAAGGAGGCATACCATGAACCCATTGGATGCTTTGCTGACCGAAGCCCTCCCTTCTGGGAGGGCCTCACCCCCAGGAGCAGCAGCTGCTCCTGGACACCGCCGTCCCCTCTACCATTCCCAAGGGAACCATCACCCACCGGGCCGACCAGGACTGTAAAGGGGATCATGTTGGTCCTCGCCTACCAGCTCCGGGCCTACATTCTCTCGGAGGAGGGGCGGGAGGTCACCCTCTACCGGGTGCAGGGGGGCGACACTTGCGTTATGTCCTCCTCCTGCCTGATGGACGCCATCGTCTTTGACGTGCTCATCCAGGCCATGGAGGATACCCAGGTGGTCACCCTGCCTGTGACCGCCCTGTCCGCCCCTCTCCCAGCGACACCCGGAGGTGGAGCTCTTCCTCTACAAGACCGCCAGCGAGCGCTTCTCCGACATCATGTGGACCATGCAGCAAATCCTGTTCATGGGGATGGACCGGCGGGCCGCCATCTTCCTCTGGGACGAGTACACCCGCCAGGGGCCCGTCCTCTCCATGACCCATGAGGAGATGGCCCGGTACATCGGCAGCGCCCGGGAAGTGGTCACCAAAGTGCTGAAATACTTCGCCCAGGAGGGGATCGTCTCCCTCCGCCGGGGAAGATCACCATTCTGGACAAGGAGAAACTCCGCCAGTTGGCGGGGGTAAGGCAAGGAGGCATCCCTATGGTACGACCCATTATGAAAGACCCCATTTTTCTGGCCCAACCCTCTGCCCCGGCTACGGCAGAGGACCTGCCGGTGGGGCAAGATCTCTTGGACACTTTAGCCGCCCATGCCGACGGGTGCGTGGGCATGGCGGCCAACATGATCGGCGTGTCCAAGCGAATCATCGTGTTCCTCAACGAGGGCGGCCCTTCCCTCATGTTCAACCCCAAGATTCTGAGGCGTTCGGGCCCCTATCACACGGAGGAGGCTGCCTCTCCCTCCCCGGCCGGCGGGGAGACCAAGCGGTACCGCTCCATCAAAGTGGAGTATCAGAACGAGGCCTTCCAGACCCGGTGGAAAACCTTCACCGGGTTTCCTGCCCAGATCATCCAGCACGAGATTGACCACTGCGACGGGATTTTGATTTGACCCGGAGCCTAACATCTGCTCCATGGTCTCTGGAACTTTGTCCTATGATCTCAGAAATTCGGAACCAAACACCGCAACAGCAAAGCCGGGCATCCGCTGGATGCCCGGCTTTGCTGTTTGTCAGGGAAATCAAAAAGAGGAGCATGAAAAGAAGGAAGCGACGGCACCTTGGCCGTGCAGCGTTGTTTCATCAAGGACGTGATCCCAACCCCGGCCAGCCGCCCTGACAGGGAACAGGGCAGGCGGGACCTCGTCCTGATTGGGGATCCCCGGCTGGACCTGGAACTCCAGTTGCTGGGCGTCTGCCCGACGGCCTAGGCCGTTTTCCTGGCCTGGATCCCCAAAAGGCTTGGCACGGTTGCCCTGCCTTCCACAGGTCATCCCGTCCAACTGTCTTGTAGTATACCATCGGGGTGTTACGAAAACCACCAAAGTTTCTTTAAAGTTTGGTAAAACCCATGGTTTTTTCCCGACCGTTTCCCTGTGATAGGGGGCCTGCGGATAAACTCGCCCGTACCTGGTGCAAAAAGGCCTCCGCCGCCGGGGAAAAAATCTGGTACTTCTTCCATACCAGGTACATCCACGATTCCAGCCGGGGGGCCAGGGGCGGAAGCAGAGGCGGCTCCCGCCGCCTTCACCACCCCATCCAGGGTAAGCGCACAGCCCACCCCTTCCTCCACCAACAGGATCAGGTTGTTCACCAGGTTTCCAGTGGAGACGATGTGCAGTTTCATAGTCATACCCCAGCCAGCCGGACAGGCCGTTTTCTCCCACCATCTGCCGGGAGACAATGAGGGGAGGTCCGCCAAATCCTCCGGCCGAACCACCGCCTGCCGGGCCAAAGGATGGTCCCAGCGGAGGAGCAGCCCCCACACATCCGGGCGCGGCAGACGGAGGGAGTCATACTTGCCCACCTCCACCGGCTCAATGAGGGTGCCAAAATCAATGAGGCCCCGGTCCAGCCGCTCGGCCACATCGTACCCATCCCCGCTAAAAAAGTGAACACAGATCCCCGGTGCCGCTGCTGCACCTGTTCCACTGCCTGGGCAATGGGGCGCATACTCTCGGTCTCGCCTCCGCCGATGTGAATGTCGCCGGTGACCTGCTCGTCGGAGGCACTGACCTCTGCTTTGGTTTTTCCACCAACGAGACGATTTCCTCCGCCCGTTTCCGCAGGAGCATTCCCTCCTTGGTCAGGGTGATCCGCCGCTTGCCCCGGTAAAACAGCTGCTTGCCCAGTTCTCCTCCAGTTCCCGCAGCTGCTTGGACAGCGGGGGCTGGGTCATATGCAAAACCTCTGCCGCGCCGGAAATGGTCTGTTCCTGGCCACGGCCAGGAAGTAGCGCAGGACACGAACGTCCATACCATCCCTCCTTTCTGTCTCAGGATACTCGATTTTACCATATCTTTCAAGTATATTGCGGCATTCTTGATAGGTATTTGCTATTTTTCGTTTCTCTGTTACCCTTTCCCTGTTAGGAGGTGAGGGCCATGCCCCGGCAAAACCCCAGGCTCTGCTGCAAAACCTTTTACTGCGGGAGGGGGCTGATCACCCAGTTCCTCACCCTGTACCAGGCGGGCCAGTACCCCCCCAAAGCCTTGCCCTGCTGGCCCAGCACCGGCGCACGCTTCTGCAGCACTGCCATGAGGCAGAGCGAAGGATCGCCTGCCTAGACTATCTGGTCTATCAAATGGAATCCCGGCACCCTGGTTCCGATAAGGAACCCATCCGAACCATCCATCCCTCGGAAAAGGAGGCACTACCATGCACGAATCTTTGACCCTCTCCCAGGAATGGGACAAAACGTTCCCCAAAAAGCGATCAGGTGGACCACTGCAAAATCACCTTCACAACCGCCACGGCATCCCCCTTGGCTGGCGATCTCTACCGGCCCAAAGAGGGCAGCGGAAGGCTGGCTGCCATCGCGGTGTGCGGCCCCTTCGGTGCTGTCAAAAGAGCAGGCCGTTCGCCTCTATGCCCAAGCCCTGGCGGAACGCTTTCTTGACCCCTGGCCTTGACCCCCCTCCTTACGGGGAGAGCGGCGGCCTGCCCTGCTACATGGCCTCCCGGACATCAGCACCGAGGATTTTCAGGCCGCTGTCGACTGCCTGTCCACCCGGGAGGATGTGGATCCGGAGAAAATCGGCCTGGTCGGCATCTGCGGCTGGGGTGGCCTGGCCCTGAACACCGCCGCCATAGACACCCGGGTGAAGGCCACCGTGACTTCCACCATGTACGACATGGGAAGGGTCAACGCCAAAGGGTATTTTGACCAGGAAGACAGCGAGGAGGCACGCCACGCCAAACGCCAGGCTCTCAACGCCCAGCGGACGAAAGACTACCAAACCGGCACCTATGCCCTGGGGGGCGTGTGGTGGACCCCCTGCCAGAGGATGCCCCCTTCTTCGTGAAGGATTACCACGACTACTATAAAAACCAACCGGGGGTATCACAAACGTTCCCTCAACTCCAACGGCGGCTGGAATGTCACCGGCTGCCTGTCTTTCCTGAACCAGCCCATCCTGCAATACAGCCACGAGATTCGCAGCGCCGTACTGGTCATCCATGGAGAGAAGGCCCATTCCTGCTATATGAGCCGGGACGCCTTTGCCAACATGATGGACGGCAACCCCTGTCCGGAAAAATAAGGAACTCCTTCTCCTCCCCGGCGCAGTGCACACCGACTTGTATGACCGGATGGACGTGATTCCCTTTGACAAGATCACCGCGTTTTTCCGGCAGTATCTATAAAAGCCGCCCAGATTACAATGGGATGAAAGTATTATTGTTCAACGGCAGCACCGGAACAACGGCTGCACCTACCTGGCTTTGGACCAGGTCGCCCAAATCCTGCGTCAGGCGGGCATTGAGACAGAGCTTCTCCAACTGGGGGCAAGCCTGTCCGAGATTGCCTGGGCTGCAATCGCTGCGCAGAGAACGGCCAGTGCGTTTTCTCAGAGGACGTAGTCAACCTTTGATCCGCAAGGCCCGGCAGGCCGATGGGTTTGTCTTTGGCTCTCCGGTGTATTTTGCCCACCCCACAGGCCAGATGCTGGCGGTGATGGACCGGCTGTTCTACGCGGGAGGGGATGCCTTTGCCCACAAACCTGCCGCCGCAGTGGTCACCGCCCGGCGGGCAGGTACCACTGCCTCCCTAGATGTGCTCACCAAGCACTTCACCAATGCCCAAATGCCGGTGGTGTCCTCCACTTACTGGAACATGGTATTCGGCCCTGCCCCAGAGCAGGCCGTTCTGGACCAAGAGGGCCTGCAAACCATGCGGAACCTGGGAGAAACCTCGCCTGGCTCCTCCAATGCATCCAGGCAGGACGGGAGCAAGGTCTTCTGCCCCGGGAAGCTGAGCACCGCGATTAACCCATCTGCTTGCGCAGGTTCAGAGGGTCCCCTGCTTCCTTTTTTCCCTCCATGCAACGGAGCATGCACTGCCTTCAGGGGCACGGCATGCTCCTGTTTTCTCTGGGGCGCCAAAGGGTTTGCCTCCACATTGGATACCTTTTAGGCATATTCAAGAATGCAACATGAGTATTTTACATCGTTCTGCCTTCTTTATATCATAAAGGCAGAAGAAAAACCACACCACAAAGGAGGTTCCAACATGACTTCCCTTACCCTCAACAACGGCATTTCCATGCCCCAGCAGGGGCTGGGGGTGTTTCAGATCCCCGATGCGGCAGAATGCCTAAGAGAGCGTCCTTCTGCCCTGGAAACGGGGTACCGCCTCATCGACACCGCAGCCTGCTACGGCAACGAGCGGGCCGTGGAGAGGCCGTGAAACGCAGTGGTCTCCCCGGGAGGCGGTGTTCCTCACGTCCAAAGTTTGATTCAGGACGCGGGGTACGAAAAGACCCTGGCCTCCTTTGAGAAGACCTTGGACAACCTGGGCACGGACTACCTGGACCTCTACCTCATCCACATGCCCTATGGCGACTACCACGGCAGCTGGCGGGCCATGGAAACCCTGCTGCAGGCTCTACCGTGTGCGGGCCATCGGCGTGTGCAACTTCCTGCCGGACCGTCTGGTGGACCTGATCCTCACCCACCCGTGGTGCCCGCTGTCAACCAAATCGAGCTGCACCCCTTCTGCCAGCAGCAGGCTTTGCGGCAGGTGATGGCCGCCTACCACATCCAGCCCATGGCTTGGGCCCCCTTCGCAGAGGTGCAGGGCAACCTCTTCCACCACCCCGTTCTCTCCGCCATTGGGCAGGCCCATGGGAAAACCCCCGCCCAAGTGGTTCTCCGCTGGCTGCGGCAGGAGGGCATTGTGGCCATTCCCAAATCTGTGCACCCCCAGCGCATCCGGGAAAACTGGGATATTGAGGACTTTACCCTCTCCCCAGGGGAGCTGACCCAAATCCGGGCCCTGGACCAGAACCGCAGCTGGATCCTGATGTGCCCAACCTGACTGAGGTCTACCGGCTGCACAACATCCCTGTTTCCCAGTAACCAGTAAGGAGGATCCCCCATGAGAAAAACCCCTACTTGCCCTGTTCCTGGCCCTTTCCCTGACCCTGGGATTGGCTGCCTGCGGCAGCACCCCAGCACCGGAGGCAGACAATGCCGCCTCAGACAGCGCCCCTCGGAGAGCACACCCCAAACCGAAGCCAGCGGCGGCGTCCTGGTGGCCTATTTCTCCGCCACCGGCAACACGGAAGGGGTGGCCCAACAGCTGGCTTACCTCCTCTCTGCCGATCTCTACGCCATCACCCCGGCAGAGCCTTACACAGAGGAGGACCTGGACTATACCAACCCCAACAGCCGCTCCCAAGTGGAAGGGAGCGACCCTGACGCCCGGCCCGCCCTGGCAGGCGAGGCCCTGGACCTCACAGGTTACGATACCATCTTCCTGGGCTATCCCATCTGGAATGGGCAGGCCCCCAAGCTCCTCTCCACCTTCCTGGAAACCTATGACTGCACCGGCAAAACCATCGTCCCTTCTGCACCTCCGGCAGCAGCCTCATTGGCTCCAGTGCGGAAGCCCTCCAAGCCCTGGCCCCTGGGGGCCCACTGGCTGGCAGGGCAGCGGTTTGCCGCTGACGCCAGCCAGGACACCCTGTCGGCTTGGGTGGAAGGGCTGCCCCTCGAATAACCTTCCCCTCTCTTTGGTACCCCCATTGGAAACAGGCGCCTGCGTTTGCAGGCGCCTGTTTCTGTCACTTCTCTTGGGCAGGCTGGAGTCAAGCCTTTCACAGCCTCCCCGCGCCCGCAGCCGCTGGATATGGGTGGTGAGGATGGTGATACGCTGGGATGCCGCAGGCGGCGCCGACAGGGGTACGGCGCAATCTCCTGCAGCCGCAGCGGGTTCACCTGCCAAGCCCGGAGGGACAGTGTGCGCAGGTTCCGCTCAATGTCAGAGCGGGCACACCCCATCGCATCCGCCACCACCCAGTAGATCTCCTTGGTCACGTTGCGGAGGCGGCTTTCCTCCTCCAAGGCCAGTTGGATGGCACACACTGCCTGCTATACCCTTTGTAGTTTGGCGTAATCCCCAACGCCTGGAGTTCCTCATGGATCAAAGCTGTGTCACCCATGGTAAGCGCCTCCCATTTGATAAGGATAGAAAGAGTATACGACATATTTCCCAAAGATGCAGCAGAATCGATATTTTTTTCTAAAGATCGACAGGCGATAGGCAATGCACTCTATTATAAATAATCGAAAACGATGGCCAAATGACCTGGCTTCCTCCGGTCCCCGACAGCTTCCCCAGAGATTTCTCCCCCTTCCGACGGCAACAGGCACCCGGTTCCCTTTGGGCTCATAGGATACAGTGTCCCCTGCCTGGGCCCATCCCAGGCTGGGGCAATTGATCCCGAGGAGGAATGTTATGCTTGACAGCCTTGCCCAACTCGCTTTCCCACTGCAAGCGCTGGTGGCCACCCTGCTCACCTGGGCCTTGACCGCGCTGGGGGCCTGCGTGGTGTTTCTCATACGCCAGCCCAACCAGAACGTGATGGACGCCATGCTGGGGCTGGCCGGGGGCGTGATGGTGGCAGCCGCCTTTTTGGTCCCTGCTCCCCTGCCATTGACATGGCCCAGGCCCTGGGGATGGTGCCCTGGCTCACCGTCTTTGTGGGGTTCCTGGGGGCGGCATTCTGCTGTTCTTCAGCGACCGGCTGTTTACCAAACTCCAAGAAAAACGGCCCCTGCTTCAGCAGGACCAGACGCAGGCCGGCCTCAAACGCTGCGCCATGCTGGTCTTTTCCATCACCCTGCACAACATCCCGGAAGGGATGGCCATTGGGGTGGCCTTTGGTTCCCTGGCCTATGGGCTGGAGGGCTCCACCGCCGCCGGGGCCTGGATGCTGGCCCTGGGCATCGGCCTGCAAAACCTGCCGGAGGGCATGGCGGTGAGCCTCCCCCTTCGCCGGGAGGGATACTCTCCCCGACAGGCCTTTTTCTACGGCCAACTCAGCGGCGTGGTGGAACCCATCGCTGCCGTGCTGGGGGCCCTGCTGGTCCTGAAAATCCAGGTCTGCCTCCCTTTCTCCTGGCCTTTGCCGCAGGGGCCATGATCTACGTGGTGATGGAGGAACTGATCCCAGAAAGCCAGACCAACGAGAACAAAGATTGGATGGCCCTCTTTACATTGGTGGGATTTTCTGTCATGATGGTATTGGATGTGGCCCTGGGGTAACCTAAGGGCAGAGACCACGATAGGAGGAATCCATCATGAGCGTTCGTTTGAATGAAAATAAGGAAATCGTTGCCAAAATCCGAGAGGGACTGAAGCGGAAGGGCGGCCACTGCCCCTGTAAGCTGGAGGTCTCCCCTGCCACCAAATGTATCTGTCAGGAGTTCCGGGATCAGATTGCCGATCCCAACTACGAGGGGGGTTCTGCCACTGCCAGCTCTACTACAAATCCAAGGACTGAGTTACCTGGCATAGTTTTGCCTGGGCGGGCATATCATTCAGACAGTCAACAACTTTGGAGGCGGTCTGAACATGGAACAACAGGAAAACCGAGTGGTTCTGCGAGGAACCGTTGCGGAAGAAGCCACTCTCTCCCACCAAGTGCACGGCATTGCCTTTTACCGCTTTCCCTGGCAGTGCCCCGCCTGTCCGGCCGGAGGACCGGCTGAACATCCTCTGCCCCCACACCGCCCCAGAGGATCCCCTGCCCCAAGCCGGGGCCTTTGTGGAGGTGCGGGGGGAGGTGCGCTCCTTCAACAACCGAAGCGGCGTGGGCAACCGGCTGGTGATCACCGTCCTGGCCCGGGAACTTCTCCCCAGCGCGGAGGAACCCTGTAACCAAGTGGTCTTAGGAGGCGTGCTGTGCAAGCCCCCAGTCCTCCGGCGCACCCCTTTGGGGCGGGATATCTGTGACCTGCTCCTGGCGGTCAACCGCCGCTACCGCCGGGCGGACTATCTCCCCTGCATCGCCTGGGGCGGGCTGGCCCTGCAGTGCAGCCGCCTGCAAACCGGAGATCCCCTTTGGTTAGACGGTACCGGCTGCAGAGCCCTGCCCTATTTGAAAAACCGTTGGGAGGCCCCCAGGAGCGCACTGCCTTCGAGATCTCCATCACCAGCATAGACCCGCCCGGCGCCCAGGAAGAGAGGGTTGGGAGGAATCATGGGGAAGTAACTTCCTTGGGCATTTGTTTACAAATCGGTCACAACTTTCACAATTTATCCATAAAGATTCAATATTTTGGTCACAATTGTCGGGTAGGATATCACCTGTAAGAAGCAGAGACCAAAACTTTCTGACTTACCTTACACACTCTCTTTTCTCTCTTTTCTCTCTTTTTAAAAAAGGACGGCAGCGATCTGGGAAGTCGCTGCCGTCTCTTGTCTTTTGTCCCTCTGGAAAAACACCTTCTCCAGATTGTTGCAGGGGAAAAATCCAACGTCTGGACCGTGGGGATATTGCATAAGCTTTCTGTGGCCCCGCTGCGCCAAACGCCGGTACCCCAGCAGCTCTGGGGTACCCAACCCGGCGCAATGAATTTTTTCGAAAGAAACTCCAGGAAAAATATGGCTTCTATACGAAAAAAATGGATGCACAGCGTTGATTTTCGTCATTCTATGTGGTAAGGTGTAGCTGTACAATTTGTCCTTGGCCGAAAACGGTTGCCGAGAGCATCCCTGTTCCCGTGACAGGCGCTTTCTGTCAGGCCAGTTGGTTCTTACCAATCAAAAAGGAGACAAAACCGTCATGAATTTCGAACTGAACGAACAGCAACTTTCCATCCAGAAAATGGCCCGTGAATTCACCGAGAAAAGGTGGCAACCAAGGTGCTGGAACGGGACGAAACCAGAGTCTATGACGTAGAGCTGTACCAGGAACTCTCCCGGATGGGCTTCATCGGCCTTCCCTACGCCAAAGGAGTACGGCGGCCAGGGGCTGGGTTACCTGGAGTACGCCATCGCCATTGAGGAGATCTCCAAGGTGGATCCCTCCTGTCTGTGTCCTTCTCCGTGGCAACCTCTCTGTACGGCGGCAGCCTGTACTTCTCCGAGGCCACCGATGAGCAGCCCAAGCGCTTCATGCCCCCGTCATCCGGGACGGCCACCTGGGTTCCTTCGGCCTGACCGAGCCCACCGCTGGTTCCGACGTCAGCGGCATGATCACCTTTGCCGAGCGCAAGGGGGGATGAGTACATCATCAACGGCAGCAAGTGCTTCATCACCAACGGCCCGCTGTCCGACTACTTCTGCGTCTATGCTCTGACCGACCACGAACTGGGCCCCCAAGAGCATGGCCACCTTCGTGGTGGAAAAGAACACCCCGGGTTGCTCCATCGGTGCCCGGCACAACACCATGGGCATCCGCAGCGCCATGGTCAGCGAGTTGCACTTCAACGACGTTCACGTTCCTGTCGCCAACATGGTGACGCCTCCCGGGCAAGGGCTTCGCCGCCGCGATGAAGACCCTGGACGGCGGCCGCATCGGCATCGCCTCGCAGGCTCTGGGCATCGCCGAGGGCGCCTTCGAAATCGCCCGGAAGTACCTGATGCAGCGGGAGCAGTTTAAGAAGCCCCTGTACAGAACCAGCACCTGGCCTTCCGGATGGTGGACCTGGCCAACGAAATTGAGATGGCCAAGTACATGGTCTACAAGGCCGCCTGTGACAAGGATGACCACAAGCCCTTCTCCGCCTCTGCCGCTAAGGCCAAGCTCATCGCCGCAGAAACCGCCATGCACGTCACCACAGACGCCGTGCAGATGCTGGGCGGCAACGGCTTCATGAAGGAGTACCATGTGGAGCGCCTGATGCGGGATGCCAAGATCACCGAGATCTACGAGGGTACCAGCGAGATCCAGAAGATCGTGCTGTCCAAGAAGCTGTTTGTGTGATCCCACGGCTCTGCCCCAACACGTTCGATTTTGCCGCCAGCCCTTTGGGCTGGCGGCTTTTTGTGGATGCGCAGCAGGTTTTATTTGAGAGAGGACAGGGAAGGGCCCCCTCGCTGCACGAGTGGGGACCCTTCCTCTCCCCGGACGGTTCTGGGAGAACCGGTCCGTCATCCATGTTCGGTTATTTGAGATCCTCGTTGTAGATCGCCCGTTCTCCGCCGATGTACTTGGGACGGACCCGGGCAGCCAGTACCATGGCCTGACCCACTCGGTTCTGCTCCAAACGGACGGGCACTGCCACCTTTTTCAAATGCATGCCGATCAGTGTGCCGCCAATGTCCAGGCCAGCATCCGCCCGGATCTCCTCCAGGGCCACGGGATGCTGGAAACCGTGGTAAGCCGCTGTGGCGAAGGAGCCCCTGCCTTGGGCTGGGGCACCACGTTACAAAGTTCCGCCTGGCCGGCTGCCTCGGCCTCTACAATGATGGCACGGTTCAGGTGCTCACAGCACTGGGCGGCCAGGTAAATGCCCTTGGGGGCCAGGACCTGCTGGATCCCCTCATAGATGGCCTGGCCAATGGCCGGGCTGGAATCGCTGCCCACTGTATGGCCGGTGACCTCACTGGTGGAGCAACCCACCACCAGGATCTGCCCCTTTGGAGCTTTGCCACCTGGCAGATCTCCTGGGCTGCGGCGGCGGCTTCCTTTCGGATTTCCTCATACATATCCAACACCTCGATGTTTGGTTTCTTCCGCAAAGGCACCCATTCCAGGTACCAAAATGTATTATACCGGAAATTGGCCTTTCACAGGGCCAAAAAGAATTTTTTGGCAGGTCAGTTTCTCCTCCCCCCTGTGGGGGGCGGAAGGGGCCTTGCCGGCGCAGGGAGCCCCGGCGTCGGACCTCCGCCCAGAAGAAGAGGCGGACAATCTCCGAGGCAATGAGGATGCCCACCACGATGCCCAGCGCCATGAGGCCGGTCTCCTTTCCCCGCTGGATCACGGTGGCCATGTCCCCGTTGATGAGGGCGTTCATGGTGTAGTACAGGGACCCGCCGGGCAGCAGGGGGGATGATGCCTGGGATGAGGAAGATATTCGTGGGGGCTTTCCGCACTCGGGCCATGATTTTCCGACCAAAGGCAGATGCCGAAGGACGCTGCCAGGGCGCTGAGGAACACGCCATTCCCCTGGGCAAACACCAACAGATAGAGCAGCCAGGACAGCCCGCCCCCTACCGTGGCCAGAACCAGATGCCGGGGGCCACATGGAAGAACAGGGCAAAGGCAAAGGTGCCCAGCACGCCAGACGATTTGCAGGATAGCTTGGTTCATAGAATCTGCCCTCCGATCACAAGCGACACCGCGTAACCCACGGCAATGGCCCCGGCGATGAGCAGCGCTTCAATGAGCCGGTAGACCCCTGTGATGATGTCCGCGTAGAAGAACTCCCGCACCCCGTTGACAATCACCAGCCCCGGGATGAAGAGCATGATGTCCCCAATCATAATCCGGTCCAATTGGTGCCAAACCCGATGGCAAACACACACAGCTGGGCCAGGATCCCGGAGAGGAAGCAGGCCACCGTGGTGTAGATCACCTTGTTCTGCCGGTGGGTAAGCGGACCTGCTCCATGAGGTAGATCACACCGCCGATGACCCCGAGGCCACCCCATCCAGCAGTGAGCCACCAAAAAAGACCCCAAAGGCCCCGGCCCCAGCATATACCCCAGAAACTCCCGCCAGGACCAGCGCACGGCGGGGCGCTGCAGCACCAAGGGGAGCTGGTCCAGGGGCGGGGGTGGCCTCACAGATGCGGCGGGCCGCGGCGTTTAAAATCTCCAGCCGTTCCAGGTCGGTCCCCGTTTTCTCGGGAGAATCATGCAGGTGCTGGTGTAGTGGTCCCCCCTCTGGGGTTTTCACCGTCACCGCCGCCTGGGTGGCAATGACGTGGGCATCCTGCACCTCCAGGCCGTAGGCCCGCAGGATGCGGGCCATGGCGTTCTCCGCCCGCCAGGCCTCGGCGCCGCATTCCAGCATTTGCCGCCCGATGTTCAAGGTGTATTCCACCAGGGCTTCCCATTCTTTCCTGGTCATAAGGGTCCCCTTTCTTCCGTGTACAGGGTTTCTCGTTGGAATCAAGGGTAGCGCAATCGGCGGCAAATTACAAGGGACGAAGCCCACAGAATGGCCCCCTCCCTCAGGCTGGATTTTCATAGAAATCCCCAGCGACAAATCTCATGTTGACAGGGGATTGGCAGGCAGGCTACAATGAAACTACTCCCAGCGATGGATAGGTTCCACCCCGTTTTCTGGAAAGGAGACCTTCTATGCGCACCGACTGGAACCGTGCCCGCTTTAAAGAGACGGGTAAAACCACTTTTCTGGCCAACTACTGGCCGTTTGTGGGCGTTTTGGCCTTGCTTTTGCTGCTATCTGGGAACGCTGTGGTGTATCAGCTCAACCAGATCACCAATGACCTCATCGAACTTTTCTGGGTCGTTTAAGCATCATGGAGCCGGTCCCCTTCCTCCAGAGGGTGGAAGTGTACACGGACTGGGTCCCGTCCCTCTCTCTGGGGTTGGCTTTGTCATCGCCCTGCTGGTGGCCTACCCCTATGAAGTCGGTGTGTGCCGCTTCCTGTTAGAGAACAGCGCAGGGAGGGCCGCCCCCTTCTCCCGGGTTGGCTTTGGGTTTCAGGCCAACTATGGCAACGTGGTCCTCACCCAGTTTCTGCGTGCGCTGTTTACCGCGTTGTGGACCCTTCTGCTCATCATCCCAGGGATCATCCGGGGCATTGGGTACTTCGCTGTGCCCTACATTCTGGCGGAGAACCCCAACCTCCCTGGAGACAGCCCTCCAGTTGAGTCTCAGCATGACCGATGGGTACAAATGGCGGATCTTTGTCTTCCAGCTGAGCTACCTGGGCTGGTACCTTCTGGATATCTTTACCTTGGGCATCCTCGGCATCTTCTACGTGAGCCCCTACTACTATGCCGCCCAGACGGAGGTCTACCGCCACCTGCGGGAGTGCGCGCTTGCAGAAGGCATCGCCACTCCGGAAGACCTCCCCGGCCTTCCGCCCCCATTCCCCAGAAAGGAGCTTACCATGAGACGCATTCTCCCTCTTCTGCTCTGTTTCTTCCTCCTGTGTTCCCTGGCAGCCTGCGGGAGGAACCGGCATCGGACGCCGTCCCCATGCCCACCGACGGCGGGGACGAGGCCCAGATCCAGCTGGACCCCAACGACCCCCTGTCCAATTATCTGGACCTGAGCCAGCTGTAGGCGGGGAGACCGTCTCGGCCGCTACCCAGACGTTGGACCTCACCAGTGAGCAACGGCTGCCAGGCCGTCCTCCAAAGGCGGTGGGGGACGCCATGACCCTCTACCTCAGCGTAGCGGTCACCTACCCGGAGGGCGTGGATCTGTCCGCCTCCTTCCCCTGGCGCAGACCAGCGGCAGCGGTTCCTATGGCACCACCAGCGTAGTCGTAACAGAGGGAACCGTCACCGACCCCGGGCGAATCTTAGGCGGAATCTGATCTGGAGGGGCTGTCTGGCGTGGGCCTCCAAAGCAGCCAAATGGGGGACCATACCCTCCAGTACCTCATCACCCCTTCACTTCCAGGACACCGTGCTCACCCCCGGCCGGGAGGTGACGCTGCTCTTGCCGACCAGCTGGGGACAACACCCACCTCTTCCACTGGACCGTGGAGAACCAAGCCCCGGTGCAGCAGGCCGAGTTGGCCGCGGAAGACGGCACCGTGGTGGGCACAGGGGTGTTCTCCCCCTTCGCCGCCTGCTTGACTTTCCCAGACGGCAGCCTGCTTGCCACAGAGGCCGACCGGTTGCTGGAAGCGCTGGCCTTCCTAGACCAGGCAGGCCGCCCTCCCCGCCTTCCAGGGGACCGCCATCACAGGCGGCGGCACCAGTGCGCCTGTGATTTTGGAGGCCCAGGCCTTCGTCCCCACGATGCCAGAGGAGATTCACGCAGTGCACATCGGCACACAGACCTTCCAGGTCCACTGGACCGGCAACCCATCCCTGACCTATGCAAAACCGGAGGCATCCCCCTCCGGTTCTTTTTATCCTTCGTTGCCGTTTCGATGCACTTTTGTGGTATCCTGCGGCTGCTTTGACAAGGAGGAATCTTGATGCCAAACATTCTCATCGCCGAGGACGAGCGCCCCATTGCCGACCTCATCCGCATGACCCTGAAAGGGGCAGGCTATCGCTGTGACTGGGCCCCAGACGGGGACCGGGCCGCCGACCTGGCCGGGGCGGGGACCTATGACCTGGCCTTGGTGGACGTCATGCTCCCCGGGAGCGACGGGTTTTGCCCTGCTGGAGTACTGCCAAACCCTGGACCTGCCGGTGATCTTCGTCACCGCCCGGGGCGCGGTGGCCGACCGGGTCCGGGGCCTTCACGCCGGGGCGGAGGACTACATCGTCAAGCCCTTCGACGCCGCCGAACTCCTGGCCCGGGTGGAGACGGTGCTGCGGCGGTTTCACAAGACGGAAGCCCTCATCACCCTGGCGGGGGTCACCGTGGACCCCCGGGCCCGGCAGGTGTGGAAGGATGGGGGAGGAGATCGCCCTCACCCCCAAAGGGAGTACGACCTGCTCCTCCTCTTCCTCCCGCAACCCCAACGCCGCCCTGTACCGGGACACCATCTATGAAAAAGGTGTGGGGCGGGGAGCTGGCCTACGGCAGCAAAACGGTGGACCTCCACGTCCAGCGCCTCCGGAAAAAGGTGGGCTGGAGGAAACCCTGCGGGCCGTTCACAAGGTGGGCTACCGGCTGGAGGCAGAACCATGAGCTTCCGTTGGAAAACCGCCCTGTGCATGGTCTGCCTGGTCTCCCTGCTGTTTGGGGTGGGCAGCTGCGCGCTGATCTCCCTGTCCTTCAAACCGCCTTGGCCCGGGAGGAGGCAGCCGCCCGGGCCTCCTATGACCTGCTCTTCCGCACCTTGCAGATGGTGGAATCGGTGGAGGTCTGGTCCGGCCCGCAGGACGCGGCCCAGGCCATCGCCCAGCTCTCCGCCCAGGGGAACCAATCCTGGGCCGCCCTCTCCCTGGAGACCGACCAAAAGACCTTCCTCACCCAGGGCACCATCCCCGAAGGGTTTTTGGATCTCAGCGGTCTGGTGGACCCGTCCCACTATGCCCAGTCCGCCTTCTCCTACCAGGGGCGGCACTATCTGCAACTCTCCGGGCAGCTGGAGGTCCAGGGGGCGCCTCTGCTCCTCCACGTGGCCTACGACATCTCCTCCGTCTACCAGACCCGGCAGCAACAGCAGCAGGCCCATGGGAGGATTTTTTCTCCTTCTGTTTGCCGTCTGTGCAGGGCTCTCCTATGCCATTGCCCGGATCCTCACCCGGCCGTTGGACAAGCTCGCCCACACGGCCCAGCAGCTGGCCGCCGGGGACCTGTCCTGCCGGACGGGCATCACCTCGGCCGATGAGATCGGTGCCCTGGCCCGGGAGTTTGACGCCATGGCCGCCCGGCAGGAGGAGCACGTCGCCGCCCTGCAGGCCACCATGGAGGGCAGGACCGGTTCATCGGCAGCTTTTACCCACGAGCTGAAGACCCCCATGACCTCCATCCTGGGCTATGCCGACCTCCTCCGCCGGGGAACCCTCTCTCCCGAGGAGCAGGCCAGCGCCGCCGACTACATTTTCTCCGAAGGAAAGCGCCTGGAGCGGCTGTCCCTGAAACTCCTGGACCTCTACCTGGCCCAGCACCAGCAGCCTGCCCTGGTCCCCCACCGCCCCGGGGGAGATTCTCCAGGACCTGGCCGACCATTTGGCGCCAGGGCTGGCCCAGGAGGATTGCGCTCTCTGCGGAGAGTGGTCCTGGGTGTGCCTGCTGGAGCCGGACCTGTTCCGCTCCCTGCTGTTAAACCTGGTGGACAACAGCCGGAAAGCCCTGGAGAAGGGGGGCCGGATCGCCCTGACCTGTACCATGACGGAAACCGGCTGCCGCCTCACCGTGGAGGACAACGGCCGGGGGATGCCCCGGAGGTGCTGGCCCACCTCACCGAGGCCTTTACCGGGTAGACAAGTCCCGGGCGCGGGCCCAGGGGGCGCCGGGCTGGGGCTGGCCCGTGTGAGCGGATCGCCGTGCTCCACAGCGGCGCCATTCACTTTGCCAGCACCCCCGGCCGGGGTACCACCGTCACCGTTTCCCTGGAAGGAGGCCGCCCATGAAGCCCGTCCGTTCCCTTGCGTTGCTCCTGCTGGCCTGCGCCTTGGTGGGCATGGGGTTCTTCCTGCCGTGGCTGGGGGCCGCTTGGCAGGACGCCGCCATGGAGCAAACCACAACCCAATACGAGGTCACCCCTCTGCTGGACAACGACCTGTCCAGCCACTTGAGACTGGTGGCCAACGGATACACCGTGTTCGCACTGTCGGAGGCCTCTCCCCGGCTGTCCCCCGCCCAGACGGAGACCGCCGCTGTGGCCACCCTCTACGATATGGACAACCTGGGGCTGACCTTTCTGGGGCAGGGACCATCTGTTCTCCCCGGACACCTGGCAGTTCTCCTCGGCCAGCCCCTTTGTGGCCATGGGCAGCGGCAGCCCGGACTATGAGATTGCCACCAATGCCGCGGTCAAAGTCTCCCCAGAGGCCGCCCTTCCCTCAAAGACGTCCAGGAGAGCGATGCCTCCCCGCCGACACCACGGTGGCTGTGTTCTGGACCTGCACTTTCTCCAACGCAGAGAACAACGGCGCAGAACTGACCCCTTCTCCTGGATGACGACACCGGGAAAATGCTCTCCTTCACCTACTCTGCCCCCACCCCTCCCCTGCCACGGAGGAGACCGCCGTGGCCATCGCCTTCTCCATGGAGGATGCCCAGCGGATGTGCGACTTTTTGCCAGGCGTACTACGGCACCGGTGCCGGGGGCTTTGAGGAACCTCTCGCGCTGGCCCCTGCAGGGTATCTGCTCCCCTTCGTCAATGCCCAGGGGGAACGGATCACCCTCTCCCTGAGCACAGACGTTCATCAAGACCCGAACATGTCCCAGGACCATTTTGTCCTCGCCTTCAACGACCTGCCTTCCTATGACGTTTCCTCCTAAAAAGGATGCCGTTTCGATGGCAAACCGTAGGAAAACAGAGGCCGAAACCTGCTACCTTGGAACCATTCCAAAGGAGGTGAGCAGAGCATGGGGAAACACATCATTTGGGTCCCCCTGGCCATCCTGGCCACACTTTTGGCGGTGCTGCTCTGGTTGGGATTCCAGGCGCACCCCCAAGACACGCCGGAGTCCTCTCCCGAAACCACCGCCGCCCCCAGGAGGACCAGGCTGCCCCCAGACCCCACCGACTGGCGCCTAATGTTGGTCAACCCCTGGAACGCCATTCCCCAGGGATACCAGCCGGAACTGGTGACGGTGGAAAACGGCTACCAGGTGGACCAGCGCTGCGCCAGTGCCTTGGCCGCTATGCTGGCGGACTGCCGGGCCGCAGGGTACCGCCCCGCCATTTGCTCTGCCTACCGCACACAGGAGAAGCAGGCCGCCCTCTATGACACCTTGGTGCGCAAGCGATGGCCCAAGGGCTCTCCCAGACAGAGGCCCAGAAACAGGCCGCCACGGGTGGCTGTGCCCGGCACCAGCGAGCACCAGCTGGGGCTGGCCGTGGACCTGGTGGACGCCAGTTACCAGGTCCTGGACGAGGCCCAGGCCAGCACCCCCGCCCAGCAATGGCTGATGGCGCACTGCTGGGAGTATGGGTTCATCCTGCGTTACCCCGCCGAGAAGCAGGACATCACCGGCATCATCTATGAGCCGTGGCATTACCGGTACGTGGGCCGGGACCATGCCCAGGCCATCCGGCAGTCCGGCCAATGCCTGGAAGAGTTCCTCCAGGCCGAGCACCCCTGAGCAGCACAGGGCCTCCAGACCAAAGGTCTGGAGGCCTTGTGGATGATCCCGGCCCTTTTTCCCCGTCAGAGGGCAAAGGGTGATCTCTGTGGGATAGAGGGGGGAACTGTTGTAGCGCAGGTAGAAGGTGTATGCCTCTGAGAGGGCGTGGATCATGCGGGGGGATCTTCCAAAGGTCCTCGTTGTTGTGGTACACCGAGAAGAGAAGTTTGGGATGGTCCCGCAGGATGGTTTTTTGGCCCTTGCAGGGCCTTTTGCTCAAAAGCCCTCAATGTCCGCCTTGATCATGGTGATAGGCTCGGGAATGTCCGTATCCAAGGTGGTCACAGGGACGGCCTCCCCAGTTTCGTGCCCCAGGGTGTTGGAGGAGGCGCTGGTCTGGTGGTTCACCAGGGATAGGGTCCCCTCGGCATCCCCCACGCCCTTCTGGCGGCACACAACATCCCGGTACGGCGCCAGGGTCTCCTGGAGGACCTGGAAGGTCTCTGGCGTGATCTCATAGCAGTAGATCCGCTGATAGCAGTCCTCCCGTAGTTTTTGAGGTAGGAGAGCACCGTGTCCCCGGTGTAGGCCCCCAGGTCCACAAACACCTCCTCCCGGGTGTAAGTCACCAGGTCCAGGTCAAAGTAGTCGTCAAACAGGCTCTCCTTGGTCTGGGCCGTGGTGATGAAGTCGTAGCGATACCAGTTGCTGAGAATGGCATACAGCGTTTTTTCGAGCGGTAATCCGCCAGGTGGTCATACAGCCAGGCAAAGTCCTGGATGTGGTGGAACAGGGCTGCCCCCTTTCCCTCAATCTCCTCATAGATCCCCCTGCTGGGGTCCAACCTGCCCCAAGTTGAACTGGTTGAAAAAAAGTCCATGCAGCTTTTCTGAATGGCATAGGGCACCTGGTCAAAGTTGGCCCCGAATCCGATGGTAGAGCTCCTTCTCGCTGAGCCCTTGGATCTCTGCCACCAGGGCGGCAAACTGCCGATCAAATCTCATTCATGTACGCAGACTCCTCCTCTGTCCCACAGATTGCTTTGCTTCACATCAGTTTGCCCCGGCCAGCACCAGCAGCATCGCACCGCTGACCCAGGACAGATCCATCCGTATCCTTTTGTCATCCGGTCCCCAACCAGCGGCCCAGAAGGATGGCCCCCACCCCCATCAGGAAGGAGAGGAGCACCGCCTCTCCCACAGGCGTCTGCCCCAGGCCAGCCCCGATGCCCACCGTCAGGCTGTCCAGGGACAGGGCCACGGCCAGGGCCGCCGCCTCCCCCCAGGGACAGGCTGCCGGAGCGGTCCTGGTCGGCCTGTTCCGGGTTGGCATAAATGTTCAGAATGACCTGAAGGTGAAAGGCAGAAAACTGCCACTCCTTGTGCAGGTCGGTGCGCCGGCGGATGAGGGCTTTCAGGGGGAGCTGTCAAAGATCTTGACGACCCCCAGCCCTGCCAGCAGCAGGAAGCACAGAACTGGAAGGCTGCCCTCCGGCAGGTAAGGGGCCAGGACCCGGCCCACCAGCAGGGAAACCCCCAGCATCCCGCTGCAAATCCCACTGACGAAGGCCACCGAACGGGCAGGATTCGGATGTGGTTGGCGCCATAGGAAAAGCTGGCCACAAACGCGTCTACCGACAGGGCCGTGACCAGCCATCCTGTCTCCAGCAGAGAAAAAGCACCGTCTCCATTTCCAGCCACACCCGTCTCTTTTTTTCTCCATGGTATGCAAAAATCCACGGTTTTGTGCCTGCCCTGGTCCAAAGGAAAAAGAGCCCCCGTGACCCATGGGATCCATGGGTACGGGGGCCTTTGGGGAAGTCAGTTCAGGGAAATCTTTCAGTTTTTGGAGCGGCTGGGGTGGCGGAGCTTCCAGGGCCTTTGGCCTCGATCTGACGGATCCGCTCCTCGGGTGACGTTGAACTCCTTGCCCACCTCTTCCAAGGTGCGGGTGCGGCCGTCCTCAATGCCGAAGCGGAGCTTGAGGACCTTCTCCTCCCGGGGGTGAGGGTGGACAGGACCTCCACCAGCTGCTCCTTAAGGGGTGAAGGAGGCGGCCTCACTGGGCTCCGAAGCACGTCCTCGTCGGGGATGAAGTCTCCCAGGTGGGAGTCCTCCTCCTCGCCGATGGGGGTCTCCAGGCTGACGGGCTCCTGGGCGATCTTCAGGATTCTATGTAGGGCAGGTTCTCCACATCCATGACAAAGGAGATCACCTGCCCCCTTGCCGCAGCCAAAGCAGTGGTAGAGCTGACGGTCCGGCAGGACATGGAAGGAGGGGTCTTTCCCCATGGAAGGGCACAGGCCCCAGAAACTTCCCCTTTGGGGGTGAGGGTCACGTAGTCTGAGACCACGTCCACAATGTCAGACCGGCCACAAGTTCGTCCTGAAGGCAAACGGAAGGGCCATGGGAGGTTCCTCCTTTCCGCGCCGGTGTGTCCCTCACTTCACCGACCAGGCCAGGGGAATGTAGGCCTGCTGTACTTTGGCCACGGCGTAGTGGTCGGTCATCCTGGCAATGTAGTCACACACCGCCCGGTCGATCCCCTCCTGACCCGGATGTCCTGATAGTCCGGGGGCAGCTTGTCGGGGTTGCGTTGGTAGTACTCAAAGAGGCGGGCAATCATGTCCTGGGCCTTGGACTCCCTTTGCCCACAGGGTTGCGGTAGACCGCCTCAAACATGAAGTTTCTCAGCTTCGTCATAGCCTGTCCACAGGCGGGCGACTGGCAGAGCTCCCCCTTCCCCTGGCTGGCCTGGATCACATCCCCCGTCAGGGTGTTGATCCGATCGCCATGGTCAAACCCCAGTACCTGGGAGACGTCCAGGGGAATGTCCATGGGGTAGATAATCCTGCCCCCGCATGGCGTCGTCAATGTCGTGGTTGATGTAGGCAATTTTGTCTGCCAGGCGGACGATTTGGCCTTCCAACGTCTCCGCCCGGTCGTGCCCTGTGTGGCAGAGGATGCCCCCTGGCGGACCTCATAGCAGAGGTTCAGGCCCTCACCCCCCTTTTTCCAGCCGGTCCACCACACGCAGGGACTGCCTGTTGTGGCGGAACCCGCCGGGGAGGATCTGGTTGAGGACCCGCCCCCCGCATGGCCAAAGGGTGTGGCCCAGGTCGTGGCCCAGGGCGATGGCCTCGGTAAGGTCCTCATTGAGCCGCAGTCCCCGAGCGATGGTCCGGGCGATGCGGGCCACCTCTAGGGGTGTGGGTCATCCGGGTGGTAATGGTCCCCCTCCGGCTGGAGAAAGACCTGGGTCTTGTGCATCAGCTTGAACGGAACGCCTTGGTGTGGACGATCCGGTCAATGTCCCGCTTGGTAGCAGGTGGATCTGGCAGGGTTCCATGGGCCGCCGACGCCCTTGGAGCGGGCAGACAGAGCAGCGTAGGGAGACAGGTTGTCCTGTTCCCACCGTTCGGTCACCTCACGCAGAGACATTGGGTATCCCCCCTTCCTCAGACTGGGAAACAAACTTCTATTTTAAAGTATACGGAAAAAATCGGTGATTTCTGCATAAAATAAAACTTTTTGAATTTCCTGGGATCCTTCCTCGCGGCAGCCGCCTTCCCTTCACCGCGGCGGCATCGGTGCGGCTTGAAAGGTCTCCCCCAGGTGCTCGGCAGCCACCTTTCCCCCGGTGAGCTCTGTGATGCGGGCGGCATAGGCCTCCCAGTGCTCCACCGGCAGCAGGGCGGGGATGCGCACCTGGGCGCCGTATGCAATCTCCCCCAGGATGCCCTGGGCGGCGGCTATCTCGCCCTTGACCCGCTCCAGGAAGTTGTAGGGGCACTCCACAGCGGTTTGCACCCACTGGCGGACCACGGCGACCCCCGCTGCCTTCAGGGCGTGCTTCGCCGAGCGGGTGTAGGCCCGGAGCAGGCCGCCGGTCCCCAACAGCACCCTCCAAAGTACCGGGTGACCACGCAGCAGACATTCTCCACCCCTTCCCGGCGAAAGACCTCCAGCATGGGCTGGCTTACCGTGCCCTGGGGCTCCCCATCGTCGGAGTAGCGGGTGATGCCCCCTCCCGGATAAGGTAACACCAGCAGTTGTGCCGGGCATCGTAGTACTTGGCCTTGGTCTGGGCGATTTTCTCCCGGGCCTCCTCCTCGCTCTCCACCCGCCAGAGGTGGCCGATGAAGCGGGAGCGCTTCTCGGTAAACTCCGTTTCGCTGTTCTGCGCAGGGACGTAGTATTCTGCCATGGCTCAGTCCTCCCAGAAGGCCTTGGGGGCTGCCAGCCGTCCACCACATAGGCCCGGATTTGGCCGATGGTTTTCTCTGCGCAGACCGCCACCACTTGAATGGTCTCGCTATATTCCACGGATTCCACCTTGGCCTCCCGGTACAGGATCTCCAGCATGCCGCCCTTGTCATACGGCAGGGCCAGGGTGACCCGGTGGACCCCGGTGTCCAACCGCTTGCGGATCTTTTCCAGCAGCTTGTCCAGCCCCTCCCGGTTTTGGCGGAGATGGAGACGATATCCTCCCCGTGGGGGGCGGATCTCCCCCACGTAAATGTCGGACTTGTTGAACACGTCGATCCGCGGGGTGGTCTGGGCCCCAGTTGGGTGATGAGGCCCTCCACCACCTCCGCCTGCTCCTGCCACTCCGGGTTGCTGGCATCGATGACGTGGAGGATCAGGTCCGCGTAAGACAGCTCCTCCAGCGTGGCCTTGAAGGCGTCCACCAGCTGGTGGGGCAGCTTTTCGGATGAAGCCCACCGTGTCGGAGATCAGCACCGTGCAGGTGTCGGAGATCTCCAAGGTGCGGGTGGTGGTATCCAACGTATCAAACAGCCGGTTGCGGGCGGGGATCCCCGCGTCGGTGAGGGCGTTGAGCAGGGTGGATTTCCCCACGTTGGTGTAGCCCACGATGGCCACCACCGGAACCTCGTTCTTTTCCCGGCGCTCCCGCTGGACTGCCGGATCCGCCGGACCTCCTGGAGGTCCTCGGTGAGTTTGGCAATTTTTCGGCGGATATGGCGGCGGTCGGTCTCCAACTGGGTCTCACCGGGGCCGCGGGTGCCGATGGGGGATTTGCCGCCGGAGGCTGTCTGACGGACCAGGTGCCCCCACATGCCGGTGAGGCGGGGCAGCAGGTATTTGTACTGGGCCAGTTCCACCTGGAGGCGGCCCTCCTTGGTGCGGGCCCGCTGGGCAAAGATGTCCAGGATGAGCCCTGCCCGGTCGATGACCTGACCCCATCTCCTCCGTGAGCACCCGCTGCTGGAGGGGAGAGCTTCGTTGTCGAAAACCACCAGGTCAGCCTCCTGGGCCTGGACCAGCTGGGTCACCTCGGCCACCTTTCCCTCCCCGATGAAGGTACGGGCCTCCGGTGCATCCCGGTTTTGCAGGAGGGAACCCACACACGTTCCCCGGCGGTCTCCACCAGGGCGGCCAGCTCCTCCAGGAGGTCCTCGTGGCATTCTCCTCCCGGGGCAGGCTGTGGGCGCTCAGGCCCACCAGCACCGCCCGGTTTCTGGTTTTCTTTGGTATGTTCGGTCATGAAGGACCTCCTTGTTCCTCGATAGATCAGACCCGGCGCAGGACCTGTAATCTCCCCCAGGTACATCCGGTGGTAGTCCTGGGCCTGGTAGTGCTTCCAGGGCCTCGGGGTCCATGTGGGCCGGGTCCAGGTCGTTCCAGTAGCGCTTTTTGCAGACCAGCACCAGGTCTGCCTCTTGCACATAGGGGCGCCGTCCGCATCGGCACATGGAAGCCGCAGGCGGCAAACTTATCCTCCTCCCGGCCGCTCACCGCGCCGCAGTGGGCCAGCTGCTTGCGCCCTGGGGGAGAAGAAGGAGAGGGTAAACCGGTCGCTCTCCCTCCAAAAACTGGAACGTATACCGCTGGGGGCGAACGTAAATCGTGGCCATGGGCTTGTTCCAAAGAACGCCCAGGCCGCCCCAGCTGGCGGTCATGGTGTTGCAGTCGCCTCTAAGGCGTGCCGGCCGGTGACCAGCATCCACCGGTCCCCAATGAGGGGAAAACACATTCTCTGGCAGGGTTTTGGGATCGATGTTCTGAAACATGGGCACTACCTCCTTATGGTTGCTGCAATGGCCTTGGCTCCTTAGTCTATGCCAAATGGAGGCAGACCCTTCCTCCCGCCCTGTTTTTCTGGCGGCGGAAACACGGAAAACCCGTGCCGGGAGGGCACGGGTCCGAAGACAAAATCGTTTAGTTTTCCAAACCGAACTTCTTGTTGAAGCGGCTGACGCGTCCGCCAGTATCCACCATCTTCTGCTTGCCGGTGAAGAAGGGGTGACACTTGGAGCAAACTTCGACTCGGATGTCCTTTTTGGTGGATCTTGTCTCAATCACGTTGCCACAGGCACACCGGATTGTGGTCCGCTCGTAGGTGGGATGGATGCCTTCCTTCATACGTGTTCACCTCTTTCTGTTGTCAAAATAGGCGCTCTGCAAGCGCATGTTATATGTTACCACTTTCTTTGGAAAAAGCAAGTCTTTTTTTCTCGGTTTTTTCATCTTTTTCCCGCTCACGGCAAGGGAGATGCCCTGCCCCAGGGAGAGGAACCAGAGGATCCGCCGGGTCACCGGTTTGCCCGTCACCGCTGCCAGGGCATAGGCATAGGCCGCCATCTGCCCTGGTAATGCTGGCTTGTCCTCCATAGCCTGTTGGGAGGAAACCCGGTCGGTCTTAAAGTCCACGATGGTAATGCCCGCCTCGGTCTCAAACCAACAGTCCACCACGCCCCTGCAGGAGGACCTCCTCCCCGCCGGCTGTCTGGGGGAAAGAACTTCTCTGCCGGGGCCAGAACGGAGAAGGGATACTCCCGGTGGAGGGTCTCCGCCGCCAACACTTCCCGGCCTACATCGCTGGCAAAGAAGTGGGCCACCGCCTGGGGATCCACCGTCTGGGCCTGGGCAGGGGTGAGAAGGCCTGCTGGGTCAGGCGGGCCAGCTCCTCTGCCACAGCCGCTGCCGAGCCGGTTCGGTCCAGGCGGATGCTCTGCATCACCGTGTGCACCGCCGTGCCCCGCTGGGCCGGGGTGAGGCCCAGGGTGTCCTGGGCAAACCGGGGCCGCTGGAAGGGGCCCGGCCCCGCCGAAGGATCTCGCAGGAGAAAGACGCCAGGCTCTTCAGGGCCTGGGCCGCCACCTGCGGCGGTGACTTTGGCCGGGGTGGCCGTGGCCGCCGCGTAGGGGTAGTGCCAGAGGAGCTGGCGGAGAAATTCCGCCCGGGGCACGGCTTCCCCGTCCCTTGTTCCGATGGGGCGGGCTGCCGGGCCGCCTCCTGGGACACGGCCCCGTGGTGGTAGAAGATCTTCCAGGCCGGGCCCCAGCGTTTTGGGGGCAGCGAAAGGTCCTCCCTGCTGGATCACTTTTCCCGAAGGACAGCCTCCGGCCGGGCCATGGCGGTGAGCAGGACCCATTGCCCCACCGTAGAGCACCCTGCCAGCACCATGGGGGATCGGTGGGGCAGGCCAGGCTCCTCCGCCAAGTTTTTCAGGTCCGTGGGGCCATAGGGGAGGCTGTGGTGAGGATGAGTTTCTCTTTGGCCCGGGTCATGGCCACGTAGAGCAGGCGCATCCTCGGCCAGCATCTCCTTCTTTCAGGGCCAGGGCCACCCCGATCCGGGCCAGGGTGGGAAACTCCACCATGGTCTCCCGGTCCAGTCCCTTGGGGCCCAGCCCCAGCTTGGGGTGGAAGAGGACGGCTTTTTGGATGTCAGAAAAGTTCAGCCGTTTGCCCAGGCCGCAGAGGAAGACCACCGGGTACTCCAACCCCTTGGACCGGTGGATGGACAGATCTTTACCCCTGCTCCCTCCTGGGGGCCGCCGGCGTAGTGACCGCCCCGTCGCTCTCCCGCACCCGGTTCAAATGGAGGAGGAACCCAAAGAGGCCCTTGTGCCCGGTCCCTCAAACCGCCGGGCCAGCTGGGAAAAGGTGAGGAGATTTTCCCGCCGCTTCTCCCCCGGACATGGCGGAGAAGACGGTGAGCATGTCCGTGCGCCGGTAAAAGGGCCCACAGCAGCTGGTGGCACGTCTGCTCCCCCGCGCCAAAGCGGAGGTCTGCCAGCTGGTCCAGAAAGGCCTGGCAGTCCCCCCACCCCCTGCTCTCCGGCGGCCTGGAGGGCGGTGTAAAGTCCCCTCCGCCAGGGTGCGGATGGCCGCCAGCCGGTCCCCCCCGTCATCCCCACCAGGGGGGAGCGGAGAACCGCCAGCAGGGGGATGTCCTGGGTAAGGGGTTGTCGATGATCTGCAGCCAGGACAGGGCCACGGAGACCTCGGTGGTGGCAAAGAGGTCGCCCCCTCCTCGGCGGACCAGACCACCCCTGCCTCCTCCAGGGCCTGGTGTAGTAGCTGCGCACCGGCCCGGGGAGCGCAGGAGAATGGCCACATCCTCCGGCTGGAGGGGCCGGGTGCCCCTTGGCCGTCGGAGACGGGGAACCTCCCGGAGAAGCCTGGCAATCTCCCGGGCCACAAACCGGGCCTCCAGTTGGGCACGGTTCTGCTTATCCTGGGTGAGGGCGGGGTCCTGGTGAAGTCCAGCAACTCCGTCTGCCCCCTCCTTCCGGGAAGGTCCTCCGGGGTAAAGGGCCTCCTGGTCGGTATAGTCCATCTCCCCAACTGGCGGGACATGATGTTGCGGAACAGGTCGTTGGCCGCCTCCAGCACCTGGGGGCGGGAGCGGAAGTTTTTGGACAGGGTGATCCGCCGGCTCTCCCCCCCTCCCCGGCCTGGTCATCGGGGGGGAAGGTCCGGTACTTCTCCAGGAAAATGGTGGGGTCCGCCAGGCGGAAGCGATAGATGGACTGCTTCACATCCCCCACCAGGAAGAGGTTTCTCTCCCCCTGGGACAGGGCCTGGAAGATGGTGTTCTGGACCTCGTTGGTGTCCTGGTACTCGTCCACCATGATCTCCGTGTACTGCGCCCCCCCACTGGCGGGCCAAGTCGGTGGGCTGGTCCACCTCGTCGGTGAGCAGACGGACGGCAAAGTGTTCCAGGTCGGAGAAGTCCAGCAGGTTCCGTTTCTTCTTTCTCCTGGGCGTAGGCCTGGGAGAAATCCTCCACCAGGTCAACCAGGCCCATCATGGCAGGGTAGACCAGGGCCATGTCCTCCAAAAGGGCGGCACTGTCGCTGGCAAAGGGGTCCAGCATCCCCTCCACCGCCTTTTGCAGCCCTCCCGGATGGCTTTGATCTGTTCCTGGGCGCCGATGGCCTCCACCCCCCCCCCGCGCAGCCTTCAGCCGGGGAAAGGGAATGTGCGCCTGGGCTGCCTGGTCCCACCCCTGGCTGGCCGCCTGGCAGAAGGCCTCCAAGCCCTGCTGGGTGGTTTGGAGACTCTCCCCATAGGCTTTTTTCCAGGGCCGCGTCCTCCTGGGACAGGGCGCAGGCCTTGGCCATCTGCCCGGCCCAGTAGGCGGCGGTGTCCCCGGGCCTCCTCCAGCAGGAGGAGGGCCCCCAGGGGTCTGGCCCACGTCGGTGACCCCGGATAGGTCCAAGGCCTTCCGCTGGACCTCCAGCCAGGCCAAGGGGTCTTGGGCGCTCTGGATCTTGCCGTAGACGTCCAGGGTGATGTCCATGAGGCGGCTGTCATCCCGACCGGCAGAGAGGATGTCCAGCAGCCGGGCGAAGTTCCCCTCTGGGTCCACTTCCTCGTACCGGGCCTCCAGCACCTGGTTCAGGGTGCGGTCCATGAGGACCTGGGCCTCCTCCTCTTCACAAAGGGCAAAGTCAGCGGGCACATCCAGCAGATGCCCCCACTGGCGAAGCAGAACGGTGCAGAAGGCGTGGATGGTGGAGATCTGGGTCTGGTAGAGCTTTCCGCTCTGCCGGCGGAGGTGGCCGTTGTCCGGCTGGGCCGCCAGGGCCTGGGCCAGCTCCTGGCCGATGCGGCCCTGGAGCTCCTCGGCGGCCGCCCGGGTGAAGGTGATGATGAGGAACTCGTCCACATTCTTCCCCTCCGTGAGGATGCGGTCCAGCAGCCGCTCCACCAGCACCCGGGTTTTTCCCGTAGCGGCGGCGGAGACCAGAAGGCCGCCCCCCCGGTTCTTCACCACCGCCTCTTGCTCAGGGGTTCTCTGTACGGGCATGGTCCTTCCCTCCTTCCCCCTCTTCCTGGGCCAGCCAATCCCAAACCTCCCGGTTGCGCACCGAGGGGACCCAGTGGCGGCGGTCAGTGTCCTCCTCGAAGTGGCAGGCGGGCGCGTATACACAGTACTGGCAGGCGTTGCGGTTGGGCCCCCGCCAGAAGGGATCGGCATCGATGTTCCCCTGGCGATCTCCTGACAGATCTGACCCAGGGTGTGGGCAATGTGCTGCTTTGACCGGCCCAGCTTCTGGGCGCTCACCAGGGCCTCCCCGGTGATCTTCCTGTGCGGGCGCTCACCCGCAGGGGAGGAAGCGCAGCTCCCCCTGCCCCGTGCTCCATGGCCTGGACCACCTCCTCCTGGTCCAGGATGAGGCCCCGGCGCAGCAGCTCCTTGTCCAGCAGCCGGCGGCGGGCGGCCACGTCCATGGTGCGGCTGCCGGCGACCATGGCGTCCCGGGCGGGGAGGTAGAGCACCCCCGCTGGCACCGGCCGGCGGCCGAAGAGGGCCTCCCCCTCCTCCTCCAGGGTGAAGAGGTAGAGGAGCATCTGCAGCCCCAGGCCGTTCCAGACCTCGGTGAGGTCAAAGGATTTCCGGCCGGTCTTGTAGTCCACCACCCGGAGGTAGAGGCGGCCATCCTCCACCCAACCGTCCACCCGGTCCACGAAACCGGAGATGCGGAGGGTGACGCCCCCTGGGTGATCTCCACCGGGGCAGGTCCTGCCCTGGGCCGAAGCCCAGCTCAAAGCAGATGGGCTGGAAGTCGGAGTCCCGGAGCTCCGCCACCCGTTGTCCACCACCGCCTGGACGCTGCGCTCCAGCCGGTAGAAGAGGTAGCGGAACCGGGGGGGTCTGGTGCTCCATCCCCCCAGCTCCTGGCGGACGTAGTCCTCCACTGCCTGGGCGGTGAGGGCGCGGATGGTCTCCTCCTCCGCCTGGGCCGCCCCGCCCTGGTTGCGAAGGGCGCGGAGAACCCGCTCCAGGACGAAGTGGACGAAGCTGCCGTAGGCCGGCGCGTCAAACCCCGCCGGGCGGCGGTCCTGGCCTGCAGGCCGTAGCGGAGGAAGTAGGCGAAGTGGCAGGACTGATACTGGTCCATCCGGGAGGCGGACATGGCCACCTTTTCCCCGTACAGGGCCTTCACCGCCTGGGGGAGAGGCTGCCTCTGGTCCAGCCTGCCGCCTGGTCCAGGCGGCGGAAGAGGGTCTGGCAGGGGGCTTCCCCGTCCAGGGCGGCCCGGGCCTCCGGGTCCTGGGCTGCCAGGGCCCGAAGGGCATCAGGGGACAGGGCAGGATGGCCCGTCCCCCCGCACTGGGGAAAGAGGGTGGTGAGGGTGCCCACCAGGAAGGCGGGCCGCTTTTCCCCGCCCCCTTCCCCTGGGTAAGCCAGGAGACGTAGAGCTTCTCCGTGGGCTGGGTGCAGACGGTGTAGACGATGGTGCTCTCCCGGTCCAGCTTTTCCTCCAGCCGGGGGGGGAGAGGGCCAGGCCGTAGTCCTCCAGCAGCTCCCCGGTCTCGGTCGGTGAGGAGGCCTGCCCCCGGGGTGACCTGGGCTCCGCCCCCA